>ERZ779840.3605-NODE-3605-length-12014-cov-8.187223_pt1 | contig 12014 bp, 12 predicted proteins | sample MGYA00511561_ERZ779840 | MGnify/ENA primary metagenome ERZ779840 (study PRJEB29588, sample SAMEA2162036) | human gut metagenome | biome: human gut; feature: human-associated habitat; material: faeces | place: Denmark | collected 2008/2010 ...
ATTTCCGCTATCTATATGCCCCCAAACGCCGCTGTACCAACGATTTTACCGCTATCTGCAAGGAGAGGATATTAATATGGAAGAAAACAAGAAGAATTACGCCCTATGGCTTTACCCCGAAACTGTCCGCAGGATGGACAGTTCATTGGAGCTTGCTAACTGTCAGAGCAGGAGCGAGTTTGTAGAGAAATCTATGCACTTTTACATGGGCTACCTTGTCACTGATGATACTACCGAGTATCTCAGCAAAGCTCTGCTCACCAGCATGCAAGGTATGCTCGACTCGAACGATGACCGAATGAGGTCGCTGCTGTTCAAGCTGTGCGTTGAGACAAACATGATGATGTATGTCATCGCCGCTCACTTCAAGGATGACATAGGTGACCTTCGTGCATTGCGCGGCTGCGCCGCCGGACCTTACGGCTCGGCGGCGCATGAATGAAAATTATAGGTATTTGCGAGAATGTGCCGACAGCTATCTTAGCTTCTTACTTTGTGATTGCCTTGAAGGCCGCGGCCTGAGCCTTTATGCCGCGCTCTGCCGCAAAGCGCTCGATGGAGGAAGCGCCGAAGAAGCCGTCGATCTCGGGGATCTGATGGATGATGTACGCAGCGTCGCTCGGCTCTGCAATGGGGCCGCCGTGGCAGATGACCATAATGTCGGGGCGCACGGAGCGGCCGGCGGCGATGATGGCTTTGATCTTCTCTACGCAGTCATCAAGGGTGAGCGCGGTCTTGGCGCCGATGGTGCCCTTGGTGGTAAGACCCATATGGGCAACGAGTATGTCCGCACCGGCTTCGGCCATGGCCTTTGCCTGCTCGGGATCGAATACGTAGGGGCAGGTGAGCATGTCAAGCTCATGTGCCTTTCTGATCATCTCGACCTCAAGGCCGTAGCCCATGCCGGTCTCTTCGAGGTTCTGGCGGAATATACCGTCGATCAGGCCGACGGTCGGGAAATTCTGGACGCCGTTGAAGCCCTGATCCTTGAGCTGCTTGAGGTAGATGTCCATCACGCGGAAGGGGTCTGTGCCGCATACGCCGGCGAGGACCGGAGTGTGCTTAACGACGGGGAGCACCTCTGCGCCCATCTCAACAACGATCTGGTTTGCATCGCCATAGGACAGCAGTCCTGCGAGGGAGCCGCGGCCTGCCATACGGTAACGGCCTGAGTTATAGATGATGAGCATATCCGCACCGCCCGCTTCGCTGCTCTTCGCGGTGATGCCGGTGCCGGCGCCGACGCCGACGAGTATCTTACCGTTTGCGATTTCTTCTTTGAACTTAGCGATTATTTCACTTCTGGTCTGAGTGTTCATGTTGTTTCTCCTTAGACATTAAATTTTATATGCCAAACAGCCTTTCCTGACTGCTTTCGCACTTGGTTTGCCTTCACGCGAGAAGGCTAGTCAGCTCGCTGATGTCGCCAAGCCTGTCAAGCGACTCCAGACATCCGATAATCGCGTCCGTCTGTTCGGCCGGATAATGCGCGCCGAAGCACTGGCGGAGCTTTGCACGCATGGCCTCGCCGCTTATCGGGTTCATCGGGTCTCCCGAGGCAAAGCGCCCGGACTTTTCAAAGCTTCTGCCGTCTACGGTCTCGACTGTGACCGCCGTTCCGAAACGTGCGTCCTTTATCTCCGGGTCGAAGCTGACATCGACCTTGTCCATAAACCGCACTGCTCTTTCATCCAGCGAAGCAGACGCGTCAAAGTCCGCGGTGCTCAGCTCCCGTTTATAGAGCATGAGCCCAAGGCAGTATCTCATGCTGAATTTCGCCTGCTCGGCAGTGGTCGGGAAGGGATACTTATCCGTATCCATAGCGGCCTGATCGACGCGGCAGCGCACACGCTTTATGTCCTCCGGCTGCAGAGCGTTCTCCCTGACGATGGTCATAAAGCAATCGAGCGCGTTATGGTTTCCGCGGCAGGTCGGGTACGGCTTTATTATCATGCCGGGTGCGAGGAAATCGGAGACGTGCCCGGCATAGACGGCTTTAAAATCTGAGACGCTGCGGTCTATTCCGACGGACTTGTATATGCCGTTCTCCCCTTCAAATACCTTGTGGTTTGAATTGCAGCCGAGCTCCGCCATTTCCGCCGCAAAGACAGCGTTGTGGGCGGTCATCGCAAGGCTTATATCCTTTGCCGCAGTGCCGTAGTTTTCCTTGACGCAGGCTGAGGCCCCGGCAGCCATACCTATCGCCTCGACAAGCTGCGCCTCATTCAGCCCCAGCAGCTTTCCCGCCGCGACCGCCGCGCCGACTGTACCGACCGTGCAACTCGTGTTCCACCCCTTATAGTATCCGCTTCCGTGCAGCATCTTACCGAGCAGCGAGTCTGCCTCAACGCCCGCAATATACGCATTAAGTACATCGCGTCCGGAACTGTGCCGCTGCTCGCCGAGTGCAATGCACACGGGGACGAGCACCGCGCTTGCATGGCCGTTGAGTCCGATGCTCATATCGTCGTAATCGCGGCAGTGGGCGGAAACGGCGTTTATCATCGCCGCCTCGTGCACGCCCGTTTTGAAGCCGCCTGAACACAGTGCCGTCGAGGTCGGCGCGGCGTTTTTCTTCGCCGCGGCCGAAGCCACCGCGGCGGCAGCAGCCGAACCCGACCCGGCAGCGATGCACGCGACGGTGTCCGCAAAGTGCATGCGGGCAGCCTCCGCCACTTCCGCGTTGGACGCGCAGTCACCGAGCCGTTCAATATATCCGGCAAGAGTTTCCGATACTGTCATTGCCCTGCCCTCACATCAGCCGAGTATTTCCATTTCCCGTTCGATCCCGAGAAGATGGGTGTATTCCTTCATTGACAGCATACCGTCAACAAAGCTCTCGGTCGTGCCGGTTTCCTTGAACGTTTCCATCATATGCTTGAGGACGGCCGCAGAATACATCGTACTGGTAAGGCAGTTTATGATTATCTTCACGCCGATGGCTTCAAGCTCGCGCACGTTGTAGGCCTCTTCCTTGCTGCGCTCAAAGATGTTGAAGAGGATGGGAGCGTCGATGCTGTCGACGACGCGCTTTATCTCGTCGAGGTTATCAAGACCCTCTATCATAATCGCGTCCGCCCCGGCAGCGGCGTAGATGCGCCCGCGCTCTATGGCCTCATCAAATCCGATCGCGCCCTTTGAGTCCGTGCGCGCAATGATGAAGAAGTCATCGCTGCGTCTCGACTTCAGTGCGAGCTCTATTCTGGCGGCGGATTCCTCACGGGACACTACCTGCACCCCGCCCAGCGCGCCGCAGCGCTTCGGGCATATCTGGTCCTCGATATGTATCCCCGCGACTCCTGCCGCTTCAAATTCCTCGACCGTGCGCCGCACGTTTCCAAGTCCGCCGTAGCCGGTGTCCGCGTCGCAAATAAGCGGTATGTCCACGCACTCTGCGAGCTGATGGGCGCGCATCACCATTTCCGTCATAGTGGCAAGGCCCATGTCGGGCTTGCCGAGCAGGCTCGCCATCGAGCCGTTGCCGGTCATATACACTGCGTCAAAGCCAGTCTGCTCGACGACGCGCGCGCCTATTCCGTCATATACTCCCGGCGCAATGACCGCGCCCGGGCGGCTCATCAGTTCTCTGAATTTTTTTGCTGCGTTCATATCCGTCTCCTTAGTACAGCAGGTTAGGCAGCCCGACGCTGATCGCGGGGCAGTAGGTTATCAGAACAAGTATAACAAGCGATACGATCAGATACGGTATGATAGGCGGGATGATCTTCGCTATCGGCAGCTTGCCCACCTGCGAGCCGACAAAGAGGTTCAGCGCCATCGGCGGCGTGATAAGCCCGACCGCAAGATTGAAGGTCATGATAACGCCGAAGTGTACCTGATCCACGCCGACAGCCTTTGCAATGGGGTAGATGATAGGCGTGACGAGAAGTATTGCAGCGCCGGTCTCCATGAGCATGCCGAGGATGAGCAGGACGACATTTATAAGCAGCAGGATGATTATCTTGTTGCTGGATATGCCGGTGATAGCCGTCGCGATGGTCTGGGGCAGGCTCAGGAGCGTCATGACTCTGCCGAAGAAGGTCGCGGTTGCCATTATAAGAAGGATCTTTGCCGCGGTCAGGGCGGACTCCTTGGCGATAGGCATGATATCCTTTACGCCGATCTTCTTGTACACGAACATGCTGACGACAAGGCCGTATATAATGGCAACGGCAGAGGCTTCGGTCGCAGTGAAAATCCCGGAGTAGATACCGCCGAGGATGATGACCGGCATCAGGAATGCGGGCAGCGCCTCGATAAACGCTCTGAAGAAGGATTTCTCCGTGGCATACTGCTGTGCTTCCTCCAGCTTCTTTGCGGCCTCATAATCATAGTTCTTCTTTATAAGAACACGGTTGAGGATGATAAAGGCAATGGTGGTGAGCACGCCGGGGCCGATGATTGCGAGAAAGACCTTGCCTACCGACACGCCTGCGGCACAGCAGTAAATGACGGCCGGGACGCTGGGCGGAATGAGTATTCCCAGGAAGCCCGCGGCGCTTGCCAGTGCCGTGGCATACTCGGGCTTATAGTGATGGTTCTTCATTTCAGGGACCATGATGCCGCCGATTGCGGAAACCGTGGCAGCGGAGGAACCGGAGACCGCGCCGAAGAACGCGCAGGCAAGAACGGTTATGTTGCCGAGGGCCGAGATGGAGTTTCTGAAGCAGCGCTTTGCGAAGTTTACGAGCTTCTCGGAAACGCCGCCGTAGCGCATTATGTCGCCGGCAAACATGAAGAACGGCAGCGACAGTATCGTGAAAGAGTCAATGCCGCCGAAGGAGGCCTGAGCCATAAGGCTTCCGGCATTGGAGCCGGTGCCAGTGAGATACAGGATGCCGGCCAGTCCGAAGCACATACCTATCGGCAGGCCGAGGAAGATCAGTATAAGAAGGATAACGATGAGAGTCATTTACCCATACCTCCTTTTATCTGGAAGATGCTTTCGGTGACGGCGTGGAAAATTGAGAGCACGCTGCCGATGCACATTGAGCTGTACATTATCCACTTCGGCATCTTAAGGCCGCTGGAGATCTGGTGGTTCACAAAAGCATCGCGCGTCAGGCCCCAGGCATAGTGCAGCAGGAAGGCGCAAAAGGCAATGACCAGCACGTTGATGATGATGTCATAGGCCTTGAAGTGCAGCTTGTCCCTGAAAATATCCGGGAACAGGTCTATCGTTATATGGCACTTTTTCCTGACGCACAGCGCCATGCCGATGAAGCACATCCAGATCATACAGTATCTTGTGGCTTCCTCAAGCCAGATTATGGTAAAAGAAAAAACGTATCTTGTTATGACCTGAGTAAAGGCCATGACCGTCATTATTAAAAGAAGAACAGCGATTATGAAGTGCTCGCCCTTCTCGAGCTTTGAGCAGATTTTTTCAAGCACTGCGGCAGCCTCCCTTTTAGTATTTATGTACCGGAAAGTTCAAGCTTTTCCGTATGTGAATATATAAATCCTGTCATTTTGAGCAGGGCCGCGAAACCGCAGCCGCGTGTACCCTATTCAAAATGACAGGAGTATTTCGCCGTGTACCCGTGCCGCAGCGCATTCGCGCTGTGGCACGGTACGCGGTGGGTATTTACATCAGTTCGTCAACAGCCTTGACAAATGCGTCAACGAGATCCTGGTTGAGTCCGTCGACCTTGTCATACACGGTGCGACCGCTCTCGACCCACTTTGCAAGCTGCTCGTCGGTCAGGATGGTGACTTCAACGCCGGAGTCTCTGATCTGCTCGATGCAGCCGGAGACCTGCTCTGCGATCAGGGCGCGTGCTTCATCTCTCATGTTGTAGCACTCTTCCTGAATGATGGTCTGGTACTCTTCGGGGAGAGCTTCCCAGTAATCGTCGTTCATGAGGACGAGGGATGCGCCGTAGAGGTGGTTGGAGTTAGTGAAGTACTTAAGCGTCTCGTAATAGTTATCGGTGATGGTGAGCATTGCGCCGTTCTCCTGGCCGTCAACAACGCCGGTCTGCAGGGAGGTGTAAAGTTCAGTTGCGGGCATGATGGTGGGGATAGCGCCGAGCTCCTTGAGCCACTCAACAAGAGCTGCGGTCTCGGGGATACGCATCTTGATGCCGGACAGATCCTCGGGAGCGACCAGAGGACGGATATTGTTGGAGAAGCAGCGGTAGTCGTTGTCGGTCCAGCACATGGCCTTGTAGCCAGCTGCGTTGACATATTCGAGGAGCATGTCGCCGGCCTCGCCGTCGAGGACCTGTTCGGCGATCGCGGTGGTCGGGAGCAGGTAGGGCATGTCAAGGACCTGGACCTCGGGAACGAATGCGCCCATCTGCATGGTTGCGACGATGCACATCTCGACCGTGCCGTTCTGGGTGGATTCGAGCAGCTCAGTGCCGTTGCCGAGCGTGGAGGCGGGGTACACATCGACCTTTACCTTGCCCTCGGTGCGCTCTGCGACCGCTGCGGCAAAGTCGTTTGCCGCGGTAGTCCACGGGTGGGTGTTCGAGGACATGAAGCCGATCTTGATGGTGTACTCGGGTGCGGATGCCGCCGGTGCTGCAACACTGCTGTCAGAGTCGGATGCGGCGGTGGTGGTGCCGGAGTTGGAGCTGCTGCCGCAGGCGGCGAGGCAGCCGATGCACATGACAATTGCAAGGACAAGCGCAAGGATTCTTGTTGCTTTTTTCATTTGTTTCTCCTTTTTCTATTTTAATTCTGTTTTCAGAATCTTTTTGCTGGGATCGATTCAGCCGTTTTTCTCGACAAGCTCTATAAGCTTCTTTGCCGCGGCCAGTGCAAACTCGTCATCGTTTATGTTGTTATCCATTTCGATGAGTTCGACGTTTGAGCCAACGTTGCTGCGCAGGGTATCGAAGAGGACCTTATCTTCCTCGGGGCCGTAAAACGGCTGACCCTCTCCGTCTATCGCGGAAACGCCCTTGAGCGGCAGCATCAGAACGGTGGCGGACTTTGCTTTATTGAGCTTTTCGGCGATCACCTCGCCTAGCTTGCGGTTCTCCTCCACGGTTGTGCGCATAAGCGTAACCGTCGGGTTGTGCTTATATAGATTGCGGTCCTTATACTGTGCGGGAACAGTGTCCATGGGCCCGAAGTTTACCATGTCCAGCGCGCCTACCGACACGACCTGCGGCACGCCGCAGGCACCTGCCGCCTCAAGGCGTTCGGATCCGGCATTCAGCACTCCGCCGAACAGCTCGTCGCACCACTCAGTCGTCGTGATATCGAGCACGCCCTTTATGAACCCGCCCTTGACCAGCGCTTCCATTGTCTTTCCGCCGGTGCCGGTCGCGTGGAAAACAAGGACCTCATAGCCCTTGCTCTGCAGATACTCCTCCGCTTTCTTTATGCAGGGGGTCGTCACGCCGAACATCGTGGCTGCCAGCAGCGGCCTGCCCGAATCCTGACGTGGCTTCTTGTTCTTCACCATGCCGACTATGGCGTTGACCGCGTTGGAGAAAATCTCCATTGATATCGCGTTGAGGCCTTCAGCGTCGACCACCGATGGAATCATCACTATGTCGCTCGTTCCGACATACTGGGACACGTTTCCGGATGCCATCGTGGATACCATCACCTTGGGCACGCCTATCGGCAGCGCGCGCATCGCCGGGGTCGCCATGGATGTGCCGCCGGAGCCTCCCACGGAAATTATGCCGTCAAACCGCCCCTGCGCGTATAGCTCCGGGATGAGCTTCTCCGCGCCGCGGCTCATGGTGTCCGTCGCGAAAGCCCTGTCCTTCTTCTCGGCGATCTCTTTCATTGAAGCGCCGACTGCCGCCGCGACCTCTTCATTGGTAACGTCCGGCTCGAAGCTCGGCTCAAATGCACCTGTGTGTATGCACAGTGTCTCGAGTCCCTGCTCTCTGATCAGATCGCGCAGGAATGCAAACTCCTTGCCTTTCGTATCAAATGTGCCAATAATTGCTATTGTTTTCAATTGGCTGTCCTCCCTTCTTGTGTTTGTTTTTCTTAACGTGAACATCGGGTCTGCCCGTGTTCACCTCTGTGTCTAAAATTCTAGCCTATTCCGCGTACTTTTTCCATACAGTTTCTTTTCCTGTTTTTGTGCTTGTTTAATGTCTTGTGTTTGTGCCCTTTTTAGGGTCTTGTGTTTGTTTTGTATTTTGTGAATCTATTCTCGGCGAAAATCCGGTGTGCTTTTTGTACATTTTGCTGAACTGCGCATAGTCCTTATAGCCGACCAGCTGAGCTACCATGACAAGTGGAATGCCGTCATGGATAAGCTCCCGCGCCTTGCCTATCCTGATCTTTATAAGATATTCCTGAAAGCTGCAGCCTATGTCTCTCTTGAAGAGCGTCGACAGATACGAGGTTGAAAGGTGAGCCATCTTTGCCAGCTCGCTCAGCTTTATGTCCGTCATGTAGCTCTCGTTTATGTATTCCTTGATGAAGTCGACATAGTTGTAATGCCCGGGATTGCTGAACATTATGTTCTCCAGCTCAGAGTTGGGAACGACGGGGCTGTTTTCCTTGAAGCTCTGCGTGGCCTCAAGTATAGCCTTCTCGACCGGGATGCGCTCAAAGATTGACCCTCCGATAAAGCCCTCGCATCCACTGCCCTGATACATATACTGCGCGTCCGCCGGCGTTTTTATCGGCCCGCCGTAGATCATCTTGACGACGTTCGGGTTCACGCTGTTCGCCGATTCAAATATCTCCTCTGCCGTCTGCCGAGCTTTCTCCAGTGTAAGTGCCTTTTTGGGCCCCAGATATCCACCATAGGTCAGGCCGAAGTGCGCGCATATGATGTCCGCCCCGGCATCTGCCATGTACCGCGCCTGCTCCGGCGTGAACACGAACGCGACCGTCAGCATCCTGCAGTAATGCGCAAAGCGTATCGCTTCTACTTCCTGCCTGTAGCTGAGTCCTGCCTCCTCCAGCGCTTCCCTGAATTTCCCGTCTATCATGCCGACCGTCGGATAGTTGTTGATTCCGGCAAAACCGAGGGATTTTATTTCCTGTATGTATTCGTACATACGCTTTGTCGGGTCTGTCGCATTATAGCCGAAGAAAACAGGGATCTCTCCCGCCTGCTTCAGCAGTTCCTTGCAGGCAAACTCCATGACGAGGTCGTTGCTGTTCGCATAACTCATGAAGCCCGCCATGGAACTCAGGCCCATGGACCTGTATTTTCCTGAGCTGAGTGCCATGATCATATCGCTCCCGCCCATTATTGCATATTTCGTAGTCATTCCGCTTCCGACGGCCACGCCCACAAGGTGTCCGTTTTCGGTGATCTGTTCTTTGAAATGCTCCAGATACTCTGTGTACATACCTTCTCCTTTTGCGCTTTTATTAACCGTGTTTCCGCACATCATGTGCCGACGTGCTTTTATCTTAACTATAAATACACTACCTGTATTGAATTGCCCTGTCAATTGGTATTTTTTCTCAATTTTCCAACATTTTTTGTGGATTGTCGCCAAACCTGATTTTTATTATTTTTCACACGGCCATCCGTTCTTTTGTAGTTTTTTCATGATCGGCTTTCTTAACGCATGCACATGCCTCGTCGGATGGGCAGCTTCTTAATCCGGCTCCCGCATCGTCGTGCCAAAAGGAAAGTTTATAGACTGGATAAATGCAAACACCAGAGCTTAAAATTTGCAACGCAATATACAAAGAAAAAGCTCCGAAAAGTTTCTATAGCTATTTCCGAGAACTTGTGGTATTTGTGTTTTCTGCGAAAGAGGTGACAACATGGCAAAGAAAAGAGCAAACGGCGAAGGCAGCATCCGCAAGCGCAGCGATGGTCGCTGGGAGGGGCGCTACACCGTCGGCTACGATGAGAACGGCAAGGTCAAGATGAAAAACGTCCTCGGCAAAACTCAGGCTGAGGTCAAAGAAAAGCTGAAGGAGAAACTTGAAGAAGCCAAGGTTCTGGACGTTGCAAAAAGCGAATCCTATACGGTCGCAGAATGGGCTGCACTGTGGTTTGAGGTATATGCGAAGCCGAACATACGTGAGCGCACCGCGGACTACTATAACAGGTACATCATAAAACACATCGTCCCGTGTCTCGGCGATATAAAGCTTAACAAGCTGACCGGCAGACAGATACAGAAGATGTACAACGACCTGCTCGACCACGGCAGAGAGCGCGTATCGCAGAAAGAGAAAAATCCGGGGCTCTCCGGTACATACGTTCACGGCGTTCATGTGATGCTGCATAATTGTCTCAATCGCGCAGTCAAGGAGCGGCTGTTAGTACGCAACCCGGCAGACGATGTGATCGTGCCGAAGATAGACAAGAAGGAAATGAAGATACTCCCACCGGAGCAAGTAAAAGCATACTTGAAAGCTGCCAGCGCGCGAGGTATCCTCCCTCTGTTCTATCTTGAGCTGACGAGCGGACTGCGCAAAGGTGAGATTGCGGCGCTGCTGTGGAGCGACCTTGATGCCGAGAACTGCACACTCTCGGTAACGAAGCAGCTCGTGAGCTCCCGTGACGGTGAGCTGAAAATTACTCAGCCAAAGACGGCAACGTCCGTAAGACTCATATCGTTGCCTCAAGAAACAGTCGAGCTGCTCAAGGAAGAGCACGCAAAGCATCCGCTGAACATCTATATGTTCCCGTCTCCGAGGACTGGCGGCATGTACCACCCGGACTCAATAGTAAAGCTGCACGAGAAAATTTTGAATGACGCGGGCATCGAGCACCTACGTTTTCATGACTTGAGACATAGTTTCGCGACATACGCCCTGCAAAGCGGGGCTGACGTCAAGACGCTCTCATGTATGCTGGGCCACTACTCGGCTGGCTTCACGCTGAATACCTACTGCCACGCGACAAGAGATATGCAAGCAGATGCGGCAAGAAAAATTGGCGGATTCATGTCAGCACAAACTGGAATCGGATAAAAAGAACCCACTCAAACGCAGAAAGCACCGGGCAAAAACTGTCCGGTGCTTTCTGCTCCTATCCGCATTTGGGTCACGGTTTGGGTCAGAGACATTTTCGAGGCTTTTACGTGCACGTGAGTCCAAGGTGTAAGCAGGCAATAAATAAGGTGGATTCGCCTGCCTGCGGGCAGGCCGCCTCGGGTTGAAACGTGCCCCCGGCACGTTTCTAAGCGCCCTCGGTTCGAATCCACCACGGTTTTCACACCAAATAAAAGAGACATCCGCATGGATGTCTCTTTTATTTGGTGGGGGAAGGTGGATTCGAACCACCGAAGGCATTGCCAGCAGATTTACAGTCTGTCCCATTTGGCCACTCTGGAATTCCCCCATATTAACTTGCGTTGGAGCTGGTGGACGGATTCGAACCCCCGACCTGCTGATTACAAACGTTGGCCGGAGCATCAATGAATTGATTTTTGGCGCTTTTTGCAGCTTTCGTGTCGGGGGTTCGACAGTATATAATCCTGCTGCGTCCATCCAGTACATACGCTCATGTTCCCGTTTGGGTCACGGTTTGGGTCAAACGGTTCTGCCGCACAGTTAGTGGATAGTTATTGGTAGCAACTCACGCAGCGCAGGGGTGCTCAAGATTTGCGTCGGTATAAACAAAGAAAAAGGATTTTGAGTATGGATGAACATTTTCCTATCTGGCATTCCGTGATTCTGATAACCATTTTCCTTTCCTAAACCGTTCCGCAATATAATACTCAGATTTTTGCATTTGTCCAAATTTATCACTAATTGCATGAATCCGCCCTTTCCAAGTTGGTGCTCCGGAGAGTGCTGACACGCCTGCGCCGACGGAAAACGTAAGCGCATTGTTTCAGCTTGTCAATGATGCTGTGAATCTTCAGATCAGAAAGCCGCGAATTTACCTCATAGGTTGCGTAGACGCGGAAGGCAAAGGGAATACACTCGCTCCGATTGAGCTGCAGTAACCGCTTGTCGATATCGTCCGCATACCCGATTTTTACATATTCAGGAAAGGACGGATTGGTCAGTATGTAAATGACTCCTGTCTTATCCATATAATCTCCTCCGCTTCTTTCACTTAAAATATAGCACCGTCAAACAGTCACTCCGCTAATGCTTTTCTA
>ERZ779840.3608-NODE-3608-length-12011-cov-9.311224_pt1 | contig 12011 bp, 16 predicted proteins | sample MGYA00511561_ERZ779840 | MGnify/ENA primary metagenome ERZ779840 (study PRJEB29588, sample SAMEA2162036) | human gut metagenome | biome: human gut; feature: human-associated habitat; material: faeces | place: Denmark | collected 2008/2010 ...
TGACAGATTGAAAATAGAAGGCGGAGACTTTACAGTAATCGTAGATGAAGCACACAACCTTATAGATGCTGCCAGAGATCAGGAAAGTTTTCACATATCTGTTTCAGATATTGATTCTGTATTGGTAGAAATCAGAGAGACTGGTAATGTATATCTCAAGAATAATATTTCAATTTTTGACCTGTGCATCCTGCTTAAAGATATTATTGAGACGGCAGTTAAAGAATTGATACCTCCGAGATCCAACGATGCACGCCTAGGAAGAAGATTTTTAGAAGGGAAATTAAGACAGGAACTTGGCATCAGTGGAGAAGATCTAGATAATCTATGTTTTGCAATGATCGACAGGGGAGAAAAAATCCTGGAAGACAGGGTAGACTCAGGAAAAGAGCCGATGTCATACATCCTCAAGTTAGGTGCAGCCCTTAATTCTTGGATTGGATCGTCTGATTCAATGTATCTAAAAACAGTTTCTTCAGATAACGGCGGTATGCTGTGTGCCGCCTGTCTGGAGCCAAGCGAAATTTCTAAATTTCTATTAGGCACCGGTGGAGCCGTTCACATGTCTGGTACATTAAAACCGCTCAAACAATATGCTGATCTGTTGGATCTTACACCTGTTTCGGTACTAAAGGAGTTTCCATCCCCATTTCCCAAGACAAATAAGCTCACATTATACACTGAGGATGTAAGCGCTGGACAACGGGAAATGAAAGATGACCCCTCGATGAAGCTGAGGATTGAACAATACATAATCGACATCTGCAATGCTACAGATAGAAACACAATGGTATTCTTCAGATCATATGAAATGCTGAAATCAATGAGATATTCATTGGAAAGCGAGATTGATAGAAAATTATACTGGGAAGAGTCGGGTCATTCTTACAAACTGGCAAATGCCATCGAATCATTCAAAACACACAAAGATGGAGTATTTTTTACAGTAATGGGAGGAAAAATTTCAGAAGGCCTGGATTTTCCTGGACAAGAATTAGATATAGCGGTAATCGTTGGAATACCTTATCCACCGCCCAGTTTGGTAAGTGATGAACTTAAGAGACGTTATGATGCCAGATACGGATCTGGAACGGGCTGGGAATATATCTCAGCTGCTCCGGCAGTACGCAAAATGCAACAGGCCATAGGACGGCTAATTAGAACAGAAACTGACAAGGGTGTTGCCATCATCTTGGATTCAAGAGCTTCCCGTTACCGTGAACAGCTGGATGCTAAACCAACCAAGGACCCTGTAAAAGAGCTTACAGATTTCCTAGGCTGGTCAAGAAGATTTTAAAGTTTGTCGAAATCATCCATCATTTTGTTTATTACTGGATCCACATGCTTCTTGGTTGAATCTAAGATGTAGGCTGTCCGGCCGTACATCTCAAGTCCATCGTGAGGGCACATTTGTACGCAGCGTGTGCATCCCCGGCAGCGCCTATCATCGATCATAGCTTTTCCATCTATGATGTTAATAGCATGAACTTTACAAAACTCTCTTTTTATACATAATCCACAGCCTCTGCAGTTATCATTCGCACGGATGTGGATGCCTGGAATTTTAGCAAATTTTACAGCTAGTTCTTTTGGAACCCTTGGAAGGGCATATAGTATTTCTCTGATAGGAGAATAATCATCATTTGTACCACTCACTCTGACACCCAATATGTTGATGTTATTTCTTGTATTTACTGATCCCTGCTACTAGATCAAATATTGAGTCTGCTGCGTTGTGATCTTTTTTAAATATATGAGCCTAAAACCTGCACTTTAATGCAGGATTTGCGAAACGCAAATATAACACTTCATTCTTCTCAATCATAAATGACTGTCCACATGTTCCCTGGTGCTGGATACGACAGCAATATATTTCTTGTTACAGGGATGCAACCGATTCTTATAGACGCTGGATCTGGGTCAGGATATTCAAGGCTCTTGAATGATATAGAAAAGGTTACAGATCATATTTCAAAAATCATATTAACTCACTGTCATTTTGATCATGCTGGGGGAGCTGCTGAATTATCGAAACATTTCAATGCTACTGTATTTATTCATGAACGTGATGCCGCGGCAGTTCGCAACGGATTGACAAAAGAAACAGCAGCAGATGTATTCGGTTGTGAGATGCCGGCAGTAGATGTTACAATACTTCAAGACAAAGAAACTATAGATACTGGTGAACACCTGCTTGAAGTTATACATACTCCAGGACATACGGCTGGCGGAATATCACTTTTTGATAGGGTTAATCAAATTTTATTCAGTGGAGACACTGTATTTGCAGAAGGCGTTGGCAGATGGGATTTTCCAACAGGTGATCTCTCATGCCTAAAACATTCTGTTCATAAACTAGCTGAACTAGATGTTTCATACTTATATCCAGGTCATGGACCATGCGTAAAGGGAAATGCTAAGTCTAGGATCGCTAACGCTCTAATGTACGTGGAGGGATTTTAATGCGGACGATAGTTTGCGAAAAAAACAATGGAAAGCTTTCGATTAATAAGGAGGATATGGATTCAGTAGTAACTGAGCTTTCAGCCGGTAGACTTATTGTGTATCCAACTGAAACAGTTTACGGGCTTGGATGTGATCCGTTTGATGAGACCGCTGTTAAGAGACTTTTCATGGCAAAAAGGCGTCCGTTCGATATGGCCATGTCCATAATAGTTCAAGACATTGCCATGATGGAAGAAGTAGCGTATGTTGACGACAGAGCCATAAAACTAGTCAAAGAATTTATGCCTGGGCCGCTAACATTAATACTTCCAAAAAAACCAGTTGTGCCGAATATCCTGAGTGCATCTACAGATGAGATAGGAATTAGAATCCCGGACTGCAATGTTGCATTATCCATCGTAAAAGAGTTTGGACCAATAGTATCAACATCCGCAAACGTACATTCGCACAATTCTCCTTTAACATGTCAAGATGCCATGAAAGATCTGGGTCCTAGTGTTTCGTTATATGTTGATGGTGGAAAGTCCCCAATAGGGCAACCTTCTACAATTATTCAGCTTACTGAAGATGAAATGATACTGATTCGTCCCGGTTCTCTTCCTAAAGAACGCGTAGAGGCTGTTCTAAATGAATGATGATGTTGTTGAATGCATATTAAAAGCAGGTAAAATTGCTGGGGAAGCTAGATCTCTCGGAGCTTCCATGGTAGATGAGAACGTCCGCCTTCTAGATGTAGCGGAAGAAGTTGAAGCATATATGATACGCAAAGGTGCTAAACCAGCATTCCCTACAAACCTCAGTATCAATAATCAAGCAGCTCATTATACACCGCACTCGAATGATACTTTGAAATTTCATAAAGGAGACCTCGTTAAAGTCGATGTGGGAGCGCATGTTAATGGATATATTGGAGACACTGCTCAAACAGTAGAAGTAGGAACAAAAACACATTCAGCACTCATCGAAGCTTCCGCAGAAGCCCTAGATATGGCACTAAACACAGTAACTGACAATATATCAGTAGGAGCTATAGGAGCGGTAATTGAAAAAGCAATTGAAACCAATGGTTTTGTACCAGTCACAAACTTAACAGGACACAGCATGAAGCAGTACAATCTACATGCTGGACTTTCAGTACCAAACTATGACAACGGAGACAAAACAAAGGTTATGAGCGGGATGCTGGTAGCCATTGAACCGTTTGCCACTGATGGAGAAGGAGAAATAGCCAATGGAAAGCCTGGCAACATTTACCGTGTTTTAAGAGACCGCCCTGCAAAGGATAAGGGAGCAGATGAACTGCTTGAAAAGATTAAGAATAATTTTGGAACACTGCCATTCTGTGAAAGATGGTGTTCGGATATAGATCCAAATGCTCAGGACAACCTCAAAACACTGTTGCGCCGCGGCATCGTATACTCATATGCAATATTAAATGAAGTTAAAGACGGCCTTGTATCTCAAAAAGAGCATACGGTATACATAGACGGCTCTAAAACAATAGTTACTACACGTTAAACGGTACTTTTAATTACCCAATGTATATACAAGCTTGCTAAGCGAGGGTAGCCAAGCCAGGTCAATGGTGAGATTCCTATCTCACCGGCCAAAGGCGACAGACTCAAGATCTGTTCCGTAGAGGTTCAGGGGTTCAAATCCCTTCCCTCGCACCACTGAAGAATATCATTGTGGGTTAGTTATTAGCTGTTAATAATCAGTTTTGAATGTCTGACTGTTCATTAGTCAAACAATGTTTACTCACTTTTCCATTTTTTACATTGATCTATCTTAATAGCTGGATCATACCCCTGATCCTTACCCATATTGCAGAGAGTATCACATGGAAAAACATTACATTCTCCGCAATGATTGAAACTTCTTGATTCACAACAGCTTTTTACTTTACATTCTCCGCCCCAAAATGGCGTTTTCATGTCTATGCAGCCTTTACAATGCACACTTTCTTTACGTTCACAAGAATTACAGAGCACACCGCACCGCGATTCATACATGTAGATAACTAACGAATGCCTATTATTAAAAAATAAGTGTATTTGGTGACGCTATCATTTTTTACCGATGAAGTAAAAGGCATTGGAAGTATGGCCATTCATCGTATCATATACTACATTCTTTAGAGTTAACATTTTGAACGAACTTAATAATTCCTTGATCCAAACTATGTCGTGATGTCTCAGAACAGCTCCATCAGGAGTTTCAAAAACTCCATATTTATCATATTTTGATGCATATAGATCATATCTGATTAAGTTTCTTCTATCATAATTAATTAAAAAATCAGTTACGTAAATAATCCCATCTGGTTTGAGGATACGAAATATATCATCCAAGAGGTATTTTTGTTCATTATCATCTGCAATGCATGTCAAAACTGCAGATAAGATAACTGCATCATAACTGCAGTCATCAAACTCAAGTGTTTTATCGTGTTTAACAGTCAGATCTAGAAATGGATAAAGTTGCTTACCTTTTTCAATCATTTTTGAAGAAAAATCAACACCTTTTAAATTTTTATAACCATTTGAATATAATTCATACAGAGTCCTTCCATAACCACATCCTACATCCAAAATGCTGTCATCATTTTTCAGATATAATGATAATTCATCAAGATGCAACATAGCAGTGAATGTTTTGCATGTAGACTTGTCCCAGTACTCCTTTTGATTCATTAATATTCAACAGTGTATCAGATCAGGATTCAAATATATACTGATGCATTTTTATAAGCATTCTTTTTGAAAATATGATAGCAAATAGGATTTTATAATATCTCAATGTGGCGTTGTCGTGAACAGCCAAAAAGCAAACAAGACTTTGAGTTATAGATGGATAATCTTAGTCATACTTCTCATAGCTTACTTTTTTGTTTATTTTCATAGAACCTCAACCGCTGTAGTTGGTACAGAAATAGTTTCAGCGGTGGGAGGGTCTGTTGCTTTACTCGGCTCCGCATATTTTTATTCATATGTGCTGATGCAGATTCCAAGCGGATTGATGGCAGATCGATATGGAGTCAGGTCATTGGTAAGTGTATTTTTGTTAATCGCAGCATTAGGTGCATTTTTAATTGGACTGGGAGAATCGTGGAATACCGTCTTAATTGGAAGGGTGCTCATAGGCCTTGGACTCGGTGCTATTTACATCCCAATGCTAAAGGTATTAGCAGTATGGTTTAAGAAAAATGAGTTTGCTTCACTAAATGGAATAATACTTGCAGTTGGAAATGCCGGAGCAATAGCTTCGGCGACTCCGCTTGCAATCCTCTCAGATGCTATCGGGTGGCAGGATGTGTTTATATTCCTAGCTATAACCACATTGATCCTGGCTGTAATGTGTTATGTAATTATCAGAAACCACCCCTCAGAAAAAGGGTATATGAGCATAGAAGAAATAATTTCAAATGAATATGATTTACAGCAAAAGATAAATAAATTATTTAAATCGAATGACTTTATTTATAAAAAGAAATTCAAAATTAAAACGAAAGATTATGAAAGAGAATATACTATAATATCAAAAAGTTATGATTATTTACTTTGTATTGATGGAACTAAAATATATATTAAAGATATAATTGATATAAAATAATTAAAAACACTTGAAAGTAATTAGTATTTATGATAATATTTAATTACACAAACGGTGTTTTTTTTTGGAGGGATTTGAAATGAAAAAAATAAAAAGTTTCTTTAAAGGCGTTAAAAAAGAATCAAAAGCTGTAAGATGGCCAGATGGTAAAGCATTAGTTAAATATTCTTGTATAACAATCGTAATGCTTGTATTCTTTGGATTATTCTTTTATGGGCTTGATGCATTATTCGCAGTAATAAGGGGGCTATTCTAATGGAAGAAAAGAAATTATGGTATGTTGTTAATGCATACAGCGGACATGAACAAAAAGTTAAAGATTATTTAGAATCAAGACGTGAAAGTATGGGAATGGAAAATAACATATTTAGAGTTATTATTCCAGAAAGAACTGAAATTGAAGTTAAAGATGGAGTTAAAAAAGAAAAAGTACGTAAAATGTTTCCAGGATATGTTTTAATCGAAATGATTATGAGTGATGAAGCATGGTATGTAGTTCGTAATACTCCAGGAGTAACAGGATTTATAGGTTCATCAGGAAAAGGTGCTAAACCAATTCCACTTTCACCAGAAGAAGTTAAGAAATTTATTGCTGATGAAGAAGAAATGACTAAACCAATTAATTCAAATGTTGAAGTAGGAGACACTGTAACAATTATAGATGGTCCATTCAAAGGAATGTATGGTAAGATTGAAAGTGAAGATAAAGAAAATGAAAAACTTACTGTACTTATTGATTTATTCGGACAAGAAACTCCAGTTGAAGTTGATTTACTTCAAGTGTCAAAAATGTAAAAAGGTTACCAAAAGTAATCTTTTTTTGATATAATGTTTTTAAGAGGTGAAATATGAAAAAAATAAAAGTATTATTACTAACATTTGCATTAATTTTACTTGCGGGTTGTGGTAAAAGTTTAACAAACAAATCAACTGGAGATACTATGAAAATTTCATTAGATGTTGATACTTCAAGTAATTATGTTTGGTCATATTCAATAATGGATTCAAATGTTATTGATTTAAAATCAGAAGAATTTTTAACACCAGCTGATGATGAAACATTAGATGGTGATGCACAAGTATTAACTTTTAAGGCATTTAATGAGGGAGAATCAGAAATAATATTAAGCTATATGAATAATGATAGTGGTAAAACTAAATATGATATAACTTATGTTATTACAGTTGATGCTAATAAGAATATCAAAGTAAAAGAGAAATCAGGAAAATATAGTAAGAAATTACCAAATCCAGTAATATATACAGAATCTAATGATGAAAAGTAATGTATATAAATTAACTGAGATTGATGATGAAATAATTGATTTATATATCGAATGTTTCAAAAAAGATAAAATATTTACTTCTAGAGATAAAAATATTATAAAAGATAGAGAATTAATCACAAAACTATTTAATTACTATATAAAATATGGAACACTTCTTTATACAAAAAGATATAGTAAGAAAATATCTTTTCTATGCACATTAAAAATGAATGAAGTATTAGAAGATATGGAAGCAGTAAAATTAATTTTTGATAAAGAAAAGTATCCAGAAATTAATAAATACATTAGTAAAATAGATAAAAATTCAAATTATATAGTACTTGTAGGTGTAAATAAAAATTTTAGAAAAAGAGGTCTTGCTAAAAAATTAGTGAGAACTTATTTACATTACTATAATAAGAAAGATTTAGTTTTTACTGATATTGATAATAAGTATAGTTTAAAAATATTTAAATCATTAAATTTTAGTGTAAAAGAAGTAAATAAAAATTATTTTATTGCAAAAAAATATAAATTAAATTGACATATGAAGTTTTATAAAGTAAACTTTTAAAAGTAAGGAGGAATTAAAATGGAATTAAAAGGTAGTAAAACAGAAGCTAACTTAATGGCTGCTTTCGCAGGTGAAAGCCAAGCAAGAAATAAATATACTTACTATGCTAGTAAGGCTAAAAAGGAAGGGTATGAACAAATAGCAGAAATATTTGAAGAAACTGCTAATAATGAAAAAGAACATGCTAAATTATGGTTCAAAGAATTACATAATGGTGAAGTTCCAAGTACACTTGAAAACTTAAAAGATGCAGCAAGTGGTGAAAACTATGAATGGACAGAAATGTATAAAGAATTTGCTGAAACTGCTCGTGCTGAAGGATTTGATAACATTGCAAAATTATTCGAAAGTGTTGGTGAAATAGAAAAACATCACGAAGAAAGATATATGAAATTAGTAGGTAATATTGAAAATAATTTAGTATTTGAACGTGGTGAAGAAAAAGTATGGATTTGTAGAAATTGTGGCCATATTTATAAAGGTAAAAAAGCATTAAAAGTTTGTCCTGTTTGTAAACATCCAGAAAGCTATATGGAAATCAAAAAAGAAAATTATTAATTGTAAAAAAATATAGAAAATGCATCAAACTTAATGCATTTTTTTCTTTATTATGATAAAATTATTAAGAATAAAGGGTGTGATAAATATGAGAAGTGGAGTACTTAAAGGTGCTAGAAAAATAGAATTAGAGAAAAGAGATAATCTAGTTGGAAGACCTGGTTACATTTTAATAGATGTTTTAAAAGCAGGTATATGTGGTTCTGATATTCATTATTGGGAATCAGGAGCTCCAGCAGGACTTGTAATGGGTCATGAATTTAGTGGTATCGTTATTGATAATGGTGGAAGTAAGAAATTTAAAGAAGGAGATAGAGTTACAGCATTACCAATTTCACCTTGCCTTGAATGTGAAGAATGTAAAAGAGGAGAAGTTCAAATATGTAGAAACACATGGACTAATGCAGTTGGACTTAGTCTTGCTTTTCCAGGAGCATTTGGTGGAAGAATTTTAGTAAGAGAAGATATGGTAAGATTACTTCCAGATAATGTTACATTTGAGTCAGGAGCAATGGTAGAACCAGCAGCAGTTGGCTTAAGAGCAGCAGACCTTGCTAATGTTAAAAAAGGTGATAAGTGCCTAGTAATAGGTGGTGGAATTATTGGACTTTTAACAGCAGAATTCTTAAAACTAAAAGGTGCAAGTTATGTAGCACTTACTGAAACAAATGAATTAAGAGGCAAAAAATCAGTTAAACTAGGTGCGGCAGACGAATACTTTAATGCATTAGATCCAAAACTAATGGAGAAATTATATGCTAAAACAAATAATAATGGATTTGATATAGTATGTGATTGTTGTGGTAATTCAGCAGCATTAACATCAGGAATAATATTTACAAAACCAAATGGAAACTTAATATTAGTAGGTATTTCACTTAATAACGTAAGTATTCCATTAGTGGCTGGAGTAATGAAAGAAATAAATATCAAAGGATCTATCGCATATAAAAGAGAAGAATTTGATGCTGTTATTGATTTACTTGCTAAAAAAAGAATTAATTTAGAAAAGTATATAGATGACATTACTACATTAGATGACTTACAAGCATCATTTGAAAGATTAACAAGTGGGCAAGATGATGCAGTTAAAATACTAATTGATCCAAATAAGCATAAAATAGTTGAATTATAAAAAAATACTGAACCTAATCGTTCAGTTTTTAATTCCATAACTTTTATCTTTAGTATCATAAAATAAATAAGTATGAGGTGGATTATAAGTAAGATAATAAAACATAAAATATATCAAAAACAATAAAATAATTCCTATATAATTTGAATATTTAATTTTATTTGTATTAATTATCTTAAAACTTAAATATTCCATAAAACAATAATCTAAAAATAATAAACTAATAGATACTATCATATTATGACTAATAAATTTATCAATAATAAGATAAGGTACTAAATAAGCAATAATACCAACTATTATAGAAATACAAAGTGATATTAATAAATTATCATAATTGATATTCTTTTTCTTATAATAAATCCATTCAAAAATACCATATAAGAGAAAAGGAGTAGCCATTAATTTCATATGCTCCCATATACTTTCATTAATCGGACAAAGCACACTAAAAATAAAATTACTATTCCATTCATATAAAAAATGACATAAAATAGATAAAGGCATTATAACAAAAACACCTATAATTTTAATCTTTTTCATAATAATCATTAATATTATATCGAATTTCCTTGATTTTATGCAGTTTTTATGCTATTATCTAGTAGTCGATTTATATTGGATTAATATAAATTAGAAGTGGGAGATTAGGGTTATCAAGAATACCACTCGCGAAAAAAATAAAACTAAATTATATAGGAGGTGTTTTTCGTGGCAAAGAATGTTGTAAAGAAAATTAAATTACAAATCCCAGCAGGAAAAGCAACACCAGCTCCACCAGTTGGAACTGTTTTAGGACCTGCAGGAATTAATCTACAAGAATTTTGTACAAAATATAATGATGCAACTAGAGAAAAAATGGGAGATATAGTACCAGTTGAAATTTCTATTTATGATGATAGATCATTTGACTTCGTTTTAAAAACTCCACCAACTCCAACTTTATTAAAGAAAGCTGCTGGAATTGATAAAGGAAGTACTAAAGGTGCTAACAATGTAGTTGCTACATTATCAAAAGATGATATTCAAAAAATCGCAGAAATCAAAATGCCAGATTTAAATGCATATGATTTAAAATCAGCAATGAATACAGTTGCTGGAACTGCTAGAAATATGGGTATCGCAGTTAAGGGATTAAACGATGCTGAATTAGCTGAACAAGAAAAAGAAGCAGAAGAAGCTGAAGCACAAGCTGCTAAACTTGAAGCTGATTTAGAAGCGATGGAAGAAAGTGCTAAAGCATTAGCTGATGGTGCTAATGTCGAAGTAGAAGTAACACATCAAGATACTAAAGAAGAAACAGAAAGCGAAGAATAATTAAATAAAAAAATTATTCGTGAGAAATAGAGATAATCCAAAGACCACATAAGGAGGTTAGTTTATGAGAAAACATAGTAAGATGTATGTGGAAGCATTAGGTAATGTTGAAAAAAATAAAAGTTACGATGTTACTGAAGCGATTAAAGTACTTAAAAGTCTTAAAACTAGAAAATTTGATGAATCAGTTGATGCTGTATTAAAATTAAACATTGATGCTAAAAAAACTGATATGAATGTAAGAGGAAGTTTTGTTCTTCCTAACGGAACTGGTAAGACTAAAAGAGTATTAGTTATTACTAAAACTAAAGCATCTGAAGCTAGCGAAGCTGAATACTGTGGAGCAGAAGATATGTTAGAAAAAATCGAAAAAGAAAATTGGTTCGATTTTGATACAATCGTTGCTACTCCAGAAATGATGCCTGCATTAGGAAAACTTGGTAAAATTTTAGGACCTAAAGGATTAATGCCTAATCCTAAACTTGGAACAGTTACTACAAATGTTAAAGATGCAGTTAGTAATATTAAAAAAGGTATGGTAGAATACAAAAATGATTCTTATGGAAATGTACACTTCTCATTTGGTAAACTATCATTCAGCGAAGAAAAACTTGAGGAAAACTTAAGAGCTATCGTTGCTGAAATAGTTAAAAATAAACCAAGTAGTGTTAAGGGTACATTCGTTAAAGGAATTAGTATTTCAACAACTATGGGTCCTGGTGTTAAAGTAGATAAAGCTTCATTTGGACTTTAATATAAAGCACGAAAGTGCTTTTTCTTTTGCATGAAAAAAGCCATTATTTGTGATGCTCATCAAATGGCTTCATAAGTATTCCTGTTGATACTAAACCACTAATACCAACAAGTGCATAAATAAAATTAGTTAAGAATGTGTCTACTCCAAAAAGAAGGGATACTAAATTAACATTAAATATACCGACCATTCCCCAATTTATCGCACCTATAATAACAAGAGTAAGTGCAATCTTATATAGCGTATTCATTAATTCCTCCTTACATACTACTATTATGTACAAAAAAATAAAATTATATTCATATAAATAATGTCTACTAAATAATT
>ERZ779840.3611-NODE-3611-length-12010-cov-5.339105_pt1 | contig 12010 bp, 12 predicted proteins | sample MGYA00511561_ERZ779840 | MGnify/ENA primary metagenome ERZ779840 (study PRJEB29588, sample SAMEA2162036) | human gut metagenome | biome: human gut; feature: human-associated habitat; material: faeces | place: Denmark | collected 2008/2010 ...
ACACCTCTATAAAGGTCCGACATAATATTTTTCCCTTCTTATTAAATGACTTGATTTTGTCCCTTTTATTCACTTTCTTTAGGGTACGCCTCATCTGTGGCCTCTTGCTGTTTTTTTCGGAGTTCTTCCATTCGTTTGCGATAGTATTTTGCTGACGGCCCCATATGTACATCACAATACATCCGTGTTTTGTGGTTGCTCAACTGGAAATAGTTGTCACAGAGCAAGCATTTGCGGTATTGTACATGACCGACCTGCTCATTGACAATTGCCGCATATAAAAGTGTATTGATAGTCGGAGATACTAACTGCCGCTTTTTCTTTTCACTATCATAGTTGTACGTTAAATCGCGAAGTTTTATATTTACATAGTCATCCACAGCAAGACGTATGTACTTATTTGGATTGCGTGTTATATCGGAAAGTACATCCTCTGCGGTTCTCCAACGAGGGCCTTCGGTTATGGATTCGTATTTGGAAATAGCCGTTTTCCATGCACCGGGATATGTATCGATTCCGGGAGCGCCATCCAGCCCTTTCCTGCGATAGTATTTTAGACTGTCTATGATTCCTTCCGCTAGGGAAGTAAATTGCTTAGCAATATACTCTTTCGCGGCAGGATTTACATACCACGGAATATTTACTGATATAGTATCTCCTTTTCGTTTGCGATTTTCACTCTTATATTCGCGGCTGGTATATTCTAATTTCTTTACCAACTCATCCGGAATGCCTTCTTCAATATCAGCCCATATGCAGGAGAGAAGATACCCGGTTGCTAAATAATTACTTTGCAACGGCGCACGGCCCATAAGCACTCGTAGGCATTCATCTGTGTACTTATATTTTTCAGCAAGGAACCTTGGCATCCTGCTTTCTATATCAAGTATCCGTTGCGTATGCTGTTCTCTCGTTTCCTGCGGCACAAACAGTTTGCGAAGTTCACTTAAAGCTAAAAATGTACCGGATTCCATAACGGAATCATCATCCAGAACGGCATAGGCTCTGGATACAGCTCGTGCATTAGTTATACCAACTTCCATGCCGGATAGAAGTTCATCCGGCATAGTTCCATCATAGGGAGGGCGGTGCCCATCTGGAGGAACACCGTTAGTTTCAAGCCATGTTCTGATAGACGCAGATGAGGTGTCCTGTTCGCGTAAAGCTACCAGTTTATCAGTGTCTATAACGGTATATTGTGTCCGTCCGTGGTCCTGCTCCAGCAGAGAATCATCTGCTTTATACCAACGCAGGACAAAATCTGTCGAATAGTACAATCCCATTGCAACACACCCTTATCAGTCAGCCATCTTATCTATCACAATTATATTTTATGTTGGTGGTTTGTGCAATGAATTTTAATAGGAAAAGCTCAAAAATCTAAATGTTATCCCTATGTTTACCCTATATTTTTTGTAAAAAGCAAAATGTTATCCCTATGTTTGCCCTATTATAGATTACAATATTGAGCTACAATATAAATGGATTCAACTGAAACCCGTTTTAAATTTGAAAGGAGACTTAAATCATGACCGAATTTTTGAAAACCTACGATATGCAGCCCACTGAATTGAAAGCAGCCGATGTTGCCAAAATTCTGCACTGTACGAAAGCAATGGTATACAAGCTCTGCCTTGAATACCAAGAACTGACTTACTATAAAATTGGCACACGGTACTGGATATCTAAAGATAGCCTTCGTGACTATATTCTTCGGAATCGCGGAGGTCGGAGTAAAAAGGAGCGTAATAGCGAATGCGATTCAAAGTGAAAAAAGCTCTATATCCACATGGAACTAACAATGATTCTTGGCAACCTATGAACTTGATTGTTGATGATGACATTCCCTGTACTGAAATAAACCGTCATTTAGTTTTATTGCAAATAAGCAAAGAAAAGCCTTTAACAACTTCTGTCTACTACTTGTGCATCTATTTGAATTATCTTGACGAACATGGTTTAGAAGTCATGGATGTCAAGATGTCAGACATTCAGGATTTTTTACAGGAACTTTATATTGATAGCCTCCCATATGCAGGAAAAGGAGCGCCTTGTAGTTACTCTGCTATTCAAGACTATATTGAAGTTTTGTCTAAGTTGTACGATAACCTCTCGCTTAGAGGTTACAAGATGGACGAGAGCCTTTATACTCGCTCACAGTTAATGATGCTTGCACCAACAAAGGGTCATAAAAAGGCTCATGTATTAGATGCAAAAGAGCATCTTACAATGATTCCTTATCTAAGCTATATGTTTAGACCCAACCAAAAAGATACGCCAAAATCAACCTATGTAAAATGGTACAGTGCCGAGCAAATCAATGCTATTGCAGCCGCACTTCCGTTGGTCTACCGCTGCATATTTCTCGACACTGTCTATGTAGGACATCGTGTTGGAGGAGTGTTGTCGTTTACGATGGATTCCGTAGACCTTTATAACGGTACAGTAACGCCTACAAAAAGCAAAACAGGAAAAATCCACACGTCTTATATTCCTGCAACTTTAATTGAAGATATGCGGCAGTATTTAATCGATGTACGTGGAAATATCAAAACGAATAGTAACGCCTTCTTCATTGGACGAAATGGAAAGCCTGTAACATACCAAGCGTATCGCGCAGCACTCGAATCTGCAAGAGTTGAGGTAAACAAGAAATATGGTTGGAATATTGAAGCGCTTCATACCCATGCAGGTCGGAGTACCTTTGCAGCAGCCCTTCGGACATATCAACTTGATTGCAGACGAAACGGAATTCCGACCTTTAGTGATGTTGATTTCTGTAATCTGATGGACTGGAAATCGCTCGATTCGTTGAAGCACTACGACCTTATCAATCGTATCCACGAAATATCTCCGCTGATAAAAGAGCTATATTCTGATTTTGATTCAATCGTTGAGAAAAATGGAAATCTAATTAGTACGGAGGTGGAGCGTGTATGAGCAGAGCGATAGAAATTATCGATACCAGTGGATTCTATTGGGCTGTCTCTATTGACGGAAATGTTATCCACCTTGGGAAGCGTTTATGCCGGGTTGATTTTGGAAATGCTGATAATTTGAATTCCGTGCTTAAGGATATTGAGGATGTATTCATTTGGCGGCATACGTTTAGCGATGTTCAATCAAGAACCAACACCTTTAATTTACTTATACTTCTTGATTCAATATATTACGAAAGTACGTCGGAATTGTTTCAGTACCATTGTGCGGAAATAATGAAGCAGTGCGATACGCCGTTTGCAGAAACATTCACGAAAGTGTTTGGCTCCTGCCCTGAGAAGAAATATCGCCGTCTTTCTATTGTTTCCGAAATTTCAAAAATCTACAAAGATATACATTTTCAATTTTACGGGCCATTAAAGCTGAAGCGGTCCAAGTACGCATCGAGTAGCCAATTTTGCGTAAAATATACTTCATCTATCGGAAACGTGATTTCTTACACATTAAATGATGAGCCCTTGGATATTTGTCTTAGAGGCAAAACTCATTTAGCCGAAGCCACAAATGTATTATCGGTAATTGAAAATTTACAAGAAGCATTAGCATCGGAAGATAGGACTACTGTTCTTGCTATATTTGAAGAGGTCGGTTATCTGAATGCGCTTGATATCATTCGAATTTGTTATCCCAAACTTGCCATATGCTTTTTCACAAGAATTGCTGAACGAATGGTTCACACACGTCAACGAGTATATCCGTTTTTGCTTCTTAAAAATTATATAAAAACCGTTCCATATCAGGGAAACGCGAGAAAGTTTTTCTATGCATTATTGGAGCAACTCGAAGACCGTGTTCCTTATTATGAGGAGCAGTTGATAGCAGGAAATGAACAAGAAATGCTTTCAGACAAGGGCACGTATACTCTTTATTTTCGAAATGCAAATACTCTTTATTCCACAGAGCTCGTCTTTATCGGAGGCTTCCAACTGCGAAAAGAGTGTAAGGAATTTTGTTTAAACTATGCTAAATTCGGAAGCAAAAATTTAAACATAGAAAAAGCATCCCTTGTCAGTGGAATTTTTCGGCAGCTTTTTTCGATTATGTTCAATGACTTAGATATTTATATTGAATCCATCGTATCCTTGACTTCCTCCGATGTAAAAATTCTACTTTCATATCTGATTCAGTCCTCTGAATTTGCTTACACAACAATAAAGAAGCGGATTCTCCTTCTCGGAAAATTTTATGCATATATCACAGGCATCGAACCAACAAACCCTGCATCTGCTTTTTATAAACTAAAGCTCCCTGTAGGGGAGTCAATTCACACAACGCCAATATCAAAAGCCGCGAAAGAATGTATTATCAAAGAGGTTTCTACTGCACCACCAGTTTATTCGGTTGGAATCAAAATAGCTTTCGCTACGGGGATGCGAGATGGAACATTTGATACATTGACAACGGATTCATTGGTCTATACACAAGGTCATTATGTCATACGCTACTTCTTGAAAAAGACCTATAAATACCGCATTGAAAATGGCCTACCCGTTTATAATGAGTGCCAAATTCCAGATGAACTCGCAATGGAAATCAAGGAATTTATCAATCAAACAAAGGACCTGCGTTCCCAACTTAACAAGCCATATCTTCTCGTCTATCAAGAACTGAATAGAAGAACTGGAACCCATCTGCCACCAAGGGTTCTTAACGGCAGCGGTTTGCAATACTTTATCTGCAATATGCTTTCAAAAGCAAATATTAGGGACGAGGATGGCATCATTGACAGAGAATCTCTTAGAAGCATTCGTGCCGAAATAGGCCGAGCGCTCTTTGCAAGCGGAAAGAGTGCTGAGGAGGTGTCTTCATTTTTGGGTAACTCCCCAGTAGTTGCAAGTCAGTCCTACAACCAGTGTTATCCTACGGACGAGGCACGCAAGTACAATTCATTTTACAAAGAGACTTTGGAAAAATCCGTGCTTTCTTCAAGCAGTATCGGGTCGGAGAAACAGAATAACATGGTTATGGTTGGGACATGTTCTTCAGACAAAATCTGTAAAGGGAAAGATTGTAGAACCTGTCCTGAACGGATTGTCCAAAAGGGAGGTGTAGCTATATGAGTTCTGCTGCACTACAAGTAATTGGCGAATTTAAAATTCCAATTGGAATTCCAGATGCTGCAAAGAAATCTTACGAGAGGCTTCTTACATTATATTCAAGCAATTCATTTGATGGTAACACTTGGAACATTTTCTTGGCTTCTTCAAGCAAGAGCGGAACATTATATTTTCCAAATCAGTATCCGAAGTTGGAAGTTGAAATCTTAAAAGCTTCGATTCTTAATATGCTTTCCGCAGGTGCTACACTTTCGACCTGTTCAGGCAGAATTCACGATGCATGTTTTGTTTTTGACTACTTTGAAAGCAAAAATTTTTCGATTGCTCAGCTCAATCAGGCATTCTTTTTTAGTTTCTATAAATACTTAAAAACAATCCAATTTGAGGTTTGGCATCGTAACCGTTATCTTCAAACTTTGCAAGTTCTTGCCGAAACAGGAGAGGCTCTTGGGGTACTAATTATTCCATCAACTTTGCCCCTTGGCCTCCGTTGGAAAAATTCATATTCTCCAAAACGTGCGCCGGAAAATCAAGTCATCAAACAAGTAGACCGTCTGTTCTTTAATCTGTGCAACGATATTCCTCTTGGGTATCGGGTAATGTACTTTACACTCCGTTTGCGAACGCACCGGATATCCGAGGTCATTGCAATGTCACTTGATTGCATCTCATATCCAGAGGAAAATGTATTTACCATTTCGGTTCCAACTGCTAAGGAAACTGCATATCATGTTCCAGTATTCCACCAATACAGCTTTCTTGCAAATGGAGTGTGCGAAAGCATCTACTATAAATTACTGATGCAACAACATGACTATGCATTATCAATGCAAGAACATCTAAAGCCACAATACCAAGGATATCTGTTTGTACACCCAAAACTTCCACGCATTATCACTACAAACGACTTTAATGATTATCTATCTAAACTCTGCACCTCTAACAACATTGTTGATTCTGATGGTAATGCCACTAAAATCACCTCTCACGACCTACGCCACATAAATGTGTGTGAACGTTTACAGGGAAATATAATCTCTGCAACAGAAACAATGGTAGAATGTAATCACTCCTCACTGGACCAAACCTTGGGATATGGCTATCCAGCCAAAAAAGACGAGGCTAAACATCTTGCCGACATTACAAAGCAGATACCACTATTTGGGGAACAGAAAAAAGTAACATGCCTACAGGTTCCGTCATTCAAGTATAGTCGTCTTCTTGACGAACCGAATACAAGAATCATTCCCGGATACGGTATATGTCGTAATGATAATTGCAAACCACAATTCGAAAAATGTATCGCTTGCGAATCATTCTCCCCAGACCCTGCATGCAGAGATTTTTTCTCAGCCGCGATTGATTTACTATCAAAACGAAACCAACAAATAATTAAGAGGCATGGGGACAGTAAAGTTCTTACGCACAATGAGGAAATGATTCGTCTATACAAAAAATGTCTTGCTAGAATAGAAAGCAATCTTTCATGAAGTAAAAGGAGACTATTCAGTATGAATAATGAAACTAAAGATACTCGTTCCGGAATCAAAGCGTACCAAGAAAGTATGCGTCAAGAAACATTAAGACGAATAGATGATGCGTACAACTACCTCATAGACACGCATCAAACCGTTAATAGGTCTTCGATTAGTAGAGAAAGTGGTGTAAGCCGCGTTACGTTGAACAATCCAGCAATTAGCGAGCATTTGAAAAAATTTCCGGAATTTGCTCCTAAGCAAAACAGAAGTGACACAAAAAGCATTGAGGAACTTTTGCGAGAGCAGGAAATTCTAAAAGAGGCTCTGAAAAAAGCTCAAAACCGTTCACGTCGTCTAGCAAACGAAAATCAGCATATAAAGCAAGAATATAAAGAACTTAATGAAAGCCATCAAAAGCTCCTTGGTGCTTATCAGAAACTCACCGAGGACAAACTCATCCGACTATAAATTCAACGTTCATTAAGGCATGAGCCAATGGTTTTTTAGTCTAAAACAAAAGACCCCACGCTGAATAAATATACAGCGTGAGGTCTTTCATTTTCGGCGTGTACAAAATCTGTAAAGGATTATCTGTAAACTATGGAACAATCTGTAGCTTTGTTGATTCTACGCGATTATTCTATCCTTTACAACCATACTTTACAATGTAAGTACACACTCCTTTGGAGCTAGTAATAGGACTCGAACCTACAACCTGCTGATTACAAATCAGCTGCACTGCCAATTGTGCTATACTAGCGGGAACTTATTTAGTTTAACACAAATAAGCCCTGTTTGTCAATGGCTTAATCGTTATTCCTGCATCATTGCTGTCTGCAATGCACAATAATCTTCCAGTGTCAGCTGCTCAGGGCGGGCGCGCTCGTCGAGATTAGCAGCTTGCAAAGCAGCTATGACCTGGGCTTTGGGCAGGTGCAGGCCGTTGGCAATGGCGTTGGCGGCAGTCTTGCGGCGCTGGGAGAAGGCCGCACGGATGAGGGCGAAGAAGGCGGCCTCGTCGCCGTTGGGTACCTGTACGGCGGGCTTCTCGCGCACATCCAGGCGGATGACGGCGCTGGTCACTTTGGGGGCCGGGTAAAAGCTGCCGGGCTGAACGCTGAACAGCAGTTTCGGCTCAGCGTAATAGGCCACGGCGTAGCTGATGGCACCCGCGTCCCGCGTGCCAGGGGCAGCACACAGGCGCTGTGCGGCCTCCTTTTGCACCATGACGGTAATGTTGCGGATGGGCAGCTTTTCTTCCAGCAGGCGCATTAAAATCGGGCTGGTGATGTAGTACGGCAGGTTGGCGCAGACAGCCACCGGCTTATCGCCAAACTCTTCCGCCAGCAGAGCTTTCAAGTTGACCTTCAGCACATCGTTTAAGACGAGCTTGAAGTTGTCGTAATCAGCCATCGTCTCTTCCAGCAGGGGCGGCAGACGTTTGTCGACCTCAATGGAGACGACCTTATCCGCACGCTTGCAGAGCTGTTCGGTCAATACACCGATGCCGGGGCCGACTTCCAGCGCACCCCAGCCGGGGCCGATACCGGCGGCCTCGGCGATGCGAGGGCAGATGCCGGGGTTGATGATAAAGTTCTGGCCAAAGCCCTTGGACAGGGCAAAATCGTACCGTGCGCACAGGTCACGGATGGTAGACAAATCGGTCAGTGTGGGCACGGCGGACTTCCTTTCCCCATGGTCAAGAGGTTCAATTCTGGCCGGTCAGCGTCATGGCCGCGTTGACGGCCTTGTTGATCTGCGGGTCAGTGTTGAGGGTGTAATCGTAGTAGGCATTCTGCTCGTCGACGGACAGCGAGGCATCAATATCCGGGCTCAGGCCCTCGCCGTTCCAAGTTTGGTCTTCATTGTCCAGTAGCAGGCCGACTGTGATATAGGCGGCAGAGCCGTCGGAAAAGCTCTGGGCATCGCTCATCACAACGCCCTTGCCGGCAGTCTTGGTGCCGACGATGGTCGCGCCGCCCATCTTGCGCAGGGCGTTGGCAAACAGCTCTGCACTGCCCGCCGTGCTGCCGTTGACCAGACAGACCATCGGGACGGTGATTTCATCTTCGTCGGACATACGCAGCGTAGTCACGGTGCCGTCCTTGTCCTGCTTTTTGGCAATATCACCGGAGGGCACACAATAATCAGCGGCGACCAGGGCTGCGTTCAAGTTCTCGCCGGTGTTGTCACGCAGGTCAAAGACAAACGCAGTCGCACCCTGCTGCAGCAAATCGTCCACAGCGGATTTAAACTCACTGGCTGTGCCGGCAGAGAAGGAATCGATGCGGATATAGCCGCAGGTATCCGCGACCATCTGGGCGGCGTAAATCGAAGGCGTCTTGTAGTTAGAGTGTACGAGGTTGAACTGCTGCTCCTGGCGGTCGGGCGTCAGGTAGGTGACGGCGGTGGTCGTGCCCTCTTCGCCCAGCAGTTTGGAGGTCAAGCGTGCGCTGGACGTGATATTGCGAGTGGACTCATCATTGATGGCGGTGATAAAGCCGCCGACCTGCATACCAGCCTCGGCCGCAGGTGAGTTATCATACAGGCGGATAATGCGGGCGTAGCCGGAGGAGGCGTCATTGACGACGGCCACGCCGATGCCGGTTAGGGTGCCTTTTTCGACGGCCTGCTTTTCGCTGTACTCCTTGGCGGTGTAGTAGACGGCGTACTTATCGTTGATGCCGTTCATATAACCGGCAGCCAGGCGGTCGTTCAGCGTATCCTCATCGATGGTGAAGAATTCTTCCGAACGGACGAAGCGGTCGATTTCGGAGAGCTTGTTGTATTGACGCTCCTTATTTTTGACACTGGAAACGGTGGTGTTGAACATTTTCATCGATACGACCATCGTCAGCGAGAAGGTGACGGCCATTGCGATAATGGCAATCGTGGCGGCCACGCCAAGACTGATTTTTTTGCTCATGGGTCTGATGGCTCCTTACTGTTTTTGCGTTTTATGCCCCGTAGGCAAGCGAGAAAATTACCGTAGAGAAAAGGCTCAGCACCATCAGAACGGCGACCACCAGGCAAAAAATGCGCACGGAGGTCTTATGCTTCTGCGGTTTCATAGCAAACTCCCCTTTCGTTTAAGAGAGATAATTCATGACATTGACCAGGACGTTATTGACCTTCATCTCCAAGTGCAGGTGGTTGCCCGTGGAATTGCCGGTGGAACCAACATAGCCCAGAACCTGTCCCTTGGAAACATTTTGCCCCACGCTGACAACAGGGGCGCTATTCATGTGAGCGTACAACGTCGAGTAGGTGTTGCCGTTGTCGTCCTTGCCATGGTAGACCTGGACATAGTAGCCCCAGCTGTAATGGTAGGCCGCGGCGGTGACAACGCCGCCGGAAACGGCGTAAATTTCGGTGCCGCCCGGTGCGGCATAGTCGGTGCCGCGGTGGCCGTTGCCGCCGAAATAGCAGGAAACGTACTTATAGGTAGCCAGCGGGCGACCAAAATCCAGCGAGCACTGGATGGACGCATTGCCGTAGGCCTGGTTCGCGGCGTTCAGCGCGGCGTCCAGCTCGGCAGCGGCCTTATCTACAGCCTTGTTAGCCTCGATCAGCGCAGCTTTGTTGGCTTCGATCTCCGCGTCTGCTGCCGAAATGCTGGCGTCGGTCTGGGAGATATTCTGGGCCAGCTCGCTGGTCTTGCCGTTCAGGGCGGTGCGCTGGGATTCCAAATCGGCCTGTGTGGCCTCAAGGTCGGCTTTTGCCTGCTCAAGGTCAGCTTTCTGCTGTTCCAGTTCGTTGTGCTCGTCCTCAAGCTGCTGGCAGATTTGTTCGTCCTTGGCGACGATCTGCTCCAGCGTGTTGGCAAAGGTCAGCAGCTGGTACAGGTTGGTGGCGCTGGAAAGCAGCGCGATAGAGCCGCCGTCGTTGAGGCGCTGCATGGCTTTCATGCGGCCCTTGAAATCCTCCCAGCGCTGGTCGTACTCGGCCTGCTTCTGGTCAACCTCCTGCTGCTTCTGGTCAATCTCGTCCTGCTTGTTGACGATCTCACTGTCCAGGTCACCGATTTGTTGGGCCAGGTTGTTGATCTGGCTCAGTATAAGTTCACGCTGCTGTTCCAGCTGCGCCTTTTGTGCCTCGGCGTCGGCCTTGTTGCTCTGGGCGTTTTTGAGCTGCTTGTCGAGTTCATCCTGCTTCGTCTGTAATTCCTGCAATTTCTGACGAAGGTCGTTGACGCTGGTGGTTGCGGCCAACGGCGTCATGACGGTGGACAGTGTCATGGTCATGGCGACGGCGACACTGAGCAGCAGCGAGATAAACTTTTTTCCGTGCGAAAAATGTTTCATGGTATCTTGACTTTCCGGTATCCCCTGTTATACGTTCAGATGCTTGCGGATGCTGGTTGCAGTGCCAAGGCCGCAGAGCACAAAGCCCAGCACGACAAAGCCGCCTACAATGTAATACCACACCTGTTCCAGCGGCACGAGGGAGCCGCCGAACATCTGGGAGAGGTTGGACGGATTCTCGGCATACCAGCGGCAGAGCGCATAGTATGCACCGCAGACGATGCCGGAGGCGATACCTGCCGAAATCAGGCCGGAGGTCACGCCCTCGACAAAGAATGGAAAGCGGATGAAGCCGTTGGTGGCACCCACCAGCTTCATAATACCGATCTCCTTGCGGCGGTTAAAGACAGTGATTTTGATGGTGTTGTTGATGACGACGATGGAGACGATGGCCAACACCGCCACGATGCCGTAGCAGGCGTAATTGATGACCCGCTGCAGGGACGTGAAGGTATCGGCCATAGCCAGCGGCGCATTGACACTGGCAACGCCATCGATTTGCAGCAGTTGGGCCGAGACGCTCTCGATATCATCGGGGCTGTCCACCGCGACGCGGTAGTTCGGGGTGAACGGGTTGTCATTCTCGAAAACCTGCTGCAGGTTCGTGTAGTCAGCCAGCATGTCGCCGTAGGTGGCAAGCACGTCCTGGGGCGACATATAGGTCACGCCCACCACATGGGGGGTGCTGCGGATGGCGGCGTCTGCAGCGGCAATCTGCTCGTCGGTGGCGACCTCGCTCTCGCCGGTGCCGCCCATGTAGACGACGGTCAAGTTCTGGTTGCCGATGTATTCGACCATGTGGTCAATGTTGATGCCCAGCGGCGAGGCTGCGCCGATCAGCAACATGCAGACGGTCAGCACGCCCATGGAGGCAAAGGTCATCAGCCGGTTGGCGCGCAGATTGTGCAGGCCCTGGCCGACTAAGTAGATAAAACTGGAAAAACGCATGGTATCCCCTCTTACTTACAAATCAGTCCTCGTCGTACTCATAGTCGTCCGCTTCGCGCTCGGCCATGGCGGCAGGATCTTTATGGATATGCACGGAAAGATGGATGGATCTGCTGCGCGCTTTCATGATGATCTCCTTATTGTGGACTGCGCAATAAAAACGGCGCGGCACAGGATACCGCCCGTGTTGCTGTCATTTCCTTCCGGACGTACCACCATAATG
>ERZ779840.3616-NODE-3616-length-12000-cov-5.379322_pt1 | contig 12000 bp, 8 predicted proteins | sample MGYA00511561_ERZ779840 | MGnify/ENA primary metagenome ERZ779840 (study PRJEB29588, sample SAMEA2162036) | human gut metagenome | biome: human gut; feature: human-associated habitat; material: faeces | place: Denmark | collected 2008/2010 ...
CCAGCCGGTTGCCGTCCACCAGCTCCTGCCGGATGGCCTTGTGCGCCGCGGAGGAGCCGAACAGCACGCCGTCCGGCACGATGCACGCGCAGCGCCCGCCGATGCGAAGCATCCGCAGGAAGAGCGCGAGAAACAGAAGCTCGGTCTTCTTCGTTTTGCAGACCTTCAGCAGGTCCGCGGACACGGTATCCGCGTCCAGACTTCCCTTGAACGGCGGATTGGCGAGGATCAGGGAATACTTGCCCTTGTCCGGGTTCTGATCGCTGAGACTGTCGCGGTACTCGATAAACGGGTTGCCGATGCCGTGGGCCATCATGTTCATCGCGCCGATACGGAGCATGGTCCGATCCATGTCGTAACCGAAGAACATGTGGTTCATATAATGATCCTTTTTCTGGCGATTGAAGAAGATCTCTTCCTTGCGGCGTTCTTTCAGATATTCGCCCGCCGAAACAAGGAAGCCGGAGGTGCCGCAGGCCGGGTCGCAGATCACGTCGTCGGCTTTGGGGTCCATCAGCTCCACCATCATGCGGATGATGTGGCGCGGCGTGCGGAACTGGCCGTTGAGACCGGACTGGCTGATCTTGCTGAGCAGGTATTCGTAAGTATCGCCGCGCACATCCGCCGCCTGCGATCCGCTCATCAGACGGTAAATTTCGTCCAGCGCGTCCACGACCTTGGAGAGCAGCAGCGGCGTCGGCAGCTTGAAAATGGCATCGTCCATGTACTTGGAATAGGCGCTGTTTTTATCGCCGTGCAGATTCTTGATGAAGGGGAATACCGATTCCTGCACAACGGTATACATTTGCGCGGCAGGGAAGTCGTGGAACACGCTCCACTTGAGCTGGCGGCCATCCACGGTGCGCTCACCGATCTGTACCTCATCGGCGAAGATGCTCTGATACGGCAGACCCAGCATGGCCGCCTCCTTTGCCCGGCGGTTGTCGGAATCGTCAAGATCGTGGATGAACATCAGATAGGTGATCTGCTCGATCACATCCAGCGGGTTGACAAGGCCGCCCGCCGCGAAAATGTCCCAAAGACTGTCGATTTTGTTTTTCAGCTCACCGGTGATCATTTCTTTTTCTCCCTTGCGTTCTGTATTGTCAAGTATCAGGCGATATATGCGTTTATATTATACTTTGATTCACGCAGGAACGCAAATAAACAATTGGTTTGTTTTTCCCTTGCTCGTCAGAATTCGTCACGGCGGCGCGAAATGCGCATAATCTCCCGCGGTTGGTAAACAATAGGTTTGCCGGACATTAAAAACACAAGGGAGAAGATAAATATGAAAGCAACCGGAATTGTTCGCCGCATCGACGATCTCGGCCGCGTCGTCATCCCCAAGGAGATCCGCCGCACCCTGCGCATCCGCGAGGGTGACCCGCTGGAGATCTACACGGAGAAGGACGGCGAGGTCATTTTCAAAAAATATTCGCCCATGGGCGAGCTGAGCAGCTATGCCGCAGAGATCTGCGAATCGCTCTATAAGTCCACGGGCGGGACGGTCGCCGTATGTGACCGCGACAGCATGATTGCCGTATCCGGCGGCGGGAAAAAGGAGCTGCTGGAAAAACCTGTCAGCAAAGCGCTGGAGGAGATCATGGAAAACCGCCGCGCCGTGCGCACGGAATCAGGCAGCCGCGCGCCCCGGCCGGTCGAATCGGCGGAGGATCACGTCATCGCGGTGGCCGCGCCGATCCTGGCCGAGGGCGACGTGCTTGGCTGTGTGATGTTCCTCTCGCACCCCGGCTCTCCGGCAGCGACGGATCTGGAATTCAAGCTCGCGCAGACGGTGGCGGGATTCCTCGGGCGGCAGATGGAGGGCTGACGGCGAAGACCGTCAAAATATTTTTTCGTTTGGGTGTTGACGGGCGGCACAAACTGTGGTAATATAACTCTTGCAATATCGCGGGGTAGAGCAGTTGGTAGCTCGTCGGGCTCATAACCCGGAGGTCATTGGTTCAAGTCCATTCCCCGCAACCATATCGAGTGTTCATAACGGATTTGATGTTATGAACACTCGATTTTTTATGCTTCTTTTGGAGAGCAGGCATTTCGCCTGCTCTCCTTCGTTATGCGGGGATATATTCCACGGCCACGCCCTGCCTTGTTTCGGAGATATAATGGCTTGTCAGAGGCGCTGCCGGGATGTCGATGTACCCCACAAAGCGGTAGTGAATTGTGATTCGCTGTGTTCTACTTTTTCCGACGCCCTGCGTTTCGTACACCTCGATATGGTCAATAAGCTCCCGCAGCAGCGGTGCGGTCAGCTCGTCCATCTGCATAAACTTTCGGATGGCAGCGATAAACTTGTCCTTATTGGCCGCTTGCCGCTCCGCCTTCGCAATTTGCTCCCGGAGCTGTGGGATCTTCGCTTTCAAGGCAAGCTGCTCTACATCGTATTCGTGGGTAATTTGCAGGAAGCCCTCGTCGGAAAGAAGCCCTACCGCATTCTTTTCAAAGGCCTTTTTGTAGAGTCGGGACACGGTTTCTGTTCGCATCCGTGCCTTTTGCAGCTCTCCCTCAAGGCGCTTCTTTTCCTCTGCGATTTCCCGGTTGGACTTGCGTTCCAGAAGGTCGGCGAACATTGGCTCGTCGTCCCGCAGAAATTGCGCCATTCGTTGTAGCTCCAGTTTTACCACCTGCTCGATAGCGTCCGCCCGCACATAGTGCCGGGTCGGGCAACTGCCACGGTAGTCTTTTACATAATTGGAACAGGAGAAAAAGCATATATTCTTATTGATGGTGTTGACGTGATACCACAGCTTGCGACCGCAGTCGGCGCAGTACAGCAGATCAGAAAAGATGCTCTTTTCGCCATTTTCCGGTTTCGGCGCACGGCGCTTTGTCCGCTTGATGATCTTCTTTTGTACCTGCTCAAAGGTGTCCCGGTCGACAATCGGCTCGTGAACATCCTTGAAGATGACCCAGTTTTCTTCCGGGTTATCGATGCGGGTCTTATCCTTGAAGGATTTGGAGTAGGTCTTGAAATTGATCACATCGCCGCAGTATTCCTGCTGGGTCAGGATTTTACGAATGGTGCTGTTTTTCCATCGGTAAGGGTTTGGCTGCGTCTTTTTGCCGCCCCTGCCGATGCCTTTTTCGTGCCAGTACGCCGTGCAGTTGAGAATCCCATTTTCCTGTAAAATGCGGGCAATGGTGTCGCTGCCCTTACCCTCCAGACACATATGGAAAATGTCCCGCACCACCTGAGCGGCCTCCGGGTCAATGATCCAGTGCTTTTTGTTCAGCGGGTCTTTCTTGTAGCCGTAGGGCGGCTGGCCCAGCGGTTCGCCGGAATTGCCCCGGATACGATGGGCAGACCGCACCTTGCGGCTGATGTCCCGGGCGTACATCTCGTTCATCACATTTCGAAATGGGGCAAGCTCATTTTCGCCGTCATCGCTGTCTACGCAGTCATTCACCGCAATGAAACGGATATTGTGTTCCGGGAAGAAGGTGTCTGTGTAGTACCCAACACCGAGATAATCTCTGCCAAGCCGGGACATATCCTTGACGATGACCGCTGTCACATAGCCCATTTCGATGTCCTCAATCATTTTCTGAAAAGACGGACGGTTGAAGTTCGTGCCGGTATAACCGTCGTCCACATAGAAACGGGTATTACCGAGGCTATTTTCTTTGGCGTATTTCTGCAATAAACGCTTTTGATTGGCTACGGAGTTACTGTCGCCTTCCGCTCCATCATCACGGGACAGGCGGCAGTACAGTGCCGTTAGTCCCAATTGTTCTTTTTTCTTTTTCGACTGCATAAGTCCTCCTTCCCGGCAGCCGAACACACATATTCCGCTGCCATTGTATCGGATGCCTGACCGGGCGTCAAAGGTATGAGATCGCTGACCACCGTTCTTTGTACACGGTCACGCAGATTGGTTTGAGAGCTGCGCTCAAATTCTGCAGAAACAAAATAGGTCACATCCCCAATTTTGTATTCGTGGACTTTTCCGTCGGATACGCCGACGATCCAATTCGTTTGCCTCTTCATTTTCTATCACTCCTTATCGTTCCTCCCGCCCACGCTGGCGGATGAGGTATTTGCGGTAATGCTCGCAGGCTTTGAGAACGAAGTCCTCAAGCTGCCGTGGGTTGGCATCTGGCGCAAATTCTCGCAGCTTTTCGGTGGGTATCTTCACTGTCTCCCGCTGGTTCGATTTTTCTTCGCTCATAAGGAACTGGATCACATCCTTCGTCAGCAGCCCTTCACGGTCGGCCTTGTGCATTCGCCATGCCTGCGAATAAGATGGCGTGCAGTCGTTGATCTCACATTGCTCCAGCACATCCCGCTGGCTGTATTCATCGAGATAGGACAACTCCACGCCGACAGAGAACGCAATTTCCTCCTTGTCCATCTTTTCCAGCAATTCCGGGATGAGGTAGGTCAGGCGAATATAGCGCTGAACCTGCCTGCCGCTGTCTGTATTGGAAATATCATCCCGGGACTTGTGGCCAACTTGTCCACAAGCGACTCCCTGATGGGACAGTGCTTCCATTTTCAACTTGTAAGCATACGCCTTTTCACTGGGCAGGATATGCTCTCGGTGCAGATTGCTGTCCACCAAAGCAATGGCGGCGGCATCCCGGTCAAGGGTGCAAATCAGCACGGGAACTTCTATCAGACCTGCCTTCCGGGCAGCATACAGGCGGCGGTGGCCGCTGATGACTTCGTATTCATCGCTGTTTTCAACGGAATGGACGATCAACGGGGAAAGAACACCATTCTCCCGGATACTTTCCGAAAGAGCAGCCATCTCCTCGTTGTCCTGTACCTTGTAGGGATGGCCTTCAAACGGGCGCAGCTGTTCAATTCTTAAGAGCACCGGTTTCATTGGCACTGTGTTTTTGTTATTCATTGTTGACCTTCTTTCTCTTTTTCGGGTAGTAAATATCACTTTCTAAGTCTTATTTCCTTCCGATTCCCGGACTTCTGGAATTCCGAAAATCGGACTTTTGGGTAAACTTCTTTAAGTAGATGCGGTTGGCCTTGCCCTGCCCCTGACGGCGGCGCTCGATAAGATCGGCTGCATCCAGTTCTGCAAACAGGCGGCAGACCTTTTCGTGTCCGAAATGCAGCAGCTCCTGCGCCTGATGGATGGTGAAATATTGGTAGACCCGACCGTGCTCGTCTTTCCAGTCGTTTTTCTCGGATAGGGACAGCCGATCCAGCAGCAGGCCGTAGAGCATCTTGGCATCGGTGGAAACAGTTTGGTAAATCTCATCTGTGAACAGCAGCTTTGGGATACGGTAAAAGGTGAAATGTTCGGAGTCGTTGACTGTAAAATATGGGTTCATTGAATTCCTCCTCTCGCTTGAATTTGTCACGCTTTTCAAAGCGGATTTTTGAGGTTAAGGGGTTGCTGTATTGCTTGGGTTGATTTGGGTTCAAAAAAGCCTTGTATTTCAGGGCTGTCCGCACCTTAAAAGCGTGACGCCGATGCCCGCTTTCGGCGCTGCCGTTCGGCTGCCTTCAGCCGTTTCTGCTTGGCGGCGCAGGCCGGACAATAACGCTGATTCTTCGCCCTCGACGCAAACGCCTGACGGCACAGCACACAGCGCTTGCCGCCGGTCGGCTTCATTATCTCGGTGTGCAGCCCTTCGTCCACCGGGAGCACGGCATTCTTGAAGTAGTTGCAGTAGATGCCGTACTTGCTGATGCTCTGGACGCAGACACAGGGCTCGCCGTCGTCCAGCAGCAGACAGTTGCCGCCGTCGTAGTTAGCGCACAGCTTCCGCAGCAGGGCGTTGACTCTTTTCGCCTGCTGCGGTGTGATTTTGATGACCATTGGAAAAACCTCCTCTCACTTGTTACTAAAATGGGTAGGTGTTTGGTGACCCTCTTCTCCAAAATTTCTGCTATTTAATTTTCAAGGTGCACACGGAAAACCTCAGAGCGGCGGACTACGCCGGGATCCTCTATCGCCTCTCACTTTTCCTTTGCCGAATTTTCCTGCGAAATTCCCGCACTTTTTCAAAAATTCGCCTCTTTCAAGGCACAAGAGAAGAATCCCCTCAATAGGTAGCCAGCGAGAAGAGCCATTTATTGACCCCCTCACTAATCAACTGGGAACTTTTTCGCAGAAAAAACGAAGAAAATTTTGTAAACTTTTTGTGAACAGCTCGATGGCTTTGAGTTCTGCAAAGACCTCCTCACTTACTTTGAATTTGGGTGTCCTTTTGTGGGGGTGTTTTTGGACGGTTCTCAAAATTTTTCTCTCTACTTACTTTGAATTGAGCCGCAGATTTTGAGGGTGTTCTTGAAAATTTTCTTCCGAAACGCAAACAGAGGCGCAGCCAACGGACCACTCCGAAGGCTGCGCCTCTGTATTTTGGTATTCAGTTTTTCCAAACGGTGTTGAGAAAATGATAGGTTTATGGTATAATGCTGTTAATCTTCTGGAAGGAGAACTGTTTGATGACACCTTTAAGCGAGCTGATCCGGATCATGCGCAAGAAAGCCTTGATGTCACAGGAGGATTTCGCAAAAACGCTGAATGTATCCGTTGGAACGATAAACCGTTGGGAAAACGCCAAAACCAAGCCGAATATCACGGCAATGAAAAAAATCAAGGCTTTTGTGAGGAAAACAACATCCCTTTTGATGAAATTGAAGCGGCGTGGATCGCCCAGAAGGAGTGACGAAGATGGATACAAAGAAGCTGGATAAGTGGGCTGATTTACTGCTGGATACAGGAAAACGCAATAATCTAATCAATTTTAAAGATACGCGAGCTTCAACCGTGGAGGTGCTGCTCCCATCTTCTGATGTGTTATTTGAGAAAGTGGACGGGACAGCTTCTTTTGAGGCCTTCGATCCCAAAATTGTCGAAGAAGATGATGACTCGGAAGAATCCTATGCGCCGGAGCAGTTGCAGATTGAGGTGTCAGAAAAGACCGATGCTTCTGGCAGCAAAGCTGCATTTTTGGCTCAATATTCCGGTAAAATCAAGCGGCAGAATCAAATCCTACTTTATAATGCCGCAACGAATCCACTTACTGCCGTAAAAAACATTGATAAGAAGGCGCGGGAGTTCATTGAAGAAAACGGTGTCAATGTTGCGTACATGGCGTTTGGCTTTGTCCATTGGAAAGAAAGTGCCGCCTCGAACTATGTTTTTCGCGCGCCCATTTTGCTTGTACCGATTCAGCTGGAACAAGCGTCAGCGGTAGAACCCTATTTTATCAAGTCGGCAGAAGACGACATCATTGTTAATCCGACCTTTTCCTATAAAATGGACGCAGAACATGGGGTGAAGCTCCCTGAGTATAACGATGAGGGGCTGACTGCCTACCTTGAGAAAGTAAAGCGTCTTGTGGCAAAACTCCAATGGACAGTCACAGCTGAATGCAAGATCGGTATTTTCTCATTTCTCAAAATCAATATGTACCGGGATTTGAAGGACAATGCAAAGGCAATTCTTGCAAATCAGAATGTCCGTCAACTCTTGGGTGAGCCAACCAGCGCAGAAAAATTATACGGTGATAAAGGAACTGCTGGCTCTGTTATTGATCCGTTGATTGAGCTACATAGTGTGGTTGATGCAGACTCCAGCCAGATTGAAGCGATTGAGATGGCAAAGACGGGGAAGAGCTTCGTTTTGCAAGGCCCTCCCGGTACTGGCAAAAGCCAGACGATTACCAATATCATCGCAGAATGCCTTAGCGATGGCAAAAAAGTGTTGTTCGTTTCTGAAAAGCTGGCAGCCCTGAATGTGGTTTACGACAAGTTGAAGCAAGCGGGACTCGCTGAGTTTTGTTTACAGCTCCACAGCCATAAAGCAAATAAAAAGGATGTTATTGCGGATATTTGCCATACACTCCGCACAGGGAAAAGTGCGGTTTCCTCGAAAGCGGACGCTGAAATTGCTATTAAGGAAAAGGCACAGCATCAGCTGGATGCCTATGCGGTTGAGCTTCACAAGCTGCGCCCGGTCATTGAAAAAAGCTTGTATCAGCTGTATGAATCTTACGCCGCATTTCGGTCCACGCCAGATGTTGAGTTTCCTATCTCTCAGCTTGCTTCCAAAGGCGAATCGTACTTGATAGAAACAGCTGCTCTTTTGGAGCAGTATACAGACTATACCCCATCCATCGGATATGATTATAGAAAGAATCCGTGGTACGGCTATATCAATCAGGACACATCTTACCAGTCAAAAAACGAGGTAAAGAGTGATCTTTCTGCCGTTTCACAATTCTTGCAGATATTGATTCCTTTGCAGCAGGAAATCTCTGAGAAGTATAAAATACAATGTACCAGCGTAGAGGACGCACAGCTTTGGAACAGTTTCTTCGGTTTTGCAGCGACTTCCAAACTGATTACACCGTCACTCCTGGATCGGGAGCGTTTTGACGCGGTAAACTCTGCGCTGCACAAATTACAAGCGCAGAGTGCAGATATTATGGCTGCCCGCTCCGTGCTAGGCGCAGTGTTTGACGATGATATTTATAAACTGGATGGAACTGCGTATCACAAGAAGCTGACAAAACAGTTTGGCGGAATCTTTTCCCGGCTTTTTAACGCCGAGTACAAACAGCTTATCACCGATCTGCGCTTGTGTAAGAAGGACGGGAAGAAACCTGCTTATAATGAAGCTGTCTCCATGACAGAACGACTTGCCTATTATCAGCAAAAGACCTTGGAGTTTGTTGAAGCCGAAGCACCCATCAAAGCATTTCTTGGTGAAGCCTATCATGGTGTCGAAACCGAATGGGATTATGTAGCGGAACAAATGTCGGCGTTGTGGGCAATGTTCTCCAGCAGCATTTCGTTCGGCACTTTGGAACACTATGACGATTTCACCTCTGAACGAGATATATTTGCAGATTACCACCAGAAACTTGACGAGACTTTCGCAGTTTGTAGTGCTGATACATTCAAGCGAGTTGATGGGTACTTTGATCGAGCGATTCTGAACACTCACTCTGCACCGTGTAATTTGGTATTGGCGAGATTAGCGGACTGTCTGAGTGAAATGGACAAGTTGGATAACTGGTGCCATTTCAGGACTCTGCTCTCCAAGTTGGATGATAAACAGGTCGTACCTTATGTAAATGCTGCCATTGGTCTGAATATAGAACCAAAACATATTGTCGGTGCCTTCCAAAAGCAATTCTACTATCAATGGATCGATTCGATTTTGTCTGGGAATTCTGTTTTGTCTGCATTCAATCGAATTACTCAGGATAAAGCGATTCGTACTTTTTCCGAGAAAGATACTGAGCAATTTGAAATCAATAAGGCAAAAATCCGCGCTGAGCTTTCCTCTATGCGCCCGTCGCTTGATATGATTGCGTCCGGGAGCGCTCTGTCGATCTTGCTTCGTGAAGGCGAAAAAAAGCGCAGGCAAAAGAGTATTCGTTCTCTGCTTGCTGAAACCGGTGAGCTTGTTCAGCGAGTCAAGCCGTGCTTTTTGATGTCTCCGCTGAGCGTCAGCACTTTCCTTGCGCCAGATTCCGTTCACTTCGATGTGGTTATATTTGATGAGGCATCACAGATTTTCCCGCAGGATGCAATCGGCGCAATCTATCGTGCAGACCAGTTGATTGTTGTGGGTGACTCTAAGCAGATGCCGCCCAGCAATTTCTTCAATGCTACCATTGAAGCGGAGGACAACGATGAAGAAACCGGAGATGTGACGGACTTTGAATCTATCTTGGATCTGTGTTCGACATCCATGCAGCAGCTCCGGCTGCGCTGGCATTACCGCAGTCGATATGAGCAGTTGATTACTTTCTCCAACAAGAATTTTTATGACAGCGATCTTGTGACGTTCCCGTCTTCTAAGGTCGATGCTCCGGGAATCGGTGTAGACTATTATCACGTGGACGGCGTATTTGACCGCAAAGCCCATACCAACCGGAAAGAAGCAGAGTTTATTGTTGATCTGATCTATCAGAATATTGAGAAATATCCGAACCGCAGTCTTGGTGTGGTTGCGTTCAGCGTAGCGCAGCAGGACTTGATTGATAAACTGCTTTCCAAGCGGCGGCAAAGCACACCGGAAAAGGAATACTTCTTCAAGAACGATGGGAAAGAGCCTTTCTTCATCAAAAATCTCGAAACCGTGCAGGGTGATGAACGCGATACGATCATTTTCAGCATTGCCTATGGTATTGATGCGCAAGGGCGCCTACTGCATAATTTCGGCCCGTTGAACCGCGTCGGCGGTGAACGAAGGCTGAATGTTGCCGTTACCCGTGCAAAATGCAATGTCCAACTGGTTTCTTCCATGCACTATACGGACATTGACTTGAAGCATACATCCGCAGAAGGTGCAAAGCTGCTTCGTGAATACCTCGATTATGCCGAGAACGGAAGCGTTGCATTACAAAGGGCAATTTCCGTCAGCCCGTTTGAGCAATTCGATTCCGATTTTGAGCTTGAGGTGTGCGATTATCTGAGATCCAAAGAATTTGCAGTAGATACACAAGTCGGCTGCTCTGGATTCCGTATTGACCTCGGTTTGAAGCTACCGGACAGCTCTGACTATGTACTTGCGATTGAATGCGATGGCGCAACATATCACTCATCCAAAAATGCGCGTGACCGTGACCGTCTGCGGCAGGAAATTTTGGAGCGCATGGGTTGGAAATTCTATCGCATCTGGTCTACGGACTGGTTCAGAAACAAATCGGTTGAACAGCTGCGGCTTTTGGAGGCGGCTGCGGATGCAGTCCAAAATCCAACAAAAGCAGAAGTAAAATCGGTAGATAGTCAGCCAACAGAAACATTTGAAGAGGTTGCAGCCGAAAAACATTTTGAATTTCCTGCGTATAAGGCGGCGGATTTTTTTGAGGTCTGTCAACATCATCATTACAGCGATTTCAAGGCAATCGTTAAGGAAATTTTGGAACTGGAAGCACCTCTATCGGAAGATTTGTTTCTAAAACGCATCGTGTGGTATTTCGACCGTGAAAAGGTTACGAATGTCGTACAGAGAGCCTACGAACAGCAGATGTACGGCTACCAGCGTTACGGTATTATCCGCAGAAATGGATTCCTGTATCTGGATAACGGAAAAGAGATTCAGTTCAGAGGTCCGGGCGATGTTGAGCGTGACATCAAACAAATTGCACCAGAGGAATTAGCCGCTGGAATGTTTGAGATTCTGAAACAAAATGTAACTGCCGATAAGAGCGGGCTGTACCGTTCTTTGGCTGCTCAATGCGGAGTGACACGTGTTGGAAAAGCCATCAATGAGGCGATGGATGCTGCACTGAATGTGCTGCTGCAAAACAATTCTATTGTGACTGATGGCGATCAAATATCTCTAAAATAAAGTGCTATTTATTGGTGACTGCATTGGGGTCTTAGGGGGTGTCCCTAACAAGGACTTTTTACAGAGTTCTGCAGAACGGAGTAAAAAGGCACTGCTCACTAAGATGACACAGGCATCGAGAGCAGTCATACTGTTTGACTCCGGCAGGAGTAAAAACAGTCTGCTCGTTCAGACAGTACAGTTCCTTCCTAAGCGCAGAAAAGAGGCGCAGCCGGTACGCATTTGCATACTGGTTGCGCCTCTTTTGGGGGAGCCTGTGCAAAATTTTCTGTAAATACCGAAGAAATGTGGTATAATAGGAAGAGAGTACAGGAAGGAAGAGAAAAATGGGAAGACCAAGGAAATCCCCGTCGATGAGTGATGGGAAAAGAGAGATCATAGCCAGACTGATTGAGGAATACGACATCAGATCCGCGGAAGATATTCAGAATGCGCTGCGGGATCTGTTGGGCAAAACCATCCAGGGAATGATGGAAGGAGAAATGGAAACGCAGAAAAAGGAAATGCAGGAGGCAGATCCGGCTTACACCGATCCTCGGAATGGCTACAAAACCAAGACGCTCCGTTCCAACTATGGACCTGTGGAAGTGAATGTCCATCAGGATCGCAAGAGCGATTACGATCCAAAGATCGTGCCAAAGTACGGTCGGGACATCTCCGAAATTGACGAGAAGATCATCCGGATGTACGCTCGCGG
>ERZ779840.3617-NODE-3617-length-11998-cov-2.560579_pt1 | contig 11998 bp, 8 predicted proteins | sample MGYA00511561_ERZ779840 | MGnify/ENA primary metagenome ERZ779840 (study PRJEB29588, sample SAMEA2162036) | human gut metagenome | biome: human gut; feature: human-associated habitat; material: faeces | place: Denmark | collected 2008/2010 ...
TACAAGGTGAAATAGAAAATGTAGTGAAGGTGAGTATTATGTAGCATTAAACAGATAAAAGCACGGGTTATCCCCTTTTCTTTGTGCTTTTTTAACTCCGAAAACCTCGTAGTCCAAGAAAAACAGCCTACTTTTGCCACTTTCATTGTGACAAAATAGGTACAGGTTACGTCTAATACAAAAACAGTCAACTAAATATTCATCAAACAAACAAAAACAGAAATGAAAATTAAATGCCCTTTGCTGCTCATAATGTTGGTAATATCCTCATTGGTAGCGGCACAGAATGCGGCACCTCCATTTCAGATTAAAGGAGTCTTACTGGATTCTTTGACTCAAGAGGGAGAACCTTACGCCACAATCAAAATCGTAAAAAAAGAAGCGCCGGCCCATGCATTGAAGATGCTGGTGACAGACATGAAAGGTAAGTTTCAGGAGAAAGTTCCCGGGACGGGTAATTTTGTGATGACTATTTCTTCTATTGGTAGAAATACTATTGTGAAGGATTTCACTGTGAAGGCGGGAGAAAAGGTTGTCGATTTAGGAACTTTGTACGTCACGGATGCTTCCAACGAATTGGGGCAAGTGGAAGTCGTAGCTCAAAAGCCTTTGGTGAAGGTGGATGTAGATAAGATAGAGTATAATATTGAAGACGACCCCGATTCGAAAACCAATTCCGTGATAGAAATGTTGCGCAAAGTGCCTCTTGTGACGGTGGATGGCGAAGACAATATTCAGGTAAACGGTAGCAGTAGCTTTAAGATACACGTCAATGGCAAGCCTAACAACATGATGAGCAATAATCCTAAAGAAGTGTTGAAGAGTATGCCAGCTAATACTATCAAATACATTGAAGTGATCACTTCACCGGGTGCAAAATATGACGCTGAAGGGGTAGGAGGTATTCTTAATATTGTGACCGTTGGCAGCGGATTCGAAGGATACACCGCTACTTTCAGCGGCCGTGCCAGCAATATGGGGCTGGGTGCCGGTGCCTATGCTACGATCAAACAGGGAAAGCTTACGTTGACAGGCAACTACAATTACAGTTATAACACCCAGCCTACCAGCTATTCGGATAGCTATCGGGAAGATTATAATTCTACAGAGCAGAAGTATCTGGAGAGTAGTAATTCGTCGGATTATGACGGGCAGTTTCAACACGGTAATCTGGAGGCCAGCTATGAGATAGATACGCTGAGGCTGATAACGATGTCGGTCGGAATGTATGGTGGCGGCAATGACAATGATTCTTGGGGAACCACGGAGATGTGGAACGCGGCGCATGATAAAACAGCATATTCTTACAATTCAGTTTCGAAAGGCGACGGGTCGTGGTACTCCATCAGAGGAAATGTAGACTATCAGCGCACATCGAAACGAAATAAGCAGCGCATGTTAACGCTCTCCTATAAGATTAATACGCAACCGCAGGATAATAATAGCATCAATCTGTATACGGACCGGATAGATGTGCCCGATTACTTCCAGTTGCACAATTCGCATACGAAGGGCAAGACCAATACCACGGAACACACGTTTCAGGTGGACTATACCACGCCCATCGGTAAGCTGCACACCATCGAAACGGGAGTGAAGTATATCATCCGCAACAATGTGAGCAAGAACAACTTCGAAGAGGACAAGACCAACAGCGGTGACTACGTGTACAATGAAGATAGGAGTAGTAACTACGAGCATCTGAATGATATTTTGGCTGCTTATCTGGGATATACACTACGTTACAAGGACTTCACTTTCAAACCCGGTGTACGCTTTGAACACACCGCGCAGGATGTACGATACATTGTCGGTGCGGGCGAAGATTTTAAGGTGAACTATAACGATGTGGTACCCTCTGTGTCTATGGGTATCAAATTAGGTCCGACGCAGACATTGCGTGGAGGATATGATATGCGTATCTACCGTCCCGGTATCTGGTATCTGAATCCTTACTTTGATGACAGTAACCCGATGTTTATCAGACAAGGTAACTCGGAACTGAAGAGCGAGAAGAGCCATGCGTTCAACCTGAGTTACAGCAGTTTCACGTCCAAGTTCAATATCAATGTATCAGTGCGTCACTCGTTCAACAACAGTGGAATTGAGAATGTTAGTCGTCTGATAGGCGAAGGCGGCGAATACTTTGGTCCGGACCGGGAGCATTTCGCTCCCGAAGGAGCTCTTTACAGTACATATGAGAATATAGGCAAGAGCCGTAATACCAATATGAGTTTATATCTTAATTGGAATGCATCGCCTAAAACGCGTATTTATATCAATGGGCGTGGCGGTTATTCGGATCTTAAGAGTCCGGCGCAGAACTTACATAATTATGGTTGGCAGGGTTCTATGTATGGTGGTATCCAGCATACTTTTCCGTGGAATTTACGTGCCAGTTTGAATGCCGGTGGAAGTACGCCCTATATTTCTTTGCAGGGAAAGGGCAGCGGTTACTCTTATTATAGCCTGAGTGTGAACCGCTCGTTTCTCAAGGATCGATTGACGGTGAGTGTCTATGGCTCGAACCTCTTCTCTAAATATATTAACTTCAATAATACAACCTTCGGTGAGAACTTCTATTCTACCAGCAAGAGCCGTTATCCCAACCGTTCGTTCGGTATGAGCATCAGCTATCGTATCGGTGAATTGAAGGCCAGTGTAAAGAAAGCTGCCCGCTCCATTAGTAACGACGATGTGAAAGGTGGTGGTGAAACCCAAGGTGGCGGTGGCGGAGAATAATCTGCCCGTACTTTCCTGAATTATTTTTCATCCGCAGATGGTGCGGATAACGCAGATTTACGATTAAAGAAATCTGCGTTATTCGTGACGTCTGCGGATGACTGTTTTCTATAAAGGATATTCCAGACAAGTCACTGTACCATCCATTGTCATGGCAATGATTTCCCCTTTTCCAGCATTCTTTAGTGAAGTTATTGCCGAATGGGAGATTTTGTGTGACCAGGCAATGCCGCTCCCGTCTGTCCGCACGGCATGGAGAACACCAAATTCAGTAGGAATGAACACCAGTTGTGCGGTTGTTTCCATGCGGGTGGGGATGAAGTTACTTTCGTAGGGCATTGATGTATTCCAAAGACTGGTATAGGTGCCGTGAGATATATCTGCAGCGGTGATGTTGTTCTTGATTCCTTTCACATACATTGTTTTTCCATCCGGTGAGAAGCCGAGGGACTCGCGTCCTTTCGCTTCATCGGAAGCCCAAAGGATTTCTCCCGTCCCGGGATGGAATGAGCGGACAAAATAGTCGGAACTGAGAACTATGACTTGCTCATTCGTCTCTCCTTGCCGCGTATACGGCAGCACTACCGGCCAGCAGGCACCCGGTGAGAAATATCTGCCTCGTTTGGTGTCGAACTCCCATATTTTCTCCCCACTCCTGCGGTCGATGGCATAGAACATCGCTCCCCAGGTGCCTATATATACGCACTCCTTATCCACAGCCGGGCGTGATTCAATGTAACCTTGCAAGCCATCACAAGTCCAGTTCAGTGTTCCGTCCGCCAGCTTTAAAGAGTAGAATTTGCCGTTGCTGCCGCCGATGTAGACTGTACCTTCGGTTACGACAGGGCACGCTACAATGGGGTAATCAGTATTGTATTTCCATCGCACTGTGCCCTGCTTCCTGTCAAGGGCATAGATGGAACCATCACAGGAAGAGACTATGACAAGTTTTGGGGTGATAAATGGGGCTGAAAATATCTTGTTTCCGGTGGTATAGGTCCACTGGGTTTTGCCGTTCTTGGCATTAAGGGCATGGACAACACCGGCTGTATTGGTGTAAACGTACAGGTTACCGTCTATGCTTCCCTGCGAAGCGATATCGGTCACATCCTTCAATTTCCAGGTTTCACGTACCGAAGGATAAGTAGCATTGATGGCGAAATCCGGACGATAGTAAGTGGTATCCTTTTTCTCCTGCAAAGGTGCCAGATGAATCGTATTCCATGCAGGGCGGGTTTCTGCTTTGATGATGCGTTCGTGGAACTCTAATGTATTGTCGCGAAGTGTGACCAGGTTATATCCGCCTATCGGGTCTTTCCTGCGCAGGGATGAACGGCCGATTACGGCGGGAATACCTTCGGCATCGTAAGCACGGTTCACGTGCAGGTGTCCGCCGAGTATTGCCTGGATATTGCGCGTTTTAAGGATGTCGACAACTTCGTACCAGTTACTCAGATCCTGATCGATAGGGAAGTGATTGATGAAAATAATGGGTTGTTCTGCCGGAGTGGCGCGAACGATAGAATCGAGCCACAGAATTTCTTCGCGGGGAATGTGAGGTGGTCCCATACGCAGACTTGGTCCGGCGCCACAGCCGATGAAACGTACTCCCTGCCAGTCGTAACAGAAATGGGAGGCTTGGAAAATCTTGTCGAACATAGTGCATCCGTTTTCACTCCAGTTTACATCATGGTTGCCGGGGATGAGAAAGTAGGGTTTCCGGAAGTTCTTCAGAATGTCCTGCAGCAGATAAAACTCCTTGGTGTCGCCGAATTCAGTGACATCACCGCTGAGGATGGTGAAAGCAACTTCAGGATTGGCATTGATGTCTTCAATGGATTGCCGCAGGTCGTCTTCGGCATAGGCGAAAGAATTGAGGTGCACATCACTGAGCCATGCGAAGGTGAAGGCTCGTTCGTTGCTGCCTTGCCCGTAGGAAAGGAGAGACAGCGCTATCACACAGATAGCAAATAAAATTCTTTTCATGATTCTTTGGGGGTATTAGTAAGTGTTATACCCCCAAAGATAAAGAGTTTTAGTGGAATAACCAGCGCTCATAGTCCACCTTTTCGTAAAGTGGCGCAATGGTTACTTCTGTATTCGTGTCTTTCTTTCCAAGCAGGAACTTATCGACAAATGCTTCTACTTCAGGATACTGACTCTCGGGCAGTTGGCAGTGCCCATGTCCGCCTACGATGGAGAAGCCCATTCTGTCGGCAATGCCGAAGGTTTCCCATACTTTACGGGCAGCACGGCAGGAGACATAACCCGATTCATCTGCCAGCCATACATAGTCCGGGTTTCCGAGTACCAGCAGTGCACGCGGTGCTATCATGGCACACAGTTCGTGGTGGTCATACGGCAATTTCGATACATTATCTTCTTTATACTGGAACATACTTTCCTTAAACCAGGCATGACTGGTCCTTCCCAAAGTTTCCACTTCACCCAGTGTTTCGGAAACACGCCATGCTGCCGCACCGCCACCACCCGGTTCCTGAGCAATGGTCAGTGCAATACGCTCATCGAATGCTCCGGCAAAAAGAGCCATTTTCCCGGCGAAGGAACAACCGGATATGGCCAGTCGTTTGGTATCTATCTTGCTCTTTTTACCTACGATTTCCAATCCGTCAATGATACGGCTCACTCCCCAGGACCAGGCGCAATAGGCTCCCATGTCCGTGCGGTCAGGATAAAGTTTGTTGATAGGCTCGTTGCCGCGCTTTTGTGTGTGCGACATGACTTGTGTGAAGTTGAATGCGATTTGTGCTATATTACGACTCGTGAAGATGGCAGGAGGAAGACTACCCGTGCCTCTGCCTATTCCAATGATAGCAGGGAAAGGGCCTTTACCTGCCGGATAAGTAATTTTTGCTTTCAGAGTGAGCGTCTGTCCGTTCACTGTTACATTTACTCTGAGGGTATCATCCATGATATCCGCGGTAATGTCTTTTTTCGATACTACGGGTTTCTCGCCGATTTCGTAGTGTTCTATTTCACGGGCTATCTCTGCACGCCGTCGGCTCCAGTCCTTGAAGTTGGTTGAACGGCCACTGCCATCGGACCATTGGAAGGGATCGGTCAGTGTTTTTACCACCGGCAGTTCATCGATACCCGGCAACATGGGTGCAGGATTCTTTATTCCCGTATTTTCCACAGTGTAGACTAAGGGAATTTTCTGTGCAAATGTGGAAATGCCCATACCCATGTTCAGCAGAACAATCAGTACCCATAAACGTGTTTTCCAGTTTTTCATGTTTCTATCTTTTTAAGAGGTTTACATCTGTTGGCAAAGATAGACGATGTTTTTTTTAACCGGTTAGTAGGATGTTACAGATACTTTTCATGGTGTTACATGATTAGAGGAATAGATTTCGTTTTTATTAATCTATATTCAAAAAGTACTCATTCAGGTTCTGTGTAGGTTTCAGGTCAAGCTTCTTTCGCAATCGGTACCGGTTATTCTCTACTGCACGAACCGAAAGGTTCATTAATGAGGCAATATCCTTAGTTTCCATATTCAGCTTGAGGCAGGCACAGAGGTGCAAGTCATTGTTGGTTAGCTGCGGATGCGCCTCTTTCAACCGTTTGAAGAAGTTGCGGTGCTTCTGTTCGAACTTGATAAGGAACATTTTCCAGTCATCTTCCGTATCGAGGTTATTGGCAAGCAACGTATTTATTTTCTGATAAAGAGGTAATAAGGCTTTCTGCGTATTACGGGAACAAATCTCATCTATCATCTCTTTCAGTTTCAGGATGAGTTCGTTCTTGTGGATGATGAAAGAGGTCTGTTTCTGGATATCATCTATTTGCCCAAAGCGAGGGCTTTGGGCGTATCATCGTATCGCCAGTGGAGATCTCATAAGAATATTTACACTTGTATTCTTTGTTATTTAATAAAATATTCATAACTTGCTGGTGTTTATTAATTAGCTCAAATGTATATCTTATTATTCTTTAAATGTAATATAGGTGTGGTGTTTGAGTGTACGGAAACGATAGAAAATGACCTACGTTATTATGGAATTCATGTACTAAATAAACTAAATGTCATAAGTGTTTGTAATATAGGGTAGATTGTGAGAAAATGATTAGCATGGCGTATTTATTGCATTGAGAATATATTTATGTAGTAGTATAACCTTTAAATTTTTATTATTATGAAACATGTATCTATTTTCTTCGTTATTTTATCTGTTCTTATTAATTATTCATGTACAGATGAAAGCCAAAGCAATTTATTGAATTTAGAAACTGATGCGTCAGAGAGTACTAGATCTTTGAACCCTCTGGATTTTGAACAAGATTGGGAAAATCAAACGTCTATTCTATTGACAGATAATAAGACTTATGATTTACCTTGGGTCGAATATGCTCCTACTAGCATAATCTATGATACAAGAATGGACATAAAGAAACAAGATGGCTGGATGTTTTTAAGTACTCCCAGTAAAGATAATGGTAGTGATTATCTAATCTTCTATAATAAATATACAGGTGTTTTAAAAGTCTTTTATTATAATAGGAGCTCTTTCTTAAATAATAATGCTGTTTGGGAGTTCTTTGATGAAAAGTATTATGGTTACTTCAATCAAGGAACTACATTTACGGCACCATTGGATCGAACTTCAATTCAGCGTGTGGGCGTTAATTGTTTGAGTAATAACACTACTTTGGGTATTGATCAAGGCTGGAATTGTTTTCAAATACCGCTTACATATACAGGACGAGCTGATGGAAACATAAATGTTTATTCGAAAGTGTTAAACATATCTGAGTTGACACTTACAGGGAATTATAAAGATACAACAACAGGTACTATTGTTGAAGATCATTACTCTTCATCTCCGAATCTTCTGCAAAAAGGTGCAAATTCTATAGTAAAGGCAGGTGGGGATGCTGCCGAGAAATGGGTAAAAGGCGAGGCTGAAAAAGCCCTAAACAATATTCCTTCTGGAATTTTTAAAAATATTGGTAATATGGTTGCTGGTGGATTGGCTGGATTAGCTAAAGGGGGAGTTACAGGTTTGATATCTGGAGGATTAAATGCTCTTTTTGGTTCATTTCTCGGTTCGAAAAAAGTTAATGAACCCACTATACAAACAGTTGAATTATCTACTAATGGAACTATTGATTTGAAGGGGCAAATGATTGAAAATAGTTCGGTTCCTGTCTTGCCGCTAACAGCTATAAAATGTGATGAAGGATTTGGAGCTTGGAATTTAGCATCTGCACCAATATTAGATATAACAGGAACTTATCACGAAGTAATTGCCCGGCCAGATATAGCTTCTGCATATAATTGTAAGTATGCGGGAAAATATTATACATTATCATTTCGTCCAACATTTAATGTAGTTATTAATCCATCCATAGCGGATGAAATAACTTATAAAGTTCGTTATAATCTTGTGGAGTTTGAGGGAAGTGAATGGGATGCTCAATTTAAAAAATATTATAATATTACTCCTAATAATTCTTATACGGTATACTGTGCTTATATACCAAGTAAAAGATCAGGGTATGATCCTTCTCCCACAGTTATTCAAAATGAAGAAAAAGGTACAAAGGTTAAATTAGCATACTACGACTATCCTATAGTTTTAAGTGATGTTGGCGTTTATATTGGCAGTAGTTCAGTATATACAGAGACTTTTTCGGTATATTATAATACGGTCTTCTCATATATGTCATCTTATAATCGTACTGAGATTAATAGCTTCCCATTGTCTATAAGTAATGCATATTTTAATGGTAAGCCTGTATTATATGTAGCGAATCTTGGAGTTAATGTAACTGTTACTATGACTGTGAAAAGTACAGGGCAGGAAATAATATCAAGTAGAACGTATTTACCAGAATATAATATAAAATTTCAATAGTTAGCTTTTATATCTTGCGGCTTTCGATGTGCGAACTGCAAAAAAGATATTCACCACCAATACATATCCCTGATTTTTAACAAATCGGGGACTACTCATTTACTACTCAAATCAATTTAATGCATTGTTTCTTAGATGGATAAAGAATAAGGACGGTGTGAGTGATCTATAGGAAAAGTAAAAGCCGGGAACAGGTTTGTGTACTGCTTCCGGCTTTTCTTATTTATTTATTGAGAATCCTAGTTTCTGCAATCCGTTTTGTACATCCGGATGGCTCATAAAGAGTTTCCATAGCAGACCAGTACGGTAGTTCTCTATCATGACGGCAATAGGTCCCTGATCGATGGCAAGATATCGTTTGGGATACCAGTTCTCTGTTTCGGAGAAAGCATCGTAGAAACCATAAGGACCGAATAGCTTATCGCCCATATCATAGAGATGGCGCATCACAGCGAGCGAATAGTCCGGGGTATAGACGATGGACGAAAGAGCGGCGGTAGGAGAGATGACTCCCTGGTCATCCCGCTCGTTCGGCATGTGGGCGGCATATCCGTTGACGGAGTAGCTGGCGGTCAGTCCCCAACAGTCCGGACCGAAACCTTTGTAGTGCTTCGGATTTCGGATGCAATAAGCACGGTTCACGAGAGTCAGATTACGCATTTCATCGAAATAGCTGGCGCAGTATTCATCTTTTAGATGAGTCGGATCTAATCCGAGGAAGGAATAATGTGCCCAGAAGAGGGGACCTGCTTCACAACCCTGATAGCGCAGATGAAGTTCGATATCTTCTACTTTATGGGGTTCGACGATGGCGCCGTTCTGTGCCCATCCCTCATGATAGACGGAGGCGGGAACACCGTGCGTGGGTGAGGCAGCGGCAAGCAGGTACATGATGAGACATTCGTTGTAACCATGTACGGGGAAGTCCATTGCCCAGCCGTATTCGGGACTCCAATGCCAGTAGAGTACATTCTGATCGCCCTGACGATAGAAATTCCAGTCGACATCACGCCAAAGGGTATCGATGCGTTTGGCAAGTGCCTGTTCTTGGGGAGAGCCATTGACGTAATATTGGTGTACGGCAAGCAGTCCTTGTATAAGGAAAGCTGTTTCTACGAGGTCGCCACCGTTGTCTTTCTGTCCGAAAGGCTTTACCTTGCCGGTATCTCCATACCACCAGTGAGGATAGGCACCGTGGAAGCGGTCGGCTTTTTCAAGGAAAGAGACTATCTTTTCCATACGTGCCAGACCTTCTTCACGAGTGATGTAGTTGCGGTCGATACCTGAAAGTATCGCCATAATGCCAAAGCCGCTACCGCCGGAAGTAATGACGTTTTGGTCTTTTTCGGGGTAGATACCATCTATGTGGATACGCTCGGGGGCAAGACCGCTGTTAGGCTCCGCGCCTTCCCAGAAGTAATTGAAGGTTCGCCGTTGAACAGTGTCCATGAGGGCATCATCGGTAAGTTGGGCGGCACTTCCGGTCTTGGCATTCTTGCAGGCTCCGAGGAGAAGCAAGAAGAGGAGGGGAAGGTAGGTTGTTAATTGTTTCATAATTAATAAGGGGTTAGGGATGATAAATAAGCTACGAGCTACAAGCTACAAGTGGCTGCGCTGTGTAGTCCGAAAGGCACTTGTAGCTCGTAGCTTGTAGCTTGTCACTTGCTCAGCGTCAACTTCGCCGTCTTCACAGCCTGGCTGTTTCCACCGATCATGATATCAAAGTCACCCGGCTCGGCTACGTAGTTCAGGTCGTAATCATAGAAGCGAAGCAGATCACGCGTGATAGTGAATGATACTGTTTTGCTTTCTCCGGCACGAAGGAAGATTTTATTGAAACCTTTCAACTCGCGTACAGGGCGGGTGATGCTTCCTACGAGGTCGCGGATATAGAGTTGAACTACTTCCGCACCGTCATGTTTGCCTGTATTGGTGACGGTGACTGCGGCTGTAACGGAACCATCTTTTCCCAATGTCGGTGTGCTCAATGCAATGTCACTGTACTGGAAAGTGGTATATGACAATCCATAACCGAAGGGATACAGCGGTTCGTTATCCACATCCAGATAATTTGAACGGAACTTTTCAAACCATTTGCCTGCCGCCAGTGGCCGACCGGTATTCTTATGATTGTAGAACAAAGGTATCTGGCCTACATTCTTCGGGAAAGTCATGGTTAGTTTTCCACTCGGATTCACGTCACCGAACAGAACATCGCCAATGGCATAAGCCGCTTCACTGCCTCCGAACCATACGTTCAGGATGGCAGGTACATGCTCCTGTTCCCAGTTCAGCGTCAACGGCCGACCGGTAAAGAGGGTTAGTACTACGGGTTTGCCTGTTTTCAGTAAGGCTTCCAATAAAGTATGCTGTACATCGGGCAAGCCGAGTTCGGTGCGGCTTGAACTTTCACCGCTCATTTCAGAAGATTCTCCCAGTGCAGCTACGATAACATCGGCACCGGCTGCAACTTTCAGTGCTTCGTCCAGTAACTCCTGGTCCGTGCGATTGTCGCGGTTCAATGAACGGCCGAACATGGTGGCACGTTCTTCGTAAGCTGCATCGCCGATAAGGTTACTACCTTTGGCATAGGTGATGTTGACCTTGCCTGCCATCATTTCTTTCAAGCCTTCGTATAAAGAAGGGTAATCGTTGAGGCGTGCGGCTACGCTCCAGGTGCCCGGCATGTTGCTGCGGGTATTTCCGAGAGGGCCGATGACGGCAACTGTACCTTGCTTCTTCAACGGAAGCACGGGTGAAGCAGCTACGGTTGACGAGTTATGAGCTACGAGTGGCTGTGCGGTGGCGGGGGCATTCTTCAGAAGAACAAAACTTTCGCCGGCAATCTTGCGGGCGGCGTCACGATGCTCTTTTGTGAAGATATCCCGTTTCGGACGGTTCACGTCGCAGTATTTATAAGGATTATCGAACAGTCCCAGCTTGTATTTCGCTTCCAATATCCGGCGACAGGCTGTATTCAACGTGCCCATTCTTACTTTTCCTTCTTTAATGGATTTCATCAGTGTACCGACGAAGCCTTCACTTACCATATCCATGTCCACCCCTGCATTAAGAGCGAGTGCACTGACGGTCTGCAAGTCGCCGACACCATGCTCTATCATCTCTGAAATGCCTGTGAAGTCCGTTACCACAAACCCTTCGAAACCCCACTGACCACGCAGCAAATCACTCAGCAGCCACTTGTTTCCGGTGGCGGGAATACCGTCTATTTCATTGAATGATGCCATTACACTACCCACTCCGGCCTCTACGGCAGCCTCATACGGGTACATAAATTCATTGAACATCCGGTTGCGGCTCATATCTACTGTGTTATAGTCGCGTCCGGCTTCTCCGGCTCCATACAGTGCAAA
>ERZ779840.3619-NODE-3619-length-11997-cov-2.353793_pt1 | contig 11997 bp, 5 predicted proteins | sample MGYA00511561_ERZ779840 | MGnify/ENA primary metagenome ERZ779840 (study PRJEB29588, sample SAMEA2162036) | human gut metagenome | biome: human gut; feature: human-associated habitat; material: faeces | place: Denmark | collected 2008/2010 ...
AGTCTCTGCCTCGCCATCGCACACACACTCTCCAGAGCATTTTTCACCCTCCGGGCCTCCTCCATCCGTTCCGCCTCCACCCGGCATTCTCCGTACTCCCGGCAAAGCCGCAAAATTTCTTGTACCAACTGTTTCATATTATTAATCAACATCATGAATATCGTGCAATCACCTGATTGTATATCAAGACTTTCACTATTTCCCGATACACTCATACACGAACCCTTGTTCTTTCAGCTCTACTGCATCATAAATATTCCGCCCATCGAGCAGGATACACTGCTTCATCAGTTTCTTCAGTACATTCCAGCCAGGCAAGCGAAATTCCTTCCATTCCGTCAACAACAAAAGTGCATCTGCGTCTACCACGGCATCATACATATCCCTGGCGTATTCCACCCGGTCACCCACTCTACGCCGGCACTCCGGCATAGCTATAGGATCATACACCCGTACCTTTGCTCCGGCCCCGGTCAGCAAACCGATCATCACCAAAGCCGTAGCTTCACGCATATCGTCCGTCTCAGGCTTGAAAGCCAGACCCCAGATTGCTATGGTTTTTCCCGACAGATCCGGATAATATTTCGCCAACTTATGAAATAAAACCGTTTTCTGGGTCTCGTTCACCTCTTCCACAGCCTCCAATACCCGCATCCGATAACCATTCTTTTCCGCCGTTTTTATCAATGCTTTTACGTCTTTCGGGAAACAGGAACCGCCATACCCACAGCCCGGATAAAGGAACTTACTGCCGATCCGGCTATCCGCCCCGATCCCCTTCCGTACCATATTCACATCAGCACCGACCAGCTCACACAAATTAGCGATATCGTTCATAAAAGAAATACGGGTAGCCAACATCGAATTAGCAGCATATTTCGTCATCTCCGCAGAGGGAATATCCATAAAATAAATGGGAGTATTATTCAGGACAAAAGCATGATACAATCGTTCCATCACTTTTTCCGCCCGGGCCGATTCTACACCGATCACCACCCGGTCAGGCCGCATAAAATCGTTTACCGCATCCCCTTCTTTTAAAAATTCAGGATTCGAAGCGACATCGAACACTACTTCTACTCCCCGCTTATCCAGCTCTTCCTGAACAGCCAATTTCACTTTCCGGTTCGTCCCCACCGGTACAGTGGATTTGGTCACCACCACTACATATTCCTCGATCAAACACCCGATCTCATGCGCCACTCCTATAACATAAGACAAATCGGCACTACCATCCTCATCAGGGGGAGTACCTACTGCAATAAAAACAGCATCGGCATCTACCAAGGCTTCTTTTAAAGAAGTAGTAAAGAACAACCTTTCGTTGGCCCGGTTTTTGATCACCAGCTCAGCCAAACCGGGTTCGTAAATCGGAATTCCTCCCTGATTCAGCTTATCGATCTTCGAAGCATCGACGTCTACACAGGTAACGGTGACTCCGGTCTCTGCCAAACAAGTACCGGAAACAAGTCCGACATATCCGGTTCCTACAACAGCTATTCTCATATTTGCAATTTTCTTTGTTACGAAAGTTCGCTCAGATCAATTCCTGTTTTTAACGACTCCTGCCCCTAAAGGTTACAATGATCTATATACTCTGAGCACTTTGATTTATTTTGACAAAAATATAAAAATAAACCCCTTCACCCAGTATCTTTGTAAGATAATTCTCTAATTTTGTTAGACAATAAATTGAAAAACGTATCCAGAACAGGCTGGAAACGTAATATTCAGGTATAAAATAATCTGTTATAAACAAATACCCTTGCGCCATGATACACAGGATGAACCTAGCGGCACTATTTTTTATGGCTGTTCTATTGCTGACAGGCTGTACAAACAAAGAAAAAACCGATTTCAGTAAATACATCACCGGTTATACGAGTGGAGTCATCAAGTCCTCTTCTTCCCTTTCGGTCTATCTGGGTCAACCGTCCGATAAAGGTTTCCAGGCCGGTAGTACCCTCCCGGCCGATTTATTCAGGATATCTCCGGCTATAAAAGGGGAATTGATTCTAAAAGATAACCATAGTATAGAATTCATTCCGGCAGAACGTTTCAAAAACGGTACGACATACAAAGTCACGTTCAATCTGGGAGCACTTTGTAACGTCCCCAAGCCTTATGAGAAATTCAACTTTGAATTCGATATTGTCCCGCTGGTTACGATTTTCGAACCCGGTGTTCTGATCAGCGAACCCGATCATGAAAATGAATTACAATATCAGGGGATGTTGCAAAGTTCGGATGAAACCGATCCGACAGAAATGGAACAAAAACTGACGGCCACCTATAACGGTCAATCCGTCACACCGGAATGGAATCATCAGGGTAACCGGCATTATTTCGCTATCCGCCATCTGTTAAAAGAAAAAGAAAGTAAAACACTGAATTTAAAATTCAGTAAAGACATTAAAGCAACCGACGGCACCGAGATCTCCATCCCCGGTCTGAATGATTTCACGGTGTTGAATGTCAAAGCCAGTGACAGTGAACCACCGGTAATCCGTATCTATATGTCGGAGAATATCGATCCGAACCAGGATTTAAAAGGTTTGTTCAGCCTGGAAGGAGCCTCTACCCTGAATTATAAAATCTCGGATAACATCATTTACCTTTATCCGGGTAACACTATCGAAAATAACCAACCGAATCTGACTATCCATGCCGGGATACGCAGTGCCAACGGTAATACGTTGCATACCGAATATATCCGGTCGGTACGTCTCTCCAGCACCAAACCACAAGTACAACTCATCGGCAAGGGGATCATCGTCCCGGGCAACAATCAGGTACTCATTCCTTTTTCTGCTATCGGACTGCAAGCCGTCGACCTTGAAATCATTCAGGTGCTCGACCAAAACATGAACTTTTTCCTGCAAGAAAATTCTTATGACGACCGCAGCGAACTGACCCGTACAGCCCGACCGGTATTTATGAAAAAAATCGATCTGAAAAAAGATCATCCCCATATCGACCTCGATAAATGGAATGACTTTACCATCGACTTAAGCGATCTGGTCAATCTGGAGAAAGGTAATATTTATCGTTTCAGACTGAAATTCAAGAAATCATATACCATTCTTTCCTGTGCCGATGAAAGTCCCGACTCGGATTATGGGGATACGGACTGGGACAACCCGGGTTCCTACTACAGCGAATATTATTATCCATCCGGTTTCGACTGGGAACAGCGCGAAAATCCTTGTCATATCTCCTACTACACCGGTGATCGGTTTGCAGCCCGCAATATCATCAATACTTCACTGGGCATTATGGCCAAACAAGGAGCCGACAATCAGTATGTCGTATGCGTTTCCGATCTCAGTACCGCTGAAGCGATTCCGAACTGCAACATCAGTCTTTACAATTATCAGAATCAAAAGATCGATTCGGCAAGGACCGATAAAGAAGGATTCGCGTATTTAAAACCGGCATCTCCGGGCTTTATCGTACTGGCACAGAAGGGTAAAGACAAAGCCTGGTTGCGTTTAGCAGAAAACAGTGCTCTATCCCTCAGTAACTTCGACGTCAGCGGACAACATGTACAAATGGGGGTAAAAGGATTCATTTATGGTGAAAGGGGGGTATGGCGTCCGGGAGATGAAATCTATTTATCCCTGATCCTGGAGGACAAGCTCGGTGTCTTACCGGAAGGTCACCCGATCGTTGCACAACTGGTCGATCCCAACGGGCATATTACCCAAACTTTAAAAGGAGCGATTACTCCCAATAATATCCATTGTTTTACCTTCAAAACCGAACCCGAAGACCAAACCGGTTATTGGCATGTCCTCTTCCGTATCGGTGGCCTGACTTTCAAACAGACATTACGCATCGAAACAGTGAAACCGAACCGTCTGGCTATACAAATGTTATTTCCTAACGATAAAATTATCGGTACCGGTGTTTCCCTGAAACCTGTAGAAGTGAAGACCAAATGGCTGAACGGAGCACCGACTTCCAATCAAAAAGCGATCACAGAGGTACGTTTATACCATGCCGATGCAGGTTTCTCCGAATTTCCGGATTATCGTTTTTCCGATAAATCCAGGTATTTCGAACCTTCGACAGAAACCCTATTCGACGGGCAAACCGACCAGCAGGGAAATTTTTCATTCAGCCTGAACAAGATCAAAACCGAAGATGCTCCCGGAATATTAAATGCAGTCTTCACCACCCGGGTATTTGAAAACGGTGGGGATTTCAGTATCAGCTCACAAAGTATCCGCTATTCCCCTTATGATGAATATGTAGGAATACGTCTACCTGAAAATGACGATAATTGGTACTCCACCGAGCAACCTGTTCGATTACAAGGCGTTACGGTTACCCCAACAGGAAAACAATCAGGAAATGCTACCATTCAGATTGAAGTATATAAACTCGACTGGCATTGGTGGTGGGATTCGGAAGATGAAAACCTGGGATCTTATGTCAACCGGGAATATAGTAGCAGTGTATTGAGCCAGAAAGTCAAAGCCACCGACGGTCGTTTTCAGTTGGACCTTCACATCCCGAAATATGGACGTTATTTTATCCGGGCCACCGATCCTTCGGGGCATACCTCCGGTTTAATCGCCTATTTCGGTAGCTGGTCGGATAACGCCGATCAAACTGCAGCGACCACCTTACACCTGAGCAGCGACAAAAAATCTTACCGCGTCGGCGAAAAGATAAAAGTTACAATTCCTTCAGCAACAGGTAGTGTAGCCATCGTCAGCCTTGAAAACGGGAAAACCGTCAGCAACATGAAACGGATCAATACCTCTGCCGGTAACACCACCTTCGAGTTGGAGGCCACCAGCGAGATGTGTCCCAATACATACATTGCAGTCACTCTGCTTCAACCTCACAACAACCGGGACAACGACCGTCCGATCCGAATGTATGGAGTTGTCAATATCCATGTAGAAGACCCGGCTCTCCATTTGAATCCGAAGATCAAAATGGCTCAGGAACTCCGACCGGGAAAAGAGTTCAACGTGAAAGTTTCTGAAAAAGACGGCAAGGCGATGAATTACACCATTGCGATAGTCGACGAAGGACTGCTTTCGCTGACCACTTTCCGTACTCCGGATCCCTTTGCTGCTTTCTATGCACGGGAAGCCCTGGGCGTAAAAACCTGGGATTTCTACGACTATATCTACGGTGCTTATGGAGCCCGTCTGGATAAAGCTTTTGCTGTGGGTGGCGACGAAGCCTTGAAGGATTTACAGGACGAAAAGACCAACCGGTTCAAACCGGTCGTCTTATTCGACGGTCCTTTCAGTTTGAAAGCCGGAGCTACTCAAAAACACACCTTCAAAATGCCGGAATATATCGGCGAAGTACGGACGATGGTCATTGCAGCTACCAATGGACAATATGGAGCAGCCAGTGTCAACAGTACGGTAAATAAACCCCTCATGGTATCGGTTGCCCTTCCCCGTCTGTTCACACCGGGAGATGTCATCGATATTCCGGTTACCGTTTTTGTCCTGAAAGATCATATCCGGGAAGTCACCGTAAAGATGACTACCGACGACAAAATCACCCTGACAGGAGAAAAAGAACAACACATCCAATTCGATAAAAAAGGAGAACAAGTTGTCTATTTTAAGGCTCGGATCAATAGCCAAACCGGGATGTCGACACTTCGGACAGAAGCGACATCGGGCAATGAAACAGCTATTGTCACCGAGGATGTTCAGGTACGTATTCCTAATCCGAGAATGACGGAGATCGAGGAAAAAGAAGCTAAAGCAGGAGAGACTGTTTCTTTCGATACCCGCATTACAGGAGCCGAACCGGTTTCTGTCCTGGAGGTATCCTCTATCCCACCGTTAAACCTGGAACAACGCCTCAGTTACTTGCTCGACTACCCTCATGGCTGTGCAGAGCAAATCACTTCACAGGCATTTCCGCAATTAGCTTTATCCTGGCTTCTGGCATTAAGTCCGGAACAACAGATCACGGCAGAAAATAACGTCAGAGAAGTCATCAACCGTCTGAGAAGTTATCAGACCCCGGAAGGAGGCTTTGCTTACTGGCCTGGAGAGCCGTATATTTCGGAATGGGCTACCTCTTATGCTGTAAATTTCCTGGCAAATGCCCAAAAACAAGGCTATGCAGTCCCGATTCAGATGTTACAGCATGCCACGAACTATATGCGTCAGGTGGCTAACAGCTGGAACCGCACAGAACCGTGGTCACAGCAAGACCAAGCCTATCGTTTGTATGTATTGGCTTTAGCCGGTAAACCCGATCTGGCAGCCATGAACCGACTGAAAGAGACCCGCTTGCAACGTCCGGTTTCACAATGGCTGCTGGCCTCCGCTTATGCTTTAAGTAATCAACAGGAAATCGCTACGAAAATGATACGCGATCTGTCCTTCGAAGTCACCCCTTACCGGGAAACGGGAGGAACGTTCGGTTCTACTACCCGGGACAATGCCCTGATTCTGCAATCGATGGTCATCCTGAACATGCAACAAGATGCTTACCGCATGTTAGAGAAGATTTCTAAAGCCATGGGATCCGGCAATTGGTACAGTACCCAGGAAACCTCTTTCGCTCTTTATGCAGCCGCCCAGTTCGTACAAAAATACCTGGGCAGCCAAAAAGGAATCGATATCACAGTAAAAACAAATTCAGGTAACGAAAACGTCAAAACCGACAAGACAATCTGGCAAAAACAACTCGTTTTGCAGGGTGACAAAGCTTCGGTTACGGTGACGAACAACGGTCAAGGCTCACTTTTTGTCCGTCAGATCAATAGTTCCGCCCCTCTGGAAGTAGTCAAGGAAAAAGTTATGTCCGGAATGTCGATGCATGTGCGTTATTATAATGACAAAGGTACTCCGCTCAACATCGAACAGCTGCAACAGGGGGAAGACATTACAACCGAAATTACAATCAAAAACACGGGCCTGACCGGTACTTATCAGGAACTGGCATTAAACTATCCGGTACCTTCCGGCTTCGAGATCATCAATGACCGTCTTACCGGAAACACCAGTGCCTGGAAAGAGGCAGAATATGTCGATATCCGGGACGACCGTTTTTATGTCTATTTCAGCTTGGAACAAAATCAGTCTAAGACTTTCCGTTTCCGTTGCAATGCAGCGTTCCGCGGAGAATATATGTTACCGGCAATTTATTGTTCAGCTATGTACGACAATAGTATACAGGCTATTTTACCGGGAGGAAAAGTGAAGATTGAATGAGTTGTAGAGTTGCTGAGTTAAAAGAGTTACTGAGTTACTAAGTTGTTGAGTTTTTGAGTTTCTGAGTTTCTGAGTTTCTGAATTATTAAGTTATTGAGTTAGAAGAGTTACAAGGCATTAGCTTAATAATTTAAATACAAAGCAAGATCATATTTGCAACACATTGTTAAAGTAAATATATGACTACAAACATTAGCCTATGCACTCAGGGGTCACACCAATCCAATAACAAACTCTTTCAACTCAACAACTTTATAACTCAGCAACTCAGCAACTCTTTTAACTCAGCAACTCTTTTAACTCAGCAACTCAGCAACTCTATAACTCAGCAACTCTATACCATGAACAGTAAAGATTATATTTATAAACTGATAGAAGAAGGAGAGCACCAACAACAGGATTTCAAATTCGAGATCTCGGATGCACGGAAAATAGCCAAATCTTTATCGGCTTTTTCCAATACGGACGGAGGGCGCTTGCTTATTGGGGTGAAAGATAACGGAAAAATTGCAGGAGTGCGTTCGGAGGAGGAAATTTACATGATCGAGGCAGCAGCAAAATTGTATTGCCAACCTCAGGTAAACTGTCAAATGCAGATTCACGATATCGACGGACACACTGTGTTGGAAGTCATTGTACCTCCCGGAACAACCAAACCTTATTATGCCAAAGATCAGACAAATAAATGCTGGGCTTATATCCGTATAAAAGACGAGAATATCCTCGCTACTCCGGTACATTTAAAAGTCTGGCAACAAGAAGGGACCCCAAAAGGTTCCTTTCTTCATTATACAGAACAAGAACGATTACTATTGGATTATCTCACAACCCATCCGGCTATAACCCTTAATCAGTACTGTCGTCTGGCCCGTATTCCCCGGATAAAAGCCGAAAATACACTGGCAAAATTCATCCGCTTCGAATTAATCGAACCCATATTTGAAAATCATCGGTTTTATTTCCGAGGCTGTACCTGATCGTTCAGGCTAATGTCTTAATAAATAAAGTAATACCGTCGAATACCATTTGAAGGCCGATCGTAGCAACGATCAATCCGATAATCCGGATCAAAGGATTCATAAAATTATATTTAATCAGAAAACTACCGATCCTTCGGGCTTTCAGCATAAAGAAAAGGTTCACAGCTAAAGCCAGTAAAATAGCAACGATCGTGACAAAACGGCTATACTGAACAGGGAAAGTAACTGCAGCAGTAATCGTAGCAGGTCCGGCAATCATCGGAATAGCAATAGGTACAGTGGTTAAATCGGCAATCTTAATATGTTCATCCACTTTCATAAAAAATCCTTTCAACAAACCGGACAAACCGTTATACATCAGCACAGCCCCACAAGTAATCTGAAAAGAGTAAAGCTCGACCCGAAAAACATAACTAAAAGTCACCTGTCCCAGATAAAGAAAAAAAATCAGAATAAGCATTGCCGTAATCGTCGATTTAATCGAAATATACCGTAACTCGGTTGGAGAAAAACGTTCCTGCAAAGACGTGACGATCAACACCTTCTGTATCGGATTTACCAAAGCCAGAATGGCCACGAAACAACTCAATATTAAATTAAATTTCATTACTTCCCCCTATTAGATCTGCTCAACAAAGATAGTACAAAGGAATGGGGTTTCAAATTTATTTTGAGTCAGTGATAAAGAGTTACAAAGGTTACAGAAGTTACAGAGGTCGCAAGGATTTAACCGCCCCTATACAACCTCTTCCCTCCCTCATGTAACTCAGTAACTCTTTTAACTCAGCAACTCAGTAACTCTTTTAACCCAGCAACTCTCTAATACCCAAAAATCTGTTCGGTAGTCAGTCGCTCTACGGGACCATAAGAAGATAATTTTTTCATATCCAATTCTTTTTCATCTCCCAATACACAATAGGTATATTTGCGGTCTTTCACCCATTTTTCCTGAAAATCCTTTACCTGATCCAGGGTCAGTTTCTGCAAATCGTCGAATAACATTTTCCGGCGGTCACTGTCCAATCCCAGGTCCTTTGCTTCCTGATAGGCATCGAAAATTCCGGCTCCGGTAATCCGGTCGGTCCGTAACCGGGCAATCAAAGCTTCTTTTGCCAGATTAAAGGCAGCTTCAGACTCAGGCATACGATTGATAACTTCATCGAATGCAGTCAAAGCATCTCCCATCTTATCATTCTGAGTAGCGATAAAAGTAGAATAAATATAAGGCTTGTCCAGGCGGGAAGGCTCACCCAAACCGGCAGATGCCGAATAAGCCAATCCCCGGGCTTCACGCAATTCCTGGAATACGATCGAATTCATACCTCCCCCGAAATACTCGTTATATAAGGTAGCTACCGGATAAATATTCGGATCGAATTTTTCTCCCCGGTTAGAAATAGCAGCCATATATACCTGAGCAGCAGCATACGGAGCTAACAAAACCTTACTTTCTCCGGTTTCTCTGATCTTAAAAAGCGAAGCCTTATCTGCAGCGATCAGCTTTTCAGGCACCTGATGGTACCGATTCACTTCTGCCACAACTTCTTCCTGGGTCTTCGGGCCGTAATAAAGGACAGTATGTTCGGTCTTGCTCAGATCACGAAGGTGGGCCAACAGCTCTTCCGACTTTAAATTTTGTATTTCATCAGCCGAAAGCACATTGGTCGCAGGCGATTTCGGTCCGTATAAACCATATTGCATCAGCATTCTGAAATTTGCCTGCTGATTTAATTTTGTATTCGCTCTCCCTTCCAGAATATCACCTTTCATAATTTCCAGTACTTCCGGATTGGGTTGAGCATCTGCCAGCAGAGATTCGACCAATTGAATCGCCTCTCCCATATTTTCGGATAAACCCGAAATAGTGAGATAGGTACGGTCAGCTCCCGGACGAATACCAAAATCACAAGCCAAACGGTAAAACTCTTCCTTCACCTGTTCCGGACTCAATTCGGAAGTACCCAAATAATCCAGATAACCGGCAGCAGTGGAAAGATAACGATCCTCATTATTTCCTTTCTCAAAAGCATAAGTTAAAGAGAACAGGTCGTTCGTCGGGTTTTTCTTATACCACAAAGGAATATCGGATTTGAGTTTTCCTTGAGCCATATCTTTTGAAAAATCGACAAATACCGGTTCGATGGGTTTTACCGGTGTTGTCCGGATCTCCCGCAAAAAAGCACTACTCTTATCCCGGTTGGTCACAATCGGAGTGATGGCCGGTTTAGTCATTTTCTTTACACTTTCGTCTTTCCCCTGCCGTTTATTGACCACGACATAATTATCTTTCAGATGAGTATTGGCAAAATCTATCAGCTCTTGTTTGGTAATTTTACTCATCCGGTCGAGTGAAGCCACTTCATCGGCCCAATTCGTACCGTTGACAAACGACTCGACAAACCAGGTTGCTCTGTCTTCATTGCTTTCCAATTGTTTTTGTCTGTCGCGTTTGTTATTATTGATCGTCGCAGCGATCAGGTTCTCGTCGAATTCTCCTTTTTTCAACTTTCCGATTTCTTCCAACAGCAGTGTACGTACTTCTTCGAGGGTTTGTCCGTTTTTAGGTGTTCCTTCCATTAAAAATACACTGTAGTCAGCTAATAAGAAAGGATAGGCAGCAGCTCCCAACATTTTCTGTTGTTGATTGATATCCAGGTCGATCAAACCGGCTTGTCCGTTGTACAACACCTGAGCCAGCAGATTCAAGGTTTCTACGTCCTCACTGTTTGCTCCCGGAAATCTCCACGCCAAAGTCACATTTTCAGCTTCCGGTCCCACCACTTCTTTCACTATAGGAGAGGTAATCGGCTGCTCCGGTTGAAAGTTCAGTTCAGGCAAGTTCTGACTCGGTTTCATTCCACCGAAATAACGGTTTATCGTTTCGATCATTACATCGGGATCAAAATCTCCGGAAAGACAAACCGCAATATTATTAGGTACATACCATTGAGTATAGAAATTCTTAATATTCGTAATAGACGGATTTTTCAGATTTTCCTGTGTTCCCAAAATGGTTTGAGTTCCATAAGGATGGTGGGGGAAGAGACCGGCCATCACCTGATCGATCACTTTACGGTTATCTTTGGTCAGGGACATATTTTTTTCTTCATAAACAGCTTCCAGTTCGGTATGAAATCCCCGGATAACAGGATGCTGAAACCGATCGGCCTGTATTTTAGCCCAGTTCTCTACCTGATTCGAAGGAATATCTTCCTCAAAAACAGTCTGGTCGTAAGAAGTATAGGCATTTGTCCCGGTAGCTCCGATCGCCGCCATCAATTTATCGTATTCATTGGGAATAGCGATCTTAGAGGCCTCATAAGACACACTGTCGATCTGACGATAGAGAGCAGTCCGCTGAGCCTCGTCCGTCGTTTTCCGATATACCTCGAACAAAGCTTCTATCCGGTCCAGCATCGGTTTCTCCTGTTCGTAATTCTGTGTTCCGAAACTATCCGTTCCTTTGAACATCAGGTGCTCAAAATAGTGGGCCAACCCGGTCGTCTCTGCCGGATCGTTCTTTCCACCGGCGCGGACGGCGACATAGGTCTGAATCCGGGGTTGATCTTTATTGACCGTCATATACACCTTTAAGCCATTGTCTAAAGTATAAATCCGGGCATTCAACGGATCTCCGGGCACCGACTCATACTTAAAGCGGGAATGATCCCCGCACGCAGCGATCAGGACCAGTACACCCAATAGCCACATCGTTTGAAACATTTTTTTCATCTTATCTTTTCATTAAAATTCCTTCTCTTATTTCTTATTTTTCTTCTTCTTTTTCTCCACGGACCATCCGAATTTCC
>ERZ779840.3624-NODE-3624-length-11987-cov-4.025478_pt1 | contig 11987 bp, 6 predicted proteins | sample MGYA00511561_ERZ779840 | MGnify/ENA primary metagenome ERZ779840 (study PRJEB29588, sample SAMEA2162036) | human gut metagenome | biome: human gut; feature: human-associated habitat; material: faeces | place: Denmark | collected 2008/2010 ...
CGGAAACATTTATTCCTTTACCTCCGTAATAAAGCTGTTCACTTTCGGTACGGTTAATATCCTTATATTGCAACTCTTTAAGATTCATAACATAATCAAGTGCCGGATTAAAAGTCACTGTGTAAATCAAGCTACAACACCTCTTTTATTACTGTCAGTTTTTTTAGCTTTGCATTTGGGCATTTATCTGTTACTATGCAGGCACAATCTATTGAACCGAAACTTACTGCCGAAACTTTATCAAATTTTGAAAAATCGGCCAAAACATAAGTTACAAAGCTTTTTTCAATTGTAACTGCTTTAAGCATTGCCTCTTCGGTATCGGGTGTGGTATAACCCTGCTTTTCGCTGATACCGTTAGCGCCGATAAACGCTTTTGTAAATGAATAGTTTTGCAAATTTTTTGCAGCCACCAAACCTATAATAGCTTCTGTTGACTGCTTAAGCTTTCCGCCTAATACAATTACATTACATCCGTTTTTTGCAAGCTGTTTTGCATGGTCAATACCATTGGTAACAAATGTTGCTTTTGAATTTTTAATAAATGTTGTCATCAAAAGCGTTGTTGTTCCGGCATCTATAAATACAAAATCGTCATCTTGAACCTGTGATGCCGCATACTGTGCAATTTTTGATTTTTCATCAGTATTTTTCGTCAATTTCTCCTCAATATTATCTTCAAGTTTAATAAATTCTTGGCTTATTGCCGTTGCACCGCCGTGCACTTTGTTTATTTTCCCTTTATTTGCAAGAAATGATAAATCTCGCCTTACAGTTGACTCACTTGTTTCCAATATTTCTGTAAGCCTTGTAACCGTGATTGAACCTTGCTCCTTAATAATATCAAGAATTAACGCCTGTCTGTCTTGACTTAGCATGCTTAATCTCCTTAGTGCTGAAAGTTAACTTCTCATTGCACCTTAAGTATAACAGCCCTTTCATTTTCAGTCAATACGCTTCATATATTTTCGTCATTTCGCTCATTTTAGCCTTAATTATTTGTGATTTGGGGCATTTTTGCACAGCACTTTGAACTATTTTGACCGTTTTAAATCAAGTAAGCAAATTTTCAATCAAAAACAAAAAACAGGAGTGAATAGAATTCACTCCTGTTTTTTGTTTAATATTACTTATTCAGTTACCGTAAGATTTTTAAGGCTTACATCCATAATCATAGCTGAATGAGTAAGTGCTCCGCAAGACACAAAGTCAACACCGATTTCGGCTATTGATTTAAGCCTTTCCTTTGTGACATTGCCTGAACATTCGGTTTCAGCTCTGCCTGCAATAATTTGCACCGCTTTTTTCATAGTATCATTATCCATATTATCAAGCATAATAATATCCGCACCGGCTTCAACCGCTTCTTCAACCTGCTCCAAAGTTTCCGTTTCAATTTCAATCTTTCTTACAAAAGGAGCATAAGCCTTTGCCATTTTTATAGCTTTTGTGATTGAGCCTGCCGCACCGATATGATTATCTTTAAGAAGTACACCGTCTGAAAGATTATATCTGTGGTTTGTTGCACCGCCGACTTTAACAGCATATTTTTCAAAAGGGCGCATATTAGGAGTAGTCTTTCTTGTATCAAGCAAAGTGGTATTTGTACCATCAAGCTCTTTCATATATTCCCTTGTCATAGTGGCAATGCCGCTCATACGCTGAAGGTAGTTAAGACCTGTTCTCTCCCCGCTGAGTATTGCCTTTACATCCCCGTAAATCACACCTAAAAGGTCACCTTTTTTAACTTCGTCACCATCTTTAAAATTAGCTTCAAAACGGGCAGTTTTATCAAGAAGTTCAAAAGTTCTTTCAAAAATACCCAAGCCGCAAATTATTCCGTCTTGCTTGCAAATAAGTTCAGCCTTGCCTTGCTTATCTTCAGGCATAACAGCATTAGTTGAAACATCTTCTGAAGTAATATCCTCTTTAAGTGTATTTAAAATATAATCATCAACATTAACCTTAAATGTTACACCATTTATCATAAAAATCTTTATCCTTTTCTTTTATTTCATCCATAATGAGCTTTTTAAATTCCTTTTGCCTTTCTTCCTTTGCCGGATATGACGAAAGGTCAACCTCATTATAATCCTCTTTCTTTTCGCTGTTATCATTAGCAATTACATCTGCCGCACGCTTTGCAAATACGAGACTTTCAAGAAGAGAGTTTGAAGCAAGCCTGTTTTTACCGTGAACACCGTTGCACGCTGTTTCGCCTGCTGCATAAAGATGAGCCATCGAAGTTCTGCCATAAAGGTCTGTTTTAACTCCGCCCATCATATAATGCTGAGCAGGAGTAACAGGCACTTTGTCTTTAGTAATATCATAGCCTTCTTCCATACAAGCATCAAATATATTAGGAAAACGCTTTGCCGCTTCCTCTGTATTCATAGTAGGCAATGTGATATAAACATGGTCTGTACCGTATTTTTTCATTTCCTTTACTATTGCGTCAGTCACTACATCTCTCGGCTGAAGCTCATCTGTAAACCTCTCACCGTCTTCATTAAGAAGAATTGCACCTTCGCCCCTTACACTTTCGCTTATAAGGAAGCGTCTGCCCTTTTTCTTACTGTAAAGGGTTGTAGGATGAATTTGAATATAGTTAATATCCTTAAGTTCAACACCGTGCTTAATTGCAAGTGCAAAGGAATCACCCGTAATATGCGGATAGTTTGTAGAGTTTAAGAATAAGCCGCCGATTCCGCCTGTTGCAAGAATAATATCCCTTGCAATAATTGAACCCATTTCGCCGTATTCATCTTCACATACAATACCTTGGCAAACATTATCTTTTTCTATAAAATCAATCATAGTGGTTCGCGGAACTATTGTAATATTTTCTTTTTGCTTTGCAATATCAAGAAGAGTTGCGGTGATTTCCTTGCCGGTTTCATCTTTATGGTGAAGTATTCTGTTTCTTCTGTGCGCACCCTCACGGGTGTAATCATATTCACCGTTTTTATCTGTATCAAATTTTACACCGAGGTCAATAAGAGTACCTATTACCTCCTGTGATGATTCAATCATAACTTTGACGGAATCCGGGTCGTTTTCCCAATGGCCTGCTTTCATTGTATCTTCAAAATAGCATTTAAAATCATTTACATCTTTAAGCACGCACACTCCGCCCTGTGCAAGCATGGAATCACATTCGTTTGTATTTTCCTTTGTAATGATAAGAACATCCTTATCTTTAGGCAGGCACAGTGCTGCAAATAAGCCTGCTACACCGCTGCCGACTATGACAACATCTGTTTTAATGTATTCTTTGTTTTTCATCAGTTTTATTAAGAGCCTTGCTCTTTTCTCCTATATAGTTAATAATGATATATTCGCACAGTCAAAAACTTCAATAATTTTTAACTATACTTATTCTAATATATAATTATTTTTCTCAATTGTCAAGGTTGATAAGTAATATAACTTATGATAAAATAAAAAATATAAGCAAAATTATACTGATTTTTGCAAAGAGGACTGAAATTATGAATGTTTTTGATTTTGACAATACGATATACGACGGCGAAACACTTATCGATTTTGCACTGCACTATGTTAGAACAGATCCTAAAATATGGAAATATGTTCCAAAGCTTTTAATAATATGTTTTAAAGATGCATTTCATCTTTTTTCGGTTGAAGAAGCAATTGAGGCTTATGCAAGTTTTTTAGAAGGATATTTTATTCATATCAAAACTCTTGATGAAGATGTAATTAAATTTTGGAATAAAAATGAGAAAAAAATCAAACCCTGGTACAATGAAGTAAGGCAGGATGACGATATTATTGTTTCCGGCTCAACTGATTTTTTGCTTGATGAAATTATGAAAAGAATAATAGGTATATTAACTTTGTCTTGTCTGTTGTTTTCTGCTTGTGGCAAGGATGAAATTCCGCAAGAGGAAAACGAAAAAAAAACAGAAGAAACAACACCCGGTGATGATACCGGCGGTGATGAATCGGATGATGATCCTGATTCTCCGAAGCTGGTTGTTCCTTTACATGTAGAGGGACGTTATCTGAAAAATGAACAAGGGAAAATTGTCAACTTGCATGGATTTACGCAGACTTATAGTCCTTATTTTAATAACAACGCATGGAGTAATTATGATGTAAGCAGTTGTCTTAGCTATAACAAAAGTATGGTGGATAAAATACTGGCTGCCGGATGGAAATTTAACTTTGTACGTCTGCACATGGATCCTTATTGGAGTGATGATACTACGTTGCCTTATGTGCGTTATGAAGGACATGAACGTTTCTCGGAAACACGTTTCAAGAAGTACCTGAAAGAGTTATTTGTCCCGATGGCGGAATATTTTATTTCTAAAGGGATGTATGTGGTGATGCGCCCGCCGGGAGTTTGTCCACATGCAGGTGATACTGAAGATAACAGGTATCTAGGTATAGAGTTGGGAGATTCTTATCAGGAGTTTCTGCTGAAAGTATGGGACATTGTATCGCAGAATGCTGTTGTGAAGAATAATCCCGGGATTATGTTCGAGTTGGCTAATGAACCCGTTCATATAAAAGGTACAGACGGTAAATATGGTGGTGACGGTGATGCTTGCTTCATCAATATGCAAAAGTATTTTCAGGCGATTGTTGATAAAATACGTGGAAATGCTTGTAACAATATCATTTGGGTACCCGGATTGGGCTGGCAATCTCAGTATAGTGGCTATAAAGACCATCGTATCGAAGGAGAAAATATTGGTTTTGCCGTACACTGTTATCCGGGCTGGTATGGAAGTGATGCCGAACAGGACAGTGGTGAAGGAAATGGCTCCTCTACAGGAGGGGGATATGAACCTTTCCAACGTGGTTGGGACAAGCAAGTAGGTCCGGTAGCTAGTTTTGCTCCTGTCATGGTGACTGAGATAGACTGGGCACCGAAGAAATATGATGCAACATGGGGGAAAAGTATTACGGGAGTGGCGAAAGGCGAAGGTTTTGGAGCTAATTTCAAATACATAGCCGATCAATCCGGCAATGTTTCCTGGCTGTTCTTTACTACAAAGTCTCATGAACTGGCTGCTTTTAAGGATGTAGCGGGTGAACCGGGAAACTATACTTTTTTGAATGATCCGGAAGCGTGCCCGTGGGCTATTTATCACTGGTTTAAAGAGTATGCCGAAATGGATGAATAATAATATCAGTTTTGTTACAAGATGAAGAAGATTATATTATTAAGTTGTTTATTATGTGCAGGCATATTTGCCTTTGCACAAGACCCGAATTTCCATATTTATCTTTGTCTGGGACAATCCAATATGGAAGGGAATGCAAAGATCGAGGCCCAGGATACGTGCAATGTCAATGAACGCTTTCTGATGATGGCGGCTGTTGATTGTCCGTTTTTGGGACGTGTCAAAGGACAGTGGTATAAGGCTATTCCTCCGTTGGTACGTTGCCATACAGGGTTAACACCGGCCGATTATTTCGGACGTACGTTAGTGGAAAGGCTGCCTGATAATATTAAGGTAGGTGTCATCAATGTAGCTGTAGGTGGTTGCAGGATTGAACTGTTTGATGAGGAGAATTGCGAAGAGCATATTGCCTCTCAACCGGAATGGCTGAAAAATACCGCGAAAGCGTATGGTAATAATCCTTACCGTAGACTAAAGGAATTGGCTGTAGAAGCACAAAAAGCGGGAGTGATTAAAGGTATCCTCTTGCATCAGGGCGAGTCTAATACCGGTGATAAAGAGTGGCCTCAAAAGGTAAAGAGAGTCTATGAGAATTTGTTGAGGGATTTGAATCTTCAGGCAAAAGATGTTCCCTTGTTGGCGGGAGAAGTAGTGCATGCCGACCAGAATGGCAGATGTGCAAGCATGAATGAGATAATCAATACGCTGCCGCAAGTGATTCCGACCGCATACGTGATTCCTTCTTCGGGCTGTCCTGCCGCAGAAGATAATTTGCATTTCACGGCAGAGGGATACAGGAAATTGGGAGTTCGGTATGCCGAGAAACGACTCCTTTTGTTGGAGAAGGAACCAAACTCCGGGATTACTACCGAACCGGCATCCACTAATATTCCGGGATATGACTATCCCCGGGTGGATAAAGAGGGGCGTGCTCATTTTCGTTTCTATGCTCCGCAGGCTAACAGGCTACAAGTGGATTGTTGCGGAAAGAAGTATGATATGTGGAAAGATGCCGGAGGACTCTGGACGGCAACGACCAACCCTCTGCCTGTAGGATTCCATTATTATTTCCTGATTGCAGACGGGGTGTCGGTAACAGATCCTTCCAGTTATACGTTCTTCGGTTGTTGCCGTATGGCAAGTGGCATCGAAATCCCTGAAGGTGAGGAGGGGGATTATTATCGTCCTCAACAGGTACCTTACGGGCAGGTTCGTTCCTGTACGTATTACTCCGAAACGCAGAAAGAGTTCCGTCGGTGTATGGTATATACGCCGGCAGAGTATGAAACTCATCCGAAGAAGCGCTATCCGGTATTGTATCTGCAACATGGCATGGGTGAAGATGAAACCGGCTGGAGCACGCAGGGAAAGATGAATCATATTATGGACAACCTGATTGCATCCGGTCAGTGTGTGCCGATGCTCGTGGTGATGGATAGCGGTGATGTGGAAGCTCCGTTCCGGCCGCGTTCGGGAAAAGATGTGAACGAGGAGCGGGCTTTGTATGGCGCCACCTTTTATGACGTTATTCTGAAAGACCTGATTCCTATGATAGACCGGACATTCCGTACGAAAACCGACCGCGAACACCGTGCTATGGCAGGACTCTCGTGGGGAGGACATCAGACTTTCAATACGGTTCTGCCTCATCTCGATAAGTTTTCTTATATCGGAAGTTTCAGCGGGGCGATTTTCGGTCTGGATATGAAGACTTGTTTTAACGGAGTGTTTGCGGATGCGGACAAGTTCAATAAGAAAGTGAATTATTTCTTTCTCGGCTGTGGCACGGAGGAACAAATGGGAACAAAGAAGATGGTGGATTCACTCCGGAAACTGGGTATCGAGGTTGATTATTATGAATCGCAAGGCACAGCGCATGAATGGCTCACGTGGAGACGTTGCCTGAAAGAATTTGTACCACATTTATTTAAACACTGAAAATAGCATGAAAATGAAATCTACATTTATCGCAGCCATATTGTTGCTCGTTTCGGTTATGACCGAAGGAGGACTGTCGGCACAGAACCCGATTGTACAAACTTGCTATACTTCAGACCCTGCTCCTATGGTGCATGATGGCACATTGTATGTCTATACGGGACATGATGAAGATAAGGCTGATTTTTTCTGGATGCAGGAATGGCGCGTGTATTCTACCAAAGATATGGTGAACTGGACCGATCACGGTTCTCCTCTTGCCATCGAATCATTCGACTGGGCGGACGACCGTGCCTGGGCAGCACAGTGCATCGAACGTAATGGTAAGTTTTATTGGTATGTCTGCCTGCATTCCAAACTTTCCAATACGATGGCAATCGGTGTGGCGGTAGGCGATTCGCCTGTCGGTCCTTTTAAAGATGCCATCGGCAAACCGCTTCATGACGGAAGCTGGGACTATATTGATCCTACGGTCTTCATTGATGATGACGGTCGTGCTTATCTGTATTGGGGAAATCCGAATATCTATTATGCAGAACTGAATGACGACATGATTTCCTTGAAAGGTGAAGTGGGCAAACTGGAACAGACTGTTGAGAGCTTTGGTGCACCCAATCCGGAAAAGCGTGTCAAAGGTGTTAAGTATAAAGATACTTATACAGAAGGTCCATGGCTTCATAAACGGGAAGGAAAATACTATCTTCTTTATGCTGCCGGAGGTGTACCCGAACATATTGCCTATTCCATGAGTGACGGACCTCTTGGTCCGTGGAAGTATATGGGAGAAATCATGCCTTTACAAGATACGGGTTCGTTTACTAACCATTGTGGAGTGATAGACTATAAAGGCAATTCTTATTTCTTCTATCATACGGGTAAGCTGCCGGGCGGTGGAGGTTTCGGGCGAAGTGCGGCGGTGGAGCAGTTTAAGTATAACGCTGACGGCACTTTCCCGATTATTAATGCTACCCGGGAAGGGGTGTCACCGGTAGGTATGCTCAATCCTTACGAAAGGGTGGAAGCTGAAACTATTGCGTTTTCTGAAGGTGTGAAGTCTGAACCCAAAGCGAAAACCGGTATATATATATCTGAAATTCATAATGGAGATTATATAAAGGTACGTGAAGTGGATTTCGGCAAAAAATCCCCCAAATGGTTTACTGCTACCGTTGCCAGTGCCCTTCGTGGCGGGACACTTGAAGTACGTACAGACAGTATAAGCGGACCATTAATTGCGGAACTGACTATTCCTTCAACGGGAGGTTGGGAATGCTGGAAAACATTGCAGACTGATATTGTAAAACCGGTCACAGGAATACAAGATATTTATTTTGTATTCAAAGGACGTAAAGGCTGCAAACTGTTTAACTTTGATTGGTACAAGTTTAACAGATAAACATGCTAGAGAGCAGTTGGGTTACTCTTCTTTTTTACTCAACTGCTCTTTCATATACATTGAAGGCGGCATTCCATACAATTCTTTGAATGTTGTCGAGAAATTATTAGGATCAGTGAATCCTGTTAACATGGCTATCTCGGATATGGTATGCTGCTTTTCGGACAATAGACGAGCGGCTTCTTTTAAACGTATATTACGTATAAAGTCACGGGTTGTCTGGTTGGTGAGCTCCTTGAGTTTCCTGTGAAGATGTACGCGGCTGATACCTACCTCGGTGGTGATTGTCTCTATTGTCAAGTTAGGGTTACTGATGTTTTCATTGATCACTTTCATAATACGTTCCATCAATTTCTCATCGGGTGATTTCACTTCCAGTTTCTGAACCTTGTTTTCCAGATTTTGCTGGCCTGTAAATACTTTGCGTAACTGCTGCCGTGTATTAATCAGATTTTCTACCGTCTTTTGCAGAATTTCGATATTGAATGGCTTCATGATATAGGCGTCGGCTCCTGTATTCAGACCTTCAAGGTTGTCTTCTTCCCTCGTTTTCGCAGTAAGCAAAATGACTGGGATATGGTTGAGATTTACATTCTGCTTGATCTTCCGGCATAAGGTAAGTCCGTCCATTTCGGGCATCATGATGTCACTAATGACTAAATCCGGAGCCTTTTTAAATGTTTGCTCTAATGCTTCTTTACCATTACGGCTTTCCATGATATGAAATTTGTCCCCAAACTCCTTCGCTATATAATTTCGGATTTCTTCATCGTCTTCTACAATTAATACGCGATATTTAGTTTTTACCCTGACTTTCTTTTCTTCCTCATTTTCTATAATGGGAGAGATGACAGGAACAGTTGGTACGGCTACTGTTACCTTTTGCTCATTGTTGTCAACTTCTTCAGGTCGTAGATGCTTGTTACCCAACGGTAATCGGATAATAAAACGGCAACCCGGTTGTTCTTTATTATTTTCTACATAGATAATTCCATGATGTAATTCCACTAATGAACGAGTCAGATGTAATCCTATTCCTGTTCCGCCTTTCGGATTCTGTTGGCTGTTACGGATCTGATAGAAACGTTCGAAGATATGTTCTTTTTCCTGTTCATCGATGCCTGTTCCGGTATCCGCGATAATTATTTCGGCATATTGTTTCAAGGGATCGGGCAGTGTATTATCTTCTCCCGTACGGATGGTAATATCTATGTTTCCTTTTTCAGGAGTAAACTTGAAGGCATTAGACAGAATATTCAGGATAATTTTATCAAAATTACTTGTGTCTACCCATACATTCAGTTCCCGGAGTGTACTATGAAGTTGTAGTTGGATATTTTTAGTATTTGCCTGTTGGCCGAAAGTTGTACATAAATCCTCTATAAAAGGAATAATATTGGTCTCCCGGAACATCAGGAACATTTGTCCTTTATCAATTTTCCGAATATCCATTAGTTGATTGACAAGATTCAGAATACGTTCCGCATTTCTGTAGATAATATGATATATTTTCAGGCGTTCATTGTTCTCCTCATTCTTAATCAGTTTCTGTAGAGGGCTGATGATTAGAGACATCGGAGTGCGTATTTCATGAGAGATGTTGATAAAGAACTGCAATTTTGCTTCATTGATTTGTTCGGCATGGATATGTTGCAGCATTTCCTGATGCATTCTGTACCGATGTCTGATCTGAAGAATAATGATAAATATAATGGTCAGTAATAATAAGGAGTAGATAACTTTGGCCCACCATGAAGCATACCATGCAGGAGATATAAAGATGGTAATTTCTTTTATATTTGAATACACAGTGTTGTCTTTTGCTCTGATTTTAAAGTTATAGGTACCGGGTTTCAGATTGCTGAATGAGATACGGTTTACACCTTTGGGCAAACTAATCCATTTTTCATCGTTGATAGAATAAAGGTAGTTGATGTGTTCGGGGGCATTTAATTCCAGAGTGGCAAACTCGATACTGAACACATTGTCTTTATGGGATAGATAAAACTCTTTTGCGTTGAATACAGGGCAGTTGATAATATTGTGAATACCGGATTTCATTCCTTTTCTAACCGGATTGTTATGCAGGAAAAAGTCGGTAATCCGGATATTCCATGTTTTTGCCGGATTGATAATGTCTTGCGGATTGAAATAGGTGATACCATTCATTCCGCCAAACCAGATAATACCTTGTTTATCTTTGAAGGAGGCATTCTTGTAGAACTCATTTCCCTGTAATCCGTCGCTGACATAATAATTGATAAATTTGTTGTTTTTCTTTTGGAATTGGGAAATTCCGGCATTGGTGCTTATCCAAAGAAAATCTTTTCCGTCTCCTTGTATGGCATATATTGTATTACTGGGCAATCCGTCTGCAGTAGTATAAGTGGTTAGTTCTTTCGTTTTTTTATTCCAACCGGATAATCCTTCGGAACTGCCCAACCAGACAACTCCGTCGGCATCTTCAAAGATTGAATAAATAACATTTTGTGAGAGTATCTTATGACTTTGAAAATCAGGACTGTCAAGGTCTATACAGTTGACACCGTCATAAGTTCCGACATACAGTTTATTATCATCGGAATAGTGCAGGCAATCTATCCATTCGTTGATTAGAGATGTCCGAGATTGTACGGATGTAAATTCTTTCGTTTTCAGGTCATAGTAGAACAAACCGAATCCCATTGTCGCAATCCAAAGACGCTTGTTTTTATCTTCTGCGAAATCATATACACGTTGTATATAGTTGTTGTTCTTATCTACCAGTTTGTACTGGTAATCGCATAATCCTGTCTGTTTGTTCAGCTTTCCCATACCGTTGATAAATGAACCAATCCACATATTGTGTTCGGAGTCTTCATACAATTTAATAACAGTTGAGGGTACTGAATGAGGATGGGTGGTGTGTGAGAAATGTTTTGCCGGCTCCAATTTTTCTGTAAGGGCATAAATACCGTCGTTATCCGTTCCCACCCATAGAGTCCCGTTATTATCTTTGCAGAACGAAGTAATGCAACAGGAGCCTATGCAATTTTTATCTGTTGATTTATGTCCGATATACTTAAAGCTGTTGGTGCGGGCTGGGATTAATATAACTCCTTTCTGATAAACAGCTAACCATAAGTTACCCGAATTGTCCTTTAGGATGGAGTGTATTTTCGAGTTCCCCGAATCGAAATAATTATTGTCAAACTTGTATTCGGAGATTTCGTGTGTTCGGATATTATAAATGACTACTCCCTTGCCGTCAGTGCCGATATACAATTCATTGGGTATCCCGGAATAAAGGAAACAAACAGGAAGCTCGCCTTTCTCTTTCAAATCGATTGGAACAAAGGTTTTACGTTCTTTATCGTAAATGAATAGTCCTTTTCGTATACTTCCTACATAGATGTTGCCTCGTTGATCCTCACATATACTTTTGACGTATCCGTTGTCTTTAGACAAGTGTAACGTAAGCTGATTGTCGGGAGTGAGTTGATATACTCCTTCTTCCC
>ERZ779840.3630-NODE-3630-length-11973-cov-2.673016_pt1 | contig 11973 bp, 8 predicted proteins | sample MGYA00511561_ERZ779840 | MGnify/ENA primary metagenome ERZ779840 (study PRJEB29588, sample SAMEA2162036) | human gut metagenome | biome: human gut; feature: human-associated habitat; material: faeces | place: Denmark | collected 2008/2010 ...
TCATCGGCATAGAACACAAGCTCGCTTCCCTGCCATCCGCTCAGATTCAGCTGCGGATTTTCCAGTGTCTCTTTTTCTTTTTCCTGCGCGTATATTTTTATATGCAAAAGCTGCGCCAGCTCCCCTGCCCCTGTCGCATGGTCAAAATGTCCATGCGTCAGAAGAATTGCCACAGGTTTCAATCCCTGCTCTTTCACTTTCTCTGCAAGCTGTTTTGCACTTGCACCCGGATCAATGATCAGTACTTCTTTTGTGTCATCATTGATTGCAAAATAGCAATTGGTCTGTACCGGACCTACTACATATGTCTGTATACTTAATGGTGCCATATTTCTCTTCCTCCATAAAAAGATGAAAGAAACCACCTGAGCCAGATTAGCCGGTGGTTCTCTCAATATCAATAATACTGTCTATCTGACGAAGCTTGTCAATCACGCTCGTCAGCTCTGCTTTTCCTTTTGTGTTAAATGAAATATCAATGGTTGCGATTCCCTGCTTGCTCGTCTTGGAATGGATCGCATTGATATCAATCTCACGCTCTGTAAAGGCTCTTGTGATATCAACGAGAAGCCCGGTACGGTTATTGCAGAATACTTTGATCTCTGCCAGATAAAGACCGGAATTGCCGGATTCTTCATCATGCTGCCACTCCGCATCGATGAGACGTTCTCTCTCCATATCCGAAAGATTGATGATGTTGATGCAATCCGTTCGGTGAATGGAAACACCGCGTCCTCTTGTCACAAATCCTACGATCTCGTCCCCCGGAACCGGACTGCAGCATTTTGAAAAATGGACTGCCACGTCATAAAGTCCCTTTACAATGATACCGCTCTTTGATTTTTTCTCCGGAACTTTTTCTTTATTTTCGGAGATTGTCTCAAGAACTTCCTCGTCTGTAATACGTGCAAGGTGATCTTTCTTATATTCCTCGTACATACGGTTTACGATCTGACCTTCTTTTAAACCGCCATGACCAACGGTTGCAAGGCAGGAATTCCAGTCGTGAAAACCATACTTGCGCATGATTTTATCCTGATACTCTGGTCTGTTGATATCGGAAAGGTTGATCCCTTTTGATTTACAACAGGATGCAAGCAGTTCTTTTCCTCTTACGATATTTTCTTCCTTCAACTCGCTTCGGAACCACTGATTAATCTTATTCTTTGCCTGCGTGCTCTTTACAATATTCAGCCAGTCGCGGCTTGGTCCCTTGGAATTCTGAGAAGTCAACACCTCGATCCGGTCACCATTCTGGATCACATAATCAATCGGAACAAGCTTTCCATTGACTTTGGCTCCGATCATTTTGTTTCCGACCGCCGAATGGATGCTGTACGCAAAATCAATTGGCGTAGAACCGTTTGGCAGGTTTTTTACATCTCCTGTCGGTGTGAAGCAGAAAACCGTATCCGAAAACAGGTCGAGATCACTTTTTAACAGGCTCATAAACTCCTTGTTATCGGACATATCCCTCTGCCACTCTAAAATCTGTCTCAGCCAGCTTAACTTCTCTTCCTCGGTAACGGTCATTGGTGCTGCAGCACCGCCATTATTGCTTGCCTCTTTGTATTTCCAGTGAGCGGCGATACCATACTCAGCAGTGCGGTGCATCTCATAGGTACGGATCTGGATCTCGAACGGCTGTCCGGTCGGTCCGATCAATGTCGTGTGAAGTGACTGATACATGTTCGGTTTTGGCATGGCAATGTAATCTTTGAACCGGCCAGGGATCGGTTTATACATCTCATGGATGACACCAAGTGCCGCATAACAGTCTTTTACGGAATCCACGATAATACGGATCGCAAACAGATCATAAATCTGATCCAGCGTTTTATCCTGATTCTTCATTTTCTTATAAATACTGAAAAAATGCTTTGCCCGCCCATCGATCTGCGCCGGAATTCCGGCTTCGTGGATATGTTTTTTTACCTCTTCCACAAGGCTCTGGACATAATCATCCCTGACACTTTTTCTCTGGGCGATCTGATGAACCAGATCATAGTATGCTTCCGGCTCTAAATATTTTAAAGACAGATCGTCTAATTCGATCTTAATTTTGGAAATACCAAGGCGCTGGGCGATCGGCGCATAAATATCCATTGTCTCTCGCGCTTTTTCCTTCTGTTTCTCCGGCGTCATGTATTTCAGTGTCCGCATATTATGTAGGCGGTCTGCCAGTTTGATCAGGATCACACGGATATCCTTTGCCATGGCAAGGAACATTTTTCTTAAATTCTCTGCCTGAACTTCCACCTTATCCGCATCGTAGGACAACTGCCCTAATTTTGTGACACCATCTACCAGCAGTGCAACCTCTGCACCAAACTCCTGTTTGATCTCCTCATCGGTCATAACGGTATCTTCCACCACATCATGCAAAAGTCCCGCTACGATCGTCTCCTTATCAAGCTCTAACTCTGCCAAAATAATCGCAACGCACAATGGATGGATGATATACGGTTCTCCCGATTTTCTTACCTGCCCCTTATGTGCCTCGTATGCAATGTTGTATGCCTTCTCTATCAGACTGATATCCGTAGATGGATGATACTTACGGACACTGGCGATCAATTCCTGATATAATTTTTCTGGACTCTCAAACTCCTTCATTGGTTTGATACTATTGTCCTCTTCTTTTACGATTTTCTCTAATTCTTCTGATGAAAGTTCTGCCATGTAGATCACCCACTTTATCTATGCTTTTGTGTATAATATATGATTATATTTTATTTTCTATCAAAAATCAACGCTTAAACTTTGCATCCGGCTTCCATCACCATTCTATCTGATAATCTGACATCAGGACGCCGTCTATTTCCCGGTCACCGCAATATGAAAAGCCTAATTTTATGGCAAGTTTTTCAGAAAGAGCATTTTCTTTTTGAATCAGACAGTGCAAGAGATGTACCTGCAGCTCCTCTCCTGCATATTGCATGATCGCCTGACATACTTCATAGGCATAACCCTGATGTTGAAAGGATGTCCGGATCGCATAACCCAATTCCATATCACCATTTAACTCTTCCCGGTGTTCCACACCAGCCCTGCCGATCAGCGTGCCCGTTTTTTTCTCAAAAACGAGCCACATTCCATATCCGTAAAAACGATACATATTTTCGATATAGGCTTTCTGATATTCCAGCTCTTCCTCATATTCATATAGCCCCTCCATATAATCGGTCATTCCGGGTTCTGCATACATGGAAAAAAGGTCATCCAGATCAGAAAGTTCTAGTTCTCTCACAATACAGCGTTCCGTCTCCAGAATCGTCCATGGAATGTTGAAATGTCTCTCATACACACGCTGTAAAAACGTCATATCGACTTCCTCGAACCCCTCGACGACCATATCGGCATGAAGAAATGTATCCGTTTCCGGCTTCTGACAGGCAATCGCCGGGACATCCACATCTCTGGCAAGGTCTAAAAGAGACTGATTCGAAGATAGAAAAATGATATCTCTGCTCCGCTTCTCTGACAGCTGATGAAAGGCTTCCTCTTTTTTTATTAATACAAATGTAGTTTGTTTTATTCCTGCGAGATTTTCTCTTAACAAAGAAACTTCACGCTCCGGTATCTGCGACACCCATATCTGTTTTGGATACTCTTTCTTATTATAATATGGCAAACCTGTTCTCCTTATTGATTGTTATGCGCAAAACAACCGGTATCTGAACAGATACCGGTCATCCTTTTAAAACCCATAAATTAATATGCAATATTTACATCGACATTTCCCTTGATTCCAGGAACACTTCCCTTGGAAGAGTACTGCCACATGTTATATTTTCCTTTGTAATTGCAGGTTGTGTTGTACTGTGCAACCCAGATAAAGTAGTTACTGAATGCAGATGCATCAATTTTATTGTTGTACCAGCTCTTGCTTGCGTAAACACCTGCTTTTCTTCCACCATTTGCAATGGTCTTACAGAACGCAGCCACGCATGCTGTTCTGGTGCCTTTATCTAATCCGTTGGCACGGGCTGCTCCGCTTCCGTTCTCTGTATCAACAAAGATCGGGTAAGAAAGATTGTAGCCGGAACATAATGTCAATGCCATACTTGCCTCCTCAACAGCCTCTGCCTCAGTTGTAGCCTGTGTAAAGAAGTAAACACCAACGTTAATGCCGTTTGCAGTTGCACCCTGAATATTTTTCTTGAAGCAGGAATCCTCTACCAATGCTCCTGTCTGTGATCCGCGGTAACCAACACGGATAATTGCAAAATTGATACCTGCTGCCTTTACAGATGCCCAGTCAATATTTCCCTGATGGCTGGATACATCAATACCGTTCTTTCCGGAACCCTGCTGTAATGCTCCATCACTTCCGAAGTTATAAGAGATGCCGCTGATCACCTGACTTCCTGTTACACGCTGATGGTTGCTGGTATAGTAATATACTTTTCCATCAATGGTCTGCCATCCGGTGTAAACCGGCTCGGTGTAGTAAGTTCCGTTTGCATTGTAATCTGCCACGGTTGCTGGTTTTTTACACTCGGAATCTTTGTAAAGTAATCTGCCGGATTTATCTTTTAACTGGGTTGTTGTATTTCCAGTAAAATCATTGACTGTAACTGTACATGTGATTTTCTTGTCATTTGCGGTTGTCTTTGTATCGCCCGGTTTTGATAAGTATGTGATCGTACCTGTAACAGTTGCACTTCCTTTTCCAACTGCGGTTAAGGTACATCCTGTTTTTGCTCCATTGGATACTTTTACAACTTTTTCATTACTGCTAGCCCATGTAATATTTGTGATAATATTGCCCGCGTCTGTCAATGTTGCTGTGAGACCAATTGCATTTGCATTGTTAATGGTGCTGTTATATAAAGCTGCCGTCTGTGGTGCTGTGACGGATGCGCTAGCTGCGGCTGCAGCTTTTACCCAGTTTAATGTATAGGCTGTAGTACCTTTTGTCACTGCGATTGTAGTTGAACCACTGATCAGTTTATAACCTTCTGCTTCATAAGAAGATGCTGTAATCTGTGCTGCATCTGCTGCTGCTTTAATTTCTTCGGTCTTAGAGTCTGCTGCCTTCGTTTTCTGGTCTGCCTGATAAAATTCATGGGTTACTTTGTAGGTAACAGTATCTGCTGCGGTGGCAATCCATTTGATATTATATTCTTTTGTACCCTCAACAATATCCAATGTTGTTCCAGGTAATGCCTGATAGCCATTATAAGATTTTTTTGTTGTAACTGTTTTTGCATCCTTTGCAACTTCTACAGTTTCTTTTTCATCTGCCTTATCTGCCTTTGTCGTTCCATCACTCTTATAGAAAATATGTGTAATTGTAATGTCGTAAGTGCTTGGTTCTGGATTTGGCTTTGGTTCTTCTGTACCTCCTGTAGACGATCCACCCTGACTGTCTCCGCTTCCAGTAGTTCCTCCTGTTGTTCCGCCTTGGCTGTTTCCACCCTGATTTCCTGTATTGTCACCCTTATCAGTTCCACCTTCTGACGGTTGTTGCGTCTCAGATGACTTTGGTTCCTTTGTTGCAGTTGACGGAACAGTTTCTCCCTCATTTCCAGTAGCTCTATATCCCACACGTTTTGCGGAAGCCGTCACTGCTGCCTGTGCAATGTCCACTTTTGTCGATCCACCAACGGAAGCAGTAGGGAAGTTGGAAGTATCCACATCTCCTGCCCCAACTTTGGATGGTGTACAGGTACTGTCAACCGTTTCCACTGTATCCTGAATAACAGCCTCCACCTCAACATTGTCTACCTCTGCATCCTCTGCCGGTGCTACTTCTGCTGCGGATTTGATCTCGTCTTTGACATCTACCTTGGTGTATTCAATCTTGTCCTTAACTGTTACTTTGTAAGAATTCTCTTTTGAGATATATCCATCAATCTCATTCAAAGAGACATCATATTTTCCGGCATCAATACTTTTAATGTAAATAATACCATCTTTATCATCATCTGAATATGTAGTTGATTTTGCCTTCTTCTTGTCTGCCTTGATCGTGATCTCAAAAGGCTGTCCCTTTACATTTTTCGAGGACTCGTCCTGAATCTTGATCTTCAGATCCTTCTCAATAGAACTTCCGACCAATGTAACAGTTTCCGGTTCTGCCGCCTCTGTTTCTTCCGTGACAACCTCTTCGACTGCCACAACTTCTTCCGTCGGTTCTTCTGCCACCTCTGTACTTATCACAACATCCGCCACAATTGGTTCCGGCTGATGAAAATGGTCATATAAAAAATATCCTCCTGTCCCGACACCGCCAACTGCTGTCACAGTGGCTACACCTGCTATGATCGCCTGTGTCTTTGTCAGCCCGCTAAGCAAAGTCGCAACCCCTTTTACCTTTCCGGCTGCGCCCTGAACTAAATTTAGAAAATTCATTCTCGTCTCCTCCTTGTCTGCATTTCCAATTACTTATAGTAAATTTTCGTAGTTCACTCTATTATGATAAAGAATCTGTCTGCAGTAATTTCGCTGCTATTCCTTCTTTGTAATCATACGAAGCTAATTATAGCATTTTCCCATATTATGTAAATATAATTTTCCTTATTTTTTTGGAAATTTTTTCCACCAGAAAATATGGTTCTCATTTTCAAGGTTACACGCCCTCACAGTCAAATGCCGGGATAAAACTCTCTTCCGCCGTTCCGCCCTCCTGTATAAAAGCATTCGAGATCCCGCGCTCTATCGCGAAATCAATGATCTGCTCATATTCTTCGTCTGAGATCTTCCGGTTTAATTCCGGGAAAGAGGAAAGCCCTTTAAGCGGCGTGAACTGGTTCATGATACTGATGTAGATCTCTTCCCCGTAAGTGTCAAGCAGGTATGCGATCACCCGTCTGGAGTCATCCGCGCATCCGGGCAAAAGGAGATGTCTTACGATCACACCTTTTTTCATCAGGATCTCCGCGTCTTCGTCGCAGCGGTCATTATATTCTTCGGCAAAAATGTGTCTCTGCCCGCCGCTTACCGCAAATTCCGGTTTTCCGGTCTGACGCACCATCTCCCGGATCGCCGCCTGCGCCGTTACAAAGTAATCCGGCGCATGGGAATATTTTGCACTCAAAGCGGTATCAAAATACTTAAAATCCGGAAGATAGATATCCACAATTCCTTCTAAAGAACGGATCGTATCCACATTTTCATAGCTGCTGGTGTTATAAACGATGGGAATCTTTAAATTCTGATTTCTTGCAAGCTCTACCGCTTTTATGATCTGTGGTACAAACTGCCCCGGTGTCACAAGGTTGATATTATTTGCACCCTTTTCCTGGAGTTCCAGAAAAATTTCGCCAAGCCGCTCCGTACTTATCACCTTACCAGCTGTGCCATTTGCAATATTTTCATTCTGGCAGAACACACAGTGCAGTGCACAGCCGGAAAAAAAGACCGCACCGGAACCCATCTCCCCGGAAATGCAGGGTTCTTCCCAGAAGTGCAGTGCCGCACGCGCCACCTTAATCTCTGTGGTCTGTCCGCAGATGCCGCGCTCACCGGATTTTCGGTCCACAGCGCACATTCTAGGACACAATGTACATATTTTCATGGTATACCATCACTCTTTCTATTTAATTTAATGATTGCGCAACCGTGCCTTTTTTTGTATGATAGACATTGCAAAAAGAAGATCAAACACAAAGGAGTTTTCTTATGAGTCCAAAAAACTGTATGGTAGCACAGTCAGGCGGCCCTACTGTTGCGATCAATGCCAGCCTTGCCGGTGTGATCGACGGTGTAATGCGTTCTGACATGTATGACACGGTTTATGGTTCCTTAAACGGAATCACAGGTATTTTAAACAACGATCTGACGAATCTTTCTGAATTAATGCAGCAGAATTCGGAATATCTCGACCGCTTAAAGGTCACTCCGGCAATGTATCTTGGCTCCTGCCGTTACAAACTGCCAAATTATTTAGATGATGATTCTTCCTATGTATTCATTTTCAAACAGTTTGAAACTTACCATATTGATGCTTTCTTTTATATCGGCGGCAACGATTCTATGGACACCGTCTTAAAGCTCTCCGAATATGGCAAAAAAATCGGCAGTCCGGTGCGTATTGTCGGTATTCCAAAGACCATCGACAATGATCTCTGTGAGACAGACCATACACCAGGATTCGGTTCTGCCGCAAAATATATCGCATCTTCTCTTTTAGAAATCGCACATGACACATTTATCTATGCAGTCAAAAGTGTGACGATCGTGGAAATCATGGGACGTGATGCCGGATGGCTGACCGCTGCTTCTGCACTGGCAAGAAACGGTTATAATACAGCACCACATCTGATCTATCTCCCGGAGGTTCCATTTGACAAAGAGGACTTTTTACTGGATGTAAAGCGTATGCTTTTCGAGCGCAATAACGTGATCGTTGCCGTATCTGAAGGTATCCGCGATGCTTCCGGCAACTATATCAGTGCTTCCGAAAGTTCTGTTGACACCTTTGGTCACAGCCAGTTAAGCGGAGCCGGAAAAACACTTGAATTTTTAGTCAAAGAAAAACTAGGCGTTAAAGTCCGTTCCGTGGAAGTCAACGTATTACAGCGCTGCGCTGCACACCTTGCTTCAAAGACTGATCTTGATGAGGCTTTTACTCTCGGTCAGAAAGCGGTTGCTCTCTCCGAGGAAGGTGTTACCGCTTCCATGGTAACAATACGCCGTATCTCTGATTCTCCGTACGAAATCGCCTATGAGCATGCCGAGATCCGCCACATTGCAAACGAGGCAAAATCAATTCCGAGAGAATGGATCAATGATGCAGGCAATGATGTCACACAGCCACTGATCGATTACCTTTCACCTCTCATACTCGGTGAAGTTCCGGTAAAATACGAAAACGGTATCCCTGTCTATATGGATGTCAGTCATTTAGCAAAACATCAATAAATTTACCGATCTCAACCCACGCTCTTTTAGATTCCGGCAGCATTTTTGCTGCCATCTGAAAGATGTGGAACATTCCTTCATAAATACTGATTCTTACTTTTACTCCCTGTTCTCTGGCTTTTGCAGCCACATCCACAGAATCCGAGAGCAGCATCTCATAGGAACCAACCTGTATCAGCATCGGCGGAAATCCCCTGAAATCCCCATATAAAGGCGAAATATAAGCATTATACGGATCGTTATCCCCAATATAATCTTTATTATAAATAAGGCTGTCCCTTGTTTTTCCAAATAACGGGTCGCGCTCAAAGTTTGTCTCGTAAGATTCCCCGCTCGCCGCAAGGTCTGTCCACGGTGACATGGCTACGATCCCACACGGAAGCTGCTTTCCGTGATCTTTCAGATAATGGCATAATGCCATCGCAAGACCGCCTCCTGCGGAATCTCCTGCGATGATGATCTGCTCGGAAAACCACCCCTGTTCCAACAGATAACAGTATGCGGCATAGGCATCTTCTAAAGCCGCCGGATACGGATGTTCCGGTGCCACACGGTAATCGGGTGTCAGAACACTCATTCCATGGCTGACTTCACAGTAAAGTCCGGCAAACATACGGTATGCATTCCGCATCGCTCCGACATATCCGCCTCCGTGAAGCTGTAAGATTACTTTTTCCGTATTCGGATTTTCTTTTGCCTGTAAATACTCCATGGAGAAATTATCCATCTCGATCACATCTAATGAAAAATAGTCCGGACATTTCCACGGCGGCTCCGAATCCCCGATTTTTTTCCTCAGTTCTCCATTTTTTATCTTTTTCCCAATCAGGTGATCATTTGTCACATGGGCGATCAGGTCCCTCATGACTCTTCCCCTGATACTCGCTTCGCTCTCTCTCATCCGATTGCTCCTGTTCTTTTTATTCTAAATATAACTCAGCGGACATGAAATCTTCGTTTCAGTTCCACCCTTGCCCTGCGGTCTCCGATGATCAGTGTTCCAAGAAACAGAAACAGGGAAAACGCAAATGCGATCAGTGCAAAAAGCTGTGCCGTCACGATACCGGTAAAAATCAGTATTACCGGAACAATGCTGCATAAGATCATAAAAATCTGCCACATCATATAGCTCTGCCAGTTTCTGCGGTTTACGATCATACAGATGATAATACCAACATCGACTAAAATGATCGCCGACGGCAATGCATAATTGACAGACCATCCGCGGTAGCCGACCAGAAAATCGATTGCGATCACGATCAGTATCGCCATCAGCGTGAGTACCGTGATTTTGGCGCGGTAACCTGTCTTTCCAAGAATTGCAAAACGGATCAGCATATATCCGTAAAAGAATCCAAGCCCCGTGATCGCACTCCATGCAATCTGTGACTCGGTGACCACATTGATATAAATGAGCAGCACCTCAACCAAAAGTGCACAAAACAGATAGATTTTACTGATCATTGTCATTTTCCGGGTGTGCACTCTCACATCCGGGTACATATTCTCCACTTCACCTGTGTATTCTAACACGGATCCGCAGAGTGGACAGCGCTCTGTTTCATCTGATATTTCCACATTACAATTTCTGCATTTACTCATAATTTACTCCATTACTCTTTATTTCTACCGCAATCCCGTCCGAGGCTATTTTCCGGAAAAATCCACGCTGCACAGACGCATCGACAAGATCATAACTGAAACTGAATACAAGTGTATCCCCGTAAGAGCAGATCGTTCCTTTCAGATGCTGCCCCTTTGACATGGCAAGAAATGCATGAAACATTTCCACATAAGGGCGGTACTCTTCTGTCACGGAAATATTGCCGATATTTGTGATCGTCGCAGTATTGGCAAGTGCAGAAGTTGTATATACATACTTCATTGCAAGGTTTTTCAGGAAAAGCGGCACAACTCTTGCAATCAGCAGTTTTTCATTGGAAACGTTATAGGAAAACAGCTTTTCAAGATTTTCCCGGTTGATCTGGCTTCGCAGGCTTTCCTTCACGATTTCAGCCACCTCTGCAAACGTATAGGTCTCTTTGGTCGGATGAAATTCTGCGGACACCATGACAAAAAAGTTTTTCGTGGTAATAGAATTAAAATACGGCCGCAGATTAACCGGCACCGCAACACGGATCGGACACTTTGACGGCATGCCGTGCAGACATTCTGTATAAACGCTCCAGATGTACACACTTACCAGATATTCGTTGATACTGATTTCCATCGCATGACAGACCCGTTTCAACTCCGGTATTTTCATATAACCGTGCATCACGCCGAACTCGCCCGGTCTTAACTTTTCTCCACGGATCAGATATGCCTTTTTTGTCTGGTATCCTTTTGCGGAACTTTTTTTGTAATTTTTTAAGAAACTGTCTTCCCGGTTCAAAGACGTATCAACACTTAATGAATCTCCCAGCTTTTCCTGCAGGTCTTTATGTGCCAGACGCAGATACTGGTAAGTCAGCTCTTTTAAGAAATTGATTCCTCCCATTCCATCCGTCAAAACATGGAATACTTCCAGATTGATCCTGCATTTATAATAGGTCACACGGAACATATAACTGCGGTTTTTATTCTGCTGGATATATCTGCATGGAAAATTGTTCTCCATGCGAACCTTTGGCGCCGCTTTTCCGTTTTCCTCAAAATAATACCAGAACACCCCCTGCCGCAGTCTTAAGTTAAACCCGTCAAACTTCGGAAGCACCATATCAAGTGCCCTCTGCAGTAATTCCGGATTGATCTCCTCTTTCAGTGTAACACTGATCCTGTACACATTGCTCATGCTCTCCCCGGCAATGACCGGAAAAAGGTGTGCTGTATTATCAAGTCTGTCCCAACGGATATCACGGTTTGTCGGAACTCCTTTACTCTGTTTTTTCATATATTCCTCGTTTCTGCATATTTTACAGGCAGGCTGGGTTTCTGTTTTTTCTTCTCTCCCCCCACTCATAAAATACACAATCTATTGTATGCAATTATAAAATAACCTGACATAAAATACAAGTTTGGGCATATCAAAATTACCTGATATAATGCTATAAATTTTCTTAAAATTCTTACGCAAATTGAGTGAAACGTACCTACCCACAT
>ERZ779840.3634-NODE-3634-length-11969-cov-3.644788_pt1 | contig 11969 bp, 10 predicted proteins | sample MGYA00511561_ERZ779840 | MGnify/ENA primary metagenome ERZ779840 (study PRJEB29588, sample SAMEA2162036) | human gut metagenome | biome: human gut; feature: human-associated habitat; material: faeces | place: Denmark | collected 2008/2010 ...
CGGCATGTCTCTTGCCAACTCTGCCTTCAACCCGAATACTTCTTGCTGACAGGGGCTATGATGCCGGATGGATTCGCAGTTTTTTGAAAAATCGAGGTTGCACTCCCTGCATTCCTTCTCGGAAAAATACAAGAGTCATGAGTATTACAACAAGAAACAATATCTCCAGCATCACAAGATAGAACACATGTTTTCCCGGTGAATGACTGGCGACCTTTATACAGCGTCTTGTCGAAAGGAAGTTCTTCATTTCTGGTTTTCCGCGGTGGTATGCAGACGGTTATCCCTTTGGCTTTTAGAGATTCCCGCAACCAACTCGCGTCATAGCCTCCATCTGCCAGAAATATGCTGTTATCGGGAAGCAAGTGCTGGAGAATGGCCGCCCCCTTGTAGTCGCTGACCTGTCCTTCCGTCAGCAAAAGCAGGACAGGACGCCCGTGCCCATCACAAACGGCATGAAGTTTGGAATTCAGGCCACCTTTTGTTCGTCCTATGAGGCGCGAAGAATCCCCTTTTTGAGCAGGCTTGCCGCCGTGCGGTGAGCCTTGAGGTGAGTGGAGTCGATCATCAGTGAGCCATCAAAAGACGTTTTGTTGGCCAACTCAGTGAAAATTTTATTGAAAACACAGAATCTGCTCCACCTGATGAATCGATTGTACAGCGTTTTGTGCGGGCCGTACTCATCAGGTGCATCCTTCCACTGAAGCCCGTGCTTGATGACGTATATGATGCCGCTGACGACGCGTCTGTCATCGACACGCGGGGCACCGTGAGAACGGGGAAAGAACGGTTTGATACGCTCCAACTGGCTTTTCGGAAAGATAAAACAGGGTACGCATGCGACACCTCCATGCCCTCTGCATACCCTGTTTTTGTTCCTTTGAAAATAACGAGTCCTGACCCTAGGACAACCCACTTCTATTCTTGTTGAACTCAGATAATTGTTAGGAAATGGTTAGGAATGGGGTAAGACGCGCCCTCAAGTGAGTTACTGTCTCAGCGAGAAGAGCACAGCCCGGAATACCCCTCCGGTATGTTTCCATTGGACGCACCGCAAGCGTCAGCACTTATCTTCCCCTTCTGGTTAGAAATAGGTTAGAAAAATTTTGCCGGTTAAAACCTGCTCCCGCGTATGAACCACAACCCAAGGCAGTTCATGGCTACCCAAAAACGGCGATACCACCCCAAGAAGTGGGCTGGCGTTTATGTGTACGAAACGTCAGAAATGTATAATGGCGCGCCTGACCTGTGTTTCTACATCACGTTTAAATCCGGCCGCCGCCTCATTTGGGAAAAGGTAGGCAAAATTTCCGAAGGATACGGGCCGGACGTGGCGGCGGAAATTCGCGCTGATCGAATAAAGGCCATCAGACATGGCGAAGAAGTCAAAACCGCCAAAGAACTCCGCCGCGAACAGGCGGAGAAAGACAAGCCCTTTGCCGAAATTGCGGATGCATATTTTGACATCAAGGGGCCGACCCTCAAAGGGCTGACCACGGATCGCAACCGTTACCTCAAACACCTCAAACCGCTGTTCGGCAAGCGAAGCGTCTCGGAAATCACGCCCCAGATGGTGGAGGAGCTGCGCAAATCCCTGAGCGAACGCAAACCGGCCACTCTCTGGAATACTCTTGAGCTTCTGCGGCGCATCATCAATTTTGGCGTCAAGACCAACCGCTGCCCCGATCTTGCCTTTCAAATCGAAATGCCCGTCAAGGACAATGAGGTTATTGAGCATCTGACGCCGGAAGAAACTCGCCGCTTTCTGGATTGCGCCCGCACATGGCCAGCCCGCGATGTGGGCAATATGCTCTTGCTGGCCTTTTTTACCGGTATGCGGCGCGGGGAGATGTTCAAGCTGCAAGATGAGGACGTGGCCTTTGACCTCAAGCTCATTCGTTTGCGCGATCCCAAGGGCAGAAAAACCCTCTCCATCGGTATGAGTTCTCTGGTGGAAGAACTGTTACAAGAACAAATGGCATGGCGTGACGAACATTTTCCCGGCAGCCCCTATGTTTTCCCCGGCAAAAACGGCGAGATGCGCAAAGACTGCACAGCGGTTGACCGCTTCCGCAAGGCGGCGGGCCTGCCGCCCAAGTTCCGGCCTTTCCACGGGCTGCGGCATCACTTTGCCGTAAGCCTCGCCAACAGCGGCAAATTCAGCATGGACATGATCTCGGAAATGCTGACACACAAAAATGTGGATTTCACCAAAAAGAAGTATGCCCAATTCCTGCCGGAGACCTTGGCCGCTGCCAGCAACGCGGCGGCGGACATTCTCTCCGGCCAACGGTAGCTTTTGCGGCTGTTCCGATTATCGTGTACACATGGTGAGGAAAAAGATAGTATTGTAAGGAGCAGGCATGGCATTCACACTTCAAACGCTCAGGGAACAGGCCGCCGCAGGCGAGGACAGCACACGCCAGTTCAAGTCCCGAATCGACAATGCGGATTCTCTGGCTGCGGAAATGGCCGCCTTCGCCAATGCCAACGGCGGCGTCATATTTATCGGCGTGCAGGATGATGGAACACTGTCCGGCATAACATCCCGAGAATTGCATGATGCGAACCAGTTGATCGGCAACGCCGCCAGCCAGCATGTCCGCAGCCCGCTTGTGGTGCAGACGCAGAACATTCTTCTTGAAAATGGAAATGTGGTTATCGCCCTGACCGTTCCTGCAGGAATGGACAAACCCTACTTTGACAGGAAAGGCGTTATCTGGCTGAAAGCCGGGGCGGACAAGCGACGTATCAATTCAAAAGAGGAACTGCGCCGTCTTTTTCAGTATACCAGCCAATTCCATGCCGATGAATTGCCCACAAAGGCGGGCATTAACAAACTGGACAAGCTGCTGTTCCGGGATTTTTTGAAAAAGCGGTATGACAGTGACTTCCCGGATATCCACGCAGAACAACTGCGCCTGCTGCAAAATCTGAACCTCGCCGCTGGCGATGGAAATCTCAATCTGGCCGGAGTGCTGCTTTTTGCCGAACAGCCGGAGCTGATTTTTCCGCAGTTCGTGGCAAAAGGCGTCCGCTTTCCGGGAATTGCCGTTCATGCCGACAGCTACGATGACACCGAAGATTTTGAAGGCCCGTTGAGCAGACTTTTCAAGGATGCCCTGGCTTTTGTCATGCGCAACCTGCACAAGGTACAGGGCAAGAATGGCGTCAACTCACCGGGCACGCCGGAAATACCGGAACAGGTTTTTGAGGAACTGCTGGTCAACGCCCTTGTACACAGGGATTATCTTGTCAGCGCGCCCATCCGCATTTTCATTTTTGATGACCGCGTGGAAATCATCAGCCCCGGCACGTTGCCGAACAATCTGACCATAGCCAATATCAAAGCCGGCAATTCCAATATCCGCAACCCTATCCTGATTTCTTACGCCGCCAAGGGGCTTTTGCCCTACCACGGCATCGGCTCCGGCATTCTGCGCGCTCTTAAGGCATGGCCGGATATTGATTTTGAAGACGATCGGGAGAGTTCGCTGTTCAAGGCCATTGTACGCAGAACCCACCGGCCTGCGGAAAACACTGGGGTACTTGCACCAGAACTTGCATCAAAAACACAAAATTTGCACCAGAAACAAGGGCTTTCTGATGCAACTCTGCGCGATATTGCACCGGGAATTGCACCAGAACTTTTTGCGCTCCTTGAGCGTATCTCCGCCAATCCGCGCATAACCACAACCGAACTCGCTACTGTTCTAAACGTGAGCCGACGCACGATTCTTTACAGAACAACCATGCTCAAGGAAAAGGGCATCTTGCGCCGCATCGGTCCCAGCAAGGGCGGACAATGGGAGATTCTCCCATGAAGTTTGTTCCCAACGGTTCGATTATCAAATTTCTGCTGATTGCTGTTCTGAGCTGTGGCCTTGCCTTTCTCGTGGCATGGCTGACGACCATGTTTACCATTATTAAACTTACGCAAGGAGTTTCACTTGCAGGAGTAGCGCTGATACTGCTCTGGTGCGTCGTGATCGGCGGGGCCGCTGTTTGGAGCATCTGCGCCTTTTGTGCGCTTTATGTGGGAACATGGCGCAAACATCACGTTGATCACGCAATCCGTCTGAGTGAAGCCATGCTCATGCTGCATGCTTCCACGAACCATGAACAGTTGGAAGCGCTTCGCCATTATCGTATCCGGGTGTTCAAAAGTCATGAAGCAATCCCGGCGGGAGGAAAGCTCGGCGTGGATTGCCGCGAAGTTTCCAACTTTCTTTCTCCCATGCTCTTTGGGTTCAATAAGTTTTTTGCTCTCGGCTCGCCCGAATATTGTTGCGATGCCACACAACTTTCCGCGATTGTGGAGGAAAATCAGACGCGCTGGTGTGGCGAAAGCAGTGTAGCTCCAAGCTGTGATGCCGCAAAACTCAACAGGGAGATTGAAGAGCTGAAAAAGAAATACAAGGAAATGACGGAGAAATATACCAGCACAGCGGGACGAGAAGGCAAATTAAAAAACGAAATTGAACAAATGGAAGCACATATACACATTCTTGTCACATTAGCAAATAAGGTTACCAGAGAATTCACCCACCCACTCGCCAAACACGAAATCACGCGCCAATACAAGGAAATTGGCAAGACGTTGGGGGTTGAAAACGCTCCGGGCAATTACATAGAAATTTTTCGCAGGGCAATGCCGAAAGAGTATATCAACCACGGCGGAGCGCCTATTCAAAATCCCTGAAAGGCAAGAAACCTGACCTGCTCAGGTTCGCAACCCTCAACTTGTCCCCGTTATAACATAGTAAAATAACATAAAAATTATCAACCTCCCTTTCTTAGGCCTAAGAAAGGGAGGTTTTGTTTCGCCTTTGCTAACACCCCGTCTGTTCAGCGTTTTCCTCTGGGCATAGGGTGTGTTCTCTCCAGATGCTTCTGGATGGATTCACACACTTCAGCCTGAATACAGGGAGATGCTGATGGCGACCAAAAAATTATCACCACAAGAAGTTGCCGACATGTACGGCGTGAAGACATGCACACTGGCCCGCTGGCGCTGTAAAAAAGTTGGCCCGCGCTACGCCAAGCTCGGCAGCCGTGTCATGTACGACATAGAAGACCTTGAAGACTGGTTTGCGTCACGCTGCGTCTACACCAGAGATTCCGCCCCTCAATTGAGGAAGCGATAATGAGCGCCGACATTCTGCACAGTTTTGCCGAGTGTCTGCGTGCAGCGGGGCTGGAGATCGAGGTCGTGCAGGCCGACGGCCTCCTGCACCGCTGTGGCACAGCGGACCGGCCCCATCGCAAGGACGGCGCGTACAAGGCGTTTCTGGATACTCCGGCCTCCATCTGGTGGAAAAACTGGCGCACCGGCGATGAAGGTACATGGACATACAAGCCAGAAAAAGAACTGACCGCCGCCGAACGGGATGCCCTGCGTGAACGCATCCGGGCCATCAAAGCGCACAAGGAAACCGAGCAGAACCGCCGCTGGCAGGCCGCCGCCAAACTGGCCGCGAGCATCTGGAACTGTTCCCGAAACGCCGGGGACGACCATCCCTACCTGCAACGGAAGGGAGTCCCGGCCATCGGATTGCGCCGGACAAAAGACGGGCGTCTGATTATCCCTGTTCTGAACCAGTCCGGCAGGATACAAAGTCTGCAATTCATCCTGCCGGAACAAACTGCCGAGGGTACGGACAAGTTCTTTCTCAAGGGAGGACGCACGGCGGGAGGCTTCTTTTCCTTTTCCACCGAAGACAGGAAGAAAGACGGTCCCCTGCTGATTGCCGAGGGGTATGCTACAACGATCAGTCTTCATCTGGCGACCGGTTATGCATGTCTTGTGGCCTTCAACGCCGGGAATCTGAAAGCCGTGGCCGTCATGGCCAGAGAGAGGTATGCAAAGCGTGAAATCATCCTCTGTGCCGATAACGACACGGAGACACAAGGGAATCCCGGCAAGAAGATGGCCTCTCTGGCGGCTCAGGCCGTGGGCGGCAAGCTGGCCGTCTGCCCGGTTCATGAAGGCAAGGCGACGGACTTCAACGACCTGCACCGGCTGCGTTCTCTTGAGGCTGTCCGGGCCGTTGTGGAAGAAGCGCGAAAGCGGGATGACGACTGCCCCATGCCGGAAGGCTTTTTTCTGGTGAAGGAAGGCAGACGCGCCGGGCTGTACAAGCTGGAGACCAGATCGGACGGAGACAGTCAGGAAATCCGGCTTGGTCCTCCGCTTCTGGTCAAAGGCATGACGCGGGGAGCTGACGGCAACGAATGGGGCCTGATGCTGGAATGGATTGACCCGGATGGCAACAAGCACGCATGGGCCATGCCCGTGGAAATGCTGTTCCGGCAGGGAAACGACTGGTACAGCATACTGGCCTCCGGCGGGTGGTTCGGCAATCCGTCCACCCGGTCGAAGCTGGCGGCATTTCTGTCCACGGTCCGGCCCCTCCGACGGATACGCTGTGTTTTGCGCACGGGCTGGCATGATGCCGTCTATGTGCTTCTCGGTTCTGTTTACGGCGAAGCGGAAGAAGACACCGTGCTGCAATCCTCGCAGCATGGCGGCTTGTACCGTACATCTGGAACGATGGAAGGCTGGCGGGAGATAGCGGAATTGTGCGTCGGCAACTCCCGTCTCAGTTTCGCGTTATGCGCGGCCTTCGCCGGGCCTTTGCTTCGCCCGGCCGGTCTGGAAGGCGGCGGCTTCAGCTTTGAGGGCGGCTCATCCTCCGGTAAGACCACGGCATTGCAGATCGCCGCCTCCGTCTGGGGCGGTCCTGAGCATGTCCGAAGCTGGCGGGCTACGGACAACGGGCTTGAAGGCATCGCCGCCCTGCACAACGACAATGTGCTGATTCTGGATGAAATGGGGCAGGTCAACGGACGTGTTCTTGCCGAATGCGCCTACATGCTGGCCAACGGACAGGGCAAGGGCCGCTCGAATCGTGAAGGCGGGATTCGCCGTTCCCAGAACTGGCGTCTGCTCTTTCTCTCCAGCGGCGAACTGGGGCTTTCCGACAAGCTGGCCGAGAACGGTCTGAAATCCAGAGGCGGGCAGGAAGTGCGTTTCGTGGGGCTGCCTGTGGACTCGTCCATGCTCACCAGCCTGCATGGTCTTCCCGATGCCGGAGCCGTGGCCAATCGTATCAAGTTGCTTGCTTCCGAACATTACGGTCATGCGGGGCATGATTTTCTGCAAAAGCTGACGAAGGTCGAAACCCTGAACGCCGTCCGGGCGGAAATCGGCCCGGCAATGGCCGATGCCGTCAGGCATCTTGTCCCCGAAGGCGCTGACGGACAGGTACGACGTGTGGCCATGCGCTTCGCCCTGTGCGGCATGGCCGGAATGCTGGCCCTGCGGCTGGGCATCCTTCCCGAAAAGCTGGACGTATTGAACTGCATCGAAATCTGCTTCCGGGACTGGCTCACGGCAAGAGGCGGAACCGGAGCTTCCGAGGATACCGCCATCCTTTCCACGGTACGGCTGTTCATCGAACGGCACGGCGCAAGCCGCTTTCAGGATTTGGATACGCAAATGTCCACCTGCATCAACCGGGTGGGATTTCAGCGTACTCGCAACGGCACGACCGAGTATCTGATACTTCCGGAGAGTTTTCGGGCCGAAGTCGTCAGGGGATACGCAGAGGCAAGAGCTGTGCGTGTTCTGCGTGAAGCTGGATGGTTACGCACTCCTTCTAAAAACAGACTGAAACATCAGGAAAGGCTTCCTGGTCTAGGGCGCGTGCGTGTCTACATTGTTTGTTTGCCTGATGACCCGGATGAAGAAACTGCTCCTGCCTTGCCTGATTGAGCGGTGACAGTGGTGACAATGGTGACAAACCTACAGCCGCAAGGGGTTACGCCTGTCACCACTGTCACCATTGCATATTTGAGTGGTGACAGCCGAAAAGCATTGCCATTGCTCGATTGTCACCACTGTCACCGTTGTCACCACTGAAAATGAGTAAAGGGAAAAAACCATGTCCTACCTCGTACTCCACATGGACAAATTCAAGAAGGAGGCCATACGCGGCATCCAGAGTCACAACCGGCGGGAACGGGAGAGTCACAGCAACCCCGATATTGACTACGACAGGAGCGCGGCGAACTACGAGCTGCACGAAGTCGCCTCATCGAACTATGCCGAGGCCATTCAGAACCGCATTGACGATCTCCTGCTGGTCAAGGCCGTGAGAAAGGACGCCGTGCGCATGTGCGGGCTTATCGTCACCTCGGACAAGGCGTTTTTTGATGGCCTCACGCCGGAGGAAACAAGGCGTTTCTTTGAGGAGAGCAAAGTCTTTCTCACGGAGTTTGTGGGCGCGGAGAATGTCATTTCCGCCATGGTTCATATGGATGAAAAGACACCGCACATGCATTTCCTTCATGTGCCGGTGACGCCGGACGGGAGGCTCAACGCCAATAAAATCTATACCCGTCAGAGTCTGCGGAAACTGCAATCCGAGCTTCCCGCCTATCTGCAAAGCCGGGGCTTCGTCATTGAGCGCGGCGTGGAACAGACACCTGGTTCCGTGAAAAAGCATCTGGATAGCCGCGAGTTCAAGCAGCAACAGGAAGCATTGGAGAAACTGATTCAGGAATCCGAAGAGACTTCCCGAAATTCACGGCAGCTTATCAGCGCATTGGAACAGCGTGAGGAAGAGTTGAGAAAGAGCATTGAAGAGTATGAGCGGCAGGCTGAGGAAGCGGAAAAGGTACTTCGGGAGGAGACCGATCTACCGAAAGCCTCTTTTCTCAATTATCCGTCCGTGCTGAAAAAAGCCTCATCTCTCATTGAAGAACTGAAAAAGGCGCTTGCCGTCAAGCATCTTGTCCAGACAGAGAAGGAAATCCTGAAACGGGAAGTGGACTCGCTGCGCAAAAAACAGACACGCCTTGAAGCGGAATACACGTCCCACAGGAAACAAAGCCATGAGGAAAAAGAGGAGCTGGAGAATCAGTTGAAGAAAATGAAGAGAATCATGGCGGGCTATCGGGAGTTTTTGCTTCTGCCGGAAATCCGGCCGCTGCATATCGAGTTCGTGGAGCGCAGGCGCGCCGAACAGCTCCAACGTCAGCAGGAAGAGGAACGGCAGCGGCAGGAGCAGGAAGCGCGGGACAGGGAGCGTCGGCAGGCGCACTCCACCCGTGGCATGAGAATGAGGTGAGGCGTCGGGGGGAAATCTTCGCACAGGCCGAAGATATAGCCCACTATGCTTCACTTGCGTGAAGCGTGGGCGACCGTCCCGCTCGACCGGAAAGACAAATCATCAATCCGGGGCATGGCCCCGGCGAAACACTGGAGGAAGCTTCATGACCATCACCGTCACGCAGCTGAAGGAAATCAGACAGGAGTTTGCGACACTCAAACCCGCTTCTGTCACGCTGGACGGGAATCGAACCATGTCCATGAAGGAAGCCGTCTTCGCTCTGGCCCCGACGCTGGAGCGAATGAAGAAGCGCGGCTTCGACACACAGGAGATTGTCGAGCGCTTGCACGAAAAGGGTATTGAGGTGAAACCCCAAACCCTGACCAAGTATCTGACCGAAGCCAGACGGCAACGGGAAGGACGAAAGGCAAAGAGGCAAGACACACCCCCGCCGCCTCCGAAACGCGAACAACGCTCCAGCTTCATTACTCCTGATATACCCGATGATGAACTGTGAACAAGAATCCATTGAGAGGAGAAACCATTATGGCAGGAGCTTACGGATATATTCGCGTATCCAGTACGGATCAGAACGAAAGCCGTCAGCGCATCGCCCTTGAGCGGCAGGCCATCCGGTCAGACCGCATTTTCATGGACAAACTGTCGGGCAAGGATTTTCAGCGCCCGCAGTATCAGGCCATGCTCAAAAAGCTCAGAGCCGGGGATCTGCTCTGCATTACGAGCATTGACCGGCTGGGCAGAAACTATGAGGAAATTCTGGAACAGTGGCGGATAATTACCAAAGAGAAGCGCGTGGATATCCTCGTTCTGGACATGCCTCTGCTTGACACCCGGCGCGACAAAAACCTGCTCGGTACCTTTATTGCCGATCTTGTTTTGCAGGTGCTTTCCTTTGTGGCTCAGAACGAACGGGAGAATATCCGTAGCAGGCAGGCCGAAGGTATCGCTGCAGCCAAAGGGCGCGGTGTGCGTTTTGGACGCAAAATCAAACCCCTGCCGGACAACTTTCTGGAAAATTGCGACCTCTGGCGCAATGGCCAAATCTCAGGGCTGGAAGCGGCCAAAAGATGCCGAATGCCTCAAAGCACCTTTTACCGGAAAGCTGGACGGCTTCGGGAAAATGACGCTAATAGTGTCTAACAAGGTGTACTTTTTGGGGGAATCAATTTTTTTTCCTTTAGGTAAAAAAATAGTCGCTGTCAAACCTCGCTGGATAATAAAACTCTCCTTCGCCCCTCGTCCTCTCAAAGTACAGTTTTTGGGGAACGGGTGGTGGCAATGGCAACATCTCTCCAAGTTAAATCAAAACAGCGCGTGGCCGCGCATGGCGAAGTCTTCACCGCCGAACGGGAAGTCAAAGCCATGTGCGATCTCGTTGCTGACGAATGTTCCCGTATAGACAGTCGTTTTCTTGAGCCCGCCTGTGGCAATGGTAACTTTCTCGCTGAGGTGCTTCGGCGCAAGCTGGAAGTCGTAAAAAGACGCTACGGCAAAAGCAGGCATGAGTATGAGCGCTACGCTGTTTTGGCGCTGTCCAGTCTCTATGGCGTGGACATCCTGAGCGATAATGCGGAAGAGTGCCGTATCCGGCTTCTGAATCTTTGGAATGAAGAATACTACAACACTCTTGCCGCACCCGTCGATGGAGAGTTGCTTGCGGCTGTTCGGTACATTCTAGAGCGCAATATTCTGTGCGGCGATGCGCTCACGCTGCTTCGCTCCGATGGGACTCCCATCATTTTCTCCGAGTGGTCGTTCATTTCCGGTGACCTGATAAAACGCCGAGACTTTCGTCTTGATCAGCTCATGAAAGGCGAGGCGGAAAAGCAGAAGCGGCAGAATGTGCTTTTTATGCCCGGCTGGGAATACGACGCCGAGCTCGACACGTTGATTCCATCCCCCATTCAGGAATTCGAGCCCATCGAATACTGGAGACTGTGCCATGCATGATCTTCAGCATAACCCCGATGTTTTAAGCTGTCTGGCCAATCTTTCGAGTGATGAAGTCTTTACTCCTCCAGAAGTCGCCAATGCCATGCTTGATATGCTCCCGCAAGAATTGTGGCAGGACTCAAAAGCGACATTCCTTGACCCTGCCTGTAAGTCTGGCGTGTTTCTGCGCGAGATTGCCAAACGCCTCATCGAAGGGTTGAAGGACGAAATTCCCGACTTACAGACTCGTCTCGACCATATCTTCCAAAAGCAGCTTTATGGCATTGCCATTACGAATCTTACGTCTCTTCTTTCAAGGCGATCTCTTTACGGAAGCAAATGTGCGAACGGTAAATATTCTTTTTCGCGTTTTGATACGGCAGAAGGGCTTATTCGACTGAACCCAACGTTACATCACACGTGGAAGAATGGTCGTTGTGAATTCTGCGGAGCATCGCAAAGCGAATACGATCGCGATAGCACGCTGGAATCTCATGCCTATGAATTTATCCACACTCATAGTCCAGAGGCAATATTTAATATGAAATTTGATGTTATTATAGGTAATCCTCCGTATCAGTTAAGTGATGGAGGCAATGGGGCTAGTGCTCGACCTATTTATCATCTTTTTGTAGAGCAAGCCAAAAAATTAAACCCTAAATATTTAACTTTTATTATTCCAGCACGATGGTATTCCGGTGGAAAAGGACTTGATGGCTTTCGTGCTACAATGCTTTCTGACAGACATATATCTCATCTTATCGATTTTACAAATTCTTCCGATTGTTTTCCAGGGGTGGATGTTGCAGGGGGTGTTTGTTATTTTGTACGAGAAAGAAACTGGAAAGGAAGTTGTAATTTTAAAAATTATTTTAATGGAAAGTAGCAAAAAAATTGCTA
>ERZ779840.3642-NODE-3642-length-11953-cov-2.365103_pt1 | contig 11953 bp, 7 predicted proteins | sample MGYA00511561_ERZ779840 | MGnify/ENA primary metagenome ERZ779840 (study PRJEB29588, sample SAMEA2162036) | human gut metagenome | biome: human gut; feature: human-associated habitat; material: faeces | place: Denmark | collected 2008/2010 ...
CTGAAGGGAGCCGCAGCCCTGATCGCAGTGCAGAGCGGTGGCTACGGCGAAATCGACGATGAAGCTCTGAATGCACAGGATATCGCCGGACCGGAGGATGCTCCCGCTTTTTCCATTTCCAGAAAAGATGCGGCCGGCCTGCTGGAGCTGCTGCGTGATCAGGAGGAAATAACGGTCACCTTTGATGCGGAATCCAGGGTGACCAGAAACTGCACGACTTATAATATTGTGGGAAGGATTCCCGGAAAACATCCTGACCGCATGGTGCTTTTGTCTGCACACTATGATTCCTATTTTGACGGATTCCAGGATGACAACACAGCGGTCGCTCTCATGTTTGGTATTGCAAAGGCGTTGCAGGACAGTGGTTTCCAACCGAACAATACCATTGTGATCTGCGCCATGGCATCCGAGGAATGGGGCGTGGTGGATTCCAATTTCGACTGGTCTACGGGAGCTTATGAGCAGATATTCACCGCACATCCCGAATGGGTGGGCAAGGTGATCGCAGACCTGAACTTTGAACTTCCTGCACTGGCACATGGCACCAGAGCGAGGATCCGCAGCTGCTATGAATATGTCAGTTTCCTGGAGGAATATCTGGCGGATCTGCCGAATCTGACGATAGCCTACCCGGAAGAGACGGCAGTGACATCTCCGATCGAGACCTGGTCGGATGATTTTTCCATGGCGATCGCAGGTGTACCGTCCATGGTAAATGATTTCACCGGCGGAAGCTTTATGGAGACCCACTACCATTCCCAGTTCGACAATGATGAGTTTTATGATGAACAGGTATATCGTCTGCATCACGAGCTGTTTGCCCTGCTGATCCTGACGCTCGATGAAACGGCAGTGGTGCCGTTACAGTTTTCACCGGTGGCACAGCGGATTCGCAAGGGTTTGGAACAGTGTCGGGAGATCTGCTACCGCGCTGATGTGGCTGGGCAGCTGGGAGAGAAAAAGCGGGTTTTGCTTGAAAAAATTGAGGAACTGGAGACTTTAAGTGACCGGGCACTCAGAAGATGCCGGGAAGAATATGAAGCGGTAGAGGAAGAAAAAGTCATTCGTCCTGAACTTCATCCTGCAACGGATTCACTGAGTATGGGCGAAGTGGTGCGTGCGGTAAGCGATGCGACCAATCATGAAGCGATATTGGTGACCGATGTCGGTCAAAACCAGATGATGTCTGCCCGGTACTTTAAATATTCAAAAGACCGGAGTATGATTACTTCCGGAGGACTTGGTACCATGGGATTCGGGTTGCCGGCTGCTATCGGTGCAACCTTTGGCCGACCGGACCGTACGGTTTGTGTATTTATGGGTGACGGTGGTCTGCAAATGAACATTCAGGAGTTGGGAACCATTATGGAACAGAAGGCACCGGTTAAAATTATCGTATTAAACAATAATTTCCTGGGCAATGTACGCCAATGGCAGGCAATGTTCTTCAACCGTAAATACTCGTTCACACCCATGCTGAATCCCGATTATATTAAGATTGCTTCTGCTTATGATATACCGGCCAAAAGAGTCTTTACCCGTGAAGAACTGGCTGATGCGATTGACGAGATGATTGCGACAGACGGTCCGTTCCTGTTGGAAGCTTGTGTGATTGAAGAGGGAAATGTGTTGCCGATGACCCCTCCGGGAGGTTCAGTTAACCAGATGTTGTTGGAATGCTAATAAGTTAGGAATTATGGATAAGACATTATATACATTAATTGTTCATTCAGAGAACTTTGCCGGATTGTTGAATCAGGTTACGGCAGTATTTACCCGTCGGCAGATTAATATAGAAAGCCTGAATGTTTCGGCTTCATCTATCAAGGGGGTGCATAAATATACTATTACGGCTTGGACCGATAAAGATACGATAGAGAAGGTTGTCAAACAGATTGAGAAGAAGATCGATGTGCTTCAGGCACATTATTTCACTGAAGATGAAATCTATTTTCATGAAATAGCTCTTTATAAGGTGTCTATGCCCGAATTTCAGTCACAGCCGGAAGCTTCGAAGGTGATTCGTCGCTATAATGCACGGATTGTGGAAGTGAATCCGGTATTTGCCATCGTCGAGAAAAATGGAATCAGTGAAGAAATTACTTCTCTCTACGAAGAGTTGAGTGCATTGAATTGTGTGTTGCAATTTGTGCGTTCGGGACGTGTGGCAATCACTACCAGTTGCTTTGAACGTGTGAACGAGTTTCTGGCAGATCGTGAGACCAAATATAACTTAAGCAAGAAAGAGGAAAAGTGAATGAGTGACGATAAGAAGATAGGGAGTTATAAGTTTATTGCGGAGCCTTTTCATGTAGATTTCAACGGACGTTTGACAATGGGGGTGCTTGGCAACCATCTGTTGAACTGTGCCGGCTTTCATGCCAGTGAACGCGGCTTTGGAATCGCTACATTGAATGAGGACAATTATACATGGGTATTGTCTCGTCTGGCCATCGATCTGGAAGAGATGCCTTATCAATATGAGGAGTTTACTGTACAGACATGGGTGGAGAATGTATATCGTCTTTTTACTGATCGTAATTTTGCCATTATAGACAAGGACGGCAAGAAGATCGGATATGCCCGTTCGGTATGGGCCATGATTAATTTAAATACCCGCAAGCCGGCTGATTTGCTGACGTTGCATGGCGGTAGTATTGTGGACTATGTATGTGACGAACCTTGTCCGATCGAAAAGCCTTCGCGTATCAAAGTGGCTAATGACCAACCTTGTGCTAAGTTGACAGCTAAATACAGCGATATCGACATCAATGGTCATGTGAACAGCATTCGTTATATAGAACATATCCTCGATTTGTTTCCGATCGATTTGTATAAATCGAAACGGATTCAGCGATTTGAAATGGCCTATGTGGCAGAAAGTTATTATGGCGACGAGCTTTCTTTTTTTGAAGAGGAAGTAAGTGAGAATGAATATCACGTCGAGATTAAGAAAAACGGCAGTGAAGTTGTATGCCGGGCAAAAGTGAAGTTTGTGTAGTTTAAAATGTGATTAAAATGAAGAAGATTGTTTTTCTTTTGCTGCTCTGTGTTGCTTGCTGCATGAATGCACAGGAGTTTCATCTGATTCCGAAGGTCGGTTTGAATCTGGCAAATACTACCGGAGAGGTGGATTCTAAAGTGCGTCCCGGACTCAATATCGGTCTGGGAGGTGATGTCATGCTGACCGAACGGTTTGGAATAGAAACAGGAGTGTATTACTCCATGCAGGGAAGCAAATATAAAGGGGGCGGAGTCTCTTATACGGATAAACTGGATTATATCAATGTTCCGGTATATGCGAAAGAGTTTATATATAAGGGGCTGTATGTGTTTGGAGGGCCGCAGTTCAGTTTCAATGTGAACTCAGAGAACAAATCATCCTCCGACTATGGTACCACAGTCATAGGCATGAATGTGATTCGCAAGTTTGATTGTGGAGTGGGGCTTGGAGCCGGTTATCAGTTTGAACGTGGTCTGCTGATCTCTCTAAACTATAACATCGGACTGATTAACGTAAACAAATCTTGGGCAAGCGACTCTAATCCTAAAGCAAACAATAGTGTGGTCCAGCTAAATGTCGGTTGGCGTTTTGCACTGTAAGATAAAGAATATAAGTTTAATTATTAATAATCGGTTTTGTTTTCGTCCGAACGGAACAAGACTTTTAAAACAAAAAGAAAAATGGCACAATTGAATTTTGGCGGTGTTACGGAAAATGTAGTAACCCGTGAAGAATTTCCTTTGGAAAAAGCTCGTGAGGTATTGAAGAATGAAACAATCGCTGTTATCGGTTACGGTGTGCAGGGACCGGGTCAATCACTGAACCTGCGCGATAATGGCTTCAATGTAATCGTTGGTCAGCGTCCGGGAAAAACATATGAAAAAGCAGTGGCAGACGGCTGGGTTCCGGGTGAAACACTGTTCGGCATCGAAGAGGCATGCGAGAAAGGTACTATTATTATGTGTCTGTTGTCAGATGCTGCCGTAATGTCTGTATGGCCTACTATCAAACCTTACCTGACTGCCGGGAAAGCACTCTATTTCTCTCACGGTTTCGCAATTACATGGAGCGATCGCACCGGTGTTGTTCCACAGAAAGATATCGATGTCATTATGGTCGCTCCGAAGGGTTCGGGTACTTCACTCCGTACAATGTTCCTTGAAGGTCGCGGACTGAACTCTTCGTATGCCATCTATCAGGATGCTACCGGCAGAGCTATGGAGAGAACCATCGCATTGGGTATCGGTGTAGGTTCCGGATATCTGTTTGAAACGACTTTTGTCCGTGAAGCTACTTCCGACCTGACAGGTGAACGTGGTTCGCTGATGGGAGCTATACAAGGTTTGCTGTTGGCTCAGTATGAGGTTTTGCGTGAGAACGGTCATACTCCATCTGAGGCATTTAACGAAACGGTTGAGGAGTTAACTCAGTCATTGATGCCGCTGTTTGCTAAGAATGGTATGGACTGGATGTATGCCAACTGCTCGACTACGGCTCAGCGTGGTGCTCTTGACTGGATGGGCCCGTTCCACGATGCTATTAAACCCGTTGTTCAGAAATTATATAATAGTGTAAAGACCGGTAACGAGGCACAGATCTCTATCGACTCTAATTCAAAACCGGATTATCGCGAGAAACTGGAGGCCGAACTGAAGGCATTGCGTGAAAGCGAAATGTGGCAGACAGCTGTAACCGTTCGTAAACTTCGTCCGGAGAATAATTGATCTGAATAGATTATACAACTTGTGATAAAAGGAGGAAACTGCTGTTTCTTCCTTTTATTTTGCTTGTAATTAGTGTTTTGTGTCTGAGTTGTTAGAATGGTATGTTGTAGAATATGAAAAATAGATAGATTGTTTGGATAGATAAATCAAGTTTAATATATATCTTTGTGCCCTGATCAAACAACAAACAATATTATATCATATGAAAAATCGTATTTATACAATGAAAGGGATGCTGGCTACATTACTGAGTGCTTTTTTACTAGGGTATGCAGTAACAGGTTGTATTGATGAAAAAGATCATTATAAACCGGACGATAAAACATCAGGAGTGCCTAACTCTTTTGATTTTGCGACTACTCAGGATGTCCAATTGGATCTAAAGTATGATGTTCCTGTGAAAGATTATCAGGTTTTGTTTGAACTCTATTTTGAAAATCCGTTGACGACAGATGCCGAAGGGCAGGTGGTGAAACGTACTGATATCACTCCCAAGGTTACGAGAATGACTGATGGAACCGGAAAATATCGTGCCAAGGAGACGGTACCGGCCTATGGGGAGGAGGTTTATATCTATACTTCTTATATCGGAGTGCCGATGTTGTATAAGACTAAAGTAGTAGGGAATACGATTACAGCCGATATAAATTGGGATACGGCGGCAGAGGAGTCTGTTCAGACACGTGCCGAAGGCGAGTATCAGACAGTGCCTCAGGGATTTTATACTTTAGGAAGTTGGAACGTGAAGGGACGCCCTAATTATCTGGATAGTGAAGGGGTAATAGAATTGACTTCTTCATTTTATCAGACGATTAATCAAACAATTCCGGAAGGTGGAAATTGTCCTCGGAAATATCGGCAATCGGCTGACATTGTTATCAACGATGAATTGGGAGCTGAAGTGAAGGTGCGTTTTGTTGGAGGTACAAGTGCTGCGTACAGTGCTTTCGGATATTATTGTTATCCGGAAGGAGCGGCTAAAAAACAGATAGAGAATGCTAGGAAATATGTGGTGTTTCCCAATACGAAAACCGGAGTCGGCATAAAAGGGGGAGAGTGTGTGAAGCTGCATTATATCGATGAAAATGGTGAAGACCAAGGGACTACTTTTCCAAAAGGAACAAAGATAGGTTGGTTTATCAGTAATGATGCATTTACGAAAAAGGGTGAAAAGACCGGCAGTGTTGGTAAAGGACTCGGAATGTTTTATTCGACCACTGCCTTGAATTCGGATGGTCGTACCCATACGGCTGCATTCAAGATCAATGATTTTATAGTTTTATCATTTGAAGATTGGACTGATCAGGATTACAATGATGTGATGTTTAACATCTGGTCTAATCCGATTGAAGCTATTGCTCCGGATGTACCTTCGGTAGATCCGATAGATCCGGATGATGCGTCGGTTGCTTATCGCATGACTTATAAAGGTATTTTGGCTTTTGAAGACAATTGGCCTTCTAAGGGTGATTACGATTTGAACGATGTAATTGTGAAATATAGCTCTATATTAGAGTTCAATACCAAGAATCAGGTGCTTTCCGCTGAAGATACGTTTACGGCAATGTGGTCCGGAGCTCTCTTTAAGAATGGCTTTGCCTATCAGTTGAATACCGATAGAAGCAATGTGGAATGCAGCATATTGGAAGGAAAGTCGGGATGGGACAAACAAGGATTAGACAAAGACTTGGAGCAGGCCACCATTTCGGTGTTTGCCAATGCGATTGAAGAGACGGGAGAGAACACTAAGACTTCTACTTTTAAGATTCAGAACAAATTTAAACAGCCAGTCGATCATGAAACTTTCGGAGTGGCACCCTACAATCCTTTTATCTTCTTGCATCAGAATACGGACAAGAACCGTACAGAGGTGCATTTGGTAAATCACGGACCAACCTCTAAAGAAAATATGGATCTGTTCAATACCCATCAGGATTTGTCAGATAAAGATAAAGGCATCTATTATGTGTCCGATCAGAATTATCCGTTTGCCATTCATCTGTCGGATGTCGAGTCATTCAGTACAACGGAGAAGGAAGCTATTGATAAGTCGTATCCTCGTTTTGCTTCATGGGCACAATCCGGCGGAACGACAGATAAGGATTGGTATTTGAAGAAATAAGTTGATGTCGTTTTTATGCTATAGAACAAGGGGCTGTCCGAAAATCCGACAGCCCCTTGTTTTATGGTTTTAAATGGAAACAGAAGTTACGACTGAAATAAGGAGATCGGCATCAGAGTCCTTGGCTGATGTGCCGGATATATCCGATCAATTTCTTATAGAAAGCATGCTTGCTCATTGTGACCGCATCTCCTAATATAACCAGTTTCATTCGGGCGCGGGTGATGGCTACGTTCATTCGGCGCAAGTCGTTGAGAAAACCGATTTGTCCATCTTCGTTAGCGCGGACGAGGCTGATGAAAATGACATCACGCTCCTGTCCCTGAAAACCATCTACTGTATGGATGGTGATCTGGCTACGGAAGGGGCGGAAGAATAAACAGCCTTTGAGTTTTCCTCTCAGATACTGTACCTGCGCTTTGTAAGGGGAGATAAGGCCGAAGTCTATACGCTCTTCCAATACACGCTTCTCACCGATTTTGCGGATGTATGCTTCAAGTTCTTGCAACAATAAGTTTGCTTCCGGTTTATTGATGCGGCCGAAGCTTTCTCCTACAAATTCTTCGTGGAACTCCATTTCGGAGGTGTCAATCCAACTCATGGGCAGGTCCAGATCGAGTATCCCCCGGTTGGTCACTTCGGGGGCGGCTTGTAGTTCGCCTTGGTAGAACCATTCGGAGGAGAATTGCATAATAGACTGATGCATGCGGTACTGAACTTTCAGGAGTGAGACCGTTTCCTGCTTGTTGGCTGCTACTTTTTCCATTAATGTTTGTTCCAACCCGTTCCGGGCCGCTTCTATGCATTTTATTGTGGGAGGCAACTGACAATGGTCTCCGGCAAAGATGACGCGGTCTGCTTTTCGGATGGCTATCCAACAGGCAGCCTCAAGGGCTTGTGCTGCCTCGTCGATAAAGAGTGTGGTAAATCGCCGGCCGGTCAGGATACGGTGGTTACTGCTGACCAATGTGGAAGCGATGACCCGTGCCCCCGAAAACAGATCTTCATTGATTTGTATTTCCAGCTCCGTGGCACGCTCCCTCAGATGATTGATGCGGCTACGTGCAGCTTCCCGTTCCGAGTAACTGCTTTTGCGCATCCGGTTTCCCATTTCCCGGATCGATTTACGTATTCCCCAGAGTTCGGTATAGGACGGATGCCCCTCGAAACGGCGTTCGTAAGTAAATGAAAGCATCTTGTCATTTACCCGGCTCGGATTGCCGATACGCAATACAGGTACTCCGCGGTCCACCAGCTTCTCGGCAATCCAGTCGACGGCCGTGTTGCTTTGTGCACAGACCAGGACTTGATTTTCGCGGTGCAAGGTCTCGTAGATGGCTTCTACAAGAGTGGTGGTCTTTCCGGTCCCCGGAGGACCGTGAACGATGGCTACGTCTTTGGCGCAAAGTACTTTGTTGACTGCTGCTTCCTGAGTGCTGTTCAACCAAGGGAAACGGACCGGATAGGTTTCCCTCCAGCGGGAGGGTTGCTTGCTTAGCAATATATCACGTAGTTCGGCAAGGCGGTTGCCTTTGGCGCGAATCACATCTTCCAGCGCTTCGAACATGGTACGATAGGAGGTTTCATCAAAATAGAGTTGTACTCCCAGACGTTCTGCTCCTTGTATTTCAAGTAGAGATCCGGCACCGGGTACGGCTACTACCATACGCTCCTCGTCGGCATAACTGACTGTACAGATGGAATTGAAATAATGTATTTTTCCGTCATATCCCTGTTCGAAAAAGCAAACCGGACGTCCGAATTCGAATACATGTTCGATGTCTTTATCTTCTTTCCTTTCTATTTCGATGACCAATTGGTTCAGTGAATTGTAGAAACTCCGTCCCGTCCCGACCGGATACCAGCAGAGCCCTCGTTTTACTTTCCGTGCAATGCCCATCGTCTCTGTCTGCCGGCGGAATTCTTCTTTCTCGTATTCATATTCCATGCGTAGCAAAAGTTGCTGATGCTGAAGATCACTGAGTGGAGAAGAAGACTTTATTTTATTATCATTCATCTTGATTGGCTGTAAGTTATATGCTAAGAACTATAGTTATGGAATGACTACAAATTACGAAATTTATGCAGAACCTGTCACAGTCATTTGTAGCTTGTAGCATCTGATTTGTAGCAGCTATACTTATAGCTTCTCACAAAATTTCCCGCAAAGATAACAATTCTGTTTCCGGGTTGGAATAAACATTTCAATTTGTTAAACCTTTCTTTCATATTATTGGTTATAATAAATAGAAGAACAGATAAAACCGAAATTGTTATGGTATATGATTTGAATATGTTGAAGAGCTTCTATGCTTCCTATAAAGGGAAGATGGAGCATGTTCGTGCAGCCTTGAAACGTCCTTTGACGTTGGCTGAAAAGATTTTGTATACACATTTGTATAATGTGGCGGATTTAAAAAATTATGAAAGGGGTGAAGACTATGTCAACTTTCGCCCGGACCGCGTTGCTATGCAGGATGCTACTGCTCAGATGGCTCTGTTGCAATTTATGAATGCGGGTAAAGAAGCGGTGGCAGTACCTTCCACGGTTCATTGCGACCACCTGATACAAGCTTATCGAGGGGCTGAACGCGATATTGAAACTGCTACACAAACCAATCGGGAGGTGTACGATTTTCTGCGTGATGTCTCTTCCCGTTATGGCATCGGTTTCTGGAAACCGGGAGCGGGTATCATTCACCAGGTAGTACTTGAAAATTATGCTTTTCCGGGTGGGATGATGGTCGGTACAGACTCACATACTCCCAATGCAGGAGGTCTCGGAATGGTAGCTATCGGTGTAGGCGGAGCCGATGCTGTGGATGTAATGACAGGTATGGAGTGGGAATTGAAAATGCCGAAAATTATAGGTGTTCATTTGACCGGAAAACTAAGCGGCTGGACATCTCCGAAAGATGTTATTTTGAAGCTGGCAGGAATATTGACCGTAAAGGGAGGCACTAATGCAATCATTGAATATTTCGGTCCGGGAACCGAATCACTTTCCGCTACCGGAAAAGCTACTATCTGTAATATGGGAGCGGAAGTAGGAGCTACTACTTCACTTTTCCCTTTCGACGGGCGTATGGTGACTTATTTACGAGCTACCGGAAGAGATCGTATTGTCGATTTGGCAGAGTCTGTGGAAGCTGATCTCCGTGCCGACGAAGTTGTGACGGATGAACCTTTAAAATATTACGACCGTGTCATTGAAATCGACTTGTCCGAACTTGAACCTTATATTAATGGACCTTTCACGCCGGATGCGGCTACTCCTATCTCCGAGTTTGCGGAAAAAGTATTGTTGAACGGTTATCCTCGTAAAATGGAAGTCGGACTGATTGGTTCGTGTACTAACTCCTCTTATCAGGATTTGAGTCGTGCTGCTTCTTTGGCAAAACAGGTAGCGGAAAAGAATCTGAGTGTTGCTTCTCCGTTGATTGTAAATCCGGGCTCAGAACAGATTCGCGCTACCGCCGAAAGAGACGGAATGATTGAGACTTTTGAACAGATCGGTGCAACGATTATGGCAAATGCCTGTGGTCCTTGCATTGGTCAGTGGAAACGTCATACCGATGACCCGACACGGAAAAATTCAATCGTGACTTCCTTTAACCGTAACTTTGCCAAGCGTGCGGATGGTAATCCGAATACTTATGCCTTTGTTGCTTCTCCTGAATTGACAATGGCACTGACTATTGCCGGCGACCTCTGTTTCAACCCTTTGAAGGACAGATTAGTCAATCATGACGGTGAGAAAGTGAAACTATCCGAACCTGTGGGAAACGAACTCCCGATGAGAGGATTTACGCCGGGTAATGTCGGATATATCGCGCCGGGTGGAGCTAAAACGGAAATCAAGGTGAAGTCGGACTCACAGCGCCTGCAACTTTTAACACCTTTTCCCGCTTGGGACGGGACTGATTTGCTTAATATGCCTCTGTTGATAAAAGCCCAAGGTAAATGTACAACCGACCATATTTCTATGGCGGGACCATGGCTCCGTTTCCGTGGTCATTTGGAAAATATCTCGGATAATATGTTAATGGGAGCTGTCAATGTCTTCAATGGCGAAACGAACAAGGTCTGGAACCGTTCTACAAATACTTATGGAACAGTCTCCGGAACGGCAAAGATGTATAAGTCCGAAGGGATTTCTTCTATTGTAGTCGCTGAAGAAAACTATGGAGAAGGTTCCAGTCGTGAACACGCAGCAATGGAGCCGCGCTTTCTGAATGTCCGTGTGATCCTAGCCAAGAGTTTCGCCCGTATTCACGAAACGAATCTGAAGAAGCAAGGAATGCTTGCCATTACTTTTGTTGACAAGGCGGATTATGATAAAATTCAGGAACACGATATGCTTTCCGTCACTGGTTTGGTAGACTTTATGCCGGGACATAATCTGACAGTCGTTCTTCACCACGAAGACGGAACAAAAGAAAGTTTTGAAGTGCAACATACATACAACGAACAACAGATAGGCTGGTTCCGTGCTGGTTCCGCCTTGAATGCGAGATAAAATTGAAGTAAATCTTTTTAAAACTGTTATTTATAAAGAAAAAAGAAATGAGCAAAATAACCATACAAAAAGATAGTACGCTATTAGTGCCTGATGTGCCTACCGTACCTTACATTACAGGAGACGGGGTAGGGGCTGAGGTGACTCCTTCCATGCAGATTATAGTAGATGCAGCCGTTCGGAAAGCTTATGGGGGTAAACGTCATATTGAATGGCTGGAAGTGCTGGCTGGAGAACGTGCTTTCAATGAAACAGGTTCGTGGCTTCCGGAAGAAACGATGCAGGCATTTCAGGAATATCTGGTAGGAATCAAAGGTCCGTTGACTACACCTGTTGGCGGTGGAATCCGTTCGTTGAATGTTGCTTTGCGACAGACACTTGATTTATATGTCTGCCTTCGTCCTGTTCGTTGGTATCAGGGAGTACAGTCTCCGGTGAAAGCTCCCGAGAAGGTGAATATGTGTGTGTTTCGTGAGAATACGGAAGATATTTATGCAGGTATTGAGTGGGAAGCAGGTACTCCGGAGGCAAAGAAGTTTTATAAGTTTTTGAAAGATGAAATGGGTGTGACGAAAGTCCGT
>ERZ779840.3655-NODE-3655-length-11928-cov-15.877874_pt1 | contig 11928 bp, 5 predicted proteins | sample MGYA00511561_ERZ779840 | MGnify/ENA primary metagenome ERZ779840 (study PRJEB29588, sample SAMEA2162036) | human gut metagenome | biome: human gut; feature: human-associated habitat; material: faeces | place: Denmark | collected 2008/2010 ...
CAGCCGCCGGAGCGGTGCTTAAGCCGTCAGGCGGGAATTGTGCGGTATTGCCTTAGGTTTGCGGCAAGGAACCACCCCTCAGGCCGCTTCGCGTCCAGCTCCCCTCCAGGGGAGCCACCACAATCATGGGGTCCCCCGCCCTACTGGCCTGGCAAATATTTCACCGAACCTATGCCCACAAATACAAAAATGCCGCAGCAGACTGTTACATCTGCTGCGGCATTTCTATTTAGAGGTTAATGGGCTGGGTTACAGCTCATTGTTCCGGCTGTGGGATTACTGCCGAATGCCGGTGTTCTTATCGAAATGATAAGTGCGGCCATCGATGACTGCATCGCCCTTAGCCATGGTGCCATAGATCGGGTCGAAATAGTAACGCTTGTCAGCGCTCCAGCCCTTGATCATGTGGCCCTGTGCATCGTAACGGACCCACTTGCCGGTGCCATCGGGCCTATCAGCCCACTGGCCAGCTTCGGATTCCTGATAGACATCCTTGCTGGTGGCTTTCTTGCCCTGATCAACAGAGTCCAGCCAGTACCAAGCATCGGAAGCCGGGTCATAGATTTCCTTGCCGCGGCCTTCCAAGCCCTGGCGAACGCCATTTTCGTACCAGTAATCGGCGCCATTGATGGTTACCCACTGTTTATCAAGGCCAATGCCGGTGTTCTGATCGAAGGCGCACGGTACGCCGTCAATTTCGGTAACACCCTTGGCCATGGTGCCAAAGGTCGGGTCAAAGTAGTAAGTGCCCTTCTCGGTCGTCTGCCAGCCCTTGATCATGTGGCCGTTCTCATCGTAACGGACCCACTTGCCGGTGCCATCGGGCTTATCAGCCCACTGGCCGGCGGCGGATTCCTGGTAAACGTCCTTGCTGACGGTCATTGCGCCGCCCTGGACAGCATCCAGCCAGTACCAGGCATCGGAATCGGGATCATAGATCTCTTTGCCGCGGCCGGTGGTACCCTGCTTCACGCCCTTTTCGTACCAGTACTTCTTGCCGTTTTCTTCAACCCAGCCGTTCTCATCCGGAGTGGTGGGTTCGGTGGGCTCAGTAGGTTCAGTAGGCTGAACAGCAGTGAAGGTTGCTTCGATCTTCACATAGTTTTCAGGCATAGTGAAGGTGTAAGTGTTGCTAGCTTCCTTAACCTTGGCTGTAATGTCTGTAGGTTTGTTGCCTTCCTGATAAGAAGCACTAGCCAGCTCATATCCAGCCTCTGCGGTAAAGGTAGCAGTAACATTCTCGCCAACCTTGAAGTACTTCTTGCCGCCCTCAAAGGTAACAGAACCATGTTCAGTCGGTGCAACCTCAACACCATATGCAACGATTTCAAACGTTGCGGTGACAGTTACGTTGTCGGCAGGCATGGTGAAGGTGTAAGTGCCGTCAGCACCAGCGGTGCATGCAACTGCAGCACCCTTGCTGTCAGCAACTTTCAGGCCGTCCTCAGCCAGCACAGCCTGAGAGTACATAGTCTCGTCTGCCTTAACAGTCAGGGTAACGGTATCACCTGCTGCGGCGGTTTCCTTATCAGCGGTTACAGTGCCGTTGGTAGCTTTGTTCACTGTCACAGTGTAGGCTTCCGGTTTCTTTTCGACATACTCTGCAGTGACTTTGACATCAGCTGCGGGCATCTTAAAGGTAGCCTTGCCTTCTGCGTTCGGGGTCAGCTTTTCGGTCTTGGTATCTTCGCCGCTCTTGTAGCTGTAGGTCAGGCTGTCAGCCTTGAGCTGGTAGTTATCAGCTGCCTTAACGGTAACGGTAACGTCGGTGCCTTCAACAGCTGCGGTCGGGTCTACGGTAACAGTGCCGTTCTCAGCAGGAGCTGCGGTAACCTTGTATTCCTTAACAAACTCTGCGCTGACGTTGACAGGGTAAGCAGGCATTGCAAAGGTGTAGGTGTTGGCTTTTTCGGTATCAGCCTTCACTTCAACGGTCTTATCGGTGTTGTCAGCGTCTTTGTAGGTAACCTTCACGCTGCCAGCCTTCAGGGCATAGCCGGTTGCGGGCTTAGCAGTCAGGGTTACGGTTTCCTTCTCAGCTGCTTCTTTAGCGGAAGCAGTGATCTCACCATTGGTCAGGGCAGCAACATTAACCGCATAAGTCTTAGCGTTCTTTGCAACGCTGATGGTCACATCGCCGTCCGGCATGGTGAAGGTGTAAACCGTCTTAGCCTTTTCGGTGGTAGCCTGGGCTGCGGCTTCGTCCTGCGCTGCTTCCTGAACTTCAGTCAGAGCAACATCGGTATCGCCGTTCTTTGCGGTAACGGTAACGATATCGGTGCCTTCCTTTTCTACGGTCAGGGTAACGGTATCGTCCTTGATGTAGGTGTTGCTGGTGGTGCCCAGGGTCAGGGTAACGCCTGCAACTGCATCGGGCAGGGTAACGGTGTGGGGGGTGCTTTCGGTTGCGGTATGGCAATCAGAGCACAGGTACACATTGTTGCCAACGGACTTGGTTTCCAGCTCGTCCAGAGCCCAGGTATGGCCCTTGGGCAGTGCGCCGTCAGCGTACTTCTTTTCACCCTTGGTCAGGCCGTACTTGTTGGTGCGGGCCTGGGTGTAAGCGGGGGTATCACACCATGCTTCAACGGAAACATCGGTGGTTGCGCCGCTGCTCAGGTCGCTGACCATGTCGGACATCGGCATGGTTTCAACCAGGTTAGCGCACCACATGAACTCTTCGTTCTTGTTCTTCTCGTCAGAGCTGCTCATGTTCTGGTTGTAACTCGGGTTGTAGTTCCAGGACTCGGTCTTGTAGCTCTTACGGTTTGCATAAGAAGTGCCGGAGACATCGGTCTTGACTTCTGCCTTGCCGTCCACCAGTTCCTTATAGGTGTTGGACAGGTTGGTGCCGACAGAAACGATCAGCTGATCCTTGGTGGTGTTGATGCCGGTGGCCATTCCCTGCTCATTCCGCACCATGCTGTAGCTGTCACGCAGGGTCAGGCCCGCCAGAGGATGGTTCATGAAGGGGTCCAGATACTGCACACTGTCGGTATTCTGTTTGCTATCCATGATAACCATGCTCATGCCGGGAAAGTGGTTATCGGGAACCATGTTGCCGTCCTTATCCTTGGTCAGCTTAATGCCGCCATAGACGGTGTTGTATTCCTTCACTTCTTCCACTGTGCCGGTGGTCGGGTCCATACGGTAGATGGCGTTGTTGACGTTGAAGTACAGCTTGCCATCATACAGTGCGGTAGAGTGTACCAGTGCGGGGTAGATCCGCTTTGCAGCAGCGTCTGCCAGGCACTCGGTGTTCAGGTTGTTTTCAACCTTGGTATGCTTATCCACTGCACTGGTATCGATCTTATAGATGGTGCCAGCTTCGGCCAGGACCTTGGCATTGCTGTCGTCATCATTGAAGTTGCTGCTGGTTTCCTTCAGATCGTTGTAGTACATCAGGATGATATCAAACGGGTCATCCGTCTTGGTAAAGCTGCTCATGCTGAAGCCGCCGGGTCTGCTGCTGGAATCCTCTTTGCGGATATAGTAGTTCGCATTACGCGGACGTGCTTCCAGAGTATCGGGGCCCTGGTTCTGCATCTTCTTCATGAACTGCTGCATCTGGGAGTTGTTACCAGAGCTGCCGGAACCAGAGTTGCCGTTGTTGCCGTTCTCGGACTGCTGGCGGCGCATGTTGTTATACAGGTTCTGGTTGGTCGTGGTATCAACGTAATAGAAGTAATTATTGTCGAAGTAGATGGGGCTGCAGATAGAGGTGAACCAGGTATCCTCGTAGCAGGTATCGGTGTAACGGGTCTCGTTCTTGTTATCCGCCTTGGTGTAAGAGTAATGCGGCTTGCCGTTGTTCATCACATAGCTGCCATCATCATTCTTATCGGGTTCCTTGTTTTTGGTGTAGGTGTAGCCATCGTACAGCGAGTCAATGTAATCATAGTACTTGCTGTAACGGCCTTCTAGACCGGAGGGAGAAACCAGGAAGTTGACATGGCGCATGTCGCCTGCGTTCTCAACGCGGGTCTGGGCCATGCACTCGGTGTTCACGTCGTCATAGCAGACGTCAACATAGTACCAGTTCTTGTTGGCTTCGCCGGTGGTCATCGTAGCAGACTTGCTGTCGCCCTGCAGCTTGTTAACCTTGACTGCGTTGAAGTAGTGGACGTTGTTGAACATGCCGCCGCCGAACGCATTACCGGCAACACTGGTATCAGAAGTATCGCAGTAATACAGGATCTGGGCAAAGTCAACAACAGCGTTATCGCCTACTTCATCGGGGGTCTTCCAGCTGCCGTCATCATTCTTATAGATGCTCTTGTTGTCAGGCAAATTCTGGACCATGTAGTTAAATGCAGATGCATAGCCCAGGCAGATGCAGCCATACTCAACGCCCTTAGCGCCGATCCCGCCGCCCAGCAGGGCACCGAAAGCAGTCATCTGGATGGGGTCGTTGTTGCCGCCGCCGGTGATATCGCCCATGGAGCCCATATCGAATTCTGCAACCTGGGAGATCCAGTCGTGCAGGATCAGCAGCTTGGTGACATAGTCAGCGCTGTCACCCAGCTTGGCAACCTGTGCCAAGCCTGCATCACGGATGGCTTTCAGAGCTTCGCCATAGGTCATAACGTAAGACATAAAGCCCTGCGGCAGGAACTGCAGCATATATGCCATGGTCGTCGGGGGCACATCCTGGTTGGGGTCCAGGTTGCACAGCACTTTGATTGCGCCCATGGTGCCGGTGATGCTGCCATCCTCGCCCTGCTTCTGAACGCCCTTGGAGGTCCAGAACGGGGCAACCACGCCGAAGTACTCTGCTTCGTCCTGGTTGAACTGCGACAGCTGGAAGTAGTAGTAGTTCATCTGCGCAGTCGAGACATCGTAAGTATTGGTGACCTGGTTGCCCTGGTCGTCCACATACACGGCAGTCTTCTGGCTGTCGTACAGCAGCAGGCTGTTCTTGCCCTTGTTGTCGCCGCTCTGATAGGTGAAGTTCACCTTGCTTGCGTCAACCGGGTTGTTCTGCATATCGTACCAGTTGCCGCCATCCATTGCGGACACCAGGGTAACGCCGGTGCCGCCGGAGGTGGTATCCAGGGTCGGGGTGCCGCCCACATTGATGTAGACGGAATTGTTATTCTGGTCTACCACAACGCTGACCGGCATGGTCATTACCGGCTGGGTTTTGATTTCTTCGCCGCAGACAGCGCACTTGAAGGTGACGCTGGTGCATTCCCAGTCAATGGTAACGGGAGCGCCGGAAGAAATTTTGCCGGTTTCGCTGTCATAGAACAGCTGGGCGTTGCTGTAGTCAGCTTCCAGCTTGCCCTCGACCTTCTTCATTTCCCAGTTGAAGGTAGCAACAAAGTTGCCATCTGCATCCTTGGGCACGGCATGGTTCTGGCAGGGCAGGGCAGCAATGTCGTCGGTGCGGGTGGTGGGTTCCTTGTATTCCTTCTTAACCGGGCTCTTGTCAGCGGGCACGCTGGCAGAGTAAACGGTCTTGCCGGCAGCGCCGGGCTTTGCCTCGGTGGTATCCTTGGTTACGGTGCCTTCTACCTTCTGGTAGGCATCGCCCTCTTTACAGGTATACACAGCGGTGTAAGCCCAGCCGTCATCGGTCTTGGTCCAGTAACCATCGGGGGTTTCCTTCCAGGTATGGGTGTGGCCATCCTCCGGGTTGGTGTCATTCCAGTACCATTTCGGCTCGCCATAGGTATGGCCGTCCGCAGCGGCGCTGGCCGCAAAGGTATCGGAGTTTTCAGCAACGTAAGCCTGTGCGTAGCTGTCAGCCTGCTGCGCAATCACTTCATCATCGCTGTTGGTCATGGACTCCATCGCAGAGGTCATGCCGGAGCTGCCGGTAAAGGTAACGGCGGTCACAACGCCTGCGGCGTTCGTCTCATAGCCCAGGTCGGTAACGGCGCTGGACAGATGATACGTTTTGATGGTGGCAGCCATCACCGATGCCATCTCGTCCTTGTTCAGGCCATAGGCTTCGGTGTTGATCTTGCCGGCTGCGGCGTTGGCGTACATGGCATCGGCCAGTGCATTTTCCAACGCTGCAAGGCTCATGCCCGCCTTGCTCTGTGCAGTCGCTTCCAGCTTGGCATCGTCCTGCTCCAGTTCATGCACTTCGCCCTGGGCAGCCAGCGTTTGGGCTGTCTGCTTGATCAGGTCTGCGGTGCTGGTGAACTTGGGCAGGGACTGCACAGCGCTGGCCGCGCTTGCTGCGCTAGCTGCAACAGACTGCGCTACCGAAGAATCAATCTTGGTAGTTTCGGCTGCTGCGGGAAGCGCCACGCTTTGGGCAACCATGGCTGCTGCCAACACGGATGCACCAAAACGCTGAAGGTTTTTCTTCATAGTTTTATCCTCCCTTAAGTGTTACTACTTTCCCCTTTTGTGTGAAAAGTGGTACGGCAGATGTGCGGCACTTTGCAGGTGTTGATTGCAAAACGCCTGGTTGTGCTCCCCTCGGTCTGGCGATCCCTTGCCGGGCTGCGGCCTGCTTTTGGGGCTTTTGGCCCCGGCACAGCGGCTGACAAAACGTTGTACCGGCTGCATGCCTTGATCCCGCAAATGATAACCATTCCGACACATCTAGGTATATACATTATATCACAGTTGCCAGAATTTGCATAGTTCATTAGCGCGGTTTCTAGGTAAATTTTTCTCCTTGAATCAACTGAAACCTGCTTTTCGCACATTATTTGCGCTGCGGTGCGGTGACTCTTTGGCGGTATTTATTAACATTTTTGAATGGTTTATTCCTGATTTTATCAAATGATTGAACATTTACCCCGATAATGTTCTTTGCAATCTCTTAATCCAATCACCCTGTATTGTGATCGCGCATTTTTTGCCATTTCGGTTTGGCTTGTTGTTGAGAGATTTGGCAGAGATTGGAGGAAACTTGAAGGGGAAATTGGAGGTTGAGAATTGCCCATTATAACTTGTACTGTAGAGAGCGTTCCTGACCGTTCCGAAAACTTAGGGATAGATCACCCCTTGCCCCTTAACCGAGACCTGAAATACACCTTCCCAAGGTAGGGCGGTGTGAGTGCCCCCTCCTGCTCCACTTTTTCAAAGTTCCGAATGGTGTCCTCTCCCCTATCTACAATTCCTGATGTTTTCATGATGCCTTCCTTGGTCTTCCACACTCGGCCTTTGCCCCCTCCCCGTCCCATAAGTCGTACACAACAAAAAGGCCCCTGCCTTAACAGCAGGAGCCTTGAAAGCTATATCACAAGCCGAAAATTACTTCTCGATCTTGGAAACAACGCCGGAACCAACAGTGTGGCCGCCTTCGCGGATAGCGAAACGCATGCCTTCTTCCATGGCAACCGGGGTGATCAGCTCAACATGCATATCAACGTTGTCGCCGGGCATGCACATCTCAGTGCCTTCGGGCAGGGTGATGATGCCGGTAACGTCGGTGGTACGGAAGTAGAACTGAGGACGATAGTTGTTGAAGAACGGGGTATGACGGCCGCCTTCTTCCTTCTTCAGGACGTAAACATGGCCATCGAAAGTGGTGTGGGGATGAACAGAGCCGGGAACAGCCAGAACCTGGCCACGCTCGATCTGGTCACGGTCAATACCACGCAGCAGAGCGCCGATGTTGTCGCCAGCCTGAGCGAACTCAAGGCTCTTGCGGAACATTTCCAGACCAGTGATGGTGGTGGTCAGCTTCTCTTCCTTCAGACCAACGATTTCCATCTGATCGCCGACATGAGCAGTACCACGCTCAACACGACCGGTAGCAACGGTGCCACGGCCGGAGATGGTCATAACGTCCTCAACGGGCATCAGGAACGGCTTATCAGCAGCACGGTCCGGGGTCGGGATGTAGCTGTCAACAGCGTCCATCAGCTCCCAAATGCACTTGTATTCCGGAGCATCGGGATCCTTGGAAGTGCTCTCCAGAGCCTTCAGAGCGGAACCACGGATGATCGGGGTGTTGTCGCCGTCGAAATCCTGGCTGTCCAGCAGTTCGCGAACTTCCATTTCGACCAGGTCGAGCAGCTCTTCGTCGTCAACCATATCGCACTTGTTCAGGAACACAACGATCTTGGGCACGCCAACCTGACGAGCCAGCAGGATGTGCTCACGGGTCTGCGGCATCGGGCCATCGGTTGCAGCAACAACCAGGATAGCGCCGTCCATCTGAGCAGCACCGGTGATCATGTTCTTGATGTAGTCAGCATGGCCCGGGCAGTCAACGTGGGCATAGTGACGCTTCGCGGTGTGGTACTCAACGTGAGCGGTGTTGATCGTGATACCACGAGCCTTCTCTTCAGGAGCCTTATCGATGCTGGAGTAATCCATGAAATCGGCGTCGCCCTTCAGAGCCAGAACCTTGGTGATAGCGGCAGTCAGAGTGGTCTTGCCGTGGTCAACGTGACCGATGGTACCGATGTTGACATGCTCCAAAGAGCGGTCAAATTTTTCCTTTTCAGCCATTGGAAGTATCCTCCTTTAATTCAAACAGATAAAATAGCCTGTTGTAAGGCTATCATACTAGATTTTTCAAGAAAAATCAAGTATTTTGCGCGAATTTGTGCAGAATCAGCCCTTATTGCGCTCGGTCATGATCTTATCTGCAACACTCTTGGGAACCTGCTGGTAATCAGCCGGCTCCATGGAGTACTGGCCACGGCCCTGGGTCTTGGAACGCAGGTCAGTAGCGTAACCGAACATCTCGGACAGAGGAACCATAGCGGTGACACGGGCAGTGCCATCGGTGGATTCCTGGTTCTGGATTGCGCCGCGGCGGCTGTTCAAGTCGCCAATGACGTTGCCCATATACTCGTCAGGAACAACAACGTCAACCTTCATGATGGGCTCCATAATGACGGGATCAGCCTTCTTCATAGCATCCTTGAATGCCATGGAGCCGGCGATGGAGAACGCCATTTCAGAGGAGTCAACTTCATGATAGGAGCCGTCCCACAGAGTGACCTTGACATCCACGACGGGATAGCCAGCCAGAATGCCGGACTTCATCGCGCCCTGGATACCGTTGTCAACAGCGGGGATGTATTCCTTCGGGATAGCGCCGCCAACAATACCGTTGACAAACTCATAACCCTTACCCGGGTTGGGCTCAATCTTGATCTTAACGTGACCATACTGGCCCTTACCACCGGACTGACGTGCGTACTTGGTTTCCTGGTTAGCATCCTTGCGGATGGTTTCACGGTAGGCAACCTGAGGTGCGCCAACGTTAGCTTCGACCTTAAACTCGCGGAGCAGACGGTCCACGATGATTTCCAGGTGGAGCTCGCCCATGCCGGCGATGATGGTCTGACCGGTTTCTTCATCGGTCCAGGTACGGAAAGTCGGGTCCTCTTCAGCCAGCTTAGACAGGGCAATACCCATCTTCTCGCTGCCAGCCTTGGTCTTGGGCTCGATGGCAACGCGGATAACCGGCTCGGGGAAGTTCATGGACTCGAGGATGATGGGATGCTTCTCATCGCACAGGGTATCACCAGTGGTGGTGTTCTTCAGACCAACAGCAGCGGCGATATCGCCAGCGTAGCAGATGTCGATATCCTTACGGTTGTTTGCATGCATCTGCAGGATACGGCCGATACGCTCGTCCTGATCCTTAACAGAGTTGTAAACAGTGGTGCCAGCCTCAACGGTACCAGAGTACACGCGGAAGAAGCACAGCTTACCGACATACGGGTCAGTCATAATCTTGAATGCCAGTGCAGAGAACGGCTGATCATCGGAAGAAGTGCGATCTTCTTCCTCGCCAGTCTCCGGGTTGGTGCCCTTGATGGCCGCAACGTCGGTCGGAGCAGGCATATAATCAACGATTGCATCCAACAGTTTCTGAACGCCACGGTTCTTGTAAGAAGAGCCGCAGACAACAGGAACGATCTCGTTGGAAATAGTAGCCTTACGCAGAGCAGCCTTGATTTCTCCCTTGGTCAGCTCTTCGCCTTCCAGGTACTTCATCATCAGCTCTTCGTCGGTCTCAGCAACAGCTTCGATCAGCTTGTCATGATATTCCTGAGCCTGTTCTTTCATGTCTTCAGGAATTTCCTCAACGCGCACATCATTGCCCATATCATCATAGTAGATATCGGCTTTCATGTCGATCAGATCGATGATGCCGCGGAAAGTGTCTTCCTGGCCGACAGGCAGCTGGATAGGCACACCGTTGGCATGCAGACGATCATGCATCATCTGTACGCAGCGGAAGAAGTCAGCACCCATGGTATCCATCTTGTTGACGTAAACCATGCGGGGAACCTTGTACTCGTCAGCCTGGCGCCAAACGGTTTCAGACTGAGGCTCAACGCCACCCTTTGCGGCCAGAACGGTAACAGAACCGTCCAGAACACGCAGAGAACGCTGAACTTCAACAGTAAAGTCAACGTGGCCCGGGGTGTCGATGATGTTGATACGATGACGGTTCTTTTTGAACAGAGCCGGATCGTGCTGGGTCTCGGTGTGGCTCCAGTAGCAGGTGGTTGCAGCGGAAGTGATGGTAATACCACGTTCCTGTTCCTGCTCCATCCAGTCCATCGTGGCAGCGCCGTCATGAACTTCGCCGATCTTATGGTTAATACCGGTGTAGTACAGAATGCGCTCGGTGGTGGTGGTCTTGCCTGCGTCGATGTGGGCCATGATACCGATATTTCGGGTCATTTGCAGGGATACGTCTCTCGGCGTTGCCATGGCTTAAACCTCCTCAGTAAGCAGATCAATAACGGTAATGCGCGAAAGCCTTGTTGGCTTCTGCCATCTTGTGGGTATCTTCGCGCTTCTTGACAGCGCCGCCAACGTTGTTGGTAGCGTCAATGATCTCGGCGGCCAGGCGAGCGGACATGGTCTTTTCACCACGGCTGCGGCTGTACAGAGTCAGCCAGCGCAGGCCGAGGGTCTCGCGGCGGGCGGGGCTGACCTCCAGGGGAACCTGGTAGGTGGAGCCGCCGACACGGCGGGCCTTAACTTCGAGGCTGGGCATGATGTTTTCCATGGCCTTCTCGAACATTTCGAGAGGATCGTTGCCGGTCTTCTCTTTGACAGTCTCAAAAGCTTCGTAAACGATCTTCTGAGCGACGCCCTTCTTGCCATCCAGCATGATGCTGTTGACCAGACGGGTGACGAGCTTGGAATTGTAAATAGGATCAGCCAGAACTTCGCGCTTTGCGATTTTACCTCTTCTGGGCATCTTTCTTCCCTCCTTCACATTAATGATATCATCGGTACTCGAAAGTTAAAGAAAACTCCCGTTATGCCACAAAAGGGTCAGCTGACCATTTTATGGCGAAAAGATGTTTCCTTACTTCTTGGCACCGGCCTTGGGACGCTTTGCGCCGTATTTGCTGCGAGCCTGGTTACGGTTTGCAACACCCTGAGTATCCAGAGTACCACGGATGATGTGGTAACGGACACCGGGCAGGTCCTTAACACGACCGCCACGGATCAGGACAACGCTGTGCTCCTGCAGGTTATGGCCGATACCAGGAATGTAGGAGGTGACCTCGATACCATTCGTCAGGCGGACACGGGCAACTTTACGCAGAGCAGAGTTGGGCTTTTTGGGGGTCATGGTACGAACAGCGGTGCAAACACCACGCTTCTGGGGGCTGTTCATGGTGGTGTACTGCTTCTTCTGGGAGTTGTAGCTCTTCTGAAGGGCAGGAGCAGTGCTCTTGGTTACCAGGACCTCACGGCCTTTGCGTACGAGCTGGTTAAAAGTAGGCATTTCTTTTCTCCTTTCTTGATTATTCCGCGCAGTTTTTTGCGGGGGTTGTGCTTCCATTTTGGCCGCACTTGACCCCTTAACTCACGCATTTATTATAATAGCGGATAAACCACGCTCTGTCAAGAGTATTCACAAAAAATATTTCAAATAATCGTGCAAGATGCTGATTTTCTGCACTGGGGGTTCTAAGGCAATACCGCACAATTCCCGCCTAACGGCTCAAGCACCGCTCCGGCGGCTGC
>ERZ779840.3657-NODE-3657-length-11928-cov-2.556725_pt1 | contig 11928 bp, 9 predicted proteins | sample MGYA00511561_ERZ779840 | MGnify/ENA primary metagenome ERZ779840 (study PRJEB29588, sample SAMEA2162036) | human gut metagenome | biome: human gut; feature: human-associated habitat; material: faeces | place: Denmark | collected 2008/2010 ...
AGTTTGTGCGTAAGCACAAATCTTGCGTGTGAAAAATCTTATTTTTCACACTATTTTCATTCTGTGTAAGTTAGGACTAAAGTAACACCTTTAATCAGATTTTAAGTTTATAGCGGGGTACTGTCAATCCTTTAAAGCAATAAAGACTGAAAATGATCTTTTTCCTTTTCCCAGTTCTCATTAAGCCAGTCCACGACCTGGAGCTTTCCGTCCTCTGTAAAAGGAAAGGTGGCAGAGCTTTTTAAGGAATCATCTGTGACTGCAAAGTTATAGGGACCCGGCCAGTAAGTGGCACGGAAAATGTCATGATCGGACTCTTCCTCATGGTCCTTCTGGATCAGGTAGCGCATGCCTTTGTAGCTGCCGGTAAATTTTTCTTTTTTATAGAAATTAAGGTTTAATATGTCCTCCGGTGTGATCATGGTGATGTCTCCTTTATAAATAAAAATGAATGGGATTACAAAGTATCTCTATTATAACAGCTGCAGACAGAGATGGAAAGCAGCATAACGGTGAAATGCATATAATATAGAAGAAACAGGAAAAGGTGAAATCTATAACGGAATATAAATATTCCCAATAATTAAAATAATGAAAAAAAATTCATACATTTAGGAAGGTTCTTGAATGATAATGCAAAAGAATGGAAATTAGTAGAAAAAGCGTTATATTTATACATGTCTGAAAATGAGAAAAAGTATTGACAAAAAACGGCTCGCATGTATAATAAAAAAAGTGTTGTTCGTCGGGAACAAACAGTTGTATATTTTTAAAGTGCAACGGGCAAAGAGGTCTGTTGGCACTTTTTTTGCTTATACAAAAATATTTTAGTGCGATAACGTGCTACAACGATAATGTTATAAAGACGCCGTGGCGTTTTTATATAGAACAATTTTCTATAAGGAGGAACTATTATGAAAAAGAAACTGATTTCTCTTTTTCTGATCGGTGCCATGACTACCGGAATGGTAGCAGGATGCGGTTCAGGAAACAGCAATGCTGATGCGGGAAACAACGCTTCTTCTGACAACGCTGCTGTAGAGGGAACAGAGGCAGCTGCAGACGGCACAGAGAGTACTTTTAACGGTACTTACAGCAACAAACAGGTAATCTTAGGCGAGAGTTCTGAGACAAGTGGAGATATTACTCCATTCTGGGCAAACGGTGCTTCTGATTACGATGCATTCAAATTAGTGACAGGTATGGCTCCGATCGACAGAGACCAGACAGGTAAATGGATCGAGAACCCGGCTGTTCTTGATAATCTGGAAGTAACAGATAACGAGGACGGAAGCAGAACTTACACCGTTAAGATCAAAGACGGCTTAAAGTTCAGCGATGGTTCTGATGTAAATGCAGACGACTACTTATTAACATACATGTTAAGATGTGACGAGATGATCACTGATCTCGAAGCCAGCAACTTAACAGACAGTACTGTTCAGTATGTAAAAGGTTATGACGCATATTCAAACGGCGAGACAGATACATTCGAAGGACTTCATCTGATCGATGACAAGACTTTCTCTGTAACCATCGACGCACAGTATATGCCATACTACTATGGACAGGCTTTGATCTCTAACCAGCCGGAGTCTATGGACTTATGGTTACCGGAAGATGTTACTTTAGAGGATACAGAGAATGGTGTGAAATTCTCTGACAACTTTACTTCTGAGTATATCGGAGATAAAGTACAGGCTGCAAGATATGACTACAATATCTGCTCCGGTCCTTACATGTTCACATCTTATGATGAGAACTCTTATGCATACACACTGACAAAGAACCCGAATTTCCCAGGTAACTTCGAGGGACAGACAGCAAATATCGAGACTGTTATCGTAAAATATACACCACAGGATACTATGATGGATCAGTTAAAGACCGGTGCTGTTGATATCTTATATCAGGTAGCAGACGGCGATCAGATCGAGCAGGGGCTTGATATGGTTGAAGACGGAAGCTTCAATTACTTAAGCTATGGTCGTGCAGGTTACGGAATGATTTCTTTCAAATGTAATCAGGGACCGACCCAGTTCAAAGAAGTACGTCATGCAATGGCTTACTTACTTGACCGTGTAACATTTGCACAGACATTCACCGGTGGACATGGTACGGTTGTAAGCGGACCTTATGGTACGCAGCAGTGGATGGCTGAGGAATATGCAGAAGAATTAGACGGATTAAACTCTTACACATACAGCCTTGACTCTGCAGTCAAAGAGTTAGAGGATGGCGGCTGGGTATACAACGAAGATGGTTCTGATTACTCAGGTTCCGGAATCCGTTATAAGAAATTAGACGATGGTACTTACATGCCATTAGTAATCGAGTGGTTCTCTTCTGAGAATAACTCTGTATCTGACCTGCTTGTAACTTCCTTACAGCAGAACCCGGATGTAGAAGCAGCAGGTATGAAGATCAACCAGACCGTTGGTACTTTCACAGACTTACTGACATATTACTATGACAGCTCCAAAGAGAACCCATATCAGATGTTCAACTTAGCAAGTGGTTTCGGTAACCCTTACGATGTTGCATATCAGTATGAGCCAGGTTCATCTAACAACACCAATGCATTAGAGGGTGAAGAAGGACAGAAACTGTATGATCTTGCAATCACTATGAACCATACAGAAGAAGGTGATGATGAGGCATATGCAAAAGCATGGTTCGATTTCATCGCTGACTGGAATGATGAGCTTCCTGAGATTCCGCTGTACTCCAATGATTATCATGACTTCTTCACATCAAAATTACATGATTTTGAAGAAGATGGATACAACTGGGATGCAACAAACGCAATTCTGTATGCAAACATGGAGTAATTGTTTCTGATTAGAATATTTCATTTCAATGTAATATTTTATTCCATGTGAAATTTTACCGGTATGTGGCGTGGGGCATAAGTCCCGCGCCCATGCGGTATATGTTCCGGCAAATTCTTTGATCGTTTCTTTTGGAATGGGATCAAAGGGGCATGTCAGGATTTTGTTCCTAAGGAAACGAAGAAGAAAAATCAAATGAAGGTTGGTAAATTATGTTAAAGTACGTTGGGAAAAGAATTTTATATATGATAGGGGTATTCTTTGTAGTATCCATTATCCTTTTTGTACTGTTTAATAACGTACCTGGTGACCGTGCTCTTAATCAGGTGCAGAACTTAAGAGGTAAAGTCTCCGACGAGACATTCCAGCTCCGCTATCAGGAAGCAAGAGAAAAATTAGGATTAGACGATCCGATTCCGGTCCGCTATGTAAAATGGATGGGAAACTTGTTAAAGGGTGATCTTGGATATTCTTCCTTCTACAAAAAAGATGTGAAAGACTGTCTCTCTACACCACTGTTAAATACGATACAGATCAATATCGTATCTACGATACTCGCGTTAGCGATTACGATTCCGCTCGGTATTCACTGTGCGGTCAAGAAATTTTCTAAATTTGACAATACGGTACAGGTGCTGACGATTGTCGGCTACAGTATGCCTCAATATATAATTGCGCTGGTATTTATTTTTGTTTTTGCCGTAAAACTCGGCTGGTTCCCGATCAGTGGTATGAATACGCCAAACTTTCAGGGAACAGGAATGGCATTCGTATTTGATCGTCTTCACTATCTGGCGCTTCCGGTCATCGTTATGACGGTAGCAGCATTAGGCAGTATGACACGTTATGTCCGTGCAGCAATGATCGATGCACTCCGTATGGATTATATCCGTACTGCAAGAGCAAAAGGTTTAAAGGAAAAAGTCGTTATTTATTCCCATGCATGGAGAAATGCACTTCTTCCGGTTATCACACTGATCATCAGCTGGTTCATGAGTATTTTCATGGGATCTATCGTTATTGAACAGATTTTCCAGTTGAATGGTATCGGTAAAATGTATTATGTCGGACTTATGAATCAGGATTACGATATGGCACTTGCAGTAAATATGCTCTACTGTATCATCACACTGCTCAGCAACCTGATCACAGACTTAAGCTATGGTCTGGTAGATCCGCGTGTACGTATTGATAAGTAGGAGGAACGAAAAACATGAAGATGCTCAAACACCTTTTTGGAAAAAGGGATAAAGAACTCGATGTATTACAGGAAGAAGCGCTTCAGAGTCCGCTCCGTACGGTTGTGAGGAATTTCACCTCAAACAGACTTGCGTTTGGCGGCTTGATCGTATTTTTAGTTATCTTTTTGATCGTTTTAATCGGACCAATTTTTAATCCGATCGACTTAAGTGAAAAAGAAGAGACACAGATCAACGTGGCTCCGGGACTTAATATGATGAAAGTACCGGACGGTTTGAAAGGAAATGTAAAAGAGATTTCCACAGGTGCGACATTCAGTGTAGGCGTTGACAATGACGGTAAAGTCTATGTCTGGGGTTACACAAAGATCAGTAACAAGATTGATATTGCAAAGAAGATGCCAAAACAGAAAGAAATGGGAAAAGTGGTATCTGTATCTGCAGGATTTGACCATGTCATGGCACTCAATGAAGATGGAGAGCTTTTCATCTGGGGTAGTGACCGTATGGGACAGTGTCAGATCCCTATGGAAGTAAAACATGAAAAGATCAAACAGATCGCAGCCGGTTATCAGATTTCTTATGTTTTAACCGAGGGCGGCGAAGTAATTGCATGGGGAAATGAAAACTTAAATGATGTGCGTCTGACCAGAAGAAACGGTAACAGCCATATCGCAAAGATTTCCGTAGCAAATACAACTTTAATGGCGCTTACAGATGATGGCGAGATCAGACATTTAGGAAGCCAGAAATCCGATATTTCCAATATTCCGGAAGATTTAGGAAAAGCGAAAGATATCGTGACAACATCCGATGCCTGTGTGGCATTGTTAGAGGATGGCTCTCTTAGAATCTGGGGAAAAGCCAATAAGAGTGAGAAAGAGATTCCGGAAATGGATGGAGAGATTGTTTCCATGTTTGCCGGAAGATATCATATCACAGCACTGACAGATAAAGGAACTGTTTACTCCTGGGGAAGCAATGCAAAACACCAGACAGATGTTCCAAAAGCAGCAAAAGATGTGGCTGCTATCTATGGCGGTACTTACCAGAATTATGCAGTGACCAAATCTGGCGATGTAGTAACCTGGGGATTAAAAGGTTATCTGCTCGGAAGCGATGAGCTTGGACGTGATGTATTTACCCGTATCTTAAACGGTGGACGTATGACTATGACGATCGGTGCGATCTCCGTTATCATTTCTACAATTATCGGTATCATCATTGGTGGTGTGTCCGGTTTCTTCGGAGGCTGGGTTGATATCGTGTTACAGCGTATCACAGAGATCGTTGCATGTCTGCCGTTCCTTCCGATGGCGATGATCTTGACATCTATCATTGGAAACAGCATGACAGAGAGCGCAAGAATTGCCCTGATCATGGTGATCCTCGGTATATTAAGCTGGCCGAGCCTTGCAAGACTTGTCCGTGCACAGGTGCTTGCCGAGCGTGAGCAGGAGTTTGTAACCGCCGCAAATGCAATGGGTGTAAAACGTTCCGTGATCGTATTTAAGCATATTATCCCGAATGTTATTTCGGTTATCATCGTATCCGCAACGCTTGATTTTGCATATTGTATGCTGACAGAGTCTACGTTATCCTTCTTAGGATTCGGTGTAAAACTGCCGCGTCCTACCTGGGGAAATATGTTGAACGGCTGCGTAAGTTCCGTTGTTATCCAGAACTACTGGTGGAGATGGGTATTCCCGGCTATCATGTTAGGTATCTGTGTAATCTGTATCAATATGGTCGGCGACGGTCTGCGTGATGCCATCGACCCGAAATCAAATGAGCGTTAAAGGAGGAGACACAAAATGGCTTTATTAGAGATTCATGACCTGCATACCTTCTTTAAAACGAAAAAGGGTATTGTAAAGGCAGTAAACGGTGTGTCTTACTCGGTAGAACCGGGAAAGACACTTGGTGTTGTAGGTGAGAGTGGAAGCGGTAAGAGCGTTTCCGCCATGAGTATTTTAAAATTATTAGACGGTAACGGTTATATCGACAGCGGCGAGATCATTTTTGACGGAAAAAATCTTGCAGATGTATCCGTAAAAGATATGTGTAAGATCAGAGGAAATGAAATATCTGTAATTTTCCAGGAGCCGATGACCAGCTTAAACCCGATCTTTACCGTAGAGCGTCAGCTCTCTGAGCCTTTTATCATCCATCAGGGAATGAACAAAAAAGAGGCAGCCGAGAAAGTGGTTGAGATGTTAAAGGATGTACGAATCCCGAATCCGGAAGCGGTTGCCAAGCAGTATCCGCATCAGCTTTCCGGTGGTATGCGCCAGCGTGTCATGATCGCCATGGCACTTGCCTGCCGCCCGAAACTTCTGATCGCCGATGAGCCGACGACTGCACTTGATGTAACGATCCAGGCGCAGATCTTAAAATTAATGAATGATTTAAAGAAAGAGAAAGGAACATCCATTCTCTTTATCACACATGATCTTGGTGTTATCAACGAGATGGCAGACGATGTCGCTGTTATGTACTGTGGTCAGGTTGTGGAAAAAGCTCCGGTGCGCAGCATTTTTGGGGATAACTCCTACCTGCATCCGTATACGGAAGGACTGCTTTACTCTATCCCACGTCTTGATACACCGACCGGAATCCGTTTAGAGGCAATTCCGGGTGCCGTACCGCATCCGCTTGATCTTCCGAAGGGATGTAAATTTGCACCGCGCTGCAAATATGCAACGGACAAGTGCCGTGAGATGGAACCGGAACTGAATGAGGTAGAACCGGGACATATGGTACGCTGCTTTTATCCGAAGAAAGGGGAAAGAAATTAATGAGTGACGAGAACAAGGTATTACTGCGCGTTTCGAATTTAAAACAGTATTTCCCGATCGGAAAAAAGAAGATGGGAAAACCACAGTCATTTGTAAAAGCAAATGATGGAATCAGTTTAAATATTTACGAAGGCGAGACATTTGGTCTGGTAGGTGAGAGTGGATGTGGAAAATCCACATTCGGACGTACGCTGTTACAGCTTTACCGTCAGACCGGCGGACGCACCGTATATTACGGACGTACCGTTGAAGATTTTGATTTAAAATATGTTGAGGAGATCTTTAAGAATCTTCCGGATAAAAAGAAAAAATGTGAGGAACTTTTAGATAAAGTAAAAAAATTAGAGGCTGACTATGCAAAAATGCCGGAGGGCACTGAGGAAGAAAAGATCGCTAAGAAGGTAGCCGGACAGCACCTTGCCGAGATGGAGAGCGAGGCAGACAACGATCTTTTGGATATTACAGCTCTGATTGGTGGACTTTATACGTTAGATGAGACTGCACTTGCAGAGGCAGGCCGTCATTATCTCGCAGAGTATCTTGCCATGAAAGAGATCCGAAAGATCAATGCACAGGCAGACGAGTTTGAGAAGAACGGAAAATCTGCGAAAGCCGGGGAAGTAAAGAAAAAGATTCCGGAGCTTCAGAAAAAAGTACAGGCTGAGTTAGCAGAGATCGATAAGATCCGTGACAACTGCAAAAAGGATGAAGATTTTGAAAAATATGAGGTACAGAAGGACGACGGCATCAATCTTGCAAACTTAACCGATGCAGAGATGCGTTATTTACGCCGTGATCTTCAGCTTATTTTCCAGGATCCATATTCATCCTTAAACCCGCGTATGACCGTAGGGCAGATCATCGGCGAGGGACTGATGGCGCACAATATCTTCAAAAAAGGTGATCCGAAGATGCAGGATTATATCATGGAGATCATGGAGAAGTGTGGACTTGCGTCCTATTTTATTCATCGTTATCCGCATCAGTTCTCCGGTGGACAGAGACAGCGAATCGGTATTGCGCGTTCTCTTGCAGTACATCCGAAGTTTGTTGTCTGTGATGAGGCGGTATCTGCACTGGATGTTTCCATTCAGTCACAGATCATTAACCTTCTGTTAGACTTAAAAGAGCAGAATAATTTAACCTATCTGTTCATTTCCCATGACCTTTCTGTTATCAAATACATCAGTGACAGAATCGGTGTAATGTATCTGGGAAATATGATGGAACTTTCGGATACGGAGCATCTGTTTGCACATCCGTACCATCCATATACAGAGGCATTACTTTCTGCGATCCCTACAACGGATGTGGACGGCAGGAAAGAGACGATCATTCTTGAGGGAGATATCCCAAGCCCGATCAACCCGCCGAAGGGATGTAAGTTCCATACGAGATGCCGTTACTGCACAGAGATCTGTAAGAATGTTACACCACAGTTCGAAGAAGTAGAACCGGGACATTTCGTGGCATGTCATCATAAATTAGGTGTGCCGGAAGAAAAATAGTTATTGTCTGCACTATAGATGTGAACAGCAGCAAAAAATAAAAATAGATACAAATTGACAGATGATAAGAGCTGGCTTAAACTGGAAACGTAGTGTTTTTAGTGAGAGTGAGCTCTTATTTTATAAGTAAGAAATGGAGAGTTTTATGTTATTTCAGAGAAAAATAGATGGAGCAATGAAAAAACTGCATGAGGGCAGTGATGCTGCCGAGGAAGAACGCAGAAAAGAAGCGGGGGAGCCGTATGAGGAGATGGAACGTCCGGAACTGGAAAAGGGGGATATTCCTGCAATGATCATCGCAGCATTTATCACGTTTATACCGGTTGCCATTTTAGTGCTTGGAATGATTCTTGTGCTGAATCACTGGTTCGGTGTTTCCAACTCCATTGACTGGCAGGAGACCACCGGCGCAGACAAAGATTACTGTGTTAAAACCAGGCGGGAGTTTGAAGGGGGAGAGAAAATTGCTATTTGGGGATAGTGAGCAGAAAAAGAAACAAAAGGAACAGCGCAGCAGGGAAAAGGAATGGAAGGGGAAACTGACTGGTGCCGGGATGGAAAAGGGAGCTGCCGGTGAACTGGCAAAAATAATAACTGAGGCACAGAGGTCAGGAGAAAGTCTTCAGGAAGACTATAAAACATCAAGGGAACATTTAGAACGTGCACAGCGTAAGATAGAACTTTTACTGGATGAAATGACGGAGGAACCGGAACGGGATGTAAAAAAAAGCCTGGATTCTTTGATCGTGGATTTAGATCATGTTTATCACATATGTTCGATCCGGGAGGACGATCCGGATTACGGTTCAACGGTAAAGTGTTTAAAGACGGCATCATCGGAGCTTGGAATGCCGGATGCAAAGATCAGCACACTTATGCTGCGCAGCGAGCTGGAAAATATACAGGCAGTGTTAAAGGATGCTGCGGCATGGGAAGCACCGGATTTTTTTGCACTTGCATTTTATTTGATTCGTGAAGAGAAAGATACACTTGCTGATATGGAAAATGGACAGCGCAATCAGTTCCTTTTGGATTATCTGAAAGAAAATTTTACGAACCGCTATGCAGACAGCATCGAAGCAGCAGGGTTAAAAGAGGATATGGATGTTTTTATTCGTATGATTCATGCTATACATAACTAAAAGTTATGAAACATGTCACTTTGTATAATTATGATTAAAATCCATCAAGAATTTAGGTGAATCTGAATATTGTGCAAAGTGTATATTTTTGCTATTATTGCAACAACAAGTTTCAGAGCTTTCGCAAATGTATGAAATATCATGACAATATAAGGTGCGGAAGATGAATGGAGGAAAAAGTGTGAAAAATTACATTTTTCACACACAAGCTTTGTGCTCGAACACAAACTTGTGATGCCCTGAAAAATGGGCAGGAATGGAGGCTATTATGAAAAAGGCGGTAAGTATGTTTTTAACAGCAGCACTGGCAGTAAGTTGTCTGGCAGGCTGTGGCAGTTCAGCAGGAAACACATCAACAGGCAATGCATCTGCAGGAGCAGACAGCAGCGCATCAGACGACAGTGCAGCAGACGGTTCTGTATTTAAGATCGGAAGCATCGGACCGACAACCGGTGATGCAGCAATTTACGGAAACGCAGTTATGAACGCAGCACAGATGGCAGTGGATGAGATCAATGCAGCTGGCGGTGCAAACGGATATCAGCTTGCATTCAAAGCAGAGGATGATCAGAACGATGCAGAGAAATCCGTCAATGCATATAACTCATTAAAAGACTGGGGTATGCAGATCTTAATGGGAACTGTTACAACCACACCTTGTGTAGCAGTTGCAGACAAGACAGCAGAGGATGGTATGTTTGAGATTACACCATCCGCATCATCCACAGATGTTATCACAAACGATAATGTATTCCAGGCATGCTTTACAGATCCGAACCAGGGTACAGCTTCTGCACAGTACATTGCAGACAACAATTTAGGAACAAAAGTTGCAGTCATCTATGACAGTTCGAGCGTATATTCTTCCGGTATCGAAGCTACTTTCGTGGAAGAGGCACAGAATAAAGGACTTGAGGTTGTAGCTGAGGAAGCGTTTACAGCAGATTCCAAGACAGATTTTTCCACACAGCTTCAGAAAGCGCAGTCTGCAGGCGCTGACTTAGTATTCTTACCGATTTACTATACAGAGGCATCTATCATTTTAACCCAGGCAAACGGTATGGGTTATGAGCCGGCTTTCTTCGGTGTTGATGGTATGGACGGAATCCTTGGCGTTGAGAACTTTGATACATCTTTAGCGGAAGGTGTTATGTTATTAACTCCATTCGCTGCAGATGCAGATGATGAGAAAACAAAAGCATTTGTTTCCACATACAAAGAGAAATATGGCGATGTTCCAAACCAGTTCGCAGCAGATGCTTACGATGCAATCTATGTTATCAAAGCAGCTATCGAGCAGGCAGGTGCAACACCGGATATGAGTGCTTCTGATCTGGGCACTGCATTAACCGGAGCAATGACATCTATCTCTGTAGATGGATTGACAGGTGAGGGAATGACATGGCAGGCAACCGGAGAGGTCAGCAAGGCTCCGAAGGCAGTAGTGATCAAAGATGGTGCTTACGCAGCAATGTAAATGAAATAAAAAATAAATAGTTATTTTATAAGGAAAGAAAGGGGTTGTTTGCAGACGAAGCTGTCGCAGTCAGCCCCTTTTATACTTATGACAGAATATTTTTAAACGTCACATTGTGGCGTTTTTTGAAACAAAAAGATTGTATACAAGTATTTCAAATGGTATAATAAAAAAATCAATGTATTAACGTTATAAAGTAAGAATGGAGGATTGTTATGAATTTCTTATCTTACCTGATCAATGGTATCAGTCTTGGAAGCGTCTATGCGATCATTGCACTGGGATATACCATGGTATACGGTATCGCAAAGATGTTAAACTTTGCACATGGAGATGTTATCATGATCGGCTGTTATGTGGTATTCCTTGCCATGAACGGTCAGGGATGGCCGCCACTTGTGGCAGTTGTTCTGTCTGTTATTGTTTGTACGGTTCTTGGTATCGTCATCGAAAAAATTGCTTACAAACCACTCAGACGTGCTACCCCGCTTGCCGTATTGATTACAGCGATCGGTGTCAGCTACTTTTTACAGAATGCCGCACTGTTATTATTCGGTGCAGACACAAAGTCCTTTACAAATGTTGTAACACTGCCGTCCTTAAAACTTGCAGGTGGAAGTCTTACAATCTCAGGAACCACGATCGTGACGGTTCTTGCCTGTGTCATCATCATGGCTGGTCTGATGATTTTTATCAAAAAAACAAAAGCCGGACAGGCGATGCTTGCTGTTTCTGAGGATAAAGATGCAGCACAGCTGATGGGTGTGAATGTCAATGCAACAATTTCACTGACCTTTGCAATTGGCTCCGGGCTTGCGGCAATCGCAGGTGTGCTGTTCTGCTCCGCATATCCTACACTGACTCCTTATACAGGTTCCATGCCTGGTATCAAAGCATTTACCGCAGCGGTATTCGGAGGAATCGGTTCCATTCCGGGAGCACTGATTGGTGGTATTCTGCTTGGTATCATTGA
>ERZ779840.3668-NODE-3668-length-11906-cov-3.228673_pt1 | contig 11906 bp, 9 predicted proteins | sample MGYA00511561_ERZ779840 | MGnify/ENA primary metagenome ERZ779840 (study PRJEB29588, sample SAMEA2162036) | human gut metagenome | biome: human gut; feature: human-associated habitat; material: faeces | place: Denmark | collected 2008/2010 ...
TAGCTAGCGTTCATCCTGAGCCAGGATCAAACTCTTCATTGTAAAAGTATTGTTATTACTAGTACGAAGACTAGTGATTTTGCTCTGTTCAGGACGCTCGGTTTATTAAAAGTCTTCAAATTACCTATATATATAAGTTACTTGACGGTTCTTTTTTTATACCCAGAATGTACGTTCGGTTATTAATTATTCATTACTAACCACTGTAGCATTCTGCTCTTGTACTACTTGTATTGTTTATGTAAATTCTTCAAAGATCGCTTCTTTTTAAAACTGCTTTTCTTTTCAGAAAGCGGATGCAAAGGTAAGAACTTTTAAGTATATCTTCCAAATAATTTCAGAAGTTTTTTTTCTTTTTTCTTTTTCTCGTCGTCTCTCTTTGCGAAAGGGAGATAAAAGAGGAAAGAGAAAGGAGTTCCTAGCAACACCGGTTTCTTAATCAGCAAGTCAATTATCTATTGCCTTCGTTCGGAAAGCGGGTGCAAAGGTAAGAACTTTATCACATATCTTCCAAATGTTTCCGGAAGTTTTTTTTCTTTTTTCTTTTAGAATGCTGTATTCTTGGTTGGAATTAAGGCAAAAGAAAAGAAAAACGTTGGAGTTCCTACACCGTTTCTGTCAGAATGTCAATTTCAAGGCTTACCGTCTCTCGGAAAGCGGATGCAAAAGTAGGGCATATTACGATTCAATCCAAATATATCTATCACTTTTTCACCATATTTCTGAAACAATTTTGTAAATGGCTGATTGATAAGGATGTTGTAGAACATAAATTTGAAAGGAAGTATGAAAGGGGGTGGAAGGGAATACATTATATATATACATGCGCGTAACATGTGCGCGTAGACGGAGGCGGGAAAGAGGGAAAATAGGGATATGCGGGTACGAGGAAAAGAAAAAAACAGGGGAAGAAGGGGCTGACAGGTAAGAAAAGAAAGATGAGCTCACCTACCACCTCCCCCCCCTACGGGGTACTCCTCCTCCCGGGAGGAGGAGAAATGGATAGAAATAGAAAGGGAGGGCATACAAAAAAAAGACGGAGCTCCTCACGAAACTCCGTACTCACAAGATGAAAAGGATTAAAAAAACAATATATACTGGTTAGATGAGGTATTAGTTATCAAGTTAGGTCTTTATTTCTTTTTGGAGAAGAGTAAATGCCAGAAAGAAGGCCAAAATTCAAATCGGCTACTGAGCGTAGACTTATAGTCTTCCACTATTTTCTGGTGCAACGAGTTCAAACGATCGGTAAGCTCTATCATTTTATCTAAATCAGCTTTTAGCTTAGCCTCCCACTGAACATGCAAATAATTCTCCTCCCGCAGATCATCATTCCTTTTTGCTAATCGGGAATTCTCCTGGTAAATCCAGTCTAAATGCCCTCTCGGAATTCGCTCAATAGTTTCATCGTCAGGATAGGATTGTATCGATTTTAATTCAAGAGCTCTATCGAGTTCGTCAGTATCCACCAGTGGGTCCGGATCTTCAAAAGGATCCCTCTTTAAAGAAGAGATTGTCAAATAATTGAGCCGAATCCTTTCCCGGATTAACTCCTCAGATACGCCGTATTTTTCGGCAGCTGCTTGTATAGAAAGCCAATTAGCCATATAGTATTTGATTAAATAAGTTTAAAATCAACCCTATACGGCTAATAATATATTAGTGGTACGGGGCATTACCAATCCCAACAGTCAGGTATGTGGCGCACCCTTGACACAGGACGAGTAAGCCCGTACCAATGACTGATACAGGCTACGCTCATCCGGGCATCAATTAAATTGCCACATTTAGACTGTTCCGGAAGAGGACATGACATATTATATAAGATATCATCATGTCAAATAGTTCAGTTGCAAAGATACGTTTTTTTTCACATTCAACAACAAAAGCATTCATTTGTTTCGAATTTCATCAAAAAATATTCTCTAAAAACCGTTGAGTACCTATTCTTGTTTTCCTCAGTCAAACCAGCTTTTGCCATATTCATAGCGAGTATCCCTACCCTTCCACACTACCGAAACGCCCGATTCATCGGGGTTAGCGGGTGGAAGGGATATTTTCGGACAAAGAAATGACCGCATAATAATTCCCATAACGGCTACGTGAGCGGGAAAATCCCAATGGCGCCAACAATTGGGCAAACGCATTCGAATTAACTCCCCGCATGGCGGCCGGATTCTGTCTCTTCAAAACCTTGAAAATGTCTGCCGCGGAAAGGCGTTGCACCATTTCATCCCGATCTTCGGCTGTGGCAGGACGGAAACAGGCATAAAGCACTTCTTCCATTATGCTGCGACGCTGAAACATCTTATTATGCTCCTTCAATTCATGTTCTTCTTCTGCCGTAAACCAATATCGGGCACCCTTCAGAAGCTCCTGCTTCAACTGGGCATAGATTTGTTTGTGCACAATGCGGGAACAATCTATCTTCCCCTTCACTTCCACACAAAGAAAACGCCGGCTTCCCGTAGGATCGGATAATAAATCGAAACGGTTGCTTGTGCCTATGAAAGAGGCGATACGCGGCAGGTTGCGATAGTTTCTCTGATAGGCTTTACAAAGGTTCAGCTCCGCCATCTGCATCAGATTCTTCAGCAAAGGCATTTTAGAAGCGGGATATTTATCGAACTCGTCGAGATTCAGCAGACCCATTTCCGACATTTTGCGGGTAACGTTTCCTTTTGAAGTCAACTCCACTTCATCCGAATAGTAACGTGACAGGGTTTCGGGCATTAAACTCTTGCAAAAGGTAGATTTCAAACAGCCTTGTTCCGTACTGATAAGGATAGGAGCCACACTGTTAGCATGCTTTCCCGTTATGCCCAGCCATTGCGCAGTAAGGGCAAGCAGCCATATATGGAAGTGTTTTATCCACAATGGATCAGAAGAAACACGGTGCGCCAATGCTTCGAGACGGTCAATACCATCCCAGGCCGGAAGTTCGTCCAGATACAGAAGGAAAGGATGATAACCGGGTACACTGGTAGAATAGAGATAACGACTGATGTCTTTATCCCAACAGGCAATGCCCCGTGCATGCGCTTCGAGGCAGAAAGAATTCAGTTCCCGCCTGCCCACAGGTGCAAAAGGTTCTCCTCTCCCATCTGCCGGACGGTATTCGGTTTCTTCCGTCAGCAAATTATAACGAAAATCGTAGGTAGATTGCAGGAAGCGGTTTACCTGATCCGTCAGACTAACCGGCACGGTCTTTACACGTTCCGCAACAGGATGGTTTGTGGAAGGTGTAACGGTAATATCCGTGTGCTCCACAATAGATTCCGGCCGATTTGCCAGCACTTTTTTTTCTTCTCTCCAACTTTCAAAAAAAGAGGTAATGAATCGCATTAATTTTGTCTTCATAATTCTGTTACTATTTTAGTGATTAATGCTACGAAGTTAGCATCATAAAAAGCCTGTTTGCAAACGTTTCAGAGAAATCCGTTCAACTAATCAGCGCTAGTAAAGCAGGTATATATTGTTGTGATTTCACATATGGGATCATCGTCTTTTGCATAAGGCATCCGCAGCGTTTGATTATAGTCAGCAGGCTTACTGATTACTGTCAGCAAGCTTGTTGATTGCAATCAGCAAGCCTGCCGACTATAATCAAACGATATGAATGGTTCGTTCAAAATTTGCTCTTCCCTTATATATATGGTACATTTGCATCATCAATTGTAAAACGACAAGCAATGGCAATACTTTTTGAATGGTATGAGACTCCGGTACCGAACAATGAAACGGACGAAACTGAGAAAACAACAATCCATGCACGCATCACCCTTAATGGAAAAGTAGGAACCGACGAAATCCGCCGAAAAATACAGAAACGCAGCTCGCTGACTGAAACTGATGTGTCGGCGGTGCTCGACGCGCTTTCTCATGTGATGGGCGAGGAATTATCGGAAGGGCGGCAAGTACATCTGGATGGTATCGGCTATTTCTACCCCACACTGAAAAGTGAAAAAGGAATCACGAGGGAGACGGACCGGAAAAATGAAAAGGTGAGATTGAAAGGTATCAAGTTCCGTGCCGACCGTGCGCTGAAGGACGAGGTGGGCAACGTGAAACTGAAAAACTTCAGGCACAGCGGGCACTCCGGTAAACTGTCCGATGTAGAGATAGATATGCGGCTGAAAGCGTATTTTGCAGAACACCAACTGATGACACGTGCCGATTTCCAGCGTATATGCGGCTTTATGCGGTCGAAAGCAGCGGAGCACCTGAAACGGCTGAATGCGGAAGGAAAGATAGAAAATATAGGAAGGAAGACGCAACCCATATATGTGCCGGCGGCAGGATATTATGGAGTCAGCCGGGAGCGGCTCGTAACGAGATAAGTCAGCAAAAAGAACACCCTTCCACACGCTATGCCCGATGAATAAAGGGACGCAGCGGTGTGGAAGGGGGTATATGCTATTCTTCTATTACTTTACACACCTGTTCGCAAATGCTCTTCATTCCTTTTATGGAGGGATGCCCCCACTGTTTGTCAATATCGCGCAGGCGGATATTGGTTACTCCGTAATGGCGGCAGATTTCATCCATAGAAGTGGTTACATCTTCCGACAGTTCGGTGTTCGTGATATTATAGATTCGGGTATCCGGATAGCGCTTAGTCAGATAGTCCATCAGTCGGCAGAAGGCAGGACGGAAGCTGTAAAGATCGGCTTTAGTCCAATCTGCATACTGGTAGCTGCCGACAGGGGCTTTCGCCCAACTGTCGTTCGTACCGCCAAAGACCAGGAGAACATCAGGATTACCCAGGTTGTCCATACGCGTTACGAAGGAACGATCCGAGTAATCCGCTTTCTCATAACCGGTGTGGCAAACGGTTGAACCGGAATAGGAATTATTACGCTCCATCTGATAACCGTGCTCATTGATAAGAAGATACCACCAGGTATCCTCCACCCGCTTCACATCATTCTCTCTCTTTTCTTCCGGTACGCCATACCAACAGAGGTTGGTGTCGGGAGTGACATAACCGTAATATGTAGAATAAGAGTCTCCAAGGATGGAGAGTTTCTTTTGGGCAAAAGAAACTGAAACCGAAGTGAAGAGAATCGCTACAAATAATAAGAAAGAGTTGCGTTTCATGATAAATGTATTTTTTGTATGCAAATGTATTGAAAATAATTCATAGGTACAGCCATACTAAACTTTCTTTCTGCACAACACAATAAGGATTGTTGTAGTAATATCTCCTGCCGCCACAGCAAGCCAGATGCCCGTCACTCCCAACCATGCAGGAAGTACGAAGAAGAACAAGACCGGCAATATGCCACGCAGCAACGTAAGCCTCATTGCCAGGTTAATACGTTCAATACTGGTATAATACCCTATTGTGATTACATTTATCCCGAAAAAAATGTAATCGACAGCAAACAGAGGCAGACCGGCAACCGCATACTGCCAGGCATGACTTGTCCGGTCCGGCAAGAACAGAGAAACGATATCACCGGAGAAACAGACAAACACTCCACTAATCACCAAAGCAAACACAACGGCGGAAATAATGCATAAACGTAACGCTTTATTGGAGCGCAATAACTGTCCGCAACCATAATTGTAACTGACAATGGGTTGTGCCGACTGAACCATAGCGTTAAACACCATGAAAATAATAGGGAACAGATAGCAGACAATGCTATAAGCCGCTACCCCATCCGTTCCGAGATGGCTCATAAACACATAATTGCCTGCAATAGCCATGACAGCAATCGTTATTTCACTCAAACAGGATGAAACACCCAGTTTCAGCATATACCATGTATTCCTCAGTGTCAGGCGGATGCTCTTGATACTCATCTTCAACCTGGCAAACCGAACCGATACGGAGGGACGAAGCAGATAACCCAAGAGTAAAAGTGTCCCCACCAATTCTCCCAAATCAGTGGCGATAGCAGCACCGAACAATCCCCACTCAAAAATAAAGATAAAGATATAATCGAGCAAGATATTGACAACAGTAGCCGCCAGCATAGCCCACATGGCAAAGTTAGGATTCGTCAGGCGTACAAAGAACGGCAATGCCACCAGTAAGACCGTGGACGGAATGGATATGGAGAACCAAAACAGATATTCCGCTGACAATTCCGTCAGATGCCCTTCGGCTCCTAATAAAGTTACTACAGTTTCGGGGAACACTGTCAATAGTATTCCCATAATGATACTGACAATCGTCAGCATGACGATTGACTGCGTGACATTGATATTAGCGACCACCAATTTGCCACGAGACAGATTAATGGAAGCAAGAATTCCTCCACCCATACCGAACATCAGTCCCAACCCGGCCGCTATCATAAAAATAGGCGCCGCAATATTCACCGCGGCAATGGCATCACTACCTATTCCGCGTCCTACGAATATCCCGTCGACAACAGTGAACAATGCGGATGATACCATACCCAGCAACGTGGGGAAGAGTTGTTTTGTAAACAACTTACTCACACTCATGTTTTTGAAGTCCAAATTATCCCTTTGCATATCTCATTGTTTTTAAAAAAGCGGGGCAAAGGTAGGCTTCATAAATTTGCTGATACTTAACAAATGGTAATTAAAACATTTGCATTATCTTTGTCTCTCAATACATTATATAAGTAGTTGAATTATGAAAACTTCTCTCAACATTTTCCTCCTATTCCTGATCCTGTGTGCCTCATGCGGCAGCCGGAAAGCAAACGACAACAAGGAAACGGCAGTCCAAGCAGACACCGTAAAAAAATTCACGCTCCCCCTTATACCAGCCATGCTGAACACTCCCGAATTGCGTGCGGACTATCTGGTACGGCACTATTGGGACAATATGGATTTTACCGATACCACTTATATCAACCTTCCGGATGTTACGGAACAAGCATGGGTGGACTTTATAGATATCCTGAAGATAGTGCCAGACACTACTGCGATAACTGCCATAAAGCAAATGTATAAGATGGCAGATCAGAAGAAAGTCGTATTCTTCTATTATACGGACTTAGCAGAAAAATATCTGTATGATCCGAATTCTCCGATGCGGAATGAAGAATTTTACATTCCGGTACTGGACGCCATGCTGGAAAGTAAAGTATTGAATGATACGGAGAAAATACTTCCGCAAGGACGCCGGGAACTGGCTGAACAGAATCGTATCGGAAGGCCGGCAGAAGATTTCACCTATACACTGCTGTCCGGAAAAAGCGGTACGCTCTACGGAGTGAAAGCAAAATATACGCTGCTGTTTATCAACAATCCGGGATGTCATGCTTGTGAAGAAGGCATAGAAGCACTGAAACAGGCGCCTGCCATCAACAAGGAGTTTGCAGCAGGAAGTCTAAAGATACTGGCTATTTATCCGGATGAAGATAAGGAAGAATGGGAAAGACACCTACCGGATTTCCCCAAAGAATGGATAAACGGGTATGATAAAAAACTCGTTATAAAGGAAAAGAATCTGTATGACCTGAAAGCGATACCTACCCTGTATCTATTGGATAAAGACAAGAAAGTACTGCTGAAAGATGCAACGGTGGCACAGATTGACCAGTACCTGAATAAGTGATCACTAAAAATATCCCCTCTCACCACTCCACTTCGTGAAGGATAAAAGGGGATGAAGAAACGAGAGAAGAGAGAGTATATGATTTATTCTTTATTCCCTGCCACCACCTAAGGCTTGGTAGAGATTGATAATTCCCTGTATCTCATCGAAGCGGTCGGCTATCTGCGTCAGTTGGGCGGAGAGCAACGATTGCTGGGCAGTAAGTACTTCCAGATAAGTGGAGTTGCCATGTTTCATCAACAATTGCGTGCTGCGCACTGCAGTTTCCAATGAAGTGATTTGTCCGTCGCGCAACTCTGTTTTACCGCGGGCCACCTGCACTTGGGTAAGGGCATTATTCACTTCACTTCCTGCATTCAGCAGAGCCTGCTGGAAAGAAAGTTTAGCTTCTTCCTGTTGGGCTTTGGCTATTTTCAACTGTGCCATGTTCAATCCTTTATTAAATAAAGGTTGTGTCAGTGAACCAACTGCGGAGAGTAACAGCTTACCCGGGTTGATAATCATGCTTCCGGCAGAATTTGTCCAACCTGCCGTACCTCCCAAAGTAATGGAAGGATAAAAGGCTGAACGTGCCGCATTGGTACTATAAAAGGCCTGTGCCAGCGAGAGTTCCGCACTCTTCACGTCGGGACGACGGGAGAGTAACTGCAAAGGTACGCCAACGGTAAGTTCTTCCGGGAAACTTTGTCCCTGTAGCTTTCCACGTTCGATGGCGTCGGGCACATCACCCAGTAAAATAGAAAGTGAATTCTCTACTTCACGGATTTGCTGTTTAAGGTCGAGCAAAGAGGCTTCTACCATATAACAGTTTGCTTCGGTCTGGGCTACTCCGGCCTCATCTGTCATACCTGCTGCTTTCATGGCACGCATTGTCTTCACGCTCTCACGCCACTTGACGGCAGTTTCGGCAGAGACGTTGTATTGTGCATCGAGCATTAATAAGGTATAATACATATTTGCCACATTGGCTATCAACGAAGTAGTGACAGCTTGTTCGTACTCCAGGCTCTGAAGGTACAAAGCTTTCGCACGGCGTTTCGCATTGGTCAGTTTACCGAAAATATCAATTTCCCAACTGGCGGATGCTATGCCGCTATACGTCCAGGAACCTTTTGATTTATCAAAGCTACTGACACCTCCCTGCGGAGTCAGCATAAAAGAAGGCAGATAGGCCAGGCGGGCGGATGACAGAGTAGCTTCCGCTTCTTTGATACGCCACTGAGCGGACTGCAAGTCAGTATTGCCTTGCAGTGCATGCTCAATGAGAGATTGTAGTTGCGGGTCGGTAAACAACTCGCGCCAGGAGAGAGAGGCGATAGAGGTGGTGTCTTCCACCTCTACATCCTGCCCGTAAAGTCCGTCGGTCTTGACTTCGGGACGTTCATATTTGGTGTAGATGCCGCAACTACTCAACAGCAAGGCTGCGACAGCTAAAGTGATGATTTGTTTCTTCATTTTTCTTTTGATTGATGTTCTTCTATTTCTTTCTTACTCACTTCCATATCCTCCTCAATCTGCCAGTCTTTGGTAGGCATGGACTGAGCCGGACGCAAACGTTCCTGCAACCACTGGAAGGTGACAAACAAAGCCGGAACGATGAAAAGCAATGCCAGTGTACCGATGGTCATACCACCTACTACACCTGTACCCAACGAACGGTTACCGTTAGCACCTACTCCGGTAGCTACTACCAGCGGGAACAGACCGAAGATCATGGTAAGTGCCGTCATCAGGATAGGACGAAGACGGGCTTTGGCTGCGCTGACTGCGGAAGCAATCAATCCCATGCCTGCTTTTCGGCGCTCGGCAGCATATTCCGTCAACAGAATGGCTGTCTTGGCAAGCAAACCGATCAACATAATCAAACCTGTTTGCAGATAAATGTTATTCTCCAATCCTGCTATCTTGGCAAACAAGAACGTACCCATCAAACCTACCGGAACCGCAAGAATAACTGCAAACGGAACGATGAAGCTTTCATAAAGCGCACTCAGAATAAGATAGATCATCAGAATACAGATGCCGAAGATAATTACCGTCGTACCACTCTGCTGGTTCTCTTCACGTGTGATACCACCGAAGTCATAACCGTAACCTTTCGGCAGGCTGATTTCTGCTGTCTCTTTCACGGCACGGATGGCATCACCCGTACTATATCCCTCGGCAGGCATGGCATTCACAGCTATGGAGTTATACATATTGAAGCGACTCAATGTCTCGGCACCATAACTACGGGTCAGCGTAACGAACTGGCTCAGCGGAGCCATCTCACCGTTTGCCATCCGAACAAAGGTGTTGTGCAGTGAAGTCTCATCCATGCGGTATTCCGGATGGCGGCTGAGCAGCTGCCCTTCGAGCTTGAATTGCAGAATGGCGGCGGCCTTGTGCATGCGCGCCAGCTCCATCTCGTCCTCGTGCAGCTCCTCGCCGTTGTCGCGCGGCAAAAACGCCTCGCACGGGTCATCCGCATAGCAGGCGGCGGCCAGCGTCGCCAGCGGGCGCAGCGAAATGCCGTAGCCGACCTCGAGCGTTTCCAGATTGCCGTATTTCACGGAGGTCACGATCACCTGCGCGATGCAGGCCTCCGAGAGCGCCGCCGCGCCCATCCACGCGATGTCGTGGTTGCCCCACTGCACATCGACCTGATGGTAGTTTTCCAGCGCGTCCATAATCAGATCGGCGCGCGGCCCGCGGTCAAAGATATCGCCGATAATGTGCAGCCTGTCGATGGCCAACGCCTGAATCACGCCGCTGAGCGCGATAATCATCGCGTCGGACTGCCCGGTTTCCAGTATGGATTGCATCACCTCGCGGTAATAGCCCTCCTTGTCCGGCGTGTTGTCGCTGAGCAGCATTTCCTCCATCAGCGCGCCCATCCCTCTGGGCATCGCGTCGCGCACGCGCTTGCGGGTGTATTTCACCGAGCACATCCGGCAGACCTCGAGCAGCCGATAGATCGTCAGCCGATACCATTCCGCATTGACAATCCCCTGCTTTTTGAGCAGCGCCAGCTTCTCGTCCGGGTAATAGATCAGCGTGGAGAGCATGTCCCGCTCGTGGCTGGACAGGATATCGCCGTATAGGTCGTTGATCTTGCGCTTGATGACGCCGCTCGCGTTATGCAGAATATGCAGGAAGGCGGCGTGCTCGCCGTGAAGATCCGAAAGGAAATGCTCGGTGCCCTTGGGCAGGCGCAGCACGGCGCGAAGATGCGCCACCTCGGCGGACGCCTCCTGAATGGTTCGATACTGCTTGCGCAGCAGCTTCAAATAGCGGATTTCCTGCGGAGAAAAGCTCTCTCTCACAGTGGGACGCCTCCTTTTTTTCTGACACACGCGGCGCTCGCCGCATGCGAAACGCTCCGCTTTCACATCCGTCGTCGTAAGAGCCGAAATAAAAGCCGAGCGCGTTTTCCCCTTTTGCAGCAAACGTCCGAGGCAAAACAGACGAGCGGTCTGTTTTGCCTTGGACGCTTTTTTCATGGTTTACTTAGCGCGGGCGATGCACTCCACCTCGATGGAAAGCCCCATCGGCAGCGCGGAAACCTCCACGCAGGTTCTCGCCGGATAATCCGGGCCGAACACCTCGGCGTAGAGCTTGTTGACCTCGCCGAAATCCGCCATGTTGGTCAGATAAACCGTCGTCTTGAGCACATCGGCCGTGTCCGCGCCCAGCTCGCCGAGCACGGTTTTGATGTTTTCAAACGCCTGAGCCGCCTGCGCCAGCGTGCCGCCCTCCGGCGCCTTGCCGGTCTGCGGGTTCACGCCGATCATGCCGCTCAGGTAAATCACGCCGCCGTAAATCGTCGCCGTGGAATACGGTCCGAGCGCCGCCGGGCCCTTTTTCGTCTTAAAGCAAACCTTTTCCATGTTGTTTTCCTCCCTGTATATTTGATTTGTTTTTTTCCTTAATCCCTTCGCTGAACGCCGACGTAGACGATCTGCGCCGCCGCATCATACGTATCCTCCGAGATGATCTCGGTCTGCCCCGTGCCTTCATTGATCCGCTTCACCGTCGCGCGGCAGCCGGGCATCGCTTCGCCCACGGGGATGCGCTCGTCGGTATACGTCGCGTAGCGTCCCTCGCTGTCGCGCACATAGACGGGCTCATCCGGCGCGTCGATCGTCTCTATTTCGCTTTCAAGCGCAAACCGACCGTCCGTCGGCTGGCCGATGAGCTGAAGCTCCATCGTCTGTCCGCCGTCCGTGCCGTAAACGCGCGCCGTCAGGAACAGCGGCGTCTGCGTATTGTTGACAAAGACCAGATCCAGCCCCTGATCGGAGACTGCCGCCTCCTGCCCCGCCTCGCAATAGGGAACGGGATAGACCGCCGCGCTGCGCTCCGCAACCTCCAGTCCACC
>ERZ779840.3673-NODE-3673-length-11892-cov-5.978542_pt1 | contig 11892 bp, 9 predicted proteins | sample MGYA00511561_ERZ779840 | MGnify/ENA primary metagenome ERZ779840 (study PRJEB29588, sample SAMEA2162036) | human gut metagenome | biome: human gut; feature: human-associated habitat; material: faeces | place: Denmark | collected 2008/2010 ...
GCAGCCGCTGTTCGGCGTCCTGCAGGGTTCCGGTGCCCGGCAGCTGGCCTTTTTCGGTGTGATAGGTCAGCTTGTGGCCCTGCACCTCGATGTAATAGATCTCCCACAGCAGCAGCCGCTGGGTGCCGGTGGGCAGGGCCACCATCACGCTCTCGGCGGCGGCGCGCCAGCGCTGGGCCGCACGGTCCAGCTTGATGCTCAGCGGCCCATACTGGGCAGGCTTGATGATGTAGTCCAGCGCATCCACCTCATAGCCCTTGACCGCAAACTGGGCCATGTTGGTCACAAAGATCAGGATGACCTGCCGGTCGATCTCCCGCAGGCGGTGGGCCGCCTCCATGCCGTTGATGCCCGGCAGCTCAATGTCCATGAACACGATGTCATAGTCGGCACGGTAATGTTCCAGAAACGACGCCGCATCCCCGAAGGCCGTGGTCTCCAGCGGGATATCCCGCTCTGCCGAGTAGCGGGCAAGGCATTCTTTCAGATGTTCCAGCTCTCTGGGGCTGTCCTCCACGATCGCACAGCGCAGCATCCGGTTCTCCCCTTCACAAAAACTTTTCGGAATCAGTATAGCGCAATCTGTGAAAATTGGCAACAATTGCCCTTGCACACAATAAACATCCACCAGCCGAGCTGGTGATTTTTCCTTCATTTTTGTCGATTCGTGTCCATTGGGAAACAGCTGAAGGTTTTTCACGCTCACAGGGTCCGGCCTTGCCCATATTGCAAAAGCCAAAATATTTTCAACATTCAATCAAAAAACAAGGCAATGTGTTGACTTTTGCTGAAAGTCTTGCTATAGTATGAGATACAAGGATTCCATATAGGTTCTGCGTGAGAGAATGAGAGACGCACAACAGCCCCTTTCGGCTTGTGGTGCGTCTTTTTCTTTTTGCAAGGTTGGAATCTTCTCTGCGTTTTTCCGTGTGCACCGGAAGTACAGCAGTCCCAAAGACCCGATGGGAGAATGGCCATTCCCGTCCATCATCACAAGAATGACACGATACCAAGAGACTGTCAAAAGGAGAACAGAATCATGAAAAAGATTTCGCGGAAAAGTTTCCTGAAGCTGGCAGCCGCCACCACTGCCGGAACTGCTATGGCTCCCGCTCTCATGGGCTGTGCCTGGCCTGACACGCAGGGCCACACCCCCTACAAAGGCGATATCGTGTTGCTGCTGAGCAACGATATCCACTCCAATCTGGGTACTTCTAAGATCATGAGTACGGACGGCTCTACCCGGATCACCGGCGGCGTGGCGCGAATGGCCGCCGCACAGGCCGGGGTACGCCACCGAGCCTTTGGCAAAACCCTGACCTTGGACGGTGGTGACTACTCCCAGGGAACTCCTTACCAGGACGGCTATCAAAAGGGCTGGGAGATTCTGGCCCTGGCCGAAATGCAGGTAGATTTCTGCACCCTGGGCAACCACGAATTCGACGTGGGCGATCAGGCCGTCGAAAACTCCTGGGTCAACGCCCGGAAAAACCGGCTGCGCTACGGGGTCTACCACAAACTGCCCCAGTTGCTGGTATCCAATATGTTCATCAAATACAACGCCAACGGCGAGCCGATCTCTTATACCAGCGCCGACATCCGCCCCAATGACCTGAGCACCAATGCTTTTGGTGCCGGGGCCTACGCCAAGACCGGAGCCAAAAACTACGCCATCCGCCAGGTAGCAGGCTACAGGGTGGGTCTGTTTGCCCTGGAAGGCGAGGAGTCCTACGGCTACTGCAAGAACTCGGACCTGACCCGGATGGACTGTGCCGAGGTTGCCAGAGTCTATGCCCGTTTCCTCAAGGAGGAGAAGGGCTGCGATCTTGTCATCGCCATCAGCCACTGCGGCATGGAAGAGGACCGGGCCACCGCGCGGGCTCAAGAAGGCTTCCTGGACGTGATCCAGAACGCTCACGACCATCTCGTCTATGACCAACCCATCGTGGAAAACGGCGTGATCATGACCTCCACCGGCTGCTATGCTCAAAACCTGGGCGTGCTGAGCCTGCAAAAAACATCTGCCGGCTGGACCTGGGTGCCCGAGGAGACCTGCTGCTATGAGCTGACGAAGGCATACGACTACGAGGATCCCCGGGATCTGTCACCGGAAGCTCTGGCATACCGGAGTATGCAGGATCTTCTGGCCCGCTACGACGCAGACCTGACGGCACCGGACGGCTATTTCTCCAAGCTGGGTCTGGACGATGTAACGCCGGACAGCGTGGTGATGACCATCCCCACCGGCTACGACTATATCCAGTACGAAGACGGAAAGGCCATCGGATACACCTACATCCAGTCTCCTGTCACCGCCTTTATCTGTGATTCCTTCAATTATGCCTCCGGCTCTCAGGTATCCTTCGTGTTCGGCGGCTACGTCCGCACTGCGCTGTATCAGGGTGACTTTACCGTCGCGGACGCCTTCAACGAGCAATCCACCGGTGAATCGGCGATCGACCACAGCGCGGGCTCCAGTCTGGTGGTCTGCGACTTGTCCGGTGCACAGCTGGCATCCATCTGTGTCTTTGATGCTGCGTGCTCCGGTGTCACCCCTCAGGGCCGGACCTACGGCGGTGCCGGCACCCTCCACACCGGAAATCTGCGCTACCGCTATCATATTTCTGACGGGCAGATCTCCTGTGATGTTTCCAGCATCGAAGTCTATTTCCCGGAGAGCGACAGCTGGCAGCCTCTGGACTTCCACAAAGCCTACTCCACCTCGTTCACCTTTGAATCCTCCCAGAACTTGGTGAGTCTGCTGCCCTGGGCCAGCAAAATGGCCACAGGGCAGGCGCTTCCCTTTGCCCCCTACGATGAGGCCACCGGCACCTACATGGATGTTCCTTCCGACAACAAATCGGAGGAATACTACCGGTTCTGGGCTCCTTATTGCCGCGGCAAGGGTGTGCTGGAGGGCACCAGCTATGAACTGAAATCCTGGACAGCCCTGTATTACTATGCCGCCAGCATGAACGGTACCTTATCCGATGCCTACACCCCGGACCATCTGATGCAGACCCGCATCCAGGGTTGATTTTCCAACAACTTCTGATGTAAAAAGCCATACGCCCCCGGCAGGCTAGAAGATTAAATCAAAAACAGCTGGATGCTTCATCTGAACGATGATACACCCAGTTGTTTCTTTTATTGGCACAGCCTCTCTAACAACGCCGTGCAACCTGCCAGTACATCCCGCCATGTGTCCTCGAAATTTCCAGTAAACCACGGGTCGGCCACATCGTGCGGCGTACTGGTATACGACATCAGGAGGGAGACCTTGTGCAACGGGTCGTTCCCTACAAAACGAGCCATATCCCGCAGGTTGCTTCGATCCATTGCAACCAGATAATCATAGGTATCATAATCCTGCCGTGTCATCTGACGCGCCGTTTTGCCTACACAGGAAATGGCATGGTCTGCCAATTTTTGCCGAGCGGGTGGATAGACCGGGTTGCCCACTTCTTCCGCACTGGTCGCAGCAGAGGCGATTTCAAATTTTTCTGCAATACCGGCTTTTTCCACAAGGTCTTTCATAACAAATTCCGCCATGGGACTACGGCAGATATTTCCCAGACAGATGAACAAGATTCGGGTCATTTTCTCTCAGCTCCTTTGGGCAACAGGATACCATTGTCGGGACAGTATTGGAATGGGCTTTTCCCTGCTCTGCCAGAACGTAACGAAAAGCATACCCTCCACCAACTGTGCAAAGACATCCGTCCAGCCCGCAGAATGCCAGCTTCTTTCGGAGATTGGAAACGGTATTGCCAACCACTTTTAAGGTATCAGCGCAATCCTTTCCCCATACAGCATCAAAAAGCTCTTTTTTAGAGAGCGTCGTTCCTTCGCAGACTGCCAACACCCACAACAGGTCGGATTCAAGACGTGTCAACGAAATATTTCTGCCGTTGGCTGAAATTTCATGTCGGGTGTTGTCAATCACCAATCCCGGCAGTTCCAGTTTTTTCTTTGCGCAGAATGTGATCTGCTCCGCCTCAATCTGCGCCTGTTGTAAAAGGCTCAGAATCGTTTGCTCCAGTACCTGGTCCGGGGTGTTCGCTCGTATCACAATCATGGAAGGCTCCTGTGTCACCGTTACTCTGCATCCATTTCGCGGATCAGATTGACCATTTCGATGGCGCTGACCGCGCAGTCATAGCCCTTGTTTCCGGCTTTCGTACCTGCCCGCTCGATTGCCTGCTCGATATTTTCAGTCGTCAGAACGCCAAATAAAACAGGAATACCGCTTTCCAGCGAAACTGCTGCGATGCCTTTTGAGACTTCGTTGCAGACGTAGTCGTAATGGCTGGTAGAGCCGCGAATCACTGCGCCAAGGCAAATCACAGCATCGTACTTTCCGCTTTTTGCCATTTTGGAAGCAACCAGCGGAATTTCAAACGCTCCCGGCACCCATGCGACATGAACATCGTCCTCGCTCACATCGTGCCGGAGGAGTGCATCCATTGCCCCGCCAAGGAGCCTTGAGGTGATGATCTCGTTGAATCGTGCAGCAACGATACCGACCCGGATGTTTTGTGCAATCAGTTTTCCTTCAAATGATTTCATTGTAAAATCCCTCTTTTCCTTAATAACTCAGGATATGTCCCATTCTTGCCTGCTTGGTTTTCAGATAGAACAGGTCGTGCGCGGTCGCAGTCATCTGAATTGGGACACGTTCTGTAATCTCCAGACCGAACTCGGAAAGTTGGTATACCTTATCCGGATTATTGGTCAACAGGCGCAAACTATGTGCTCCCAGCTCCCGCAAAATCTGTGCTCCCATATAATACTCCCGTTCATCTCCATGGAAACCAAGGGCGAGGTTGGCTTCCAGGGTATCCATGCCCTGTTCCTGCAACTCGTAGGCACGCAGCTTATTTATAAGACCGATACCGCGCCCTTCCTGCCGCATATAGAGCAGGATGCCACGCCCCTCCTTTTCAATTTGCGTCATCGCCGCAGCCAACTGCTGTCCGCAATCGCAGCGCAGCGAACCGAACGTATCACCCGTCAGACATTCCGAATGCACCCGACACAGGACATCCCGGCCATCACCGATTTCACCTTTTACCAATGCGATGTGATGCTCTCCGTTCAGGCGACTCACAAAACCGTATGCGCGGAAGTCGCCGTATTTTGTCGGTAGATTTACGGCAGCCACCTGATCGACCAGCTTTTCGTGACACTTACGGTACTCTTGCAAGGCTTGGATGGTGATGAATTTGATTTGGAATCGTTCTGCCAGCTGTGCAAGTTCCTCCGTGCGCATCATAGTGCCATCGTCCCTCATGATCTCGCAGCAAAGCCCGCACTCTTTCAGCCCTGCCAGACGGCACAGGTCTACGGTGGCTTCTGTGTGGCCGTTCCGTTCCAGAACACCATTTTTCCTTGCTAAAAGTGGGAACATATGACCCGGTCGCCGGAAATCTTCTGCTTTTGCGTCTTCTGCTACACAGGCCAGCGCGGTAATAGAGCGTTCCGCAGCAGAAATGCCGGTCGTGGTTGAAATATGGTCGATGGACACGGTAAAGGCGGTTTCATGGTTGTCCGTGTTATGCCGAACCATCTGCGGAAACTTCAGCTTCTGTACAAAGGCTTCCGACATCGGCATACAGATCAGACCTTTGCCGTGGGTCGCCATGAAATTGACATTTTCTGTTGTCGCAAACTCAGCGGCACAGATAAAATCGCCCTCGTTTTCGCGTTCCGGGTCATCCGTCACCAAAATAATCTTGCCTTGTCTCAAATCTTCCAGAGCTTCCGGAATGGTATTGAATCTCATTGTTGTTTCTCCTTATTCAAATCCGTAGCGTATCAGCATTTCTTTCGTGACAGAGCTTTGCCGGTGTTCCTGCGGTATCGGCTGAAACAGCTTTTCGACATACTTGCCAAGGATGTCGGTCTCCAGATTTACCACATCGTTTTTGTGCCTTTGACACAGATTTGTACAGCTGACGGTGTGAGGGATGGTGGACACTGAAAACGCATCCGAACTGACTTCTGCCACCGTCAGGCTTATACCATCGACCGCGATGGAGCCTTTTTCCACGACATAGCGCAAAAGATTCGGTTCCGCATGGATGGTAAACCAGACCGCATTGTCGTCTTTTTCGATTCGCAGGATGCACCCGGTGCCATCCACATGACCCGCCACAATATGCCCGCCGAACCGTCCATCCGCAGCCATTGCCCGTTCCAGATTGACCCTGCTCCCGACCATAAGACCTGCAAGAGAGGAGCGGTTCAGGGTTTCATGCATAACATCGGCAGAAAAGCTGTCTGCAAAAAGCCGGGTAACGGTCAGGCAGATGCCATTCACTGCGATGCTGTCACCGATTTTTGTGTTTTCCAGAACGGTCCGTGCCTGAATGTTCAGCACTTCCGAATGCTGCCCATGCGTGATCTGCTTTATGGCTCCGACTTCTTCTATAATTCCAGTGAACATGGATACTCGACCTCGCTTTCAATCAGGATATCCTCGCCAAGATGGGTCAGGCTGCTGTTTTTCAGCCGGAATGCTGCACTCGGCACAGGAACTCCTGCACCTTCCACCGGTGTTTTTGCTTCCTGTCCGCCGAACAGCTTTGGGGCAATGTACGCCTGCACCTGTTGAACAACGCCGCTTTCCAGTGCTGCCCAGTTCAGTGTCCCTCCGCCTTCCAGAAGAATGCTGTCGATTTGTTCCTGACCAAGTTTTTCCATAAGTTGTACAAGGTCAATGTGACCGTTCCTTTTGTCCAGACAAATCACTCGGCACCCAGCCTGTCGATATATCGCCTGCCGTTTCGGGTCGGCACAGCAGGTCGCAAGGATGGTCGGGATCTGTTTTGCTGTTGCGACCACCTGTGCTTGCAATGGTGTCCGCAGCTGAGTATCGCAGACGATGCGAACTGGATTTTTTCCGTTCTCCATGTGGCAGGTCAATAAGGGATCATCGGCAAGAATGGTTCCGACACCGACCATGATTCCGCTGAAACGATGCCGCTGTTGTTGAACATCCGCTCGGGCAGCTTCCCTTGTAATCCATTTGGATGCGCCCGTAACTGTGGCAATTTTTCCGTCCATTGTCATGGCATACTTCATAGAAACAAACGGGCGTTTTGTCGTTATAAAATGGAAGAATATCCGATTGAGTGCGTCGCATTCTTCCCGCAAAACGCCTTCCGTCACCGCTACCCCCTGCACCCGCAAAGCAGCAATTCCTTTTCCCGACACCAGCGGGTTTGGGTCTGCCGACCCCACTACGACCCGGCTGATGCCCGCTTCCAGAATAGCATTCACACACGGCGGCTGTTTCCCAAAATGACAGCAGGGCTCCAGCGTCACATACATCGTTGCCCCTTCGGGGTCAACAGCGCAGGATGCTAACGCATTTCGCTCCGCATGGGGCTGGCCATACCGTTCATGCCATCCCTGCCCGATGATCTGACCATCTTTTACAATGACAGCACCCACCATCGGATTTGGGGATGTCCATCCGCATCCTTTTTTAGCCAGTTCTAAGGCAAGACGCATATACTCTGTATCGTTCATCTCTCTGCCTCCAAATAAAAAAGCCCCGAACCAGATTGTTCAGGACAAGGCAAACAGGCGCAGTATCTCCTGCGCAAAAAGAAAGCTCTGAAATGCAAACGCATCTCAGAGCAACTTCCATGAGCACAGAGATCTTGTGGTTTCTCTATACTTTCCTATCTTCTTTCATCCAGACTGTACTGTCGGCTTCGGAGTTTCACCGAATCATGCCTTGCGGCTCGTGGGCTGTACCACCGGTAGGGAATCACACCCTGCCCTGAAGATTTTCTATTCAATTACGGTGGAAGTATAGCACGGCGGCAGATGGATTGCAAGTCCATTTTGCAAACCGGGACAAAACCGGGACGGTCAGCCTTTTGGGGCGGGAGGTCAAATATATGCTCTTCGCACTGCGGCTTCGGCTGTAGGACATGCAGAGAAGCATCGGAAGCACTGGTTTTTTGCACGGCCCTGTGGTATCATTTCTCATAGAGAGCCGAGAGGCGCAGACAAGAAAAACAGCGTCTATTTCACATGCGGATCCGAGCAGCTCCAGCAAAGACAAGCTGGCTGCGTTTTTTGAAAGATCGCCGTGTGTCTCGGCAGCGGTGAAAACACAATGCACGTTCTCTGAATGAGGTGATCGGATATGGCAAAGAAAATGACGCGGGCCGCGCTGTTTTTCATAATTGGGACGGTCATTTTGACCGTTTTCTACAAAAAGACCGCCTACGGGCCGGCGCTTTCACTTGCCATTACCTTCGGAACGGCTTCCTACCACCTCGTCATGCGGCTGCTGGTGGGAGGCGCATTTCAGGCAGTAATGCAGAATCGTGCAGACCTCCGCAAGCGGTGGTACCGGGTCGGCAGGCGGGAAATGGCGGTCTATGAAGCGCTGAAGGTAAAGCGGTGGAAGCGCAGAATGCCCACCTATGACAACGCGCTGTTTGATCCGCGTCTGCATACATGGGACGAGGTCGCCCAGGCCATGTGCCAGGCGGAGCTGGTCCATGAAACGATCGCGCTGCTCAGCTTTCTGCCCATTGCGGCGGGACTCCGGTTTGGCGCATACCCGGTATTCATCGTGACCTCCGTTTTGTCCGCCGGATATGACCTGCTGTTTGTGATGATGCAGCGGTATAACCGTCAGCGGATCATGGCGCTGCTGGAGCGCAAGCGCACATCGTCCGCCTGCGCCAGATGACCCCGTAACCGATCAGCAAAGGGCCGCCATCCCGATTCACCGGGCAGGCAGCCGGTTCTGCGGTAAAAATGAGCATGGCCGAAGCGCGAGATCGCGCTTCGGCCATGCTTTTTGTTCTGCTTGTTCTGCGCTTGTCATAGCCGGGCGGAACGATGGGAGGAACCGCGCTTACCCGGCAAGAAGGCTGCTGAGTGCGGCGATCAGTTCCTCGATGTTGATGGGCTTGGACAGGAAGCCGTTCATGCCGCATTCCAGCGCACTCTTCCGGTCCTCCTCGAAGGCGTTAGCCGTCATGGCGAGGATCGGAATTTTCGCCAGTGCAGGGTCAGGCAGCGCCCGGATCTGTCTGGCGGCCTCGCCGCCGTCCATAAGGGGCATCTGCACGTCCATCAGCACCAGATCGTAGTCTCCGGGTTTGGACTCCTTGATTTTTTCCACGGCTTCCACGCCGTTTTCCGCCGTATCCACCACGAAGCCGTATTTGCTGAGGATCTCCACGGCGATCTCCCGGTTCAGTTCGTTGTCCTCCGCCAGCAGGATGTGCTTGCCGCGGAAATCCGGACTGCCGCCGGGGAGGACGCTGTCATCGGTCTCCGTCTGGCTCTGGCCCAGAGCCGCCAGCAGGGTCTCCCGCAGGTCGGACATGAACATGGGCTTGGAGCAGAACGCCGTGACGCCGGCGGCCTTGGCCTCCACCTCGATATCCGTCCAGTCATAGGCCGTCAGGATAATGATGGGGGTCCCGTCCCCCAGACTGCGGATCTGACGGGTCACCTCAATGCCGTTCATATCCGGCAGACGCCAGTCGATGATATAGGCGTGGAACGCATCCCCCAGCTCCATGGACTGCCGGGCCCGGAGGACGGCCTCCTTGCCGGAGAGCGTCCACTCCGAGCGCATCCCCACCCGGACCAGCATTTTGGTCACGCTGTCGCAGGTGTTGAAATCGTCATCCACCACCAGGGCCTTCAGGCCCTCCAGCTCCGCGATCCGCTCCGCACGGTGGTGCTCCGGCTGGACGCGCAGCGCCACACGGATGATAAACTCGGTGCCCTTGCCCGGCTCTGTCCGGATCTCGATGGTGCCGCCCATCATATCCACGATGTTCTTGGTAATAGCCATGCCCAGGCCGGTGCCCTGGATCCGGCTCACGGTGGAGCTCCGCTCCCGCTCAAAGGGATCGAAGATCTTCTTCGCAAACTCCGGACTCATGCCGATGCCGTTGTCCTTGACCCGGATCTCATACTGCTCCCGGTCCTTCCGGGTCCCCGGAAGCTGTCTGAGCCGGACGGAGACCGTTCCGCCTGCCGGGGTGAACTTGATGGCGTTGGACAGCAGATTCAGCAGCACCTGATTCAGCCGCGTCTTGTCGCAATAGACATCCTCATCGGTGACGTCCATGGCGTCCATATAAAGCTCCAGCTGCTTTGCGTGGATCTGCCCGCTGACGATGGTCTTTAAGTCATGCAGCACATCGGACAGGTTGGTCTCCGTCTCCTCCAGATGGATCTTGCCGCTTTCGATGCGGCTCATATCCAGAATGTCATTGATGAGGGAGAGCAGATGGTTGCCGGAGGCCAGGATCTTGCTCAGGTAGTCCTGAACCCGCTCCTTGTCATCCATATTGCTCACCGCCAGCGTGGTGAAGCCGATGATGGCGTTCATAGGTGTGCGGATATCATGGGACATATTGGAAAGGAACGTGCTCTTGGCCCGGTTGGCGGTCTCCGCGGCGCGGACAGCCTCCGAAAGAGCCTGATTGATCTTCTTGTCGGCAGTCCGGTCCGACATGACCAGAATGTACTTCGTTCTGCCCTCCACATTGCTGCCCATGGCGATAACGTGGAACCAGCGGTGCTCGCCGGTCTTCTGGTGGATATATTCAAAGTCCCATTCACGCTGCTCGTTGACCGCAAGCCCCGTGAGATAGTTCATCGTCTGCTCTGCGGACTCCTGAGGATGCAGCTTTCCCAGAACATGAACGTCCTCCTGGATCTGTTCCGCCGTGATCCCCAACAGCTTTTCCACGTTCGGGCTGACATAATCCGCCCGATCCGTTTGGGCGTCCAGCATCAGGAACACATCGTCCACGTTCATGGAGAGCTTCATGAACAGCTCATCCCGGTACAGGATCTCCATGTCCTTCCGTCTCAGCTTGACGCTGCTCTTTCGGTGCACGAGCGCAAGGGCCAGCGCGGAAATGCCGAGGACAATCATGCTCACCATCACGATGGTGCTGGATTGCAGCGCGTTCATGCCGGCGTTGACGACCGCCGCCGGAACAAGGCCCACGATCGTCCAATCCAGAATGTGGGCGCTCTGATACGTCATGTAGTACCGCGTACCGTCCAGTGTTACCAGCCGGGAGCCGCTGCGGCCCTGCGAGAAATCGTCGGACAGGGTCTGAATATCCTCACTGGTGAGAGGAGAGCGCTCCTGCATGGCGGCCAGCAGGTTGTAGACGTCCTCTTCCATCTGCGCCGCGCAGTTGATGATGATGCGGCCGTCGGGATGGAGCACATATCTGCTGGCAGTCCCGTCAAAGGCGGAGATATCCAGCACCTTCACAATATCGTCATTGTAATAGGAAACCGCCACGGCGTCATACGCGAAGCCCCGATAGGTCCCCTGATTTTCCGGACAGGCAAACACCAGCATCTCCGGCTTTCCGGGCAGCACGGCGCTCATGACGATGTCGCCGCCCTGGGAGATCCGGTCCTCTAGATCATCCTGTATGCCCAGGTACCCCGTCTCCCCCGCAGCCGTCATATAGTTGCCCTCGGCGGAGAGGAAATAAAAGTTGGAAAAGCCCGTTTCCTGCTGAACAGACTCGATGAACTGCCGGATCTCGTCCTCGTCGGAAATGTGCCGCATGGTGGTTTCCCATATGTGCAGGTAGGTCAGGTTCTTCTCCACCACCTCGTTCAGCATATTGTTGGACTGGTGGAGCACCTCCGCCAGATGGGCAGTGCTCTCCTTGTAGACCGTCTGGAACACGAAGTCGAAATATCGGACGCCGGCAGCGGCGATCCCCAATAACAGGACAAGCACCGCCGCCAAAGCAGCCACCCGCCGCTTCCCCAACGGTCTCATCCTTTTTGCGTGGTAATGCGTTTCTTCCATTGTTGCGGCAAGGGTACACCGTCCAATGTGAAGCATTGGGCGGTGAGGAA
>ERZ779840.3674-NODE-3674-length-11890-cov-2.894550_pt1 | contig 11890 bp, 7 predicted proteins | sample MGYA00511561_ERZ779840 | MGnify/ENA primary metagenome ERZ779840 (study PRJEB29588, sample SAMEA2162036) | human gut metagenome | biome: human gut; feature: human-associated habitat; material: faeces | place: Denmark | collected 2008/2010 ...
ATGCAAAAGTACGTTTCCGTCCCCTTCCCGGGGATCTTATTTCTCAATCCTGTCCTTTACATGCCTAATCTTAACTGGATTCCAAAGCCGAATTGCGGCGCAAAACCAAATCCGACTTTGGAATAAACTTCTTTCGCCTTAAAAAAGCCAAAACTGCAGTATTTTCAGGCATCGGCGCAAAATTAAGTTCTACCTCTTTGGAAACTATCCTCATTATACCAATCTTTTCGATATAAATCTATCAATTTTCTTCATACGAAATTTGTCCAATTCCCATATCATATAATTTTCCCTGATACATCGTACACTTACAAACATGTGGCGCGATCTTCCATCCGATATCTTTCTGATGTTTATGCACACTGTATTGGCGTCCCAATGTATTTTTAAACACCTGATCTACCACCATTACCGCATTCTCACCAAACAGTGCATACAAAATCGTCTTGGAAAGGAATCCACAGCCTCCTCCCAAAAATACAGCATGTCCCGCTGTAACGGTGCGGTGAAACCGGCTGTAAAAATACTGATTGCAAACCTGTTGAAATACCTCTGCGGCTTCTAATAAATCATCGATATCATAAGGACATAACTGCGTATCAATAGAAAGAGGAAAACAGATTTCTGTTCCCGGAATCAAAGACTCCCGCAAAAGCGGCAATGGCTTTTGTTTTCCATCCAATGTATAATCAATTTTCTGACTCAACGTCAACTGATCGGTAGAGATTGACTCACTATCTCCCACATGAAGTCCTGCCAGACAATCATTGACTGCACTTGATAATTTCTTTTCATCTCTGGAAAGCGTATACAAAATCTGCTGCTCCAATTTTTGGGTTTCCCGCGACAAATAATCCTTCCTCTTGGCTTTCCGTGGTGCACTCATTTGGATTTCCTGGCAGATCTGCCAGAATGCCTCCGGCTTTTTTTGAATTTCCCAGACCAAAAGCGCAGTACGAAACATTCCTTTCACACTGCTTCCGGGTACATAAGGCAATCCATACGCATCTTTTACAAATGCATCAATCTCTTGTTGACGCGATGTACGATCGACAAAAGCCTCCCCTGCGTCCATTTCATAGAGCTTCCATGCTTCGTAATCTGCTTCCCGAAGTTTCTTTTGAGCAAGCCAGGTAGACAATGGCATCTCTCCATTTCTACTATCCATCAAAAAAGAAGTAAATTCTTTCTCCCATCCACGTGCACAGACATCTTCGTACATTTTTTCCACATTCGGAATAATAACACGATGATTCCATGGCATATATATGTATTCTTTTTTCTTTATTTTCTCACCAGAACCAATATGGATAGGCGAAAGCACACGAATTTTTACCCGATAATGTTTCAAAAACTGCTGCATACTCACACCCCCAAAAATAATGCCTTTGCATAACGATATACGGCATGTCGGCCACCATCCGACACATCATAGATATCTCCTGCAAAACGATTGACAAAACATGACCCCGGTGAGAATACATACAAATCTTTTTTCTTCCTCCATTCCGGCGCATAACTGGAAGATGCCACAAACCCAGATCTTTTTTCCAACAAATACGCAGCTCCTTCCAATGCCTGTTCCAATTCCTGATCCATTGGTAATGCCGTGGAAATCAATATATTTTGGGATGATTTTTTCTGCAATCTTTTCTCCAGTTCTTCCGAATGTTTTCCCTTTCGAAATTCAAATTTTCCCATACCACTGGATTTTTTCCCTCCAATTCCGGTATAAGACAATGACTCTAACAGTTCCTCTGCCAACGAAAGTTCTTCTTCTGATGCATATGCAACAATCAGATATAATCCGCATCCCTGCGCATAATAAAAGGTTCCCACCCGAAACGGCAGCGTATCTTCCTCTTTCCTTACATGCGCCATCGTCTGCTGCCGCAGTTGTCCATAGTCTTTCATTACATCCGCTTTGAAATTGATACTCCCTTTTAAAAATTCATCCAGTTGTTCTACCGGAAGATACTTTAATTTTTTATATGCTTTCTTTTGCTCGGATTCTCCCTGCCGGCCGGATGTAACATAGATCATTGGTTTCGGAATCATATACTGCTGCCCCATATACGGCAATGCATCCGAAAAAAGCAGTGTTCCTGCTTTTACCGCGTCATAAAATTTCTGATCTATTCCAAGCTTTAATGCTTCTATATACATCGCAGAAAAAATCTGGTCTGCATGAAATGTATAAGTACATTCATCCAATGCGCCTGTTCCAAAATGTACTCCGGTTTGAAACTCTAATTTATAGATAGTATATTTCATACAATCATCCTTCCAATATTGCGCGACACTGTTCCATTACAGAATCACCTCCCTCACCAATGACCGGCACCGCATCCAAATCTAAAAACCGGATGCGTCCGTATCCTCTTGAGCCGCTTCCTCCAAGGTAATCGTATTCCAAAAGACGAAATCCCTCTTTTAAAATTTTAAAATCCTGTGACAAAGTATCTACATCTATATCATTGGAAAATTCATATATAAGCTGCATCGGAAACTGTGCGCCACGGACAACGCGTTCAATTTGTCTTGGATTTGCCACAGCTGTTGTTCTGGATATAGAATTTTCAAACTTCACCTCTGTCGCACCAGTCAAGCCCAAATTCTTTAACTCCTCAAGATTAGACAAAAACATATCCGAAAATAAAATCCGGCTTTCTTTATGGTCTTTCGCACTTCCAAATAAATCTGTCAGGCATTTTGCATCATCATCTGCTGTCCGGATAGATTATAGATAGAGATCATTCGGGCCGCATGAGAAGTATGGATACTAAGAATATCTTCCACCGGTTGCCGGACAATGATAATCCCGTCTTTATCGGCTATTTCATCTTCAATGCCAGTGACCGGTCCTACAGAGAAATTGAGCCTGCTTACCGGAGTGTTATCATATCCTCCCAGAAGGTTTTGCTTATATAAGTTAATCGTATAACTGCCCTCCCCAATTTGAGGGTCAATCTCCAACTCAAAATCATAAGGCCGGCCTTCTTCTACAAACACATTAGCATAATGCAAGTTGGACGTAGTACCTTGACCGACTGCAAAAATCGCTGCCCTCAAAGTTCCGTCATATACATTACCCGTTCCACCTAATGACAAATCGGCCAATAGCTTAAGTTTTTCTCCCACCTGAAGTTGGCTATTCTCCAAACGTACATTGTCTATAACCAAAGTCGGGCTTCCCAACGCTCTGCCGACAGTAACGGCTATCCATTCTCCACTAATGTTATACACAGATCCTCCCCATTGCACATACGGGCAAATGTAATAATCTCCAACCGGAATTTCAGTAGAGACATCTCCCCGTTTATAAACCAAATCCGTGGAAATCGATATATCTCTATTATCCGTTCCCGGTTTCAGTTCTAATTGGGTAGCCCCCACCAGGCCCACAATCGTATAGTTGCCATCCGCCGTAGCAAACAGTACGCCTGCATCACCATAAAATTCATCGGTAGGGCTGCTATTGGAAAGCAACACCCTAAAATCGGCTCTACGCCCACTATAGAGATTATGTAAGATTTCGAGCCTTCCATCTAATTCTTCCCCAATCATCAGATTTCCCGTAAATGGAGTCAAGGTACATCGATCATCGGTCACGACAAGCGTAAACTGCGTCTCTGAACCATAATCACCACGTACGCGACTCCAAGTCGACTCACGTATATCTTGGGTCGCTAAATACATTGCATAAGTTCCATTGGCAAAATCGTTGGGGATCGTAACATTTGAAATAGATATTCTTCCGTATCCATAGTAAGTCTCTATACTCTCCAATTCTCTGCTCCACAACACAGACTGCTTTCCATCCTTTTCTACAATTAACCCTAACGAACCGCCTTTGAAGAGCAGATTCATATTATATATTTCAGTAGCCGTAAGAGTAAAGCTTTCACCCTTGGAAAATTCTTTTTTATTCGTTTGTAACTTTGCAAGAGAAAAGTGTGAAGTATATCTTGAGGATGCGCTAGGTGGTTGCAGTCCCAGGTACATTGCCTGGCCTTGTGTAAAACCACCTCCAAGATTGCTTCCACCACCAATACCGGGAGAACTGGGATTCAAAGAAGAGACTTCAAAGTATCCATTATTAATGCCACTCCATCCCCAATTAACATGAACCATATCCTGTGCATCATAACCGTCAAAAACAAATGCATGCCCTCCATCATCCGATGATCCGAAATAGTAAATAGGACGTTTCTCATTAATCTCCGATTTAATCAGGTTCATCCATTCGGCAGAAGTAAAATATTGACGATATGCCAAGCCTAAATTACCATCATATCCAAAGTAGTCAATTAAGGCCTGACCTACCTGATATGAGTAAGCTCCGGAACTGGAAGGTGAATACTGCATATCGACCGCTACACCGCAGGCCAACATTAATTGAGCAACAGCGTCAGCCTGTTCGGCAGTATAGGTTCCAGAATATTGCGGAAGCATATTATTCCAGTCAAAGGTAGTATTTCCGTAATCAAAAAAACATTCAATTCCATTAGGCGTTTTATAAGAATGAGTACCTTTTCCTTTTACCGGGTATTCGTAATATTTTAAAATCATAGCCATTGCCGTAGCTACACATCCCGTTACGCAACGCTCTCCCCGATAAAGCGGGCAGGCATTATAATAAGGTGCATCCTGATCCCAACAGATGCTTCCCAACAAAGGAGCTACAGACGGCGGAAAGCTGGTGGTAGTTAGCTGTTTAGATTCGGCAACCGCTTTTCCGCCATTAGCCAGTTCAGCATAGACGGAATTGTACAGTTCCAGCCACCCAAGTATATTCACCGGTAAGTTTTCAGTAACAAAACCGCCACTATCCGAATACCCCAGTATCGGCTTCATACGATCATCACCGGATACTATGACATAGGCAGACTGCGCATAGTTATAGACATAAAAGGCCGTTCCTCCCACACCACGGGTAGATGCGGACTCGAGCAAATCATTAGAAACCGCCACCAATTGAATATCACCGGCAGTGCGAGTCACGGCAGCGGATGACTGCATGAAAAAGGTTCGCGCCACGGAAAAAGCTTCTTCCGGAGAACGTTGGGCCGTCCATGCTGTTAAGCTGCATAAAAGGACTAAAGACAGGAGTAGTAATTTTCTCATAGAAACTATTTATTAGAATAATTAAACTTAGAATACAGGTTTCATACGGTCATTACCCGAATAACAAAAAGGGAGTATGCAAATATTCACATGGATTAATTGCAAACTCCCTTTAGTATATCCCGGAAAGTCCTTACTTCCTCAAGACGGGCATTCCCGTATCAAGCGAACGTCTTTCCCAGCTATTGCCATTCAAGTTTTTGATGAATATATTAAGATTTACTGATTTGGCAGTCTTTTCGGGAGCAACTTTCACCAACTTCATATCCCTGACAGCAACGGTAGCAAGCGATTTAAAGCTAAGCGCCTGTGCTTGGCTGGCAAGCGGTGCGAATACCGAAGAATAATAGGATATCAAACTAGCGCCTTCTTCAGTACTGGCCAGATAAGCAAATGACGTCCAATTGCCTTGATTACCAAACGTATTTTCAAAAACGATGCTATTGTCCGAGATACGTCCTGTCATAGTTTCCGTGCTAGTAAAACTACCGGCGTCCAAGTTTAAAGGGACTACCCGCATCGGATCATCATTGAGAGGAGCCACTGCCTGCGGTTTCAGAATGACATATCCTCGTCCATCATCATACGATAAAGTGAAAGTGTCATCATAACCTTCCAAAGGAAGCGCACCCTGCACAGTCAAGGTTTTCTCGTCAACCTTGGTAATAGTAACAGGTAAGGTGTACCTTCTGTTACCAATTACGCCATCAAGAGTCCAATCGCCCGCATAGGCTTCAATCGGAGTCGCAGGTTCTGAAGAAGCCACGTGCTTGAACTCAATATAAGACGCTTCCTGAGCCTCAGTCTCACCATCCGGGTTGGCACCATACGACACAGCCACCAAGTAATATACGCCATTGCCGGAAGCCTGTAATTTAACCTCACCGTTTTCTTTGACAGAAACATACTCAATCGTTTCCTCAATGATGCCATCAACCACTTCATCCAGGTCAGCGCTAGCAGGAACAAGAGCCAAACGAGCTTCTGTCACATCAGCTCCAAGTTCCACAGCAGCCAGGGCATAATTATATCCACTGGGATCGGTAAGGCTACCCTTATACTCCATGGTTACGGAGAAGTCGGAAAGCACAGCTCCAGGGAAAATGATGGTCACAACACCGTCGGCCTGCGTGTTGTTCCATCCGCCATGTCCATCCATATAGTAATATGGGGCAAGCTGCACTCCTGCAGGTGTGCCATCAGCCTGATACTGGAGAACCCTGTTGAACGTCCAAGCAGCTTCGCTGTTAAGGCTGGAGAAGTCGGAAGGATGGTGGGCATCAACATTTGTATTATAGTCATTTGATGTATTAAAGAAACCAGTACAGTAATATGGGAAATAAACCAGATCTTCCATTGTAATGGTCACATTGCCTATCTTGTCTCCCGGCTTCAATAGGGTGAATTCCACGTAGGGGCTCTGGTCGCCATTAGAAGTAAAGCCTTCCTTAGTTAACCCTTCAGAATACGGATCAACCAGACGATATAAACTCGGATTGAGATCGTTGCGTTGCAGCTCCACACTATATTTATTGGCAAACAAGAAAGCATCGCTGAAAGTAGCCTTCCCCAGAGAAGTCCAAGGAGCCGGAATACCCGCCTTGAACACATACTGAGCCATACCGTAAGGAGTGGTCGCACTTTCATCTCCAATAGTCAGTTTGATTTCAGAATATGCATCATACTCCAGCGACTCGGGGTTATAGCTGATGGACAACACAGCCTTGTCAACGCCTTGGGCAAAGCTGACAGAAGCTGGAATAGTGAAAAAGCTTCCACCCCCCGTAGCTGTAATAGGCACGGTAATCGCCTCATCAGTCTTGGCACGCATAAGAGTCACGTCGAACGATGTCTTGTCTTTGCTCAAATCAACAGTCGCACCATTTGTAGTCGGGAAATACACTTGGGCGTTTACAGGTTTGTCAGCAGGTGAATATTCCACATCGTCACCACAGGCAGTGAAAGCCAGTGGAAGTGCCAGCAAAAGCATGGCACTCAATATGTTCTTTATCTTGTTCATATACAAATTCTATTAAAAGTTAACTTGTTGGTTAATTATTACCCGGTGCATACGTGCCTATCGGAGTAGGACGTGTGGGGATGGAACCTGAAGGATCAGGATTGTTCTTGCCCTGGAGAGCTATATTTGAATCCACTTCATCTTTGGGAATCACCAATGCCCAGTTGGGTTTCACGCCTTCACAGTTTATCTTGAAAATATCCTCTATGTAGTTGGTTCCCTCATAGTTCTGGATTACACCCGGTTTCAGACGCTTGGCCGTGGGGAATGCGATGCCTTCACCCCAGAACTCGATGCGCATTTGCTTCAGCACTTCAAGCTGAACAGCACGTAGGTCGGTCAGCACACAGTTATAGTCAGGCTGACGGTATCGTTTCATAAAGTCGTTCAGCAACTGTACGCCTGCCGCCACATTTTGGCTGGCTCCTACAGCTTCAGCTTCTATGAAGTACATTTCTTCCACACGCATTACAGGAATGTCGGCAGCGGCACCAACGGAGTAAGTCTTATGGTCACCACTTACGCAGCGGAACTTCAGCGAAAAGTAGTCGGGCTGTTCGGCTAACCACGCATCGCCTTGCACTGATTGATAATCGTATATGCTTCTGTCCGGATCGAGGAAAGAGTACTTACGGAAATCGGTGTCAGCTATCCCATCATAGAGCGAGCGTGCTATCTGAGGCTTCGACAATGATGCATAGCCCCAATCGGCCTCACCGGAAATATGCCCTACGAAATTGGCAAGATTACTCATATTGGAGGCAGTGGGGTGGAAATACCACATCCATGAAGAAGTGGCGGTGTTGAAGCCTGTGATGGAGTTGTTCCACTGTGCGGCAGTCATGGGCGTTGCACCCGACGCGTCGATAGCCTTGCGGGCATACTCGGCTGCCTTGGCATACTCTCCATTCCACATATACACCTTGGCCTTCAAGCCATACACCACTGACAAGTCGGGGAAAGTTTTGCTAGTAGGCGTGTAATCTGCTAAACCGATTTCGGCCTTGTCAAGATCAGAAAGTATGAAAGCCATCATCTCCTCACGTGTTGCACGTGGATTGTTTTTAGCCATGTCGTTGGTGGTCGCCTCGGTCACGATGGGCACTGTAAGTCCCAATATTTTGCTGCAATCGGTGTAGATGTTTTCCACCGGTTCGAAAAGCGCCATCAGTGTATAATAGTCCAAAGCACGGAAGGCATGAGCCATACTTCCATATCCACGCATTTCATCGGAAATGGTGGGGTCGGTAACATCAACTACTGCTATCACATCATTAGCAGACTTGACGAACTTATACAAGGCAAAGTAAGGTAGGTACGAATAATAAGTGTTATCGCCCATTTCGTTGCTTGAACAGTAGGGATTCCACCAATCATAACCAGCCTCTGTGGCAACAATATCACCCAGAAGTTCGGACTGAGCCAACATCAACGAGGGGTAAGCGATGTCAGTTTCGTGAGTTTGCTTTCCGTACACCAGATAGCCTTGCACCATCTGCGACGGCAGACCATTGATTGCAGCCTCAAGCGCTGAAGCCGAAGCACCGATTTGCTCGGAGGTTGCGGTAGAGTTTTCAGGGAAAATCTCTTCTATACAGCCTGTCAATACCGTAGCCGATATCGCCATGGCCGAAAATAGTTTGAATATATTCTTCTTCATATTATTATAATCTATGTTTTAGGTTTAGAACTCAAATGTCACACCGCCGGAGATGGTACGCATCGGCGAGTAATAAGTGGCGTTGGTGGTCTCGTTGTATGACTGACGCGGGTCGAAACCTTTACGTTTAGACCAGTAGAACACGTTCTCAGCCGACATATATAAGCGCAATGAACTGATAGCCATTTTCTTTGTCCATCTGGAAGGTAGCGTGTAACCCACGTTGATGTTCTGAATGTTCAGGAAACTGGCATTGGTTAGGAAGCGTGTGGACATTGCTGCCGAATACTCGTCATTGAGCTGGAAGCGCGGAATATTGCTGCCCGTGTTCTCAGGAGTCCAAGCATTCAGCAAGTCCTTGTGGTAATTGGAACCGGCCGAACCAGAAGGTGAGGACATGAAATAGGCATACGTACCGTCATACTGCTTGCCGCCAATCTGGTATGTGAAGTTGATGCCAAAGTCCACACCATATACTTTCAGTTTGGTGCCGAAACCACCATACACCTTGGGAATGGAGGTCTCTTCAGTGATATAATAATCGGCATTAGCATAAATTTTGGTAGTTTCACGCCCAGTGACGTTACCGGCGTCATCTTTGGTATTCCGATACCACAGGGATTCACCATTTTCATCCACTCCGGCATATTCCTTCATGCGCCATGTGAACATGGGCAGGTCTTCAGCGATAAAGACGCTACCACTGGAATAACCTTTATATCCCTTGCCGTCGGCAGTGTACTCGGTAGAAATCTGCTTGTCAGGATCGAGCATCGTAAGACGATTCTTTAGTGTAGAAATATTGAGATTAACGTCCCATGTGAAGTTACGAGTGTCGAAGATGTTCACGTTGAAGTCCATTTCCACACCGCTGTTCACCATGTTACCCACATTGTCGAAGTAGGAAGAGTAGCCCAGAGAGGGAGCTACAGAGAATGAGAACAGCATGTCCGAAGTCTTACGTCTATAGTACTCAATGCTACCAGTCACGCGGTTCCACAGCTGAAATTCCGCACCAATATTGAAGTTGGTGTTGGTCTCCCAAGTAATATCCTTGGTACCTTTACTATAAAACGAAGTACCGACCTTGTTGTCGGAGTTGATGATGTCGAACACGTCGGTATAACGGAAGTCTCCGATATTGTCATTACCCTGCGAACCTACAGAAGCTTTGATTTTCAGTTCCTGTACCCATGAAGCGTCAAACCAGCTTTCCTTGTTGATGAGCCATGCACCGCCTACTGACCAGAATGTACCCCAACGGTAGTCCGGGTGGAAGCGTGAGGAAGCATCGCGGCGCAAAGAGGCAGAACCGAAAATGCGCTCGTCAAAGTTATACTGTAAACGGCCGAAGTACCCCTCGTTATTGCGGCGTTTCTTGTAAGAAGTGGCAGCCTGTCCATCGATTACGGCACCGTCCAGCTCATGGTTATCCTGAGAGAACATCTTAGACTTGCTGGCGCCCAGATAGTTTAGGCGATAATCGTAATATTCGTGTCCTAACAAAATGTCGAAGTTGTTGTCACCAAACGAGGTGGCATAAGAAACAAGCTGTTGCAGGTTATAATCATAATCACGCTGATGAGACTTGCTCACTGTACCACCTGTGGAGTCAAACTGCCCATAATAAGGGTTGTAGACATAAGTCCAACGTGTCTCATCCAAGTTGAAAGTACCGTTCAGTGTCACCTTCAGTCCCGGCAGCGGAGTGATGTCCACAAAAGCGTTACCGCTAAGGGCGTTTCCTTCGGCATTTCTTGTATTAAGCTTGTTGTCCTGAATGGGGTTGGCGTCGGCAATAAAGGGACGTTGCATACCGGCATTGATACCGCTACCGTAGTCCATCATTTCGATGCCATTGCCATCAACCATAATGCTTCCGTCAGCATTGCGCACGTAAGCGGGATAGATGGGAGCCATCTGAGTAGTGAATGCCCAGACGTTAGCAGTAGAAGAACTTGATCCATTGTTACCCAATGAATTGCTGTCAAAACGTGCGTACGACATATTCGCACCCACCTTCAACCATTTCTTAGCCTGATAATCAGCTTTCAAACGACCAGTCAGACGCTTCAGGTCAGAGCCTTCAGTGATACCTTCATTTCCTAAATAGCCCAAAGAGACATAGAAAGAAGATTTTTCGTTGGCTGCGCTTATTGAGAAGTTGTACTCCTGACGCAAACCAGTACGTGAACCAACCTTATCCCAATCATCGGGAGTAAGCAGGTAATCACGTCCTTTGTACTTCACCACCCTACCCAATGTGGCGTCGGGATTGAGCTTGCCATTCTGGCCAATGAGGTATTGTCCTTCAGGAATAGTATAGACATTGTAGCCTAAACCGCCGTTGGAGCCAAACAGATTGTTGTTTGCCTCAGTCCATGCAGCTTGGCCGCTCATGCCCATCTGGTTCATATAGTAGTTCTTCATTGCACCATAGTGCATCTCGTAGTACATTCCAGGATCAGTAATCACATCATACTTCTTCAATGCGCGTGTATTGGCACCCCACTTGGCATCGAAAGTCACTTTGGCTTCACCACTCATGTTGGCTCTTTTAGTGGTGATGATAATCACACCGTTGGCACCACGCGCACCGTAAAGTGCATTCGAGGCAGCGTCCTTCAATACGGTCATTGATTCAACGTCATTAGGATTGATATTGCTAAGGTCACCGCTGTAAGGAGCACCGTCAACAATGATCAAAGGGTCGTTTCCGGCATTCAACGAACTGAAACCGCGAATTTTGATAGATGCAGATGCACCCGGAGCACCGTTATTAGAGGTCAGCGTCACACCCGGCACAGCACCTGCCAAAGCATCTGTGACACTCGTCACCTGTGACTGCTCAAGCTTTTCAGCACTAACGACCGTTGCCGAACCAGTAAAGGCCGACTTCTTCGCCGTACCGAAAGCTACCACCATTACCTCTTCAAGCATCTCGGTATCGGGCTTCATTATGATCTTTACATTCGGTTTAATGCCCACTTCTTGTGTCTGCATACCAATATACGAAACCCGCAAAGTCTTCGCAGAACTTAGTCAATGTTATATGCCTAATAATCAACAACTTGAATGTTGTG
>ERZ779840.3691-NODE-3691-length-11850-cov-5.377702_pt1 | contig 11850 bp, 10 predicted proteins | sample MGYA00511561_ERZ779840 | MGnify/ENA primary metagenome ERZ779840 (study PRJEB29588, sample SAMEA2162036) | human gut metagenome | biome: human gut; feature: human-associated habitat; material: faeces | place: Denmark | collected 2008/2010 ...
CCGCACTCACCGCGCTGCAACGCGCCTCCACCGTCAGCTTCGTCACCACCGACAAGATACGCATCGCCAACTTAGCCTGCGAGGATGTCGTCGCCCTGGGCCGCGCGCCCTACACCAACTGGATCGGGCGCATGCAGCAGGCCGACCGCGACATCGTGTCACGCTCGCTCTCGCTGGTGGGCATGTCGTCGTTCGCCCGCAAGACCATGGATCGCATGTCCGACGGCGAATGCCAGCGCATCCTGATCGCACGCGCTCTGGCGCAGGACACCCCCGTGATCCTGCTCGACGAGCCCACGGCCTTCCTCGACCTTCCGAACCGCTACGAACTGGCGTCGCTGCTGCGCCGCCTGGCACACGAAGAGGGCAAATGCATCTTCTTCTCGACGCACGACCTCGACGTGGCGCTCGGGCTCTGCGACGCCACAGCGCTCATCGACACCCCCACACTGCACTGCATGTCGGCGGCCGACATGGCGGCGAGCGGCCATATCGAACGGCTTTTCGCCGGCGCAGGCATCTCGTTCGACCCTGTGACGCTGACCATCCGGCTCGCAAAAAAGTAGAATATCCAATATTTTTCCGCCAATTTTTTGTTAAACTCACTTTTTTATTTACCTTTGCACCGCTAAAGCCACCCTTTCGGGGGTATGCGATAGTGGTATTGGCCCATTCGTCTATCGGTTAGGACGCAAGATTTTCATTCTTGAAAGAGGAGTTCGACTCTCCTATGGGCTACGAACGAGGAGGGCTGCGGAGCGGCACGGAACCGGGGGGGGGCTCCCGACCGGCAACCGGGACAGCAAAAACGGCAGACCTCTACGGGTGAATACTTTTCAAGGAGCGGGCTTCAGGCCTATCCGCACACAGCTACGGCTGGAACCGATTTAGCAACTGAAAAAGTAAAAAATAAAAAACACAGAATTATGGCAAACCATAAGTCATCGAAAAAACGCATTCGCCAAACCGCGGCCAAACGTGCCCACAACCGTCTGTACCACAAGACAGCACGTAATGCCGTAAAAGCACTGCGCAACACCTCGGAGAAGAGTGCCGCCGAAGCCCTGCTTCCCAAGGTAACCACCATGCTGGACAAGCTCGCCAAGCACAATATCGTGCACAAGAACAAGGCCGCAAACCTGAAGAGCGCCCTCCAGCTGCACGTGAACGCACTCTAACCCCCGGCCGGATGCAAAGCCAGAAGCTGCCCCTGTGGCAGCTTTTTTATTCCCCTGCGCAAAACAACGGTATCAGCCACCGTCCCGCCCCGGACATAGCGCATACATACGCTCCGGCATACCGCCTGTACGACAAAGCCGTCCGCATCGCTGCGGACGGCTTCCGTTTTTCTCCGCCGGGGCATCCCCGCGCGGCACTACCCTTCCCGGGGATCCCCTGATCCTCCGGCAGCCTCACTCCTTCCCGGAAAACCCGGATCCGTCCCCGGAATCACTCCTTCTCGGGAAACCCCTGCGCCCGCAGCCGAATGTCCGAACCGTCGGGCGTCACCATGTATATCCCCGTCGACTCGGGCGTTATATGGCCGATGACATCGACGCACCCCATGCGCATCACCTGCTCCTGCAACGCCAGCGGCACCGTGAACAGCAATTCGTGGTCTTCACCGCCGTTGAGCGCCGCCACGACCGGATCGGCATTCATCTCTTCGGCCAAGGCATAGGTCTGCTTTGCGATAGGCATCCGGTCGAGGTATATGCGGGCCCCGCATTTCGACGCCTTGCAAATCTGCATCAGGTCGCTGGAAAGCCCGTCCGAAAGGTCGATCATCGACGTCGGTACGATGCCCTCCTCGGCCAATGCCTCCACAATGTCCTTGCGCAGACGCGGCTTGAGATACTTCTCCAGCAGGTATTCGTACCCTGCGAACTTCGGTTCGGGGTCTTTCACGTCGGCAAGCACCCGCTTCTCACGCTCCAGCAGCCGCAGCCCCATATACGCCGCACCGAGGTTGCCCGAAATACAGATCAGGTCGTTCTGCTGTGCGCCACTGCGCGACACGATCTTCTCCTTCGGGGCATGTCCCAACGCCGTGAGCCCCAGCACCAGTCCGGTCATCGAAGCCTTCGTATCGCCCCCCACGAGGTCGATCCCCTGCTCCCTGCATGCGAAGGCAATTCCCTCGTACAGCTCCTGCAACGCCTCCACCGACAGCTTGGACGACACACCGAGCGACACCATCAGTTGCGAGGGCAGTGCGTTCATCGCCAGGATATCGCTTGCGGCCACCGTCACGGCCTTGTATCCCAGGTGCCGGAGGGGGAAATAGGTCAGGTCGAAGTCTATGCCCTCCAGCAGTGCGTCCGTCGAACAGAGCACCGCCTCGCCGGACGGCGGCATGACGACCGCCGCATCGTCGCCCGCGGCGCGGAGCGTCGAAGCGTCCGCCGGGTCGAACCCTCTGGTCAACAGGTCTATCAGGCCGAATTCACCCAGCTCGGCGATTTCGGTGCGTCGTTTCTTTTCCATATTATAAATTTTTTTACAAAATTACGGATTCTTTACTCTTTCCCAAAAATTTAGCGTATTTTTGTCCGGTAAATCCCAAATTCGGCTTCTACATATGATAAACATCGTCTTATTCGGTGCGCCGGGCTGCGGCAAAGGCACGCAGGCACAACGGCTCAAAGCACACTACGGCATCGAGCATGTCTCGACGGGCGAGGTTATCCGCGACGAGATCCGCCGCGGCACGGAACTCGGACGCAGCATGGAATCTTACATCAGGGCTGGCAAACTGGCCCCCGACGAAATCGTCATCGGCATGGTCGCCAACTATGTCTCAGAGCACAAGCACGTCAAAGGCTGCATCTTCGACGGCTTCCCCCGCACCACGGTACAGGCCGAGGAGTTCGACAAGCTCCTTGCCCGGCACGGGCTGAAGGTCGACATCATGGTCGACATCCACGTCCCCGAAGAGGAGCTCGTCCAGCGCATCCTGCTCCGCGGCAAGGATTCGGGACGCGCCGACGACGCCTCCGAGGAGGTGATCCGCGGCCGCCTCGACGTCTACCGCCAGCAGACCGCCGTCGTCTCGGACTACTACGCCGCCCGGGGCAAATACGCCTCGGTCAACGGCACGGGTTCGATGGAGGAGGTCTTCTCGCGCATCACCGACGTGATCGACCAGTTGCAATAGGCCGCCGCCGGCCGACCGCCGAAACCCGGGGCAAATCCTGTTCCGGGCTCCATTTCCATCCCCTTTTCCGCAGCAGGGCGAGGGCCGGCACCGCCCGTTTCCGGCTCCGGAGGCAGACACGCCCCGGCACTTTCCCCGCCTTTGCGGCCGCTGTCCGTACACCCGGGACTGACCCCGGCGGCGGAATCGGCTCAAAGATACGGCGATAAAACCGAAAAAAAGGTGCGCGGCTTTGCTATTTTACAAATAATCCGTATATTTGCAACCCCATTGAGGGGCAATTAACTAATTTTAATACGTATTATGAACAATTACGAAACCGTTTTCATTGTCACGCCGGTTCTGTCCGATGCACAGGTGCAGGAGGTCGCTGACAAATTCCAGGGTGTCATCACCGAGAACGGCGGTCAGATTGTGAACAAGGAGTCGTGGGGCCTTCGCAAGCTCGCCTACCCTATTCAGAAGAAGACCACCGGTTTTTACTTCCTGGTCGAGTTCACGGGCGAAGGCTCGCTCATAGGCACGCTCGAAACGCAGTACCGCCGTGATGAGCGCATCATCCGTTTCCTTACTTTCAAGCAGGACAAGTTCGCCGTGGAATACTCGGAGAAGCGTCGTGCAAAACTTTCTAACAAACAGGAGGAGTAAACCATGGCACAGGAGAACAAGGCACAGTCTGAAATCCGTTACCTCAACCCGGTATCGGTAGACGTCAAGAAAAAGAAATACTGCCGCTTCAAGAAGCTCGGCATCAAATACGTGGATTACAAGGACGGGGAGTTCCTCAAGAAATTCCTCAACGAGCAGGGTAAGATCCTTCCCCGCCGCCTGACGGGTACTTCGCAGAAGTTCCAGAAGAAGGTGGCACAGGCCGTGAAGCGTGCGCGCCACCTGGCCATCCTGCCCTTCGTAACCGATTGCATGAAATAATTAAAGGAGGAAGAGACAATGGAAGTTATTCTGATCAAAGATATGGAAAACCTGGGCTACGCCAACGACATCGTAACCGTAAAGCCCGGTTATGCGAACAACTACCTGATTCCCCAGGGTTACGCAAAGGCTGCCACCGCATCCGCCAAGAAGGTGCTCGCCGAGAACCTCCGCCAGCGCGCCCACAAGGACGCCAAGATCCTTGCCGACGCACAGGCACTCGCCGAGACCATCGCCAACCTGCCGCTCACGCTGGCCGTGAAGGCCGAGGAGGGCAAGCTCTTCGGTACGGTTACCGCCACCGACCTGGCCGAGGCACTGGCTGCCAAAGGCATCGAACTCGACCGCAAGCTGATCGCCGTAGAGGGCATCAAGACCGTCGGCGAGTACGAAGCGACCGCCAAACTCCACAAGGAGGTCAAGGCCGTCATCAAATTCTCGGTTACCGCCGCAGAATAATCCGCAGGAGGCTGCAAGGATTCCGCCCTGCAACTCACCGCACCATAAAAAAGGAGAGCTAAAGGCTCTCCTTTTTGCATTCAGGCAATACTCCGTCCCGATATTCGTTTCCCCCGAATTCGGGGACGGGCACGCCGCGTGTCCTGCCAACCCGCATTCCGGACTGTTCGATCCCGCCGGATTCCCCGCCCGGGTCAGTGCGGCGGCGCGGCCGGCGGATCGGGATGGCGCGGCGGCACGGAGTAGGAACGCAGCACGAGCGCCACGCCGACGAAGATCACCAGCGCGAAGACCACCGTATCGGCATGCAGCTTGTCCAGCCCCATCCCGACCGAAATGGCGATCGCCAGCACGGGCTGCAGGTAGGTATAGATGCTCGACACCGTGGCCGGCACACTCTTGAGCGCATAATTCAGCATCAGGTTCGGCAGGTAGGTCGGCACCGTCAGCACGAAGAGCGTCGGGAAAAGCGCATGGCCGGCTATGGCGGCATAGTCGGTATGGACGATCTCCTTCAGGCCGAACGGAAGCGCAATGACGGCCGCCACGCAGTATACCCAGCGCAGCACGGTGGTGATGCGGTACCTGGCAACCAAAGTTTTGAACCACACCATGTACAGCGCCGTGGCGCAGGCGCACAGCATGATCATCACGTTGCCCCAGACATGCGAATGCTGGTGCGACGACGAGGCGCCCGTCAGCACCACCGCCACAGCGCCCGCCATGCCGAGCACCAGCCCCGCGACCTTGAGCTTCGTGAAGCGATCCATGCCCAGCAATACGGAGAGCAGCAGCACCAGCAGCGGGACGATGGTGTCGATGATCGAGCCGTCGATGGGCGAAGTCATCGAAAGCCCGTACATGATGAATACCTTGCGCAGCACGCCGATCAGCAGCGCGGCGCCGATCAGCTTGCGGATGTCGGCGCGCGCGACCCGTTCCGCCTTCTGCCACAGCAGCGGCACGAGCGAAAAAAGCGCCGTGACGACCAGCGACCCCGCCACCATGGCCATCGGATGGACATAGTGCGGCAATACGATGTTGTAAAACGGGTAATCCATGGCCCATACGATATTGCATATCAGCAGGGCGATGTGGGGCTTGAATCTGCTCATTCCGTCTCGGGGTTTACCCTGCGGGAAACAAAAACAGTGCCTTTCCGTTCGGAAGGGCACTGCCGTTATAGCGGTGGCGGCCATTTCTCACCAGCTGTCGCGCGGCACCTCGAACGAACCGGGCGACGCTCCCGGCAGCTCTTTCCCCCGGTAATAGACTTTCCATGCGTCTTTCCCGTATCCTTCCCCGAGTTCTTCGAACGTCTGTGCCGAGGCGCCCTTCACCGCTCCGCCCCTGTAAAATACCTTCCAGGCATCCTTTCCGTATCCGTTCCCGAGGCTCTCGAAGGTCATCGCCGACGCCCCGTCCACCTTCCGGCCGCGGTAATACACCGTCCAGCTGTCCTTCGAGTAACCGCCGCCCAGCCTTTCGCCCGACAACGCGCTCCCGTCATACCGCTCCCCGTAGTGGTAGGTATGCCAGTTGTCTTTCCCCATCCCGTTCCCGAGGCTCTCGAACGACGAGGCCGACGCCCCTTCCACCTTCCGGCCGCGGTAGAACACCGTCCAGGCGTCCTTACCGTACCCACCGCCGAGATCCGTGAACGACGATGCCGAAGCGCCCTTCACCTTCCTGCCCTCGTAATACACCGTCCAGTTATCCTTCGAGTAAGCCCCGTGCCGCCTCTCCCGGTTGGGCTGCGACGCCCGAACCTCCTCGGGGGCAGGATTTCCCAGGCAGTGCGGGACACCCGCAAACACCGAAAACAGCGAAAACAGGGATAATATCAGCTTTTTCATAAGGCGCGGTATCCGTTCATGATTATATTTAGTTCCTGATTATATTTTACGATTCGGCCCGAAATATACGGAGTTATCGCCACGCGTCCAAGAAATCGGCGGCAAACTTTCCCGGAGTGGGGCGAAAAGCCCTGTCCTCCGCCTCAACCCGCCGCAGTCCTTCACCGCTCCCGGCCTATCCTTCGCCCAGGTCTACCCGCACCCCGCCCCGCAATCCTTTTCCCAACCGCGACCAACTGCCCCTCCTTCCCCTGCGCCCACAAACGCGCCCACAAAAAAAGAACCGCAGGCGTTACGCCTGCGGTTCTTTCGATATATCGGCGGACGGCTGCACCGTCCCTCCGTACGGGGATTACTCCTCGGCCTTCTCTTCCTTGGCAGCCTTCTTGGCGTTCTTCGCCTCGGCAGCCTCCATGGCGCTCTTCAGCGCGGCCAGACCTGCGATGTCGCCCAGCGTCGTCTTCTCGACCGAAGCGTTGATCTTCTTCACGGTCGACTTCGTAGCATCGGCGGCGGCACGCTTCTCAGCCTTCTCGGCTGCCACTTCGGCACGCTTGGCCTCCTCGTACGTACGCAGGTGCGAAAGGGTGATACGCTTGGTAGCCTTCGAGAACTCGAGCACCTTGAAGTCGAGCTTGTCGCCCACCTTCGGCGTCGTGCCGTCCTCTTTGGTGAGCTGGCGTGCGGGGCAGAAGCCCTCCACGTTCTCGCCCAGTGCGACGACTGCGCCCTTGTCGGTCATCTCGGTGATCGTACCCTCGTGGATGCTGTCTACCGAGAACTGGTTCTCGAACTCGTTCCAGGGGTTCTCCTCGAGCTGCTTGTGGCCCAGCGACAGACGGCGGTTCTCCTTGTCGATCTCGAGCACCACGACGTCGATATCAGCGCCCACCGACGTGAATTCGCCGGGGTGCTTTACCTTCTTCGTCCAGCTCAGGTCGGAAATGTGGATCAGGCCGTCGATACCCTCCTCGATCTCGACGAAGATACCGAAGTTGGTAAAGTTGCGCACCTTGGCCGTGCACTTCGTGCCGACGGGATACTTGGTTTCGATATTTTCCCAGGGATCGGGCGTAAGCTGCTTGATGCCCAGCGACATCTTGCGCTCCTCGCGGTCGAGCGTCAGGATGACAGCCTCGACTTCGTCGCCGACCTTCATGAACTCCTGCGCCGAACGCAGGTGCTGGCTCCACGACATCTCCGACACGTGGATCAGTCCCTCAACACCGGGGGCGATCTCCACGAATGCACCGTAGTCGGCCATCACGACCACGCGGCCCTTGACCTTGTCGCCGACCTTGAGGTTCTGGTCGAGCGCCTCCCACGGATGCGGGGTGAGCTGCTTCAGGCCCAGTGCGATACGCTTCTTGGCATCGTCGAAATCGAGGATGACGACCTGGATCTTCTGGTCGAGCGCCACGATCTCTTCGGGGTGGTTCACGCGGCCCCACGAGAGGTCGGTGATATGGATCAGGCCGTCCACACCGCCCAGGTCGACGAATACGCCGTACGAGGTGATGTTCTTGACGGTACCCTCGAGGATCTGGCCCTTCTCGAGTTTCGACATGATAACCTGCTTCTGCGCTTCGAGTTCGGCCTCGATGAGCGCCTTGTGCGAAACGACCACGTTGCGGAACTCCTGGTTGATTTTCACCACCTTGAACTCCATGGTCTTGTCCACGTATACATCGTAGTCGCGGATGGGCTTCACGTCGATCTGCGAACCGGGCAGGAACGCCTCGATGCCGAATACGTCGACGATCATACCGCCCTTGGTGCGGCACTTGATGTAACCCTTGATGATTTCGTCCTTTTCGAGGGCCTCGTTCACACGATCCCACGATTTGAGCTGACGTGCCTTCTTGTGCGAAAGAACCAGCTGTCCGCCCTTGTCCTCGGCCGACTCGACATAGACCTCGATCTTGTCGCCGACCTTCAGGTCGGGGTTGTAGCGGAACTCGGAAACGGGAATGACACCCTCGCTCTTGTAGCCGATGTTCACGAGAACCTCGCGCTTGGTAATGCCCGTAACGGTACCTTCCACGACCTCGCCGACGTTGACGTTCGAAAGCGTCTTGTCGTAAGCCTCTGCGATCTCCTCCTTGGGATGGTCATAGACCCCCAGGTCGTTCTCATACGCGTTCCAGTCGAAATTCTCGTTCGTGACTACATTTTTCGTTTCTTCCATGATGGAAATTCTTTTTGCGATACAATCGCTCGTTAAATGATTAATAATTAAACTCGTAGCCCCCGCCTACGCGCCTTATGCGCATACGTGAGGGCTACAAAGGTAACGGTTTTTTGCGAATCTGCAAAAAATCAGGCGGTTATTTGCGTCCCGCGGACGACGCCCGGAGGCTTCCGCGGCGCCTATTTGCGCACCACCCGCTGCCGCGGGATGTTGTCGATCTTCAGCGGGCTGTCGTCCCTGAGCTCTTCGAGCAGGATGTCGGCCACCTTCTCGTCGGTGATTTCCCCGCCGGTATATTCCATATCCTTGTAATTCCGGTAAATGTAGTCGCTCACGGCGACCTTGTACTTCCGCCCCTCGCGCAACTTCGGGAACTGCACGTCAAGGGCGTTGTCCGCCGAATCGGTGACGATCACATAGGGCGTGGTCGAAATCAGGTCGATGCGGTGCGCCTCCTTGGCGTTCACCGGGTCGTTGTACTTCGACACGATCATGCGGCGCATCTGGGCGGGCGTCATCTCCATCCGGGCCACCAGCGTCCCGAACGGCTCCAGCCCGTATACCTTCGCCGCGCTCACCCCGCCCGCGGGGATCGAATCGAGGCGCACGCCGCCGATGTGGTAGATACCGACGTCGGCCTTGCCCGCCTCGCGCACCGCCTCGGTAAAGACGTTGGCCGCCGCAGCCATCCAGTTGGCAAGTCCCCACTTGTCGGCGGCATTGCCGAAGCGCCCGACGGGTTTGTTCAGCCCCGGGTCGGCATAGTAAGCCTCGACCTGCTTCTGGTAGAGGATATCGGGTTCGTAATCGGCGAGCGGGACGATCCGGTAATCGACCCCTGCCACCTTATGCCCCTTCATCCGTACGGTCGTCACGCCGATGTTCCGCAGGTCTTTGCCCGTCTGCGTCAGCAGCGTGCCGCCGATGAGCGTATCGACCTCTTCGTGCGTATGCCCGCCGATCACCACGTCGTACTGCGACTGCCCCTTGGCGAGCAGTTCCGCATCGCGGTCGTCGCCCATGTGCGACACGAGTACCAGCACGTCGCACTCGGGCCGCAGCTCCGCGGCATATTTCAGGGCCATCGCCTGCGGGTCGGGAAACTCCAGCCCCGCGAAACTCGATTCATTGCCCGCCGGATGCCCCGGGCCCTCGTAGTTGGTCACCACGCCGACAAACCCGATCCGGATCCCGTCCCGGTCGACGATCGTGTAGGGCGGCAACTGCGGGAAGGTGCAGGTGTCGCTCACCACGTTGGCGCAGACCACCTCGAAGTCCATGCTGTCGATCATCCGCCCCAGGAACGCCTGCCCGTGGTCGAATTCATGGTTGCCCAGCGTCGCCACGTCATACCCCAGTTCGTTCATCAGGGCGATCATCGGCATACCGGGCGTCGGCGCCATGTCCACATAGGCATTCCCCGTCCAGCGGTCGCCGGCATCGACCAGCACCACCAGTTGGGCCGTATCGCGGCACGCCTCGACGGCCGACGCCAGCCGCGGGAAGTTCTGTATCTTTGCGTGCATGTCGTTCGTCGACAGCAATACGAGCGTCCTTTCGCGGGGGGCGCAGGCCGCGGCGAGCGCCGCAACGGCGACCAGCCCCATCCTCAGCATTCCTTTCATAACACAGGTTTTAGTTTGTCAAAGTTATAAATTATTCATATCTTTACATGGTTTCAATCCTGAAAATCTATGACGAATATCATCGAAATCATATGTGAGAACCTCGGCGGCAAGGTCGAAGTGCCGATGGGCACCCCGCTTTCCGAGGTCGCAAAGCGGGTCGCACCGGGCCCCTACCCGTTCCTGGCAGCCCTGGTCAACAACCGCATCAAGGAGTTGTATTACAAAATATATACCCCGGTGAGCGTCCGCTTCGTGGACATCACCTCCTTCTCCGGCATCCGCGTCTACCAGCGGACGTCGTGGTTCATCCTGCAAAAGGCCGTACGCGACCTCTTTCCGGGCAAGACGCTCCACATCCGCCATTCGATGGGACAGAACGGCTTTTACTGCGAGGTCGAAGGCATCGACGAGTTCTCACACGAACAGGCCGCGGCACTCGAAGGGCGCATGCGCTACCTGGTGGCGCAAGACCTGCCGATCAGCCGCATGAAGATCCTCACGAGCGAAGTCCGCGCCCGCTATGCGGCCCAGGGGCTCACCGACAAGATCGCCCTGCTGGACACCCGCCCGCGGCTTTACAGCGACCTCTATACGCTCGGCGACACCGACGGTTATTTCTACGGCGCGCTGGCGCCCTCGACGGGCTTCATCGACCGGTTCGGCATCGAACCCTACTACAACGGGTTCTACCTCGCCCTGCCGCTGCGCACGGCGCCCGACCGGCTCAACACGAACGTCGAACAGGAAAAGATGTTCGGCATCTTCCAGGAATACCAGTCCTGGGTGCGGATCATGGGCGTGCCCACCGTGGGCGCCGTCAACTCCAAGGTGCTCGCGGGCGACGCAGGCGGCATGATCAAACTGGCCGAGGCATTCCACGAACGCAAGTTCGCGTGGGTCGCCGACACGATCTACGACGCCAACATCTCGCGCGGCGTGCGCATGGTGCTCATCTCGGGCCCCTCGTCGAGCGGCAAGACCACCTCGGCCAAACGGCTGGGCATCCAGCTCGGCGTGCTGGGGCTGCACCCGGTATTGATCTCGCTCGACGACTACTTCGTCGACCGCGAAAAGACCCCGCGCGACGCCGACGGCAATTACGACTACGAGGCACTCGAAGCCATCGACCTCGGCCTGTTCAACGACCACCTCTGCCGCCTGATGCGTGGCGAAAGCGTCGACATCCCGCGCTACGACTTCATCACGGGGCGCCGCACGTGGCACAAGAACCCGCTGACGCTCGACGAACGCTCGATCCTGATCGTCGAGGGCATCCACGGGCTCAACCCGCGCCTCACCCCGAGCGTCCCCGAAGCGCAGAAATTCCGCATCTACATCTCGTGCTTCACGTCGGTGGCGATGGACAACCTCTCGCGCATCGCCACGACCGACAACCGCCTGCTGCGCCGCCTCACGCGCGACTATACGCAACGCGGCGCAGATGCCGTGGCGACGCTTTCGCGCTGGGGCTCCGTCCGCCGCGGCGAGGAGAAGCACATCTTCCCCTATCAGGAGAACGCCGACGTCATGCTCAACTCGTCGCTTTTCTACGAAATCTCGGTGTTGCGCCCCTATGCCGAAAAGATCCTCCGCGAGGTTCCCGACACGGTACCCGAGTACGACGAGGCG
>ERZ779840.3699-NODE-3699-length-11834-cov-2.270566_pt1 | contig 11834 bp, 9 predicted proteins | sample MGYA00511561_ERZ779840 | MGnify/ENA primary metagenome ERZ779840 (study PRJEB29588, sample SAMEA2162036) | human gut metagenome | biome: human gut; feature: human-associated habitat; material: faeces | place: Denmark | collected 2008/2010 ...
CGATCCAGGCTAATGAAGCCATCAAGCTTATCCTGGGAAGCCAGGATACTCTTTCCGGCAAATTACTGCTGATCGATCTGTTGAAAGGCAGTTTCCAAACCATGAACTTTATAAACTAAAAAAGGGACTTGTTTCCAAGCCCCTTTTCTCCCCTTTTCTCAAGTATTATTTCATATATAACTTCAGTTCGACAGGTTGTTCGCCCAGTTTTACCTCCACTTCCTTCATCTTTCCGGCTTCATTTGCATATTTCACCGTATAGGTTTGATTTTTCTCTAACATAAAGGTGAGCACATCATTCATATCCTGAGTCGGTCCGGCAGTACGCCCGCCTCCCATTTGCAATTTACCGCAAAAAATATCCAGATTGGCAGCCACCCGGTCCTCCGAGTTCTGTACACAGGCATTATCTGTAAACATCATAATTCTCAACGGAACATGGTTACCATCCGCAGAGATCGTTTCCAGATGCGATTTATATAAATCGGTATAGAAATCAGTTACATTCGCAGCAGGTACATAACGAATATTCTCATCCCATACCAAAGGGAAATAGGTTCCGGTCGGTTTAAACGAAGAAGCATAAATAGCTTTCTGCTGATCGTTTTTTACCGCTTTCCCGGCATCGGCAAAAAACCAGGCATTGTTCAGTTGACCGGGAAAATAAAATTCCGTAAAATACCAGTTTCCGTCTGCCCAAACCTCGGTCCAGTTATGATTGCCCCGTTCGTCGTGCCAATTGGGAGTACCGGCCACCCGTGAAGGAATTCCGACAGCCCGGAAAGCATCCGTCAGCAAGATCGATAATCCGGTACAGGAAGCCATATGCTGCCGCATGGATTCGAACGGACTCTGATCCGGTTTTTCACGTTTGGTATTATAATCGACCAATACTTCATCCCGGACATTCCGGTTGACCGAATCGATGGCTTCAAAAATCGTCTTACAATGCTGTACATACTTCCCGAAACGTTCGTAAAATTCCTTTCTCCACCCTTCACGGGTTTCATTCAGGCTGACATAAGGCAGTACATCATTCAGAAAAACAGTATCGGGAATCTCTCTGGCCCAAACGTATTTTTCACGAGCCTGATAAGCATAGGCTGTATTCTCCAATAAAAAATCCGCTGTCAATTCCTTTAAATCTCTTTCCGGCATATAAGCAATCAGGAAAGCCATCCCTTCCTTTTGGTTATCAGGAGCATTTTTCAATGCCGCTGTCAATTCGGTTGCATTATCCCCGGCTTTTACCAATGCCTGATCCAACAAGGCATGATATTTCTCAGGAATACCTGCATATTTATTCTCCGTACAAGCTAACAGACAGAGCATAAACAACCCTAGTACACACTTCATATTTTGTAACATCGAAATTTATTTATGATCACTAAAATATTTCATAAACTGTGCTCTCTCATAGCGGGCAGCATTACCTGCATCGGCATAGGATAATCTTCCCCGGAATTCATCTATCGACTCAAAGCCTTTTTTATCCATCCAGCTATTCAAAAAATGATTCATCGTACGGATCGTACCGATTCCCTGTTCATACATAGCCGAACATACCTGCACAGTAGTCGCCCCCGCCAGTAAAAGCTTCACAACAGCTTCTCCATTATGAACACCTGTTGAAGAAGAAAGTTGCAAAAGTTTATCTTTCCCCGACAGAATTCCGGTCCAGCTCAAAGTTGTCCTCAAATCGGCCGGCATACTGAACACAGAAGCCGCTCCGACAGCTATCCGTTCGATATCGATATCCGGTTCGTAAAAGCGATTGAAAATAGTAACGGCATCCGCCCCGTAAGCTTTCAGCTTACTCACAAAAGCCGGCAAATTCGTAAAATAATGGCTGATCTTGACAATTACCGGAATTTTAACCACCTTTTTCACATGTTTAACGATATCGAAATACATGTTTTCAACCTCCACACTCTCAGCAAACTCATCCATCGGCAGGATAAAGGCATTCAACTCAAGCGCATCGGCACCGGCTTTTTCCAGTTCACTGGCAAAACTAATCCATTCCCCGTCCCGTAAGCAATTGATACTGGCGATAACAGGGATATTCACTTTATTTTTTACTGCTTTCACCAAATCGATATGTTGCTGGACAGTATTAGCCCGAATATAGTTCTGGATATAATCGGCACTTTCAGGATAACTATTATCGGTCAATGCTTTAGATGCATCCATATTTATTTGTTCTTCAAATATAGATTTCAACACTATAGCTCCGGCCCCGCTTAAAGCAATTTCTTCAATCTTACTGACCTCGGAAGTCAAACCACAGCTCCCGGCAATAATCGGACTCTTCAATTCCAATCCGATAAATTTTGTCTTCAAATTTACCATAATCTCTATCGTTTATTATTTATTGTTATAATCTCTGGCTCCAAAAACCGCACTTCCTACCCTCACCATCGTACTTCCTTCTTCAACAGCGATCGGATAATCCCCGGACATCCCCATGGACAATTCCTTAAAACTTTCTTCCTCCTGGAAATACGTCGCTTTCAACAACCCGAATATCCGGTGAAGTTCCCGGAATTCCTTTCGGATCTGTTCACGGTCTTCGGTATAGGTTGCGATCCCCATGACCCCGACAATCCGGATATGCTCCAACACTTTAAACTCATCACTTTCAAGCAGCCTGCACGCCTCCTCCCAATCCAGACCGGATTTAGTCTCTTCTTCAGCAATATGAAATTCCAGCAGACAATCGATCATACGTTCGTTTTTCAACGCTTCACGATCGATTTTTTGCAATAATTTCAGGCTATCCACGGAATGAATCAATTTCACAAAAGAAGCAATGTATTTTACATTCTTCTCTTGTAGCTGTCCGATCATATGCCATTCGATATCCTTGGGCAGTTGCCGGTATTTAGCAGCCATTTCCTGTGGCCGGTTTTCACCGAAAGCACGCTGTCCCCCTGCATAAGCTTCTTCAATATACTCCACCGGTTTCGTCTTCGATACGGCAATCAGCCTGACCCCTTCCGGTAACGTTTTCACAATCTCTTCTATATTTTCCTTGATATTTAACATCATAGCGATAACTATAAAAAGTAGCGACAAAAATATCAAATAAGACCCAAAATTAACAAACAACCTAGCACAAATATAGGATAAAATTATCTATATTTCTTTCCACTCTCGAAATTAATACGAGGAAAACCGGAGAACGATGTATTTTACAACAAGATTTTTTTTTGTTCTTATGCAACGTTTTGTTTCTCCCATGCATCTTATTGACGAAAAAAGAAATCACGTGAATGGATGAAGTGTTACTGATTCAGGAATGCCTTAAAGGAAAGCGGAAAGCTCAGGGAGAACTGTACCGACGATACGCCGCTAAAATGATGGGCGTATGTATGCGCTATTCCCGCAACCGGGATATGGCACACGATCTGTTACAAGAAGGTTTTATAAAGGTATTTACGAATCTGAACGAATATAGCGGAAATGGGAGTTTCGAGGGGTGGATGCGGAAAATTTTTATTAATTGTGCCCTGGAAAAAATCCGTAGATCCAAAGTTTTCCCTCTGACCTTCCCCACTGAGGAGACAGAACAGGAAACTTCTTTTCCCAATGCTTTAGAAGAAATATCGGCCCAGGAAATGCTGGATTTAATTCATCGTTTACCTCCGGGATATCAAACGATTTTCAACCTGTTTGCGATCGAAGGATTCTCACACAAGGAAATCGGAGCTATGCTCCGAATCACAGAAGGTACTTCCCGATCACAATATGCCAGGGCACGCTATACTTTACAACAAATGATAAAAAATTTATATTGACTATGGATAGAAGAGACCGATTTGAAGAATTGTTCCGGGAACGGTTGCATAATTGGGAATGTGAACCGGATTCAGAACAATGGAAAACCCTCGCTGGTTTTCTTCCTCTACGACCTACCCGGTTTTCCACCAGATCCATACGCCGGACGGCAGCTATCGTAACCCTCCTTTTACTCGTGGGAGGCGGACTCTTATACGATCGTCTTATCCCGGAAACTACGACAGAAATAGTCCGAAACAGAATACAACCTTTTATTGTGGATCATATACAAATACCACAGCTTACCGGAACAGTTACGACGGATCAAATAGCCGATTCACTCCTCCCTGTTCTCACTCGAAAACCTATCTACACAACTGGAAAAACGATTTCAACGGATAAATATAAAAGTCAAGAAACTAAAATATTACCTATAGTCATTGCAAGTAAAGCTCTGGAAACAGATTTTTCACCGGTACTGATCGTCCGCAACACGAAAACCGAACCGGTAAAAGTCCGAAAGGCCTCACGGAAATGGCATTTGGGCATGGGAGGAGGTAATTTTAATATAGCCGGTATTTCCAGCAACTCCGCCGGATATCCCGATTATGCCTGTAACGATCATCTTCAGGGGAATACCCCCAAACCTCCTCTGACGAAGGCCGGAACATCCCCTATTTCGACACGCACCCTGTTATCCGATCTGAAACCGGATAAAGTGAAGCATAGCTCTCCCATCTCTTTCGGAATAAGTATATCCCGCACGTTGTCGGACCGTTGGAGTTTCAATACCGGACTTACCTATAGCTATTTACGCAACCAGTGGCGATATGAAAGTTCGGATTACGATGTATTGCGTCAAAGATTGCACATGCTGGGAATCCCGGCATCTTTCAGTTATCGCCTGACCCATTGGGAACGTTTCTACTGTTATTGGTCTGCCGGTATTGTCTGTGAAGTTAATCTTTCAGGCAAAATCTATTCGGCCTATAAAAGTCAGCGTCGACGAATACCGGGTACGCTTTGGTCAGCGAACACACGAATAGGTATTGCCTACCCCATTATTCGCCATGTATCGGTCTATGCAGAAGGAGGATTTTTATGGAATCTGACCCCGGCCAGTGAAATACAAACGATTCGCTCGGAACAGTTTTTCAACCTCACGGGGCAAATCGGATTCCGTTTGAACTTTTAAATACAACTCATTATATGAAAGACCTTCGATTTCTCACCGTCAACCTGTCCGGAAAGGCCGACCTCAAGAAAATCAAGGCATTTAAACAGTTTAATCATAAAAAAACAAACCATGAAAACATTACATTATCGCTGGAATCGTAGCCTGAACTGGATATTGACTACTTTATTAGGATTTTTAGGTTTCTCCTCCTGTGAGGATAACGGGGACGATCCCGGTAACATCATATGCATGTACGGTACGCCGACAGCTTCCTATACCATCAAAGGAAAAGTCACCGATCAGGCAGGTCAGGCGCTATCCGATATTCAGATTATCGTGTCCGATATGGAATTCAGTTACGAACCCCGTCCTGATTTTATCCCCGATACCCCCTATGGAAGCCACCCGGTCAACGATACGTTATACTCCGGAAAAGAAGGAGAATTCGAAACCCGGCAAGCAGCGTTCCCGATCGATACGGTGAAGTATAATTTAAAAATCAACCCCGACGAAAATAATCCGTACTACCAGGCCGATTCTCTGAAAGTAACCTTCCTTCGTAAAGATTTACAGGGAGGTGAAGGCTGGAATAGGGGAAATACAACACAAGAAGTAAAAATCATACTGACTCCTCAAAAAGAAGAAGATCATGAATAATTCCATCAGCCTCCGGAAACGCCTGGGCCTGGAACTCTTCCGACAAAAAGAACAGCTGATCCGGCAAAAACACGAATTACATACTCTTTTTTGGGAATGTACCCTTCGCTGTAATCTCGCTTGCCGGCATTGTGGCAGTGATTGCAAAGCGATTTCCGGGCAACCCGATATGCCAAAAGAAGACTTCTTAAAGGCTTTGGACAACATTACTCCACAGGTCGATCCCCACCGGGTTTTTATCATTTTCACGGGTGGAGAACCTCTGATGCGCAAAGATCTGGAAGAGTGTGGCCGGGCATGTTATCGCCGGGAATACCCCTGGGGATTGGTAACCAACGGTTTGTTATTATCCCGTCAGAGGCTGGACAGACTTTTACAAGCAGGCCTGCACAGCATTACCGTAAGTCTGGACGGACCGGAAGATGCCCACAACTGGTTACGCCGACATCCGGAAAGCTTTCGCCGGGCCAGTCAGGCTATCGGAATGCTGAGCCGGGAAAAAGAAATCGTATGGGATGTCGTCAGTTGTATCAATCAACAAAACATCGATACTCTCCCCGTTTTCAAAGAATATTTGATCGAACTAGGAGTCGGACAATGGCGTATCTTTACCATCTTTCCCGCAGGCAGAGCAGCACAAGTGCCTGAATTACAACTATCTTCTTCCCAATTCAAAAAAGTATTGGATTTTATCCGTCAAACCCGGCAAGAAGGTCGTATTCACGTCAATTTCGCTTGTGAAGGTTTTTTAGGTCCTTATGAAGCTGAAGTCCGTGACCAATTTTATCGTTGCCATGCCGGAATTTCTGTCGGATCTATCCGCATTAACGGAGCGATATCGGGTTGTCCCAGTATCCGGGCCAACTACGACCAAGGGAATATTTACCAGGATGATTTTATGGAAGTGTGGAAACAACCGCTTCGAAAAATTCCGGAACCGGGAATGGGCCCGTCAGGGCGAATGTGCCGATTGCAACCTGTTCCGTTATTGCGAAGGAAATGGCATGCACCTACACGATGAATCCGGTAAGCTGATGACTTGCCATTATCACCGGCTATAGCTCACGGGCTATGGTAGGATTACCATAGCCCGTGAGCTATTTGGTTATATCTGCAAATCTTACTATTTTTGTCCAAATGACAGGACATGAAAATCATTCATACAGCAGACTGGCATATCGGGCAGACCTTTTTCGGCTATGACCGTTTTCAGGAACATCAGTATTTTTTAGATTGGCTGACAGATCAAATTACCACACAACAAATCGATGTGCTTCTTATTTCAGGAGATATATTCGATGTAGCTAATCCTTCTGCTCAGGCACAACGTCAATTTTATCGGTTCCTACGCCGGGTAACAGAACAAAATCCGGGCTTACAAATCATCCTGATTGCAGGAAATCATGATTCTGCCAGTCGGCTCGAAACCCCGATTCCTTTACTCGAAGAAATGAACATACAAATTCGGGGTACAGTACGTAAAAGAGCAGACGGCACAATCGATACGGAGGAATTAATCATCGAACTGAAAGACAGATCGGGGAAACGGCAAGGTTGGTGTCTGGCGGTACCCTATCTCCGACAGGGAGACTATCCGGCAGTCGAGAGTGAAGGAGATCCTTATCAGGCAGGGGTTAAGGCCATGTACGACAAGCTGGTTGCCTGCGTCGAAGAACGCAGGCAAAAACAAGAAGCCATCATTGCTATGGGACACCTGCAAGCCGCAGGAAGTCAGATTTCCGAAGGTGATCAAAGTGAACGCCTGATCATCGGCGGACTCGAAGGGATTCCTTCCAGTGTCTTCCCTTCCCAAATCACTTACGGAGCTTTGGGCCATATCCACCGGGAACAGCAGATTGCCAACCGCAACGAGATACGCTATGCCGGCAGTCCGTTACCCATGTCTTTTGCAGAAGAAAATTACCGCCACGGAGTGATCTTACTGGAGATCGACAAAGGAATACTTCTAAATCAGACTAAAATTATTTTTAATCCTTTAGTCACTTTACTTCGTATCCCTAAACATCCGGCCCCCTTGGACGAAGTGTTGAATCGCCTCTCTCAGCTCCCGGAAGAGAGAGACGATCATCCGGCCCCTTTCCTCGAAGTCAGGGTACTACTCACCGAACCGGAACCTGCTTTGCGCAATAAAGTGGAGGAAGCCCTACGCACCAAACAGGTGCGTTTAACCCGGGTACTCCCCTTTTATCCGGATACAGTACAACTTACAAAAAACGAGAATACGCTCACCACCGAAGAATTACTGGATCCCTGGAAGCTGTTGAACCGAGTATACGAAAGGCGATATCAAAATCCTCTGCCCGAAGAATTGGCTCATTTATTCCGGGAAGTCATTGAAGAATCACAGCTGAAAATGGGAGAAAAACAATGAAAATATTACGTATACAAGGAAAAAATCTGGCATCCATTGCCGGAGAATTCGATATCGATTTTACGGCAGCTCCTCTGCGATCTGCCGGGATCTTCGCAATATGCGGTCCCACCGGTGCCGGAAAATCGACTATTCTGGATGCTATCTGTCTGGCCTTATTCAACAATATGCCCCGCACCACCGGTATTGAAGGTACTAAAATGCCGGATGTCGGACAAGAATTCATTCAACAGGGAGATCGTCGTCAAATACTCCGCAGAGGTACTGCCGAAGCGATGGCTGCTGTAGAATTTATTGCTGTAGACGGAAAAAGTTATCGCTCGGTATGGCGGGTATGGCGAGCCAATAATAAAATAAGCGGGAAACTTCAACCTGCAGAACTCCGGGTATACCCCCTTGGAGATCCGTCTCCTATCACTACAGGAATCAGTGAATCGGAGAATAAATTGATTCAACTCATCGGTCTGAATTATAATCAATTCACCCGTACCGTTTTATTGGCACAAAATGAATTTGCCCGATTCCTCAAAGCCCGGAAAGAAGAAAAGGCCGAAGTACTCGAAAAACTGACCGGTACTGAAATCTATTCTGTTATCTCGAATACGGTCTATTCCAAAACGACAGCTATCCGCAATGAATGGAAAGAACTCTCCGCCCGTATGGGGAATATTCGCCTGCTTACCCAGGAAGAAATCGAGACATTACAGCAACAATCGGCCAAACTCCTGAAACACGAAAAGGCTCTTCAACAAAAAAATGAAGAAATCCAACGTAAAATACGTTGGATAGAGCAATTAGAACAAATCAATCAATCTAAATCGGAAGCCCAGGCCACCCTTTCGGATGCCCAAAAAGTACAAGCCGAAGCACAAGCCCAGTCAGTCTGGTTACAGCAGATGGAAAGCATCGAAAGCAGCCGTCTTTTTTGGATTGAAAAAAATGAATGTACCACTCATTTAGTAAGCCAAACTGAATTATTACGACAAACAGAACAGGCGCTCTCCGATCTGAACGAAAAAGCCACGCAAACCCTTCAATCGGTGGAACGGCAAAAATCATTGGTAAACCAATATACAACCCAGTACAATAAGCTTAAACCGGAACTTTTAGAAGCCCGTCGTTTAGATATCGGAATTGTCAATGCCCGGCAGGTAGAACAAGAGAGCCGGAAAACTTTAACCGACCTGCAAGATAAAATCAAAGTGCATCAAAAAATTCAGGATAGCAGATACTCCCGTATTCTGCAACAGAGAGAATTAGACGATAAATTAAAAGAATGGTTCAGGAAAAACAGGCAACATGAACAAATGTGCCTGAACATAAAGCTGATCGAAAGTTTTCTGGATACAGCTTATACCCAAAGGTTGCAGGTTATAGAAAATCAATCTTTATATACCTCTACTCTACAACAACTAACAGTAAGCCGGCAACAGCTGGAACTTCAACGCCGTGAGATCGAAACATCCATACAACGTCACAATGACCTCCTGCAGTTGCGCCAGCAACAACAAATATCGGTCAACCGGTTTCCCATAAGCGAACTTCGCAATCGTAAAGAACAACTCCGCCTACAACGCGAAAGATTGCTTCAGGAAATTACCTTGACGGAAAAACTAGATAAGACCCGGCAAGAACTGAGAAAAAGGCAAGATAAACTGCAACAACAACAACAAAATTTACAAGCACTCAAAGTTCGCCTGACCGAATACAAAAAAGAAATCGAAATTGCAGAAATAAAATACACGACCATACGCCACACTTTGGAACAAGCCCGACTATCGGTTTCAGAAAATGTCGTTCGACTCCGGGCCCAACTGGAAGAAAATACCCCTTGCCCGGTATGTGGCAGCCAATCCCACCCTTATGCGGCACATCATCCCCTGGCCGACGGCTTGCTCGAAACACTCGAAAAAGAAGTCAGACAGCATGAAGCAGCATATAATCGGTTAAAAACCGAAAATGCGCGTCTTGAAGCCGAACACCGGTACCTCGGAGAAGTATTACCCGTATTACAAAATGAAAAATATGAATCGCAAGAAGAATGCGAAGAGATTTGCCAGCAAATCAAGGAGCTTAATTCGGATAGGTCTGTTTCTAACGGACAAAATCGGATAAACCTAAGAGAACAGCTGAATATCAGCCAAAAAGAATTGGAAAGTATTTGTCTGAAAGAAAACGAATGGGAGCAACGGCAACATCAGTTAGAAACGCTCCAAAAAGAACTGGATAAAATACAAAACCAAAACAATGCCCTGCAAAAAACATTTCAGCAGACCCAGGAAAAGGTAGTCGGTCAAGCCACTGAACTATCTAAGTTGCAAGAGATCATTGAAGGCCTGAAAGTCCAGCAAAATATTTCACTGGAAAAGGTCGCTCCTTTTATGCATGCACCTACCTGGCGACAACGCTGGGAAGATAACTACCCGGATCTCAAACAGGAACTGACCACAGCTGCTCAAAAATGGCAAACTAAAACGCTGCAATCGGCAGAAAATGAAAAACTATTGCTTCAATCGGTAGCTGAATACGAGGAGAATCAGAAAAACCTGGAATCCTTCCGCCAAAGCGAAACAGAAGCCGCAGAGGCTTTGAAAAAACGCTCTGAAGAGACTTTGTCTTTCATCCGGAAACGGGCCCGGCTTCTGCAAGGTCAAACGGTCGATGAAACCGAACGTTATTGGCAAGAGTTAACAGAAAGGGCGACTCAGGAACTGGAAACAGCCATCCGGCAGAAAGAACAGCTTTCAGGCCAATCGGAACAACTAAAAGGAAAAATCACCCAACTCCGTACCACCTGTGACCAATATCAAAAGCGCCTGGAAAAAGCCACCCGGCAATTAGGCGAATGGCTGGAAAAATACAATCGGACAGCCCCTGCTCAGCTAACCGAAGCCACTCTCATTTCACTATTGCAAGTGGCACCTGAAAAAATCCGGGAAGAACGGGAAAGACAAAATCACCTCCGGGATAAGGTAACGACTGCTTTGGCCACTCTACGGGAACGTGAAAAACAATTGGCCGATCATTTACAATCGCCCGGCCGCCCCGATCCACAATCGGAATCACTTTCCTCTTTACAGCGTCAATACACCGCATTACAAGAGGAATCCGAGCGTATCCTCCAACAAAAAACCGAAGTATTGGCAACTCTGCACACCCAGGAAGAAAACCAAAAACAAGCGGCCACCTTAAAGGATACCCTCGATGCGAAAACGAAATTATTAAACCAATGGAGCAAACTAGACGATCTAATCGGTTCACAGAGTGGCTATAAGTTTAAAGAGATCGCCCAAGGATATACGCTGGATATCCTGTTATCATACGCCAATATACAACTTCGGGAATTAACCTCCCGCTATCAGTTGCAGCGTATACCCGATGAGTTGGCCCTACAAGTCATCGATCACGATCTCTGCGATGAAGCCCGGTCGGTATTCTCTTTATCGGGAGGCGAATCCTTCCTCATCTCTCTGGCTTTAGCCTTGGGCTTATCTTCCTTTTCTTCACGGAATCATTTCGAAGAAAATCTCTTTATCGACGAAGGTTTCGGCACTTTAGACAGCGAAACCCTGCAAATTGTCATGGAAGCCCTGGAACGTCTCCGCTTACAAGGCCGGCAGGTGGGAATCATATCCCACGTACAGGAATTGACCGAACGTATTCCTGCCAAAATTTGTCTGGTAAAGACCGGCAACGGAAAGAGTAAAGTCGTTGTAGAATAAAGAAACCCCTATCCGGATATACAATATTCGGCATTATTTTTTATCTTCGCGGGAGATAAGAAAAAATGGTCAGATATTTTATTGAATTAGCTTATAACGGCAGCCG
>ERZ779840.3706-NODE-3706-length-11802-cov-5.788286_pt1 | contig 11802 bp, 15 predicted proteins | sample MGYA00511561_ERZ779840 | MGnify/ENA primary metagenome ERZ779840 (study PRJEB29588, sample SAMEA2162036) | human gut metagenome | biome: human gut; feature: human-associated habitat; material: faeces | place: Denmark | collected 2008/2010 ...
TTCATTGGGCGGCTGGGACAGCAGCCACTCCCGATACTGCTCCTGTTCTGCGAACACCTTCTTATATGGAGCAGTGTTCAGTTCTTCGCTTGTCATTTGCATACCCTCCTTCATAAAGATTTAGCCGCCGATGAGGGGATCACCGGCGGCTATGTAGCATTTCAATTGAGAAGTTGAACATATTTTTAGCCAAGTTCTCAACGGAAGTGAACTTTGGCAAAAAGAAAGACCGTCCACTTTTTCAATGAACGGTCGAATCAGGTTGTATTCAGTTTTGCAGGGAACGTTTGCCGATTTTTTTTGCTGTATGTTCCCCATGCTGTCTTTGTTATTCCGCTTCTTCTTCAGCGTGAAAACCAACCATAAATCTCTTCAGCAGAAATGTGCAGAAGTACGGGAAAGTGTATATCCTATCCTCATGTCCAATATTGTTCTTTGACAACTTAATCCCGTATCTGATGTCCGGGTAGTGATCAGAGGTAATCAATGTTTTCATTGATTTTGCCCGCCCACTTTTCGCCTTTACTTCAACAGGAATCAAGGATGCGGTTGAACGAATGAAGAAATCGGCTTCCAGAGTGGAATCCTCTTTTTTGTAATAGAACAGCTTATATCCTTGCTTGATGAGAGCTTCTCCTACCATGTTCTCATAGATGGCTCCCTTATAAACACCCAGGTTCTTATTGGCTCTTAAATCCTCCTGCGATTCATCATCCAGCATGGATACCAAAAGACCCGTATCCGCAAAATACAGCTTGAATGTGTCGGGCTCGTAATTACCTCCCAATGGCAGCTCCGGAAACTCCATGCAGTAACAGATGTTGACCATACCTGCATCCGAAAGCCACTCCGCGCATCCTCGATAATCCCGGAATCTTGCGCCGGTTGCCACCTTGGAAATCTGGAATTTTTTGTTTTCCCTTGCAAGCTGCGGCGCAACCCGGTTGAACACATTGATAATTCTTGTTTGATCGATTCCGGTAGCATACTTGCGAATATCTTCTTTATAGTCCGCTATGAGCTGTTTCTGCGTATCAAGCGATCCCTCAAAGGTGTTTCGCTTGATATACTCCGCGACGACAGCAGGCATTCCGCCAAGGATATTGTAATCCAGAAACAGCGAATGGAAGACATTCATCTCCAACTCGCTAAAAGGTTTGAATCCCTTCATGTGGGAAAGCAGGTTTTCTACCGTGTCATCTCCATAGCCCTTTGCCCACAAGAACTCCTCGAAATCCATCGAAAACATCTCATAGTCTTTTTTATACCCTACGCTGTTGCTTTCGATTTTCTTGTAATTGACTCCCAGCATTGATCCACTGCAAATCACATCAAACCGCCCATCTATGCAGAAGAACTTGAGCGATGTTGCAATTTCCGGAAACTCCGTAATCTCGTCGAAGAAGATCAGTGTCTTTTCGGGCACAAACTTCTTTGTCGGGTCAATGAGTGAAATGTTCTTGATAATGTCAGCAGCTTCATATCCGTCAGCGATGATTCCCTTGTATTTCTCGTCACGGACAAAATTGATCTCGATCACATTTTCGTAATGATTGGCAGCAAAATGCAGGATCGACTCCGTTTTGCCTATTTGACGGCTCCCCTTGACAATAAGGGGCTTTCTGTTTTTATCTGCTTTCCATTCCTCTAAGAAAGCATCTACTTTTCTTTTCAAATACATCTGAATCACTCTCCAGCATGAGGTTTCTGCTTCATTATGCACAAAACATGAGCGATTGTCAATACTATCCGCACATTTAATGGGCGAATTTGAGCTGTTCCGTACACATTTTTAGATTATCGACCTCATTAGTTTATGATAGCCGCAAGGTTTTGATTCCTTGCGGCTATCATTGGTTATTTCATGATTTTCAGTAACAGCTCATTGACATCTTCGGTCGGTTTGCCTTGCGCGACCAGCTTGTTTCGAAACCCCAGGAGCGCATATTTAGCGAGCCGGAGCTCTTCCAGATTTAACTCAACAATTCGCTTATCCCAATTTGAATGCACACATTTTGGGATAATGGGATAACATCGCGTCAACGCTCTCGATCTTTCTCCGGTAGAAAGAGCACCGCTCGAATCTCGTTGTCCATTCGGAAGAACCGTTCCGGGTATTTGAACTGCTCCGTATAGCGCCGGAGCTGTTCGGGAGAGAGGCTGCCGAAATCTTCGCTGCTGCAGTCGCAGACAAAGAATGTCCCGGCAATGATGTCCAGCATTTCTCCGCGATCCGGCTCGGCGTAGATCGCCCGGTTCAGGGGCAGACTGTTGATCTTGCCCTCCTCGTTGCATACGATGCAGACAGGTTCTTCCAAGGGGTAGTAAGCCTCGATATACCCGCCTACAATTCTCTGGTAGCGCTCCAAGGATGCCTCGATGGTGGCTGTCTTTGCCAATTTCCCGGGCTCACGCAGCACTACAGAAATTCCCCGGCGCGGCGGTAGGGCAGCACTCTCTTCGCCCCAATCGCAGTTGCTTTGATTGTTGTTCATCGTTCCTGTTCCTTCTTCTTTTTCATGTGCCCAACCTGCAGTTGGAGCTGTTCGTTGACGTCTTTTCCGCAGATGGGCGGCTCGTCCAGAACGATGTAGCCTGGGAGGCCGTCCATAATTCCTTTTGCCGCGGCACGACCCACCTCGTCGTTGTCCAGATGCAGCCGCAGCGTGGTGATCTTCGGATTCTCGTTCAGAAACCGGCTCAGCGCCACCGGTATCACGCCCGGTCGTTTAGGCGCAAACACCCCGGCCAGAGACAGCAACGCATCCTGCTTCCAGTCAATGCCCTCGTATAGCTCCAGCGTGGCATAACTAAGCAGGTCGATGGCTGCCTCGAACACATGGACGGTATGAGCGTCCGGATTCTCCATAATGGAAAAAGAGTAGTGCTTGTCGCTGCCGGCGGCTTCGGATTTGTACCGGCTGAACGTACTGCGCAAAGCTCCGTAACGTGGCTTGCCCATCTGGTCATAGCCAACGAACAGAACGTTCTTGTACTGCGCTGTCTGAAAAAGGAGTTTCTTTTCGATGCAGTAGTCAATGACCGTCGCATGGATCCCGCGCCCTTCCAAGTATTGCTTCACGGTATCACAGTTGGTGTCCACATCCGGCAGCAGGAGGCGGCGATCCCGGGGGATAACCGGCTCTTTGGGCTCGGTATAGGCCTGCAGAGGTGTCCCAGTCAGCAGGATTACCGCATCCGGGAAGGACATGCCTTTCACCTTTACCAAATAGTCCAGCGCATTCCTCCCGCCGATCCCGCGGGAAAACCAATGCCATTTGCCATTCGAGATCTTCAGGCTGTCGTGCTCCCGGGCGCAGTAGGTGTTGCCGGAAACGTGCACCAACTCATTTGGCTCATGTGTCCGCAGATAGCTCAGCAGGTCGATCTGCCGAGCAGCCTCAATGGCTTCCGCTGTTACATAGGGCATATCAGTGCACCTCCTTTTCTAACTGCATCATTTTGGCAGCTCGGCCTTCGATACAGTCGAGGATGGTGCCCATGTAGCCCAGCTCCAGCTTTTCAAAATCCTTCAGGATGTCGGCCACCGGACTGGGCGATTTCAGCAGCGCCCGGCATTGCTCCGGCTGAAGCTCCAGATCTTCCATAGCAAATAAAATATCCTGCCGCACGGCGTACTCATACGCGTGCTGCAGGATCTCATCGGGCGGGAGCGTCAGGAGCCGGTCACGGTAGGCGTTCTGCTCCGCTGCCATCTTTTCATAGATGGCGGTATTCAGTTCTTCGCTTGTCATGCTTCCTCCTTCGTTTGTGTTGGTCGTTTTTCATTTTGTATTATCCATAAGGCGTGCATTTCCGATGAATATGAATGCTCGAAAGCATCGACCGAATATTACCATTAACGCCCTGATGTTTCTCGTCATTTACGCTATAGATGACGAGAAACAAGGGGGCCGTGACGTGAATGAAGAACAGCATGCCGTAGTAGATCAAGTTGGCCATATCATAAAATCACCCCTTCAGTAAAATAGCCGCCTGATTTCTCTTTGAAACCAGGCGGCTGAATCCATAACTATATTCGTTTTTAAGGACCGATATCATATCATCCACACGGGGACGATATATGTGCTGCTGTCAATTGCGCTTAATGCCTCCCGAAGGCAGATAATCGCGCCTGTGCCTCTCGGCACGGAGGCCTTGTCGAGCAGCTTAAAAGCACCTGTAATTTGTGTGGGCGGGTTGATGCTTTTTTTGATTTCGATGGGGTGCAGCTGACCGTCGCTCTCCATAATCAGATCGATCTCGTTGCTGTTCTTGTCCCGGTAATAATGCAGCAGACAGTCCTTAGCGCTGTTGCTGTAGGTTTTTATAATTTCCGACACAACATAGTTTTCTAAGATGGCACCGTTGATTGCGCCATTCATCAAAATTTCGGGGCTTGAGTACCGGGTCAGATAGCAGACAAGGCCTGTATCAAAGAAATACATCTTCGGCGTTTTGATCGTCCGCTTCAAAAGGTTGTTGGAGTAGGGGTGCAGGAAGAACACGATCCCCGATTTTTCAAGCTCCTTCATCCAGCGCTTTGCGGTATCGTCACTGACGCCCACATCTCCGGCGATGTCATGCAGGTTCAGCATCTGGCCGCTCCTGCAGGCGGCAGCACGAATGAAGTCGGCAAACATCACCTTATCCACGCCGGGAATATCGGTAGTCACATCCCGGTCAATATAGGTCTGAATATAGCTGCTGTAAAACACATCACGGTCTTTATACTTGCCGCTCCTGTGGCCGGGAAGCGCACCGTCCCAAATCCTTTGGTATATCTCGTTCGGCGTGGCAGGGGAAAGCAACGCCTTGCGCTTCTGCAACTCATCGAGCTCCAGCGAAAAGGGCGAAACATCCACCGCTCCGCAAAGCTCAGATTGTGACAGTGCGGACATATGAAGAATGGCGGTTCTTCCGGCCAGCGACTCATGTGCCAGCTCCATCAGACGATACGCCTGGGAACCGGTCAGCCAATAGGAGCCGGGAGCAGCACCGTTATCCACGGCAATCTTGATATACGAAAACAGCTCCGGTGCATATTGAACCTCATCGATGAGAACCGGCGCGGGGTGCATCTTTAAGAACATTGCAGGATCGGTTTTGGCAAGTCTGCGTTCCTCCAAATCGTCCAGCGAAACCTCGGCTCGTGCCGTCCCCTCCATCAGATGCCGCAGCATAGTGGATTTTCCGACCTGACGCGGACCGGTCAGCAGCACACAAGAGTACTCTTCATTGATTGCAATAAACTTCTTTTCAAGCTGTCTCTCAATATACATTGTTCCACCTCCTCTAGGCTAAAATACGATGCGCCTATATTTTAGCCTGAAGATAGGGGAAAGTCAATAGACTTAAGGCTAAAATACGATGCACTTATATTTTAGCCTGCACAGACAGAAATTATGCGTGTCCGCAATCGGAAAGCCGCCCGATTTCAAATCAGGCAGCTAAATTGTTTGTTATTCTCCCCACGGGAACCCGAAATCACTGCGTTTGATTTTGCACTGCGGCTGTCCATCCTTCCAAAATACGATGCCCTCGATATTGTGCTGCTCAAGGTAATCACGAATTCCCTCGAAGTCTCTCGGCACATCCGGCAAAACGCGAATACCGTGTTTCTCAATCACATCTTTTTCAAGTCCATATGGATTTGCACGAAAATGCGGACCGATTGCTTCGTAAGTGCCTTCCTCCGTAGGGCAGCCGGCATTGCGATAGGCTTCCATAAACCAGATATTGCTCTTGTCGCTCTCGTCCACGGGAACCCAGTGCGGCCAGTGGCCGGTTATGGGGTCCGGATCGCAGCAGGGAATCGCATTCACCGGCGGAATCTTGCCGCGCTTTGCATCGTATCTTTTGTGGAAAACTCCGCTTATCACTGCGCAGCAGCTGCCGTCGATCTTTTCGGTTGCCGCGCCTTCACCGGCCAGAACCCATTCCATACCGGGATGAACTTTGTTATGGATGCCTACTTTATGATGGTTATCAAATATCCGCTCAAAGAGCGTCGGGATTTTCTTCATGGTACCTTGCATCTCCCTCTATAATTTCATCCAGCGTTCTCGGCGTATAGTCCATATACGGCATCATGCAGCCAACGTTGATGAAGTTTCCATTGGGGGTGCCGCGGCGCTGCGCGCGTATAAAGACTACGCAGGCGCGGGGCTGCGAGAGGAGATACCTTTTCTCGGCGTCGGTATGCAGTATATCCGCTTCGCGCGGGAGGAACCGGAGCTGTACAGGCTCCTGTTCCTGACGCAGGGACAGGAGCAGGAGAGCCTTGCCGTGAGGTCGATGCGGCATTTGCAGGAGCTTGTCCGCCCGTCGCTTATGGATATTTACCGCATCACTGCCGAGGAAGCGGACGTCTATTTCCGCGATATGTGGCTTGCGGCGCACAGCATTTCCACGCTGATCGTGACCGGCGGCTGCCCATACTCCGACCTGAATATAGGGCAGATACTGACGGGCTTCAGCGTCGGTATCTGCAAAGCCATCAAGGAGATACCCAGCTTCGCGTCCGGCAGCTATGACCGCGATGCCGTCTTTCACGCGTTAGTCGATAAAAAGAAGGGATAATGATGAACACAAAGAATATAGTTATATATGTCCACGGCAAGGGCGGTTCGGCGGAGGAAGCGGAGCATTATAAGCCCTTGTTCCCGGACAGCAAGATCATAGGTTTTGACTACAGCGCGCAGACGCCGTGGGAGGCCAAGGAAGAATTTGCGCACTTTTTTGCGGAAAAGCGCAGGCACTGCGATAAGCTGACCTTGATAGCCAACAGTATCGGCGCGTTCTTCTCGCTGATGTCGCTGGATGCGGCGTGTGTCGACCGGGCGTACCTGATCTCACCTGTAGTCGACATGGAGAAGCTGATCGGGAATATGCTGCTGTGGGCGAACGTGACCGAGCGGGAGCTTGAGGAAAAGCAGGAGATACCGACGGACTTCGGCGAGACGCTCTCGTGGAGCTATCTCTGCTATGTGCGCGAGCACCCGGTCATGTGGAACGTACCCACCCGCATCCTGTACGGTGAGCACGATGACCTTACCTCTAAGGAAACCATATCGTCCTTTGCAAAGAGAACCGGCGCAGAGCTTACCGTCATGCCGGGCGGGGAACATTGGTTCCACACTGAGGAGCAGATGAAGTTTTTGGACGCATGGATCACAGGGAGTGCAGAATGAAGCAGGAGAAAATCGCCGCGATGGAGCGGATCATTGCCGCGGACTATGCCAATATTGCGGGCATGGTCGTACTGAAGGACGGGGAGCGCGTCTATGAAAACTACTTCGGCGGCTGCACGGAGAATAGCCGCATTCATGTTTCCTCGGTGACGAAAAGCGTCGTTTCCGTTCTGCTCGGGATAGCACTGGACAAGGGATATATCGCCGGGGTAGACCAGAGAGTGCTGGATTTCTATCCGGAATACACGCCGAAGCGCGGTGAAAAGACGCTTCAGAATATCACGCTCCGGGACATGCTCACCATGACCGCACCGTATAAATACAAGTCTAATCCTTATACAAAGTACTTCACAAGTGAGGACTGGGTGAAGTTCTCTCTCGATATGCTCGGCGGGAAAGGACAGATCGGCCAGTTCCGGTATGCGCCGCTCATCGGGCCGGACGTTCTGACCGGTATCCTCGCGAGAGCGACCGGACAGTCCGTTCACGATTTCGCGTGCGAGAATCTCTTTGACCCGCTGGACATCACGGTCGAGCGGAGCATCACCTTTCACAGCAGAGAAGAGCAGATGGCGTTTTATAAGGCGACGGATATGAGCGTCTGGGCCGCAGGTCCCACGGGCGTGAACGCCGGCGGCTGGGGGCTTACGCTCTCACCCATAGACATGGCAGAGCTCGGCCAGCTGCTCCTCAATGGCGGCGTCTGGAACGGACGGCGCATCGTATCGGAGGAGTGGCTGCGCGAGAGCACCTCGGAGCATAGCCGCTGGACTGAGCGTGACCTGCCGTACGGATACCTGTGGTGGGTCCTCGAACGGGAGCACGGCTGCGCCGCCATCGGCGACGGCGGCAATATCATTTACGTCAGCCCCGAAAAGAATATGGTCGTCGCCATCGCTTCGTGCTTCAGACCCATGGTCAATGACAGAATAGAGTTTATCCGAGAATACGTCGAACCGGCGTTTGATTGAGAAATAATGATGTAAAGCAGATGGGGCTTTTTTTCAGCCTTGACCTGCTGGGCTATGCGCTGATGTCGCTCGCAACCTTCTTTGCCGGGCTGACGGTCGAGCCAAAGGACAAGCCCTCCAAATGGCTGCGGGCGCTGCTGATGATCCACGGCGTGTTCTTTATAAGCTGCCTGATAATGCCGATGCTCGGCGTCTTTCAGGCTGACAGCCCCGCATGGATCGGCGTGGCGGTACTCGAGTTCTGGTGCGCCTATTTCTGCCCTGTGGCGGCTCTGGCGCTCCATTACTTCCGCGGGCAGACGGAGCAAAAATAGCAAGGAACGTCGAGAAAAGATCCGCCCGGCACGGTAGAATGGGCAGCGCAGAACGTAAGGAGTTGAAATGCGTGAAGGAACAGGTGCTGGCCGTTCAGCAGATGCAGGACTATATTGAAAAGAACCGTACGGAGGATATCAGACTTTCGGAGCTTGCGAGGGCGTCGCTGTTTTCCCCGTGGTATTCCTACCGGCTGTTCCGGGAATACACAGGCCTTACACCCACGGAGTATATCCGCAAATACCGGCTCACGCAGGCGTCAAGGCGGCTGCGCACCGGGAAAGTCAAGGTCATCGACGCGGCCTACGATGCCGGTTTTTCCAATGCGGATACATTCACTCGGGCGTTTTACCGGGAGTTCGGCCTGAACCCCGGCGATTATATGAAGCACCCTGTGCCCGTCACGTTCTTCATTCCTTACGGCGCAAAATACCGTGAACTCAGAAAGGAGAACATCGACGTGTCAAACATTCAAACCGTTTTTGTTCAGATCATCCGCAAACCCGAACGTCTGCGCGTCACGCCGGTCAGCCCGGTCTTTATCCTGGGCGTAGAGCTGACGATGTATATCGTCTACTGCGCAGTGTCGCTCGCGGTGCTGACCGTACCGGCTGCGCTTTTCTGGCATGTCCGCCTGCGCGGCTCGCTGCTGCGTTTCCTCGGCAGCCGCGCGCGATGCAGAAGATCGTCAGCCTCTTCCCGCTGACGCAGGGCATTACGATGATGAAGAACGCCTTCATCGGCGCGGATACGGGTAGCATGCTGCTGCCGGTCTGCGTGATGCTTGGCCTTACCGCACTCTGCACAGCGCTTTCCATCCGTTTTTTCCGCTGGGAATAAGCAATAATAACAAAAAACGCCGGCTGCGAAACACAGCCGGCGTTTAATCGTGTTTCAGCTCAAAGCCGCGCAAGTCCGGCATTGAGCTTTTTATATATCCTCTCGACGAACCACGGCTCGGTCGAAGCACTGAGCGCATCCTCGAGCGTGAACCACGCAACACCGGAGTTCTCCGCCTCGCAGACCGTGAGCGCGTCATGGTCGTCCGCCTCTAAAAGATAGGTGACGTTCATGTGCAGATGGCTCGGCACGTACTCGCCGCGCTTCTCATGACCGTCCACGGTGAGCACTTCGAGGGAATAGATGTCCTCCGTCACGGGGCGCGCAGACTTTACGCCCGTCTCCTCGCGCACCTCGCGCAGCGCGACGGACAGCAGGTCACGCTCACCGTCGGCGTGCCCGCCCGTCCACGACCATGAGTCGTAGATCTTGTGGTACACCATCAGCACCTTGTCCCGCGCGGGGTTCACGACCCACGCCGAGGCCGTCATGTGCGCGATGAGGTTCGAGCGCTCAAAGGCGTCAGGGGCAGAATCAATGAATGAGAGTATAACGGCCTTGTCGCGCTCCTCCTGCTCGCAGCAGGGGCGGTATTTTTCTATCGCTTCGCGTATATCCATAGCGTGTCACCTAATTAAGACTCTCCAAATAATTTTTGATATCAAAGCTTTCGGTCTTCTCATCCTTGCGCAGGTACAGAGGATGATGCGGGTGACCCTTTGCCGAGCGCTTTCCGGCGCAGAGCCAGTGCGCGCCGTATTCCTCGCCGATGCGCACCATGTCGCGCACGCAGCCGGGGAGGTAGGGGCGCTTTTCGATGATCGTACCCCACGCCGCCCATATTGCCGGGGAAATGCCCTGGGCGACGTTTGAGAGAATATAGCGGAAAGCCGCCATGTTCTCCTCGTGCAGCTCCCGGTTGAGTTCCCTATCCATGTCGTCCGGGCGCGTTGCGCGCTGGGCATAGACATTGAACATTATCCAGCTGTCAAAGCCGTTGCCGCCGGCTATGCGGGAGACGGACTTGAGAGTGTTGTCAAGGTTGTCGGGCTCCGCGGTCGAGGGGTTGATGCCGATGCAGATCAGAGGGTTATCTCCGCGTGTGCCGAGTATGTATCGGTACTCCGTGTAGAAGTCCGGGACGTATATCCAATGGCTAATGTCATATTCGCCGCTGCGCCCCGAGAGGGCGAGTGCGTCCGCAAACGGGAGGATGTCTATTGTCTGGCTTGCGCCGCTCGGTATGTGCATGCTGCCGCTCCTATCCTAAAATATATGCCCAGACGGGCAGGGTGATCATGCTCAGCGCAGTCGTCACAAGGATGCCCTTTGAGGCATAGACGGCGTCTGTACCGTATTGCAGGGAAAGGATAGCCACAAGAACGGCGCTCGGGCAGGCCGCGAGAATGACGCAGTTTGCCAGCAGCACAGGGTCATCCGTCAGGAAACGCAATACAAACAGCACGATGGCCGGAATAAGCACGAGACGCACAAGACTGATGAGATACACGGACTTTTCCTTGAGCGCATCCAGAAGCCGGGCATTGCCGAGCGTTGCGCCGACGACGATCATTGACGACGGAACGGTCGCGACGGAAACGGAGGAGACGATCTCCCTCACAAGTCTCGGTGCAGGGACATCGAAAACGAAGATAATCAGTGCGATCAGCGTTGCGGCGAAGGGCGCTGTGAAAACGCTTTTCAAGTGAAGCGCATGATCCGCGCCGTCAAGACTGGCTCTGAGCCGCCATGTGCCGTAGGTGTACAGCAGCAGATTATATGAAAGGCAGCTGAGCGCGCAGTAGAGCACGGCGATGGAGCCGAACATGCTCTCAAGGATCGGAAGGCCGATAAACATTGTGTTTATCACGCTGCACAAAAGCTCGAACACCGCTGCGTTTTTTCCGCCCCGGCAGAACAGCCGCGCCGCCGCGGCTGCGAATATATACGGCAGCAGCATCGCAAGGCTGAGCATCGCGATGGCATGCATGAGCTGCGCGCCGCTGATGTCCGGATGGTTGGCGATGACGGAGTTGAGGATCGTGCATGGGAGGAAAACGTTCATCACAAGGAAGCTGAGCCCCTTGGAGAAGTTCTTATCCAGAATGTTCTTCTTCACGCAGACATAGCCAACGAGCATCAGCGCGATGAAGCTTATCATTTTTGAGATCAGGGAAATAAAATCCATAGTATACCTGAAAAGAAGATTTTGTTTTTATATATGCAGAACAAGCTTTGCCACGTAAATGTAGATGAGCAGGGAAACGGCGTCCGTCACCGTCGAGATGAGCGGGTTTGCCATGACCGCAGGGTCGACGCCTATTTTCTCCGCCGCAATAGGCAGCATCGAGCCGACGACCTTTGCAAACATGACGACGAACACTATCGAAAGACTCACCGTGACCGATACCAGCACTGTCACGTTTGCGTTGCCAAGCAGCAATCTGTCGATCAGCAGCATCTTTATAAAGTTCACCGCCGCG
>ERZ779840.3710-NODE-3710-length-11793-cov-16.834554_pt1 | contig 11793 bp, 9 predicted proteins | sample MGYA00511561_ERZ779840 | MGnify/ENA primary metagenome ERZ779840 (study PRJEB29588, sample SAMEA2162036) | human gut metagenome | biome: human gut; feature: human-associated habitat; material: faeces | place: Denmark | collected 2008/2010 ...
CGTGACCAACTGCATCAAGCACGCAGACGGGAATGAGGTATATATCCGCATTGCCGAGCGCAATCATTGCCACGACATTACCATAACCAATAACGGCAGAGTGCCCACGGGACCGATCAGAGAGGGCAGCGGACTTTCCGCGCTTCGCCACAGCATTGAAAGCTACGGCGGCGAGATGCATATTTCCCATGAGCCGCGCTTTGCGCTTCTCATCACGATTCCCGAAAAGGAGAATGAGCTATGATAAGCACCATACTTGTAGAGGACGATCTGTACATCCAAAAGCACTTTGTCGATCGTCTTGCCGCAGACGGCGGGTTTCATCTCGTCGGCGTTTTCCGTGACGCCGTTGAAGCGGAAAAGCACTGCGACGCCGCCGTAAAGCTCGTCCTTATGGATGTGCAGACGCAGCACAAGCACTCCGGTCTTGCCGCCGCGGAGCGCATCAAAAAGGCTTTTCCGCAAATCAAGATAGTAGCCGCGACCTCGCTTGTCGATCCGCAGGTGCTGCAAAGAGCGAAAGCGGGCGCAGCCGACAGCCTGTGGTATAAAGACCACGGTACAGAGGAATTGATGAGCGTGGTAAAGCGCACCCTGGCAGGCGAAAAGGTCTTTCCCGACTCCTCACCCGCCATCGAGATGGAGGGCACAATGTCCGATAAATTTTCGCCGCGGCAATTGGACATACTGCGCCTTTATATAAAGGGCTTCACCTATCAGGAGATAGCCGATAAATTGGGCATCTCCAAAAACGGCGTTCGCTGGAATTTAGACGATATGGTGGGAAAAGGCGGGTTTGAAAATCGAGAGGCGCTCGTTGCGACCGCAATTGAAAATAAGCTCATGGTAACGACTTTGAAGGACGAATAAACGCAAAGTACCCCTTGACCGAGCAGGTCAAGGGGTTCTTTGCGCAAAAAAGGCAGAATTATTTTGAAAAAACATTTTTTTCGCTCCGTCACTGGCACTTGTGCCAGTGACAAGCCTTAAAAAATCCGTAGAATAAAATGTGTATAAATATCGTTGTGTATAGACAAGGCGGTGGTGAAGGATGAAAAAGATCGTGCTGGATATTCAGAGCGATATCCATGCGCAAACCATGGAGCGAATGCTGATGCAGAAGCTGGACGATTGTCAGGTCGTGATCTCCGAATCGCTTGACACGACCGCCGAGTGGTGCAAAACACATCGACCGGACGTGCTCTTAATGGAGGTCAAGGCGTATTCACCGTGGATGTTCAAAGAACGAATGGCAATCTGTGACAAGGTAAAACGAAACACGGAAAACTGCCGTGTCATTCTCTTTGTGGATGATGATACAGACGGAGAGTTGACCGAGCAGGTGCGGCAGGCAAAGCGCGAGGGTCTGATAGACGCTTTTCTCTTCGGTTCGGTATCCGAAAACTATTTTGCTTCGGTCATCGACAGTGTTTAAATCAGGCAACACAAAACGTATAGACAAATCTTCAGAATGATTTTGAGGGAGGAAATGATAGTATGACAAAAACGAAGACACGAAGTCGCATCGTCAGCATCCTGCTGGTGCTTATAATGCTGCTCTCGCTGATGCCGAGTCTGGTGGTTCCCGCCCATGCCTTTTGGGACGACTACGACGACGGCTTCGATTGTCCTAACTGCGACCACTACCATTTTGGCAGCGATTATATGTGTGACTGCCTGTTCTGCACCATTGACTGTAACTACGAGTGCTGGGTTGAAACCCATTGTAACGACTGCGGTGTGTGCTTTGGAGACACGCCCTACTGGTGCGAGGAGTGCTACAAGTGCGCGGAGTGCATGGAGGAAAAGCACTGCTCCACCTGCGCCAAGTGCTACATCGGCGAGGATGACCAGCTGTGCGGCGAGTGCCATAAGGGCCCCTGCTGCTCCATAACCATCTGCGACTCCTGCGGCTTCTGCGATGATTGCGCAAACGATGACAGTGACCCGATGCACTGCTCTCTGTGTAACGCCTGCTTCGGTTCGGTGGACGAGTGCGTGGACGACGATGATACCGGCGTCATCCACTGCATCGATTGCCACACGGCCTGCGAGCAGTGCGAGGAATGTCTGCTGGCCAAGGAGGTCTGCGAGGACTGCGGCCTGTGCAAGGAATGCTGCATGGACAACTCCGATGCCGGCGGCTGCCCGGACGGCGAGACCTGCGTGGAAAGCGCCGAGTGGGAAGAGCACATCTGCCCGGGCTGCGACGGCTGGGTCACGGATAAGGAAGACGAGGACGAGTTCTGCGAAACCTGCGAGCTGTGCAAGGAGTGCTGCGAGGGCAACTCCGACTGCTCCGAGGGAATGTGCGCAATGGATACGGACTACGCGGATCACTTCTGCGAGGACTGCGGCCTGTGCTTCCACGACAGCGACCCCTGCGAGGACGGCTGCGATCAGCGCTGCAAGGACTGCTGCCTCGATGCCGTGAAAGCGATGGGCTGCGATCATGACGACTGGTGCTTCAGTGACTCTGATTTTGAGGATCATCTGAAAGCAGAGCACAGCGGTGCCGGGCATACCCACATCGCTTCCTCGTCCTGGTCAGCCGACGGAACGCGGCACTGGCATCCCTGCCGCTATTGCGACGGTAAAAAGCTGAATGCCGCCAACCATGAATTTGACGCCAAGGGCGTGTGCAAGGTCTGCGGCTATATCAGCGGCAGCTCCATCGTCATCACCCGCCAGCCCAAGGGCGTCAAGTGCAAGACCTCTATCTACGATGATTATAACGAAGAGCCGAAAAACGGCCTGCTGTTCTATGAAAATAACCTGGTCACCTTCACTGTCTCGGCAAGAAGCCTGAAAGGCGACGAGTTGACCTATCAGTGGTATCGGAAGGATAATGAGCACCCCACGGCGGCGCCCTACAAGCTGCCGGAGGATAGGTTTTACATGGGTGTGACGACCTCCACACTGAAGATGTCGGTTTCCACCCAGGCCTGTCAGGAGGACTACTCCTACTACTGCGTCATCGGCAGAAAGGGTGACCCTTCGGACACCATGAAAACGGCGGAGGCAAAGCTGACTGCCACCCATGCCTTCAGCTATCAGCAGGCAGGCGAGATCGTTTACACGGACGGCGGCGAAAAAACGCCGACATACAAGGTCACTTGGGTCGATAAGCATGGGAATACCCATAACGGTGCCGTGGGCGGCGTTCGCAAAAGCGAGGGCCACAAGCTCGCGTGCCTGTTCGAAGCAGGCGAATACGAAGCGCATTATATGACCACCGGTACCAAGGAGCGCATCTTCCCGCATAAATTTGCGTTTGACAGAAGCTATGACGCAGTGGGCGGCGGCAAGGTCGATGTGCTCTACTGCACCGTCTGCGACTATCCCCTTTATGTGAAGAGCCATGTCCATGATTACGGCTGGAACTGGGACTGCACCGGCTTCGGCAGTATCTATGAGTATACCTTCAACATCGGCGGCTCGACCAAGACGGTGGAGCAGCTCATCCTTGAGTCCGGCTATGCCCACCCCGAAAAGTGTAAGGTTCCCGGCTGCGAGGAGTTCATCATGGTTCCCCACAGCTGGGGCCGCTGGAATGTGGTCAAAAACCCCGATACCACAGGTAGCAGAGGCGGCATGGAGGCCGAATGCAGCGTCTGCGAGTACACAAAGACGAAAATCGACAAGGATGATGACGGAGGAGCCGATCATTGGACAAAGGACACCGCCCTTGTGACGGTGAAAAACGGCCGGGCAACCCGCATGATTGTCGAGCCCGGTGACAAGATCCGCCTTTATCCCGAGGAGAGAAACGGTCAGAAAGCCATCGGCTGGAAGGTGGAGTATCTCCGCGAATACAATGAGTACGACCTCATCAGCGGTACGGGATTGCCTGTTCATAAAAAATGGAATGCCAACGAGGCGAAGACCCTGTTCAAGCTGGTGACCAACGGCTCCGCACTCGAGTGGGGCTGCACGATCCCGGCGTTCAGCGCCATGGGCGCTCCCGGCGGCGGCCAATTCTTCTTTGAGCCGGTCTATGCAGGCTGTGACCACAGCGGCGGCACCACGGTGCTCAATGCGAAGGCGCAGGTCTGCGACCGCAAGGGCTACACCGGCGACACCGCCTGCGCAGACTGCGGCTATGTTATAAGTGCCGGTTCGGATATCTACCCGCCTGCAAACGCCGGTCATACCGGTACGCTGCAGCCGCTGTACTACTACGGCACGCTTAACTCGGCCACCACGGACGCGAGCCATGGCGGCAAACGCTATAACGCCAATTCGGGCGACTGCCGGCACCGGGCCTATGAGGGCGACTACCGCTGCACGGCTTGCGGCGGCACCGTAAAGGGCGAGACCGGCGACTTCAAACATAGCGGCCCCTTTGAACTGCGTGATGTAAGAGCGGCGACCTGCACCGAGAAGGGCTATTCCGGCAACCAGTACTGCACAGCGTGCGACAGGATCTCAAAGAAGGGCTCCGCTACCCCGTCCCTCCACGAAATTGTCGGCAACTACAAGCTGGTCAATGAGGTTAAGCCCGGATGCACCACCGCAGGCTATAGCGGCGACTATCAGTGTACAAGAGGCTGCGGACAGATTTTCCGCTACGGTCATGTTATCGATAAGCTCAGCCATGATTGGGACGGCGGCAAACCGGCAACACAGGGCAAGAGCGATGGAATTCTCTACACCTGCCGGCGCACCGGCTGCGGCGAGACGAAGTTTGTGAAGAATCCCGCTGCGACCGAGTATGCAGTTACCGTCACAGGCGGTACGGCGTCTGCATCGGGGAATGCCATTACCTCCGCCGCTGCGGGCGTTGAGATCACCGTCACGGCGATAATTCCCGATGGCAAGGTCTTTGACAAGTGGGTCGTGAAGTCCGGCGGCGTGACTCTGGCCGATGCTGCAAGCGCCGTCACCACCTTCACCATGCCCGCAAACGATGTTGCGCTTGCGGCAAGCTATAAGGACGCACCCGTTGCGACCTATAGCCTTACGACACAGGTAAACGGCGGTCACGGAACGATCTCCGCGAGCAAGACAGGACTTGCAGCAGGCTCGACCGAAACGATCATCTTTACTCCCGACGCGGGCTATGAGATCGACACGGTCACCGTAAACGGCGCTGCAACGCCCGTGCTTGCCAATGTTCTGGACGTTACAATGGATGCGGATAAGACCGTCATCGTGATTTACAAGGCAACAGGCAGCACGCATACCCACAGCTACGGCACGGATTGGAAGTATGACGACACCAATCACTGGCATGAGTGCGAGTGCGGCGACAAGGCCGACACGGCAGCACACAGCTTCCAGTGGGTGATCGACAAAGCCGCTACCAAGGATGCCACCGGCATCAAGCACGAGGAATGCACCGTTTGCGGCGCCAAGCGCAGCGAGAACACCGAGATCCCCGCCCTGCGGGATTACGCCGTTACCGTCACCGGCGGTACGGCAACCGTTGCCGCAGGCACACCCATCACCCGCGCCATGGAGGGCGTTGAGGTCACCGTTACGGCACAGGCTCCTGACGGAAAGCACTTCGCCAAGTGGGTCGTTAAGGCAGGCGGCATTACACTGGCTAACGAGACCAGCGCCACCACCACCTTCACCATGCCCGCAAACGATGTAACGATCGAGGCGGAGTTCGCCGAAAACCCCGTAGAGGCGAATACGCTCACGGTTATCAAGGGCACGGCCTCCGTTGCCGCTGGCACCCTCATCACCGACAAGGTCGAGCAGAACACCGTTGTGACCGTTACGGCGGACGCACCGGAGGCAGGCAAGGTCTTTGACAAGTGGGTCGTGCTGGAGGGCAATGTCACCCTGGCAGACGCCACCAAGGCTACCACCACCTTCACCATGCCCGGTAATGATGTGAAGATTGAGGCCACCTATAAGGATGCGCCTCCCAGCCATACCCACAGCTACGGCACGGAGTGGAAGTATGACGACACCAATCACTGGCATGCGTGCGAGTGCGGCGACAAGGCCGATATTGCGGCTCACAGCGCCAGCGAGTGGATCGTTGACACGGCAGCTACCGAAACCGCCGACGGCGCTAAGCATAAGGAATGCACCGTCTGCAAGAAGGTTCTTGAAACCGCACCGATCCCCGCAACAGGCAGCACTCATACCCACAGCTACGGTACAGAGTGGAAGTATGACGGCACCAACCACTGGCATGAGTGCGAGTGCGACGATAAGGCCGACACGGCAGCACACAGCTTCCAGTGGGTGATCGACAAAGCCGCTACCAAGGAGGCCACCGGCATCAAGCACGAGGAATGCACCGTTTGCGGCGCAAAGCGCAGCGAGAACACGGTCATCGACAAGCTCCCCGACGGCGGCAACACCGGCAATACAGGCAGCGGTGATAATAACACCGATAAGCCAGGAGAGGACGACTCCACCAAGCCTCCTCAGACCGGTGACAGCAGAAACCTCATCGGTTGGCTGGCTGCTCTGTTCGTCTGCGGCGGCGTTCTGACCGTGCTGGGTCTGAACAGCAAAAAGAGAAAGGAATCCGAGGCTGAATAAGCCGACGCTTCCGAAATCGAATATCCTAAATACAATAGGCGGTGACGGATCATTCCGCCACCGCCTATTTTCCTGAAAGCGGGCTTGGCAGCAAGTCCCTTTCCGAAAGGCGGCAACCACGGCGTTGCCGCTTTTCGGAAGGACTACAGGACACTACGATAAGATAGATAAGATAAAGGAGATAAGCTGCCATGACTGTTTCAGAGAGAATTCCCTTCAGCGGCTTCCTGCTGCCCCTACAAGAAGGGTACACCTACAGCTGTGACCGCCGCACCACGGACGGTATGGAGTTGCTGTTCGTTTTCCGTGAGGACGGGCATTCAAGATATTACTTTGAGTCGGATATGCAGGAGTTTGACCATAAGGCGGCAAGCGACGCCTACACTTTGACCGTGTATCCCCGGCCGAACGGGGACGGAGAGGTGTCCCTGCTCCATTTGAAGCGCGCCGCCACGGACAGATTTTTCCTTTTCCGCATGACCAAACCCGGCGTCACGCTGACCGGCGAGATGTGCCTCTGGGAAGACGAAACGCCCATCGGCACCGGTCTGCCGATGCTGTTCGACTTTCTGAATGAAGTCAAAATATTGTAATAGTAAGGTGAAGCAATGCAAGATAACAGAATACCGCCGCAGACAAGACCCATGACCGAGGCGGAAATACTCCACAGGCGTAAGCTGCGCCGCGCTGCAATCAAAAAGCAACAACGGAGAAGGACGCTCTTTCTTACCGCCTGCGGCCTTGCAGCGGTGCTGCTCATAGCAGGCATCGTGCTGCTGTGTCGAGGCTGCGGCCGCACCGAGGGAAGCCCTCGTAACGAGAGCATCTACGGCAGCTTTGCAATGTCCGACAAGAGCTGCGTCTATACCTTCCGTGAGGACGGCAGCGGAGAGCTGCGGCTCTCCGACGCACCGTATAAATTCCGTTTTACGCTGTCCGGTAAGACGCTCTCTATCGATTTCGATGCCGAGGCACTGACCGACTGCGAATACGATGTGGCGTATACCGATACGGGGCTTGAGCTGACCGCAGGCAAGGGTACGACGACACAGGGTGAGAAATTCACGCTGAACAGAACAGAAAAATAAGCCTGTAACAACACCGATACGGGGGCATCTGCTTCACTGCCATAAATCTGCCGTCCGGCATGGAAACGATATGAAAAAAGCACGGGCAGCATACCAAGACACAATATGAGAGTATGATCCACGCTGCAACGCATTGACACGCCAAATCAGCCGTCGACCTCAAATGGTCAGACGGCTGATTTAATTTATATGCTAATAATCAATGGAAAAACAATTACATTATCAATTCTCCATCTTGACAAGGCATCCGACGAATATTGTTGCCAGGAGAACAGTAACAACAATTGCTATAGCAGTAACATATTCAAACCCATATAAAACAGGCGACAGCGAGCTTATAGCAGCAATTCCTGAGACGCACATAATCGCCGTGTTCAGACCCCGGCTGTATTTAAACCAGCTAATAGCTATCAGAATAATCAGCACACAGGTCAGGACAGCGGCAATCAACGGTCCGAAATTTGCATAGCCATACGGCACAAGGCTAAAATAGGAATAGGTTCGCACCCAAGGTTCGCCCTCAGGATTCATAAATCGCAGCACCACACCGTTTGGCAGCAGTTCAAAAATCAAAGCAATCCCTGCTAAGAAAGATAAAAGCAATTTCCTTATCTTCATGTCACAGCTCCTTATTGAATTTCGGTTCCGCCCCACTCCACTACCGTAAAACCGGAACGCTGTACTGCACTCAAATCCTGCTCCGGCAAGGGAATATACGAATCTGCCTTTTTCCAAGCCATAAAAACACGGATCAGCGTATCCGGTTCAGGGCTTACTTTAAGCTCGGCGGCGTTTGTATAAGCGTCAGTCTGGAAAGAAATAATGTTGTATGGGTTTTGCTCCATCTGCGGCAGCCAATACACGATAAACTCGTTTGCTTCACGGCGCGTGAGACCCAGTTGCTCCAAGGCACCTTCCAAAAATACAGCGGTATCCTTGCCCTTTACACAAAAGCCGTTGCTCATATCATACTTCGCGTAGGTTTCGCCTTCCCAGTAAAGATAGTTATAGGTTTGCCGGCAAAACCATTACAGACCATACCGTTATGATCAGACAAAGCGGTATACACACCGCAAGAGCACGGCAGCGAGCTTTTCTGCGCTCTTTTATTCTGTTTTCACTGCGGCGGAACACCTCCGCTTTTCTTTCTTCAAAGCTTCTCATAATAACAGCTCACCATCCTTTCCAAGAATGATGCGAAGCTCCTTTTTGGCACGATACAGAAGGTTATCCACCGTCTCGGAAAGCTCAACAAAATCAATGATTTTGCGACGCTTTATGTAATTCAACGCTCTGCTGCGACCGAGCATGAACAGATAGGTTTTCAGTGTCACCTTGAAATTGTACCGATGTTTATTGACCACCAGATCGGAAAAAGCATCGATGGCAATATCCTCGGCCGCATGGATGTCATGCACATAACGGTCGATGAAGAACACAAGGCCGTCAAACAGTTCCTTCATTATCTCGTCAAAGGCACTCTCATCACCTTCAAGGAAACGGCGGTAGCTACTTGCGCCGTTATCCATAGGAGTTCCTCCTTATTGCGGGATCACGTCTGATCCCTTCACTTATTATACAATCGGGCAAAGCGGCATTCCTTATAAAAAACGCAAAAGCCCGTAACTTTTTTGCAAGCTACAGGCTTTTGTCGTCATCCGTATATGGCTCTCGGGTGGTCGACGCTTCCTATAACCGCTCCGGGAAGTCTATTTTTTAGATTATTCGGTGTTGCTCAGCAGTTTGACATGCTTCTTGTAGAAGGAGCCACCAACCTTGAAGAAGTGGGTAATGCCTTCCTGCTTCATCGCTGTGACATACTGCCGTCTTTCGATTTGCGCCAGAGCCTCTTTGGCAGAAGCCTCAAGCTCAGTGTCAATGCAGGCTTCGGCAATGCCGTCCTTTAACACCTTGAGCTCTATGATGATACCCGGCATTTTCTTGTCGTATGGCCTTAGCTGAATGTCGTATCTGCCGTGGCCGGATTCTCTGTTGGAGTCCACACGATAGAGATTATTCATAATCGCACAGATCCCGAGGATAAGTCCGTGATAGAAATTCTCATGGCCATAGTCAAAGGAGCTGATGGAATTCAGCAGCAGTTTTTGCAGATTATCCTGCAATTTCGGAACATCCTGCCTTATGATAGCCTGCTGGATCGCAATAGCCGTTGACTGAGAGATCACATTCGTCAGTGCAGAAAGGATCTCCTTTTCATAGACATAGAAAATCTCTTTATTTGGTATGGCAATGTCGCAGATGGCATTTCCGTCATGCAGCTCATCCTTTTTTACGACCTTCAGATAGCCGGCAGAAAGCAGGAAGCTGTAAATCGTTGTCGGGTTATTCCTGATTTCGGGATAGATCACAGAGGTGTCCACATAAGAGGAAACCATTTGTCCCTGCATCAATTTGCGGAGATTGTCGGCAGTCTCATCGTCCGCCTCTGCAACGATCTGTCGGATGATGCTGTTATCTCCCGTGGATTGCCAATAGGCTTTTGCCGAACAATTCTCGTCCATATAATTGAGAACGGACCAGGGGTTGAAAATGTCCGTATCGCCAAAGCGATAGCCGTCATACCACTTACAGATTTCCTCGTACTTATCCGTTCGGCCGTAATACTCCATGATGCCCCGGACCTCGTCTTTGGTAAAGCCGAAATATTCACTGTAGCGGTCTTCGAGAATGGAGTTTACCTTTAAGTTGTTGAGGCCGCTGAAAATGCTTTCCTTTGCCACACGAAGAATGCCGGTTAGGAAGCCGTAGGAAAGGTTCGAGTTATCTTTGAAGGCGCCGGACAGAAGATTGCGCATAAAGCCGGTGATCTGCTCGTAGTATCCCTCCGTGTAGCCCTGCTGGATAGGTGTATCATATTCATCAATGATAATGACAGCGGGACGGCCATAATGCTCATTGAGCATATGCGAAAGCTCCAGAAACGCTCTTGCCATGCTGACTTCCGTGATCGTACCGTCAACGACCTTACGGAAGTAGTCCTTCTCAAATTCATTGCACTTGTCACTGGTCAGCAAAACATCGTGGCGCAAATACTCGTTTGCAATGATCTCACGGATCGCCGTATAGGTCTGTTCCCATGCTGCAAACTTAATATCCTTAAAGGTGACGAAGATGACCGGGTATTTTCCTTGCTCACGGCGGTACACCTCGCCGCAGCTCCAGATCTTTTTGTTCTTGAAATACCTGGAAGTATCCGTGTCGCTGACCTCAAAGAAGGTTTTCAGCATATCCATTGCCAATGTTTTTCCGAAGCGTCTCGGACGGGTAAAAAGAGAAACCTTGGGCTTGAAATCGATAAACTCCTTGAGCATCAGGGTCTTATCCACATAGTAGTACCCAGAAACCAACTCCTTGAAATCGGACACACCAATAGGTAAAGGTAATTTGGCGGTTGCTTTCATCGCTCGTGTAAACTTATTCCTGCGGCCGTCTACTGGTTTTTCGGCATCGTCAGGAATAAGCCATAAGCCTCCTTCCTTTTTCGCACCCGCAATGCGTCCGTCTCTGCAGAGCGTGGTAATTCTTCTTTCGGTCAATTCCCAACGGTCAGCTGCCGTCTTCACATCCATATAGCTCATAAAAGACCCCTCCGTTCCTACTATATCATGTCAACATTATAGCAGAAATCAAAATAGATGTCAAGATAGAAAGAACAATGCAGCCCATGCGAAACTTGATATTCTGAGCCGAATATACGACTTCTATGGAATAATCACTACCGCTAAAACATCTTGCCTTTCTACAAAAGGCTTCTTCCAACATCGCGAATCATAGGAATGCTCCGTGTTATCCCAAAGCACATAAAAGCAATCTACAGGTACTGTAACCAATTGACCGTCATGTTCGATCATATCACCGCCGACAGCAGCGACTCGTTTTACAAACAGCTTCTCATTATGCCGGAACACGATAATATCTCCAGTTTCAATTGAACCGATAATTCTGATTCCGAGAAGCACGCTGCCCGTTTTCAGGGTTGGTTCCATAGAGGAGGTTGGGACATACCCTATGAAGAACATTGTTTCCGGTGTGGTGAGCTTATGAACCAGGGCTTTGTAAGCGCGTTCATTGCCGAGTAGGTACAGCGAACGAATCGGATATTCACCGACGATGGAAAGCATGGTGATGAGCTGCCGGAGCTGACTGCCCGGGCGGAAGTATTGCATAGGCGCATCAC
>ERZ779840.3714-NODE-3714-length-11780-cov-2.897058_pt1 | contig 11780 bp, 14 predicted proteins | sample MGYA00511561_ERZ779840 | MGnify/ENA primary metagenome ERZ779840 (study PRJEB29588, sample SAMEA2162036) | human gut metagenome | biome: human gut; feature: human-associated habitat; material: faeces | place: Denmark | collected 2008/2010 ...
TCATTGTTGGACGTTTTCCGTCTAAATCATCCCATGTATATAAGCAATGATTCTCGTCCTGCCAGTTTGCTTTGTAACAATTCCTGCAAGTACATCTTCCCGACAGCCATCTCATTTCTCCCCAGTATTCTGGCTTACCGCACTGCTTGCAGATTACGATTTTGTCCATATCAATCACTCCAATTCTTCGATGAGGTTTCTGATTTCCACCTGCGCTTCTGGCGGAAGTTTTTCAGCGTAAATGTCATACCATCTATTGAATTTATCCTTTAAGGTCATAACACTGGCGCATGGTATTTCCATAAGTGTTTTAATACGCTTTTCCTTTTCCTCTTTAAGCAGCTTCGCTACTCCGGATGGAACTACTACCGGATTTCCACCATATGCTTTGACTTTTTTCACATCTTCCTGTGAGTCTACTGGGATGGAGTATGGCTGTGGATTTTGACTATCAAACGATTCTATTAGCATTTCCTGTACTTTTTTCACATCGTTTTTGTAAGTATTGAACTCAAAATGATATACATCATCCGCACGTTCCTCAATCATTTTCCTAACCTGCTCTATTGGAATGTCTCCCTTTACCATTGCTTCAGCAATCATAAGAGATGTAATTTCTTCAACATTCCAACTATCGCAAGTCTTTCGGTCACGCTCCAGTCGTATGTATTTAGGCTTGAAGTTGTACCCGTATTTCAAATCACTGTTGCAATCCACGAACAATCCATTGACATATACTTCTCCGGCATATTCTTCATCCAAGATAATTTCGCCGTACCCTGTCTCGGCTTTGCTATAATCGCAGTTCTCCAAATGAAGCCACACCTTGTATAAATTATTGAATTCCTCGTGTGTAACATTTCCAACTTCGATACATAAACCAGAGTTATCTGTATCATGCCTGTACACATAAAATGCGAGGATCTTTTCCAACCATTTTTCAGAGTTTTTAAATCTGGACTCCCAGATTTCCCCTTTTTCATTGTTGTAAATCGTGAAGGTTTTCCCCAGTCTGTTCAAAACAAGAGCAGCAATTTTATACCCTTCTCCAAACTGTCCAACTGTGTCCTCATTGTTTGCTTTGCTGCTTCGTCCTAAAAGCAGGGTATTTATCTTAAGGACAGATTTTTGATTTACAAGTCTGAGTGTTTTTTCTTTTCCGTTGTAAATGATCTGGAACTTATTCTCCTTATCCAGTACCTCTTGGTCTGTGCCATTCTGGATTAATTCTCTAAGCGCATCATTAAAAGTCCAATCTGACACATAATTTGGTGTCAGTGTTAATTCATAGCATTTTACATCTATATCTTTCTTCATTAAAAATAATCCCTCCATGTATCCACGACTGTTTTTGCCAGATCCTCTTTCTTTGCCAGTGCTTTCAGCACCACTTCGTCTATCGTTCCCTCTGTGGTGAGGTGGATATAAGTGCAGGCATTCTTCTGCCCGATACGGTGGATTCTGGCAAGGCTCTGACTATATGCTGCATAGTTGAAGTTGACCGAATAATACACACAGGTGTCTGCGGCCGTGAGTGTGATTCCCAGTCCTGCAGTATCGATCTGTGCGAGGAATACCATCGTTTCCGGGTTCGTCTGGAAGTCCTTGACGATGTCGCCCCTGTCCTCCAGTTTCACATCTCCATAGATTTCTCCGTAGCGGAGTTTCTTCTTTTTCAGCATCTGCCCGATGATGTCTATCTCCGGTCTGAAACGTGCGAAGATTACCAGTTTCTTTCCTGCGTCCACCACATAATCGTCCACGATTTCTTCCAGTGCGTTCAGTTTGCCCTTGCTGACCAGTTCCGGCTTTTCCTCGCCGTCTGCCACTAAAAATCCGCCAGTGAATTGCTGAAGGCGAAGCAGCTTTGTCAGCACGGTCGTTGCGCTGATCTGCCCACCGCTTTCCAGTTCTGCGAAACTCTCACGCTTGATGCGGTCGTAGATGTTCTTTTCCTTTGCCGACATCGTTATGTATCTCTGCAGGAATGTCTGCTCCGGCAGGTCGAGTGCTTCGTCCTTGGTCACTCGGTATGCGATGGAGTGCTCTTTCTGGATTAACTGGTCGAGGTCTTTGTATCCCACGATCTGGTGTCTGTTAAATCCGCCCATGATGGCATATCTGTTTCGGAACTGATAGAAGTTCGTTCCGAAGATTGTCGGGTCAAGGAAGCGGTACTGGCTATACAGGTCGATTGCATTATTCTGTACCGGAGTTCCGGACAGGATAAGTTTGTACTTTGCCTGGTCGCCCAGTTTGTGCATTGCCTTGGACTGCTCTGCATCGTGGCTCTTGATTCTCTGGCTCTCATCGCAGATGATCATGTCTGCGTTCCATTCATACAGTGCGTCAAAGATGCCTTCTCTCCATGTGGATTCGTAATTGATAACGGCTACCTTTAATGCCTTGAACGGGAAGTTGTCGAGATCGTTTAACAGCTTCAGCCTGCGGTTCTTGTCTCCGAGCAGTACCTTGATGTTTGCCTTGAAGTCTGCAAATTCTGCGAAGTCCTTGGGCCATACGGAGCAGACGGAGGTTGGTGCTACCACCAGTACCTTTTCCACCTTACCCATCTGGTAAGCCGTGCCTGCTATCATGATTGCTGTTAGCGTCTTTCCGCATCCCATTTCAAAGAGCAGACCGAAGCCTTTATGCGTTTCTGCCATTGGTTTTTACCTCCTTCCTGTGATTTTCTTTTGCTTTCCGGTGCTCCAAGTTTCGTACCATCCTGTTCCAACCTGTTTCCTGCTGCTTGGTTGCTGCGGGGTTGCGACAGGATATGTAATCTTTGTTATTGCTGCTCATCTGTATCCTCCTCGCTTAGTATCATGGCGATGCCTTCCATCACGAACATTGCACACGGAAGTGCTATGCCGTTGCCCCACATCTTGTATTTGGCTGAGTCGCTCTCCGGGTCTTTCAGCCACTTGCGGATCTGGTTGTCTGTCTTTTTCTTTTTGCTCTCGCCCATGGCTTCCATCTGTGTTCGGAACACCTCTCGCCAGTGATCGATATCTTCCTGCGTTGGTTCTGGTATCCCCAGTTCCTCTGCCCAGTTATCCGGGAAGCCTTGCAGTCTGCAACACTCCAACGGTGTGAGCCTGCGGATGATGTACTCCCAGAGAATGAGGTCGGTGCTATCCTTATAATCCCTGCGCTTCAGACAGGAGGCTTTCTCCGATTCCTCGTATTCCCCGATTGCCTGTTGTGCGAAGCAGGCTACTCCGTGTCTGTCTGCGGCCGTGAGCGTGTTCGCAGGTGCTCCCGGTTCTCCGATGCCGAGTCCATTGGCAGAGCCGTCATTGTTTCTGGTATCTCCGCCGCCCTTGTATCGGGTCGCCTTGTCTGCTATCGGGATTGGATCGAATAAGGTCTGCGTATTGTGTGTACTGAGCGTTGCACTCTTATCTGTCTGCATCAATGCTCCCTTACCTCCTCCCTCGCATCCGCTTCTGATCTGCAATGTGATTGGCTGAGGATGAGTGGCACATTGCCCCCCAGTGCCCATGCGACTGGTCAGCGTTGGTACGTTACCGTCCTCTGCTATCGTCACTCTGCTGTCCTGTGGGTGGTTTTCTAATACGATGGGTACATTGTTACCGCCGGTCCCCATCTTCGTTGTGAGCGTGGGCGATACCTCGCTTCTGTCTGCTACTCTGCGCCTGTCGCTGATGTCATAGCACTCGACATCAGCTGCGCCTGTCTTATGAGTGCCTGTCTTAATATCTCCGGCAGTTCTTTGCCACGCTTCTCGGCTCTCCGTAAAATTCCCAGACAAGCCTTCTCGCTCAAATAATATTTTTGGTGCGGTGTTTCCTCCAAAATCTGCGACAAGGTAGATACGCTTTCTTCTTTGGGGCACTCCCCAGTATTGGGCATCAAGCACTCGCCAAGCGATGGAGAAATGGTCGCCCATGATGCATCCGGCTGTCTGCCATTTTCCCTTCGGAGGGAGAGGTACATTGGATTCTTCGTCTGTGATGCTGACGATTTCTTGGAGGACTGCCTGGAAGTCCTTGCCCTTGTTACTGCTGAACGCTCCTGGCACGTTCTCCCAGACCATGTATCTTGGTCTGATCTGTTTTCCTGTTCTGCCTGCTGCTCTGTCACTTTCTCTCATCTCCTTTATGATCCGTATCTGCTCACGGAACAGATTGCTTCGTGAACCGTCCAGGCCCTCACGCTTTCCGGCTATGCTCATGTCCTGGCATGGAGAGCCGCCTGCGATGATGGTCACTGGCTCTAAGTCTGCGCCGTTTAATTTATTGATGTCTCCGAGGTGTTTCATCTCCGGGAAGTTCTTTGTGGTTACCAGTATCGGGAATGGCTCTATCTCGCTTGCCCATATTGGTCTGATTCCGAATATCGATCCTGCCAGTTCAAAGCCACCGCTCCCGGAGAACAAAGACCCCATTGTTATTTCCTGCGTCATTTGCTATCCCTCCCCATTTGCCACAAAAATTGAAAGGACTTGCTTTCCGTCTGGTCGTGAACAATCGCTGACACGAGCATTGCTGCCATGCGGAGTGAAAGGTTGATATTGCCTTTTGTGTACTTCATTGCTCTTTCATACGCATCGAAGAACAACTGCAGTATCGTTTCCTCGGCTTCTATTAATTCTTTCTTTTCTCGATCTGTCATCTTTACCACCCCAGTTTCTTTCCGCACCAGTGGCAGTGCGTATGATTTCGGGAGGTTCTCTTTCCGCAGGCAGGGCAGCAGTAAAAGTCCATACCTCTCTTGATTACTGGTGCTTCTGTCTCGTATTTTTCGACCATCCGCTTATGCTCATCTGCCATGCTCTGGTAGTCGTACACGATGTCCATTGCCTGCGTGAGTGCTTCCTCTATTCTTTCTGTCATCTCCACATCTTTTGGGTCGCCCTCAGTTATCTTCTGCGAGTATTCTGTCTGCGCTTCCTTCAGAAGTGGGATGATCTCCGTTTCCTTAATATGTATCACTTCTCCGCCTCCTTTGGTTTCGGTGGGTCTACCAGTCCGAATGTCATGAGTGCCATGTTATATCCTCGCACCTGGTGCGTGAATGGCGACACCTTGACTGGCGGTGGGATGAGTGGCTCTGGCTTCGGGTTCATGCGTTCCCGGTCGACTGCTGCCATTACTTCGTTCAGCTTCTTTCGCTCTGCTTCGATGGACGGTGGCAAGTTTACCAGTCCTGCCAGTCTGTTCAGCAGTTCGATGTCAGCCGGTCCGCTTAGTGTCTGCGTCTGCCTGCTCCACTTCATCTTTCCCCAACTCTTTATGATTGTGAACTGGACATTGTCTGCTTCTCTTATGAGTATCTGTCCGTCCTTCATTGCCATTTTCATTGTTGGTTACTTCCTTCCTGTTAGTCCGTGTTTTCTTCGTATTCGTCTCTGGATATTACTCTTACCTTTTCAACTGGGACGTGGCAGAACTGCGCCATGCCTTCCTTCTGGCTCTCTGCGTATTTCGTGAAATCAGCCTCCTGTAATCCGCTGAGTGAAATATCTACAATCGTTGCTGCGTATCCGACTGTGCCTTCTCCGCCATATATCTCTGCGTCCTTTACCTCGAAGTAAATTCCGAGCGACATTGTTATATTGTCCATGCTTGCCTCCCCTTCCTGCGGCCGTTCATCTATTCTTCCGTGTAGAATGTGTGGTTACCGTGTGTGAATAATTTTTTCAGTGTGGTGTTGTGCCATGTGGTTTCATCCGTGGTTCTCTCGAAGTATGTCGCTCCTCGGCTCTCATCCCAGTGCTCTACCTGCACCATTTCCAGTGCCCGGTAGCAGTCTGCGTCCGGTTCTACCCTGTCGTATCTTCCATTTTCGTATGCTGCGAACTGGGTATCCTCTGTGATCACTCCCTCGATGGTATCCGGGAAGTCATCGCTCCATACTCGGTTCAGCACTACCAGTATGACCAGTGCCTTGCCCTCGGTGTCCTCGCCCTCTGCTTCCGCCATGGCGATTTTCGCTAATCTGTAGGAGTCATCTGCATCCCAGTCCAGACTGCCGATTGCTGCGGTCGTTGTCGGTACTGGTGTCTCAGTGCTCTGGAGGATTGCGTTGTAGTAGGATTGTTCCTCTGCCTGCTCTGCTGCCTTGTATGCGTCACGCTCTTTGCACATCTGTTCATATTCTTCCTGCGTCAGCCATGTGTCCGAGCCTTCCACCTGCACCATGCCTATGTTGTTTTCCTCTGTGTACTCGCTCCAGTCCGGCATCGGTTCGTTTGCCCATGCGATAAGCAATCCGACAAACATTCCCGCTCCCACTATTACCGCTACTGCATCCCCTGCTATGCGCTTCAGCTTTCTTTTCAGAATTCGCTTCTGTCTCCTACTGAGTTTCAAATCGTCATGCACCTCCTGCTTACTTCTCGACTGCTTCCAGTCTCTTTTCCTTCCTGTTGTAGAGGATCATCTCTTTCTCATCCTCTGAATGGAGCATATAGTCATCTGGGTTCATTCCCTTCTTGATCAGTATCTCTTTCTGATTCCTTGTCAGTTTCTTTGGCTGTTTCATATGCTCTCTCCTTTTATACTTACTTGACTTTTACCAGTACCTCATTATGCTCTCTAGGCTTCTTGGGTCTGGCATGGAACAGGTTCTCCAAGGCTTTGAAGAGTAACTGTTCCGTTCATGCTCCCTGAGTATTCTTTGGGGTAGCTGTACTAGTCGCCTGCAGTGCGGTCTTTTTCATTCCCCGCTACCGAGTGTTAAATCGCACCCACGCATCCATGCTCTCGGTATTCTCTCTCTGCGTGTTTCTCATCTGCCTCCGAACCGTTGTTGTTTTACTTGGGTCTGCGTTCCCTACCCCAATTACGACAGCTATTCATGCAGGCTCATGTCCTGCTGCCGGAGCGATTTACTGCGGCGGCTCGCTCCTACCTATCGGTTTTTATCCTGGTCGATGCTTGCCAGTGTGTTTCTTCGGTATTCAGTTTTTAGGTGTGATGCATACGCATCGTTCTGTTTTTTTGGTATCTGTTGCCTGCACCGGGCAGGTGTAGTTGATTTTGCCATTGTCAGTGCTGCTTCGAAGCATTCCGCTTTCGTACAGGTGCTTCCTTGCGTATCTGGCACTCACTCCCTTTGTGCTACAGAAGTGATTAAACTCCGGAACTCTGATGCGGTATTCTCCGTCCTCTAGTTCCTTACCCTTGGTCAGTTCTGTTACAAAGGTATCTGTGTCAATCAGTGCGGCCTGCTTGTCCAGTGCTCTCCATTCTGCCAGTTCATCAAGTCCGTTGATGTCAACCTGTGCCTTGCTGAACACATCCAGTATCATGGGGATTCTTTCATCCGGGGCCGCTGCCAGTATCTTTGCTATCTGTATGGCAGTCTTGATATCCAGTTCTTCCATTCCACTTGCTCCTCTCTGTTAGATGGAATGCTGTGCGACCTCTGCCTTGTACGGTTCTCCACCTCTGGCGAGTTCACGGTACATGGTAGCCGAGTGGACACCGATTGCCATCGCCATCTCATCTACTGTTTTGCCCTGTGCGTTCAGTGCTTCGATTTTCTTTCTGTCCTCGAATCCGATGCGCTTGTACGCTTTTCTCGGTCGCTTATTGGTTGCCATTGCTCTCCACCTCCTCTGTTTTTAGGCAAAAAAATAAATGCGCCAGAGTGATTATTCACTCTAACGCATTTATCAATTTCTTATAAAAATTAAAAATGCGAAGTGAGTTATATCACTCATTTCGCATTTATCTTATTACTTCACGAAAACCGCTTCAAAATGGAGTAAAAGGAGAATACGAAAATGAATACAAAAATGTTTTGTTATCAGTGTCAGGAGACAATGAAAGGCACCGGTTGTATCTTGAAAGGTGTGTGTGGAAAAGAAAGTCATACAGCAAAGGCAATGGATTTGCTGATGTTCGTGGTACGTGGAATATCAGTCGTTACCGATGAGTTCCGTAACACCGGACATCCTGTAGCTGCCGAAGTGAACCGTTTTGTTGTGGATGCCTTATTCTGTACCATTACAAATGCCAACTTCGATGATGAAAGCATTCTGAACAGGGTGGATAAAGGTATGGCATTGCGTAACCGTTTAATAGAAGAAGCCAAAGAAAAAGGTATTTCCTTGCCTGAAATCGACGAATTGCAATGGCAGGGCGGACGTGATGAGTATGCTTCCAAGGCGGAAAGCGTGGGTGTGTTGCGTGAACCCGACATAGACCTGCGTTCCCTGAAAGAATTGATGACCTATGGTCTGAAAGGTATGGCGGCATACCTGGAACATGCCATGCGTCTGGGATATGACGATGCTTCTATCCATACTTTTATGCAACATGCTTTGGCTGCCACTGCCACAAAATCACTTCCGGCAGGCGAATGGGTGAAGATGGTGCTCCAGACCGGAGAATACGGTGTGAAGACTATGGCTTTACTGGATAAAGCGAATACCGAACGCTATGGCAATCCGGAAATGACAAAAGTAAATATCGGAGTAGGGAAGCGTCCGGGTATTCTGATAAGCGGTCACGACCTGAAAGATATGGAAGAACTATTGAAGCAAACCGAAGGTACGGGAGTCGACGTGTACACACATAGCGAAATGCTTCCTGCTCACTATTATCCTGCTTTCAAGAAGTATTCCCACTTCGTAGGCAACTATGGAAATGCCTGGTGGAAGCAGCGTGAAGAGTTCACTACTTTCAATGGTCCTATCCTGTTTACAACGAACTGTATCGTCCCCCCGTTGGCAAATGCTGAATATAAAGAACGTATGTTTACAACAAATTCCACCGGATATCCCGGCTGCAAGTACATTCAGGCAGATGCCGAAGGCAGAAAAGACTTCTCCGAAATTATCGAGATAGCTAAGCAATGCCAACCGCCTACGGAAATAGAACGTGGAGAAATCATCGGTGGTTTTGCCCATAATCAGGTGTTGCAACTGGCAGATAAAGTGGTGGATGCCGTGAAGAGCGGTGCTATTCGTCGCTTTGTGGTTATGGCAGGTTGCGACGGACGTATGAAGGGACGTGATTATTATACCGAATTTGCCAAGGCGTTGCCTAAAGATACAGTCATCCTGACAGCAGGTTGTGCCAAGTATCGTTACAATAAGTTGCCTCTGGGAGATATCAACGGCATTCCACGTGTACTGGATGCAGGACAGTGCAACGACAGCTATTCACTGGCAGTCATTGCAATGAAACTGAAAGAAGTGTTCGAACTGAATGATATTAACGAACTCCCGATTGTGTATAACATTGCCTGGTACGAGCAGAAAGCCGTTATCGTACTGCTGGCTTTGTTGAGTCTGGGTGTGAAGAAAATCCATTTAGGACCTACGCTGCCTGCCTTCCTGTCGCCCAATGTGGCAAAAGTCTTGGTAGATACTTTTCAGATAGGTACCATCAGTGATGTGGAAGATGACTTGAAGATGTTCCAATTATCATAAATGATTAATAAATTCTGAAGTATATTCGGATGGATAATTCCCGCCCCTACAAGTTAATCATATCGTGATTAATTTGTAGGGGCGAATTATTATTTTAGTAGGATTTTCTTGAGTGGCCTTTGAAATTTACAACTTCCACCCCAATGTCTTTTCCTGTATATTCCATAGCTTGGCGTATAGCCCCTTATTATCGAGCAGTTCCTGATGCTTACCTTGTTCGGCAATGCGTCCTTCCTCCAATACTATGATGTTATCTGCATTCTTGATCGTCTTCAGGCGATGGGCAATCACGATTACCGTACGTCCTGCAATCAGTGTATTGATGGCACGCTGCACTTCCACTTCATTTTCCGGATCGAGTGAAGCCGTTGCTTCATCCAGAAGCACTACGGGAGCTTCTTTCAATATAGCCCGTGCGATGGAAATGCGCTGCTTCTCTCCACCGGACAAGGTACAACCGCCTTCACCGACCTGCGTATCATAACCTTTGGGCAATCGCATGATAAAATCGTGGCAACATGCTTTGCGGGCCGCCGCTTCTATTTCTTCGTCCGCGGCGTCGGTTTTGCCGAAACGGATATTGTTGCGAATGGTATCTTGAAACAGATACACATCCTGGAATACCATTGAGATATGACTCATCAATGATTCCGGTTCCAGGGTTTTCATATCTACTCCATTAAATAAAACCTGCCCCTGTTGCGGATCGTAAAAACGTGCGCATAATTTCAGCATGGTGCTTTTTCCACTGCCCGAAGGACCTACCAGAGCGGTGAGTGTATTCTTACGTAGTGTTACCGATACATCCTGCAGTACCTGTTTTTTCTGATAGCCGAATGATACGTGATAGAAAGTGATATCACCGCTTTCCGGGGCTTCTTTACTTCCTTGCATTTCCGGTTCGTTCATCAGCGTCAGGATGCGCCCTCCGGCAATGGAGAAATATCGGAATTCTGCAAAGTTGGTCAGTGCCGAAGTCAGCGGATCGAAGACGCGGGAACCGACAACGAGGAACATAACGAACGTGAGCAAGGATAAATCTCCTCCTATCAATAAGTACGTACCGCAAAGTATCATCAACGTCAGACCTGCCCGTATCAGCGTTACAGAAAGCAGTATGAACGGACCGAGCAATGCTTCCTGGCGGATACAGGCACGACGCAGTTCGGCAAAGGCATTCTTCAGACGGACAAACTTGTCGCCCAGCAGATTATATGCTTTCATTACCCGTATTCCCTGCAAGTACTCTTCCAGGCGATTGCCTGCATTGATTTTGGCAGCAATCTGTTTGCCGCTCAGTTTGTATTGCAGGTAAGTGCTGCCCAGTAATATTCCCACAGCAAGCGGCAGGGCTATAAACATGGCAACGGCCATTCGCCAGTCTATCCATAGCAATCCCGCGAAAGCGAGTACAGGCATCACCAGCGCACCCATCAATTGGGGCAGATGGTGCGAAATACCGGTTTCCGCCATCGTGAAGTCCGTTATCAGCATGGACGAAAGATCACCCGGATCGCGGCGTGACAGGAACCCCAATGAGAGTTTCCGCAAATGCTCTGCCAGGCTGACACGTCCTGCGGCACTCATTTCATAGGCCCCCCGGAAATTGGCGCGGTAGGAAGCCCTTTCGGCCAACGCCATGACGAGTACATACACTACAAGCAGGATAAAAATAGTCCAGAGCCGTTGAGTGTCCAGTGGCATTCCGCTACCATCGAAAGCACGGAATATCACGTTGATTGCTTCGATGGACAGGCAGAACGGGACAATATTTACCAGGTTGGCAAGCATCGTGTAGCCCACAGGTTTGCGAAGGCGTTCGGTGTGCCCTATCGTAATATTTTCTATTGCATTCATTCTTTTACCTCCTTCTTACTGTTTAGTTCCCAGTGGAACGCATCCGTATAAGCGTCCCACATATTCTTATATAATCCTTCCGTTTTACTCAATACCTCGTGCCGCCCATGCTGCACGAGCTTTCCTTCGTTCAGTACGATGATTTGCTGTGCCGAAATGATGGACGAGAGACGGTGTGCAATGATGATAACCGTCTTATTTTGGATCAGATGTTGCAAAGCCTGCTGCATCTTATATTCATTTTCGGGGTCGGCAAAGGCGGTGGCCTCGTCCAGCACCAGGATAGGGGCGTTCTTCAGGATGGCCCTTGCCACACAGACACGTTGCGACTCGCCACCGGAAAGGTAGACGCCCTCATCTCCGATGCGGGTTTCGTAACCTTGCGGAAGGCTTTCTATAAACTCATGGCACTGCGCGGCTTTTGCGGCAGCTATCACTTCCTCGCGTCCTGCACTGGAGTTTCCTACCCGGATATTCTCATAGAGGGTATCAAAGAAAAGAAAGCTATCCT
>ERZ779840.3718-NODE-3718-length-11773-cov-2.870370_pt1 | contig 11773 bp, 10 predicted proteins | sample MGYA00511561_ERZ779840 | MGnify/ENA primary metagenome ERZ779840 (study PRJEB29588, sample SAMEA2162036) | human gut metagenome | biome: human gut; feature: human-associated habitat; material: faeces | place: Denmark | collected 2008/2010 ...
AGAGAACCGGAAGAATCGTCATGATGGGAGCACTCGATAACCTTGTAAAAGGTGCAGCCGGTCAGGCAGTGCAGAACATGAACCTCTTATTCGGCTTCGATGAGGCGGAAGGATTAAATCTTGTTCCGATGTTCCCGTAAGAGGCTGCGAAGCAGCTATTCGGTCAGGATGCACAGCATGAGAAGCCGTTTTATAGAAAACTGCCCCGGAGAGGCAGACAGCAAGGAAGATGAAAATAACATGAATGATACAAATTTAACAATCCGTCCCATGACAATAGATGATTTTGAGCAGGTACACAGCCTCTGGATGGAGATCCACGGCTTCGGTATCCGCAGCGTCGATGATTCGAAAGAGGGTGTGGAGCGTTTTATCCGCAGAAATCCGGCTACGAGCATGGTGGCAGTGTGTGATGGAAAAATCGTCGGCGCGATCCTCTGCGGGCATGACGGCAGAAGAGCAGGACTTTATCATGTCTGTGTACAGGAAAATTACAGAAAACACGGAATCGGGCAGAAACTCGTGGAGAGGTGCCTGGAGGCATTGAAAGCAGAAAAAATATCCAAAGTCAATCTGATCGCATTTAAGCAGAACGAGATCGGCAACCGCTTCTGGCAGAGCCTCGGCTGGAAATACTGCGACAACGTGAATTATTATGAGTATGTACTGAATGAAGAGAATATTACCGTGTTTAATCCATAGAAAGCATTAATATAGACAATTGCGAAACTCATAAAAATCTAAATTGAATTGTGAAAAATTAACAAAAGACATGAAAGACATGTCTAAAGAACAAATAATCATAGGAGATAAATCATGAAACAGATCACAGGCGGTGTGACCGCAGCAAAAGGTTTTCAGGCAGCAAGTACAGCAGCAGGAATCAAATACAAAGACAGAAAAGACATGGCAATGATCTACAGTGAAGTTCCATGTAAGGCAGCAGGAACTTTTACGACCAATATCGTAAAGGCGGCTCCGGTCAAATGGGATCACAATGTCGTATATAACAGCAAAGCGGCACAGGCGGTTGTCATCAATGCAGGAATTGCCAATGCCTGCACCGGAGAGGAAGGCATGGGCTACTGTAAGCAGACGGCTGAGAAAGTAGAAAAAGTATTAGGCATTGCAGCAGACGAGGTGTTAGTTGCATCTACCGGAGTTATTGGCATGCAGCTCCCAATCGACCGTATCTGTAATGGGATCGATGCTATGGTGCCACAGTTAAAAGGAGATACCGGGAGCGGAACCGAGGCTTCCAAAGCGATCATGACCACAGATACAAAAAACAAAGAGGTGGCAGTGACCATCGAACTTGGTGGAAAAACGGTAACGATCGGAGGCATGTGCAAAGGCTCCGGCATGATCCATCCGAATATGTGTACGATGCTTAGCTTTGTCACAACAGATGCGGCAATCTCCAAAGAGTTATTGCAGGAGGCATTGAGCGCTGATGTGCAGGACACCTACAATATGATTTCTGTTGACGGTGACACTTCCACGAATGATACCTGTCTGTTACTTGCAAACGGGCTGGCAGAAAACCCGGAGATCACAGAGAAAAATGCAGATTATGAGGAATTCTGCAAGGCACTGAACTTTGTCAATGAGACGCTGGCAAAGAAAATGGCAGGCGACGGCGAGGGCGCAACCGCATTGTTTGAGGTGAAGATCATCGGTGCCGAGAGCAAAGAACAGGCGAAAGTTTTAAGTAAGTCTGTCATTACCTCAAGTCTCACCAAAGCAGCGATTTACGGACATGACGCAAACTGGGGACGAATCCTCTGTGCAATGGGTTATTCCGGTGCAACGTTTGACCCGGAAAAAGTAGATTTATTCTTTGAGAGTGCCGCAGGAAAAATGCAGATCATCAAAAACGGTGTTGCGGTGGATTACAGCGAGGAGGAGGCAACCAGAATCCTGTCCGAGCCTGCCGTTACTGCAATCGCAGATGTCAAAATGGGCAATGCATCCGCTACCGCATGGGGCTGTGACCTGACCTATGACTATGTAAAAATCAATGCGGATTACCGTTCTTAGGGGGATAGAAAAATGGAAGAAAAAAACATGAACGAACTTTTGAAAAAAGCGGAGGTGCTGATCGAGGCACTTCCATATATCCAGCGCTTTAACCGTAAGATCATCGTTGTAAAATACGGCGGAAGTGCCATGGTGGACGAGGAATTAAAGCAGCACGTCATTCAGGATGTCACTTTATTAAAACTGGTAGGTTTCAAGCCAATCATCGTGCACGGCGGCGGCAAAGAGATCAGCAGATGGGTAGAGAAAGCCGGCATGGAACCGGAGTTTGTCAACGGACTGCGCAAGACAGACGAGCCAACGATGGAAATTGCGGAGATGGTATTAAATAAAGTGAACAAATCTCTTGTAAAACTGGTGCAGGAGCTGGGTGTAAATGCTGTCGGTATCAGCGGAAAAGACGGCGGAATGTTAAAGGTGGAGAAAAAATATTCCAACGGACAGGATATCGGTTACGTCGGCGAGATCACACAGGTCAACCCGAAGATTTTATATGATCTTCTGGAAAAAGATTTTCTTCCGATCGTCTGCCCAATCGGCATGGATGAAAACTATGACAGCTACAACATCAATGCAGACGATGCCGCCTGCGCGATTGCGAGAGCAGTCCACGCAGAGAAATTAGCATTTTTAACCGATATCGAGGGTGTATACAAAGATCCGAAAGATCCGTCTACACTGATCTCGGAACTGCCAATCTCAGAGGCGAAAAAACTGATCGAAGACGGATACATCGGCGGCGGAATGCTTCCGAAATTAAACAACTGTATTGATGCGATCGAAAACGGAGTTTCCAGAGTGCATATTTTAGATGGACGTATCGCACACTGCCTGCTGTTGGAGATCTTTACAAACAGAGGAATCGGAACTGCAATCTTAGGGGATAAGGAGACAAAGTATTATCATGAATAAACAGGATTACATTGATGGAGCAGAGAGTGCGCTCCTTCATACATATAATCGTTTTCCACTGGTCGTTGATCATGGGGATGGTGTGTACCTTTATGATACAGACGGAAAAGAGTATCTGGATTTTGCAGCGGGAATCGCTGTGCAGGCATTTGGCTACAACAACAAAGAGTATAACGACGCACTGAAAGCGCAGATTGATAAAGTGATGCACACATCCAATCTGTACTATAATGTTCCGATCATGAATGCGGCAAAACGACTGTTAAAAGCAAGCCGGATGGATCGTGTTTTCTTTACCAACAGCGGTACAGAGGCAATCGAGGGAGCAATCAAGGCGGCGAAGAAATATGCTTACACCAGGGACGGACATGCAGGACATGAGATCATCGCAATGAACCATTCTTTTCATGGAAGAAGTATCGGTGCATTGTCTGTGACAGGCAATAAACATTATCAGGAACCGTTTGAACCACTGCTTCCCGGAGTAAAATTTGCAGATTTTAATGATCTTGACAGCGTAAAAGCTTTGATTAATGACAAAACCTGTGCTATTATTTTTGAGACAGTACAAGGTGAGGGTGGAATTTATCCTGCAACAGAAGCATTTATAAAGGGTGTGCGTGCGCTTTGCGATGAGCATGACATACTTTTGATCCTGGATGAGATCCAGTGCGGCATGGGAAGAACCGGAGAAATGTTTGCATGGCAGCATTACGGTGTGAAACCGGATATTATGACAAGTGCCAAGGCACTTGGCTGTGGTGTCCCGGTCGGAGCATTCCTTATGACAGAGAGAGTCGCAGAGAAGTCTCTGGCACCGGGAGACCACGGTACGACCTACGGAGGCAATCCATTTGTCGGGGCAGCTGTAGACAAAGTGCTGGAGATGATGGAGCGTGAACATATCACAGAGCATGTGAATAGGGTTGCACCATATCTGGAGAAAAAATTAGATGAACTGGTTGCAAAGCATGATTTCCTGACCGGACGGAGAGGTTTAGGACTCATGCAGGGTGTTGTCTGTGAAAAACCGGTAGGCCAGATTGCAGCAAAAGCATTGGAGGCAGGACTGATCGTGATCACAGCAGGTTCGAATGTACTTCGTTTTGTACCGCCACTTATCATTGAAGAAAAAGATGTGGATGAGATGATATCCAGGCTGGAGAGTATTTTATAATGAAAATAGTACAGAAGAGAATGATCGCAGCAGGCTGTATCTGCGTGCTGCTGATCGGCGGTGCCGTTGTTGTATCAAGACACAGCACTTATGAACAGAAAGAAAAAGAAGCGGAAAATGGAACAGAGACAGCATCAGTTAGCAGGGTGGTAAAACAGCCTGCTGATTTGACGTTCTGGTATAGCGATGAAAGTTACCAGGAATTTTTTGAAAAAGCGGCAGAAGAATATTATGAGGATACCGGTATTGTCGTGGATGCAGAGTATCAGGACAGTATGGATTACATGGATGCTGTATACACGGTGACGATGCAGGGAGAGGCATTTCCGGATCTTTACATGATCGGAAGCGATGAGTTAGAGGAAGCATACCTTTACGGACTTGCAGCAGAAAACACGGCATCTGATATTTATGAGAGTACCGTGGCAGCGAACGCTGTGACAGCGTCCACTTATAAAGAGAAAATGTATGCGTATCCATTAAGTTATAATACCTGTCTGTTTGTCTATAAAAATGGTTATTTTGAGACAGAACCGGAGACATTGCAGGCGATCATTGATTATTCCATCGACAATGAGCCACCGGAAAATGTGCAGTATCTGTTGGAGTGGGATGTGAATGATGCATTTTATGATTTCCCATTTATATCGAACAGTGTCAGCTTTGTAAAAGATGAAGTGGAAACGATGCAGGTGAATTACGATGAGGGGCTGTATAACGAAGATCTGGAATTTTTCTCACAGATCCTCGAATCATTTTCCATTGATGCGGCGACAGTCACAGAGGAGAGTGTGATCTCGGATTTTAATGAGGGAAAAACCCTCTGTGCGATCGTGGACTCAGATTCCCTCACAAAACTCGAAGGAACAGATCATGAGATCCGGGAACTTCTGGCATTGAACGACACACTGCAGGCATCTTCCGCAGCGTTGACAGACCTTGTGGTCGTGAATGATTTCTCGGAGAAAAAGGAAAAAGCGGCTGATTTTGCAGAGTATGTAACACTTACCATGTCAGGAGAACTTCATGGACTTGGCGGTCATTATTCCGTAAAATTATCAGAGGACGCAGACGAGAAGGAACAGATTGCCTATCAGGCTTACGAAAATGCAATCCCGGTACCGGATTCACAGGATGCAAAAGAATTTTGGGTAACATTAAAAGAAACAATATCTCAATATTTTTAAAAAAATGGATATAATATATTTAATAGTCTTGTCATATTTGTAAAATTTCGTTAAAATATATACATCAGGCGTTGAGGGCTCTTTCATCCATCTGTGATGATGCATTCGGTGGAGAAGGAGAATGCTATGAATCGAAAGAGGAAAGTATTCCTGGTAATCATATTCTGCATGGGAGTGTTCTGTGGATGTGGTTCCAGGAATAATGTGTATTTGGAGAAAATACAGACAGAGACAAGTGAAGTTCCGCAGACAGAGGAGAAAGACTGCCAGGAAGAGATGGGCAGTTGTATGGTGTATGTTTGCGGGGCAGTAGAAAATCCGGGAGTGTATGAGCTGCCGGAGAACAGCCGTGTTTATGAAGCAGTAGCGATGGCTGGCGGGATGACAGAGGATGCCGGGATGGAAGCGGTAAATCAGGCAGAGTTTGTCACGGACGGACAGATGTTAAGAATTCCGACCATGGAAGAAGTGGCGGCTGCACAGGAAGAATCCGAGAGCAATGTGGATGATGGCTTACTGGACATTAACCGGGCAAGTGTTGCAGATTTTATGACGCTTCCGGGAATCGGGCAGTCAAAAGCAGAGGCATTGTTTCAGTACCGGGAAGCACACGGCAGATTTTCTTCTATTGAGGAGATCATGAATGTGGATGGAATCAAAGAAGGAGTTTTTAACAAAATAAAGGATAGTATAAAGGTGTAAAAATGGCAAAAAAGGTTCTTGTTGTTGATGATGAAAAATTGATCGTAAAAGGTATCCGTTTCAGTTTAGAGCAGGATGGAATGGAAGTGGACTGTGCATATGACGGGGAAGAGGCACTGAAAATGGCAACAGAGAATCATTATGATATGATTCTTTTGGATATCATGCTTCCGAAGATGGATGGATTTGAAGTATGCCAGCACATCCGCGAATTCTCTGATATGCCAATCGTGATGCTGACTGCAAAAGGCGATGACATGGATAAGATCCTCGGTCTGGAATACGGAGCAGATGATTATATCACAAAGCCGTTCAACATCCTGGAAGTCAAAGCAAGAATCAAGGCAATTATGCGGAGAACCGCAGGAAGCCAGCCGAAGAAAGAGGATTCCAAGGTCATTGAAGCGGGTGATCTTCGTCTGGATTGCGAGAGCAGAAGATTGTTTATCCTGAATAAAGAAGTGAATCTGACTGCAAAAGAGTTTGATCTCTTAGAACTTTTGGTCAATAATCCGAATAAAGTATACAGCAGGGAGAATCTGCTCAATCTTGTATGGGGTTACGAGTATCCGGGGGATGTCAGAACTGTGGATGTGCATGTCAGACGTCTCAGAGAGAAGATCGAAAAGAATCCAAGCGAGCCAAAGTATGTTCATACCAAGTGGGGTGTGGGATACTACTATTACCAGAATTAGTCAGGGTGCGAAAGAATGTCCAGATTTAAAAATGTTATTAATTTTTTTAAAAGTCTGAAATTCAGACTGATACTTTTCTTAATCCTTTTTGGAATTGTACCGGGAATCGTTTTAAAAGTTGGAATTGTAAAGACATATGAGGACCGGTCTGTTTCAATCAAGACAAGTGAGATCTTAAGCCAGGCAAAAATCCTGGCGAATCAGATTGTTTCCAATGATTATCTGAATTATCCAAACTCAACGATTATCAATGCAGAATTAGATCAGTTATCGAATATTTATGATGGCCGTGTCATGGTGATCGATAATGAGTTTCACATTATCAAGGATACGTATGATCTTGACACGAATAAGACGATCATTTCCAAAGAGGTAATTGAGAGTTATTACGGCCAGGAGATCAAAAAATATGACGCGGAAAACCGCTATATTGAACTGACCGTTCCATTGAGCAGACCGGTGGAACAGACCGGGGCAACAGAGGTTTTAGGTGTTATGTTAGTCAGTGTGTCGACGGACAGCATTAACCTCAATATGGAGTATCTGGCGAGAAACGCCTATGTGATCCAGTTGATCTGTGCTGTGGCGGCAGTTTTCCTTGCAGTGATCTTAAGTATCCAGTTGGTAAAGCCTTTCCATAAGATGTCAAAGTCTATCGATGAGATCAAAACCGGATATGGGGAAGATGCGCTGTCTGTGAATGATTACACGGAAACAATTGAAATCTGTAAAAAGTTTAATGAGATGTTAGGCAGAATGAAAGTGCTGGATGATTCCAGACAGGAATTTGTATCCAATGTGTCTCATGAGTTAAAAACACCGCTGACATCCATGAAAGTTCTGGCAGATTCTCTTAACAGCATGGAAGATGCGCCAATCGAACTTTACAAAGAGTTTATGGGCGATATCGGAAATGAGATCGACCGTGAGACGAAGATCATCAACGACCTTCTATCTCTGGTGAAAATGGATAAATCCGCGGCAGACTTAAATGTTACCAATATGAACATCAATGAGCTGCTGGAGCAGATTTTGAAGCGGTTAAACCCGATTGCGGAGAAACAGAATGTGGAACTTGTGTTAGAAAGCTTCCGCCCGGTGTCCGCGGATGTGGATGAGGTGAAGATCACACTTGCATTTACGAATCTGATCGAGAATGCGATCAAATATAATAAACCGGGTGGATGGGTGCATGTCACACTGAACGCGGATCACCAGTATTTCTATCTGAAGGTCGAGGATTCGGGTATCGGTATTCCGGAGGACTCCTTAGAGCATATTTATGAACGTTTTTACCGCGTGGACAAGTCCCACTCAAGAGAGATCGGTGGAACCGGTCTTGGGCTTGCAATCACCCGCAATGCAGTGCTGATGCACCGCGGTGCGATCAAAGTGTTTAGTACAGAGGGAGAGGGAACCATTTTCAATGTCCGTATTCCTTTGAATTACATCGCGTAGTGCGATATGTGACAGCAGATTTTTGGTAATGGAGCAAAAAAGTAATGAGAAAAAAAATAGTCTTTCTTCTGGCATTTCTGTGCATGCTTTTACTGGCGGGGTGCTCGAATGGAAAAGAGACAAGTAAATACAACATCGAATATCTGAATAAAGATAAAACCGGGATTGCCGAGATGCCTTATGATGCGTCCGCAACAACGACAGATGCGTTGATCGAAGAATTTTTTGCAGCCTTAAGTTCTGATCCGGATAATGTGGAATACCGTAAACCGATCCCAAATGATGTGGAGATCACAAAGTATTCGCTGGACGGAGCACTTCTCACTATCTATTTTGATGTAGATTATCTGAATATGAAAGAAGTGGAAGAGGTTTTGTGCAGGGCGGCAGTGGTACGCACGATGACACAGATTTCCGGGATCGACTGTGTGTCCTTTTATGTGGATGAAAAGCCGCTGACGGACGTGAACGGTAAAATGGTCGGAACGATGTACGCAGAAAGTTTTGTGGAGAATCCCGGAGAACAGATCAATACGATCCAGAATACGAATCTCACACTTTATTTTTCCAATCAGGCGGGAGACGGACTCGTGAAAGAGACAAGACGGGTTCACTATAGCAGTAATATCTCATTGGAAAAACTGATCATGGAGCAGCTTCTCGAAGGGCCGGAATCGAAGAATGCCAGGTCTGCAATTCCTTCGGGAACCAAATTAATGAGCGTATCGCTTGTGGATGGGGTATGCTATGTCAGCTTTGATGAGAACTTTAAGAATCAGGATTATTCAGTGAATGAAGCCATTGTGATTTATTCTATTGTGGATTCATTGTCAGAGTTATCCTCCATCAGTAAAGTGCAGATTTCCGTGAATGGCGATACAAGCGGTGTATATCGGGACAGTTTTAAACTTGCAGATATGTATGACAGGAATCTGGATTATATCGCCAAAACAACGGAATCGGATACAGAGGTTGTGGAGGAGACAGAAACGGAGGAACAGTAATTATTGTTTAAACGGCCATTATGTGAAATGGCATCTGGATTGATTCTTGGAATTTTGTTTATGAGGTATCAAAAATGGTATCTGGCAGCAGTTGCTGCCGGAATACTGTTTGGAATTGTATGGAATTTATGGCACAATACGATCCGTAACTGTAGTGAGAAAGACAGTATGGCAAATGCCAGAGCGTGGATGTGCCCAGCCTTTCGTGTGGGATGTTTTCTGGCATTTTTTTTGGCAGGGATATTTCATTTTGCAGAAAATGAGGCATTCCGTCAGAACTATATGTCAAAACTACAGGATGGAATGCAGGTGACTGTGCAGGGAAAACTTTGCAGCAAACAGTTAAAAAACGGACAATATTCCTATTATTTAGATCATTGTTATCTATCTATCGGGCAGGAGATACTGCCATGCAATCAAATTCTTTTTTATCAGACTTCCGATGATGATTCCATCGGGCAAACCCTTATTGTAACAGGAACGGTTGAATTGTGGAAAAGTGCATCCAATGATGGTAATTTTGACGCAAAAGCATTTTATGAATCCAAAAAGATCGATTTTCAACTGAAGGAAGCTATTGTGAAAAATGTTTACGGAGCAGAGGATGGATTCGGGGAGAAAATTTACAGGCTGCGCCGGAAGATAAGCGGTGTATACGAAAGCTGTATGAGCACATCAGATGCTGGTGTGCTTTCCACGATGACGCTCGGAGAGAAAAATCTTCTGGACGCAGAGGTGAAGCAGATGTATCAGAAAGCAGGAATTTCCCATGTGCTGGCGATTTCCGGACTGCATATTTCTGTGATTGGGATGGGACTTTATAAATTGCTTCGGAAAATAAAATGCTCCTTTTTGACTTCCGGTGTTATTGCAGGCACGGTCATCGGCGGCTATGGGATGATGTCTGGACTTGGGACATCGACCATACGCGCGGTGCTCATGTTTTTCGTTTTATTGTTCGGACAGTGGATTGGAAGGAGTTATGATACGCTGTCTGCTCTGGGACTGTCCGCCATTGTGATTTTATTGGACAACCCTTATCTGCTCTGGTATGCAGGATTTTTGCTGTCATTTGCAGCGGTGCTTGGAATTGTGGCTGTGGGACAGACACTGATCAAAATAAAAAAGCCGTTCTTTACTTTTTCGGAGAACTTTCTGGTGAGTTTTGCAATTCAGCTTGCAACGGTGCCGCTTACGGCTTATTTCTTTTATGAGGTGCCGGTCTGGTCAATGCTTATCAATTTTTTTGTGCTGCCGATCATTGGAGTACTGTTGTTTCTTGGACTTCTTGGCGGCTTTGTTGGGTTACTGTCTGTCCGTGTGGCAGGGGGTCTTTTTGTGCCTTGTCACTGGATTTTGGTATTTTATGAGAAGGTGTGCAGGCTCAGTGTCAGTTTACCGGGGGCTGTCTGGATCACGGGGCAGCCGGATTGGCAGAAACTGTTGCTTTTTTATCTGATATTGGGAGCCGTGCTTTTCGCAATGAAAAAGATGAAGCAACGGCGTGGATTTGTTTTCATAGGCTGTTTTATGCTGCTTGCAGTATTGCATAACCCGGTGAAGGGATTTGAGCTAGATGTGTTGGATGTGGGGCAGGGGGACGGTATGTATCTTCACACGAAAGAGGGGACAAATTTCTTTTTTGACGGCGGCAGTACGGATGTGAGTAAAGTCGGAACATACCGGATGCTTCCGTTCCTGAAAGCAAAGGGTGTGAAAAAAATAGATTACTGGATTGTTTCACACACAGACGCAGACCATATTTCAGGGTTAAAGGAGATCTTGCAGGCAGAGTATGAGATCGATCATATTGTGTTTTCAAAATATGTATTAAATGACGAAGCCTATCAGGAACTTTTGGCACTGGCGCAAACGTATGGAACAGAAATTTTGAAAATGGACTGCGGTGACATATTCACCGATGGTGAGGCGGGGCTACGCTGCATTTTCCCGGATCAAACTTATAAAAGTGATGATAAGAATGCACTGTCCCTTGTGCTGCGCTATGAAGATCAGGAGTTTTCCGGTATTTTTACCGGGGACATCAGTAGCGCAGAAGAACAGTATCTTGTGGAACACAAAAAGGCTGGCAGCGTCACATTTTACAAGGCGGCGCATCACGGCTCGAGATATTCCAACAGTCGGGATTTCCTAATGGCACTCTCACCGGAGATCACAACCATTTCCTGTGGGGAAAACAACCGCTATGGGCATCCGGGTGAGGAGGCTTTGTGCAATATAAAGGAGAGCGGAAGTGCAGTCTATGAGACAATGGAGTGCGGACGTATCCGCATCCGTATGGAAAATGGAAAACCTGTGGTGGAAAAATTCCTTGAAGGAAGATGAATTGTTCTATATAATGGGGAAAGAGTTTATAGATAATTGCGAAACTCATGAGAACGTGTCTTGAATGTTTTTGTTGATTTTAAACAATTGAAAGAAGTGTAGGATGAGTTTTGCAATTATCTGGAAAGAGTATAAATGCAAAGGAGGAAACTTTAAGTAATCAAAATCATTGTCAATAGTGATTAAATGTGCTAAAATATACTCACGGAGGATATTGTTATGAACACATCTAATATCACTAATTACAAACCA
>ERZ779840.3726-NODE-3726-length-11763-cov-5.331483_pt1 | contig 11763 bp, 19 predicted proteins | sample MGYA00511561_ERZ779840 | MGnify/ENA primary metagenome ERZ779840 (study PRJEB29588, sample SAMEA2162036) | human gut metagenome | biome: human gut; feature: human-associated habitat; material: faeces | place: Denmark | collected 2008/2010 ...
CCGGTTCGAGTCCGTGAAGGTGCACCATGGCCCGTTGGTCAAGTGGTTAAGACAGCGGCCTCTCACGCCGTTAACATCGGTTCGAATCCGGTACGGGTCACCAAACTCTTCTTGACAAAGCAAGCGAAGGACAATATAATAGAGCATGTTCTTCCGGTCATACCGGAATAACAGATAGTTGGTGCTGATTAGGACGAGGGTCCACCCGTTCCCATTCCGAACACGGTAGTTAAGCTCGTTTCTGCCCACAATACTTGGCTGGCGACGGCCCGGGAAGATAGGTAGCGCCAACACCACAAGCGAGAGCCTTTGGGCTCTCGCTTCTTTTTTATTTGTTGCTTATTTGAGAGGATTTGTGAAGCCGATATGTGCTATGCTGGCCCAAAAGGAGGGATTATGATGGTAGATCCCAAAAACCGCCAGCTTCGGCCGCCGATCCCACGCAGTTGGCTACGTCTGCGGCTGGGAAAAGCCTATTATGCTGGGAAGCGCTATTTACTTTGGTGTTCCCCTCGATACCATTGGGCTTCCCAACGTCAGAGCGTATCCCTGCCGTATATACAAACCTCTCACGCTACGCCGCTCTATCGACATTTGCGTGGGGAGGAGATGGAACTGCAGAAAAACAAAGTCGTCAATCTGCAGTTGGCTGCTGCGCGGTTAAACGGAGTAGTGCTTCGTCCGGGGGAGACATTCAGTTATTGGCGTTTGATTGGGAAACCCTCCCGCAAAAAAGGATATCGGGAGGGTATGGTGCTGTTCCTTGGCCGGATCGGCTCCGATGTGGGAGGGGGGCTGTGTCAGTTATCCAACCTGATTTTCTGGATGACCCTGCATACCCCGCTGACCGTGGTGGAGCGCTACCGCCATTCCCACGATGTCTTTCCAGACAGTAACCGCACCCAGCCCTTTGGCAGCGGAGCTACCTGTGCCTATCCCCACCGGGATCTTATGATCCGCAATGATACGGATCAGTGTTTCCAATTATGTGTGCGGGTGGGGGAAACCCACCTGGAGGGAGAATGGCGGGCAGAGGCTCCGCAGAAATTTCAGTATGAGATCCTGGAGCGCAATGCCAGGATGGATCAGGCCTCTTGGGGAGGATATATCCGCCACAACGAGTTGTTTCGTCGAGTATTTGATTTGGATGGAACGCTGCTGAGGAAGGAGTTCCTCTTTGCCAATGACGCCATTATGATGTATTCGCCCCTGCTGCCGGAAAAATAGAAGACTCACTTGACAAGCCTCGACTATCTATGCAATACTAAACATAGATAGTCGAGGCTTGCTTGGCGGGGAGGTACAGTCAATGAATGATTTTCGTAGTTGGCAGGCTACAGCGTTGGCCCAGGTGCGATTCAAGCCGGATCGGGAGTCCATTGCCCAGGAGCTGACCGCTCACTACGAGGATCATGTCCGGGATCTGGAGCGGCTGGATTACCCCACGGAGCTGGCGGAGCAGCGGGCCCTGGCTGCCATGGGGGACCCGGAGATCGTGGGCAAGGCCTTGGACCGGGTTCATCAGCCATGGCTGGGCTGGTTGTGGATGGTCAGCCAGGTGGCTGTGACGGTGTGCCTAGCGCTGGTGCTGGTATATGCCACCGGCTACTGGCAGAATGTGGCGGAGGATCTCCGCTTTCCGGAGAAGCCGGATGAGATGGATGAATATGAGCCGGATGGATTTCACTATGATCCCACAGCCGCCTGGACCCGGGAGGCGGTGACCGCAGGAGGCAGCGTGGACCGCTGCGGATATCATATTTCCGTTCCCTATGCCGCTTTGTGGGGAGATGGAAATGACGGTCCTTACTATGCGGCCTCCATACTGCTGACTGTGGAGGATGGGCGATTCTGGGATGGCGGCCCGGCTCCGGCACTCCGGCAGATGTCGGCTGTGGATGATGAGGCGGGGCAGTACACCAGCTCCATGGAGTACTTCGACTATCCTGTGGAGGAACGGCGTGTCCGCTGGGGCGGCTACATACAGGTCGGTCCCCAGGAGAAAACACCCTTCTACGAAACTTATTGGGTGACCATTTATTTCCAGAATGGATTTCGTCCTCAGTGGCTGGAACTGACCTGTGAGAGCGGAGAGGGCTTTACCTTCCGCCTGGAGTGGGAGGATGGGAAATGAGGATTCCACGACTGAACCGAAAACAGAGGATTCTCCGCAATTTTACAGTGATAGCCCTGGCCCTGTTCCTGACAGCATGGATGCTGGATTTCCCTTGCTGGACGCAGTCAGGGCTGCTCCGCCGGGCGGAGCGTCAGCATCTGATCGTCCCGGGAACTTCCCAGCCTCTGTGCAGGAGGGACGGCACCCTCTATGCCTGGACGGGAGATCGGATTCTGAATGTCTATTATGAACGGACCCCCCTTGGCTTTTGCCTGACCAATACGAAGCAGGAGAAAGCGGGGGAGTGGTATTCCCTGAAGTGTGACAGGTCTGGACGGCGGGAGAACTTGTATAGCTACCCGGTATTCACCCTGGTGGGACGGCTGGAAGGAGTCGCCTCTGCGGAACTGGAAGTAACGGCGAGCCTGCCGGAGGTGCAGTTTGTGGGGACCTATTTGATCCGGGGAGAGCGGGAGGAGAACAACTGCTTTACCTTTTCCCTGATGCGCAAGACCCTGCCGGAGAAGGAGAGCCTCTTGGCTCAACAGGAGAATCAGCTGTTTAGGGGCTGGTTTTCAGGCGACTCCACGACCCTGCGCCTATACGATGCTGACGGAAAGCTCATTGAGGAGCGGGAGTATGAGGAGTTCCCGTAAGAGAAGGAGAAATGCACGGATATTCCGGGAGGTAGGCACATGGAAAACTTTCGGGCCTGGCGGGCTACGGTACTGGCACAAGTGCGCTTCTGGCCGGATCGAAAAGACATTGAGAAGGAATTGACCGCCCACTACGAGGATCATGTCCGGGACCTGGAGCGGCTGGACTACCCATGGAAACTGGCAGAGCAGCGGGCGTTGGATGCCATGGGAGATCCGGAGGAAATCGGCAGGGCTCTGGACCGGGGCCATAAGCCGTGGTTGGGCTGGCTGTGGGTGGCCAGCCGGGCGGTGCTGATTTTGACACTGGTGACGGCCCTGTTCCTGGGGGCGGAACCGATGGGGCAGTGGCTCCACCGGGCAAAAAATACGTTCTTTCCGCCGGAGGATTTGGGGAAGTACCAGGAGGAGCTGTCCCCCTATCAGGCAATCAATCAGGAGGCGGGCCGAGAGGTCTATGAAGTGCGGGGCGCTCTGACCGGGGAGACCGTCCCAATCGGGGAGGACTATACGCTGTCCGTGGTGAAGGGCTGCTGGTGGGATTATCAGGATCAGTTCTGGCAGGGCCAATGCCTGCTGCGGCTGGAGCCGGAGTACTTCTGGTACGGTTGCCCGGAGGACATCCTGGACGATCTGACGCTGACGCTCAGCAACGGGACGGTGCTGCGCAACGAGAGCCTGAGCCTCAGCGGACGGCCGATCAACAGCATGACTTCGGAGTGGTTCAGGGCCTATTATTCCGATAACAGGGAGCCCCGGTTCGGCCATGTAGGTCAGACCCACAACGTCAGCAGCGCGGATCTGGGGGGCTGGTATGTCATGCTGAAATTCTCCGCAGGGGAAGTCCGGCAGGCGGAGTGGATGGAGTTGAGTTATCCTGCCGGGGACTGGACCATGCGGCTTTATTGGGAGGAGGCTGCGTCATGAGATGGTCGAGAACGTACGCCAACCGGAAATGGCGGATCCTCCGGAATCTGCTGGCGTCCGCTCTGGCGCTGTGGCTGGTATGGGTGCTCTCCGGCACACCGGCGCTGACCTATGAGATGCTGCTGCGGGAGACTGCCCGGGAAAATCTGGTGGAGGAGATGACGGTCCTCTATGACGAGCCCTGGCTCCGGGATGGACAGGAGGAGCGGCGGGTGGCTTACCTGCAAAGCGGGGATTGCTTCTGGACATTGCGGTACACCGCCTGGCCCTATGAGGGCTATACAGATCTGGTGGGCGCTGACGGCGGCGTCCTGGTGCTGCCCAGCCGGGAGGGGCCTTGGATGCTGGCTATGGGAGCGCCGCAAGAGGCAGCGTCGTCAGAGCTGTCCTGGGCCATTCTGGGAGCGGATGGTACGCCAGTGGCCCAATTTCAAGCACAAGGCGTCCAGGCAGCGCCGGGGGTGTGGCGGTTTACCCTGCCGGAGGGTGTGACGGAATGGGAACAGGAGCGGCAGGAAGCTTTACAGCAAAATTCCTGGCCCCAGGATGAATTCGTTTATGTTCTTCAGGTTTTTAACCGGGACGGGGCCCTTTTGTCAGAGCACGGCAGCCCGTAATTCCGCGATATGAGGGACCGGACTGCGGGGCGATAGGAAAAGGGCGGCATCTGGATGATGCCGCCCTTTTCCGGGTCATCTGCAGTTTTCCTTCTGGTTCTTCTGGTTGCTGGTGCCCCGCTGTTCCTTCTGGTTCTTGCTGCTCTCGCGGGTAGCATTCTGCTGCTCCGTTTTGCGGCTGTTCTCACGCTCGCTCATGGAATCCCTCCTTTCAGCGATTGGGTACAGCGGTTATTCTTGCCGGGATCAGAGAGAATATACATGATTTTTTGGGATTTTTCCCTTGACAAACAGCCATCTTACTGATACAATAGTCGAGCAAAAACAAAGAAGGCCGGTTGCATCCGCCTCACCTCCCGCTTCAGGCAAAGAGGTCAACAACGTTGTGATCAGACCGCCGCAAGGTGGTTTGTTGTTGCGCGGATGCCAGATCGGTGTCCGCGTTTTGTGATTTTTAGAACGGAGGTGCTTTGACCATAGCTAAGTTAGTGCATGAACTCAACGAGGATATCCGCGACAAGGAGATCCGCCTGATCGGCGATGACGGCGAACAGCTGGGTATCATGGCCCCGTCGGAGGCTCTGCGGATCGCCGATGAAAAGGGTCTGGATCTGGTGAAGATTTCTCCCCAGGCCGTGCCGCCTGTGTGCAAGCTGATGAACTACGGAAAGTTCCGCTTCGAGCAGAGCAAGCGGGAGAAGGAAGCCAGAAAGAATCAGCATGTGGTGGAGATCAAGGAGATCCGGATGTCTCCGGGCATTGACGTGGGCGATTTCAACACCAAGCTCAAAAACGCCCTGAAGTTCATCGCCGACGGCAACCGGGTCAAGGTCTCCGTCCGTTTCCGGGGCCGTGAGATGGCCCATACCGACATCGGCCGCGACCTGCTGGATAAGTTTGCCGCCCAGTGCGCCGAGACCGCGAACCTGGATAAACCCGCAAAGCTGGAGGGCCGGATGATGTCTATCTTCCTCTCTCCCAAGGCTGGAAAGTAATCTGATTTTTCAATACACGGAAGGAGCTACCATTATGCCTAAGCTGAAGACCCATAGCGGTGCCAAGAAGAGATTCAACCTCACCAAGACCGGCAAGGTCAAGCGCGCCAAGGCTTTCAAGAGCCACATCCTCACCAAGAAGGACACCAAGCGCACTCGTCGTCTGCGCGCAGGCGGTTATGCGGACGTCACCAACATGGACGCTGTCCGCAAGATGATCCCCTACAAATAAGTAACGAGACGTTTGAAATAGGAGGCTACTACAAATGGCAAGAGTCAAGGGCGCGATGATGACGCGCAAGAGAAGAAATAAAGTTCTGAAGCTGGCCAAGGGCTATTGGGGTTCCAAGTCCAAGCACTTCAAGATGGCTAACCAGGCCGTCATGAAGTCCCTGACCTACGCTTACACTGGCCGCAAGCTGAAGAAGCGTGACTTCCGCAGCCTGTGGATCACCCGTATCTCCGCTGCCTGCAAGATGAACGGCATGAACTACTCCACCTTCATGCACGGCCTGAAGGTCGCCGGCATCGAGATCAACCGCAAGATGCTCTCTGAGATGGCTATCTCCAACCCCGCTGCATTCACTCAGCTGATCGAGATCGCCAAGAAGGCTTAATTACACAGTTCTTCAAATAAAAACCTCTTCGGGAAACCGAAGAGGTTTTTTGCGTGTAGATTTTGAAAAATAGGGGAGAGGGCTGTCTTTACAGAAAACAGTAAAAGGACGCGCCCATCGGCGCGTCCTCCCGTTCTTATTCCTCAACAGTTTCCTCAGCGGGTTCCGCGTCCTCCGAAACTTCCGGTTCTTCCCAGTCCACCATGGTGCCCACGCAGCGGTTGATGGGCTGGCCCAGCTCGTGGAACTTGGCCTCATAGTCCGTCATAACGCCCACCGGGCCGTTTTCGTGGAGATTCCGGGTGACCTCGGACAGCTCAAAGCCAAACTGGGGCAGCTCCTCCACGGAGAACTCGAACAGGGGCTGGTTGTCAGTCTTGAAGTGGATCTGACCGCCCATTTTCAGCACCTGACGGTACAGCTTCAGAAAGTTGCCGTGAGTCAGGCGGCGCTTGGCATGGCGCTTGCTGGGCCAGGGATCGCAGAAGTTGATGTAGATCCGGTCCACCTCGCCGGGGGCGAAGAACTGGGGGAGCTGGTCGGCGTTGGCGTCCACGAAAAACACATTGGTGAGACCGTCGTTCACACACCGTTCCATGGCCACCACCATGGCGTCCGGTACCATCTCAATGGCGATGAACAGCACATCCGGCTCTGCCGCAGCGGTGCCGTGGGTGAAGCGGCCCTTGCCGCAGCCCAGCTCTACCCGCAGCTCCCGGGCCTGGGGCATCAGATCCCGCCAGTGGCCCCGGTGCTCATAGGGGTCCCGGATCAGCTGCGCGGCGCAGCGCTCCATTCGGGGGACCAGATTCTTCTTTTTCCGCATTCTCATTATCAAAAACCTCCGCAGGTCAAAAATCAACTCATTTTAACATAAAAAAGCGGCGCTGTAAACGGAAGTCTGAAAATGTTAATGAATTAACGTTAGATATTTAACGGAATGCGTTTTGGAGCGGTCAAACCGTTGCGCTGCAATGCTTCTACAGAATGTAGAATATGCAAGAATACTGATTTTACACCAATCTTACACCAATATAGGAGAGCTCAATACAGTCAGTCAGTATTCTCCCTTCATATCTCTATAAAAATGATGTCGCGGCTACAAAATTTTATGACTATTAGGAGTAATATATATGAGGGAAAACACTGTAATATCTATCACCAACTCTAAGGGTGGTGTTGGTAAGACTACAACAGCACTGAATCTTGCTGCTGCTCTTGCAAACGAAAACAAAAAGGTCCTGCTGATCGACAATGACCCGCAGGGTAATCTTACGGCAGTGCTTGGCTATACGCCGGGTGAACAGATAAATACGCTGGCGAAACTGCTGCTTGTTCAAATCGACTCGCCGGAAGACTTGGAACTGCATCTTCCCCGTGCCGTGATACATACAGAGCCTGGCATTGACCTGATCCCAGCTAATAAGCGGCTGGCAGATGCCGCTGCCCGCTTACAGGTTATGCAGCTCTCGCAGTACAACACAGCGGGGGAGGCAGAAACGCTCTGCGAAGAGGTGATGGACAAGCTGTTGGACGCTCTCCGAGAGCAATACGACTACTGCGGCAGGTCGCCGACACACAGAGCGTATATGATCTCCCTGACATACAGGGCATTGCGCCGGAGGATATTGGACTTGTGGAAATGACATGCTCCGAAATTATCGGTGGGGATGATCCGGAGCTGGAGGAACTGGACGATCCCACTCGGATACCGCCGGGCCGAGGCATATCGTCCAAATCGGATAGCTGTTCCAGAATGAAATGAAGATACTCTTTACTGGATGCCATTATTGTTACACCATTTTTGGCATTGCTCGATTCTTGCGCCGTTATCGCTTTGCTCCATGTCGTAAGCAAAAGTATGTAATAAAGGACAAACGAAGTCATCGCATTCGCCGCAATGCTGCAAGCCCTTCTTTTCACAGCATGATTTCACGGGACAGCTATCCGCCCAGAAGGGTTTGTCCATATTCACACACCCTTTGCAGCCCATCGATTCCCGAAAGTTGCAATCACTGCACCGAAGCCCACATCTTGACTCGATCATACTCAGATTCCTCCTGCTCAGAACAGCTGTCCCGGCAGCTTTAGCTTTTCCTTCTTCGGGAAGGTCGCTTCAAACTGTTCAAATGCTTCCGGATTCTTCTCGCAAACAAAATATCCCTCAGGGTCTTTATAAGTGCCGGAGATGCCGTCCAAAAAGCCGGGCGTCAGCTCCTTGATGAGAAAATAATCCGCCTCCGGATCATCGGCATAGCGCACGCCCTTGGTTTTTGCCGGAACGAAACCGGACTTGCCGTAAAAGTCAATATTGCCGGTGATGACAAGCGCACCCGCGCCCATTTCCTTTGCTTTTTCCATGGAATAGTCCAGCAGTTGCTTCCCGTAGCCCTGCCGCTTGTATGCGGGCGCAATGCCAAGGGGACCGAAGGTCATGATCGGCACCTTTCTTCCGTCATCGCAGTCGATTTCCGACCGCACATAGATGACCTGCCCAATCAGCTCACCGTCCAGCTCCATGACGAAGTCCAGCTCCGGCACAAAAGCCGGGTCATCCCGATAGCGGTGCAGCACATAGTGCTCCATGCAGCCGGGGCGGTAGACATTCCAGAAGGACTCGCGGGTCAGGTTTTCAACGGCACGGTAATCGTCTTTGGTTTCCAAACGAATGGTGATCTTCTTTTCTGACATGGTGGTTCTCCTTATCTCTTGTCAATAATTTTGTCGATCAGCCCGTAAGCAAGGGCTTTTTCTGCCGACATATGTATGAGTGCAGTTCCTGAAGCTCCATTCCCGCTGCCTCCCGCTTACTTTTATTCTTGTTTCATCGTTCACGCCGTTAAGTATCATCAGCCGCAGATATCGTTCAAGCTGCGCTCTCTGATCCATTTGTCCAGAAACTGCATCTGTTCGTCGGTATGGAACCAATGCTCGCCACCGGGTATGACGGTCAGATCAGCATGGTGCAGTTTGGCAAATGCAGATACCGTTTCAATGGATGTCAGGTTGTCATGCTCGCCGTAGAGAATACAGGTAGGGACATTCCAGATAATCGGGTGCTTGCGCACATAGCAAAGATACTCCCATGACAGCGTTTCTCCGAAATTCGTGGCGATTTCCCTTTTCTCGGCAAGCTCCTGTTTGGTTACATTCGACCATTGCATCATATTGCAAATCAAGTTTTCCATATCCACAATCGGAGAGATGAAATAAGCCCGGTCAACCAGTGTTTCATCCAGCGAGGACAGCGTAAAGAAAGCTCCGATGCTGTTGGCAACCAAGGTGAGGTGCTCACACCGGCCTCTCTGCTCGGTAAAAAACGCAAGAAACTCTTTCTTTGCTTCCCAAGGTGTTTGGGAATGGTAATCAAACCCAATTACTTCGTCCTTCGGAAATAGCGATTTATAGTGCTCGGCTTCCTGCGCCGAGCCGCCCTTTCCATGAACATATACTATTAAATCTTTCATTTTATCCTCATGAACCCTTTCTCAAAACAGCGGAATCTCGCCGTCAAAATGTGCTGCCTTTTCCCTTCAGAGAATGATTCGTGCGATCTCCATCGTCACGATTTTCAGTACAGCGCCGCCCGACATCATATAGAACCATATCTCGCGCGCGTGCTGCGTTTTGGCAATCGGCGTGGCAATGGCGGCAATGATAATCAGCAGCGCACCGACACAGCCGACGATGGTGGGAATGCTGACCAGTGGAAACAGTCCCGGTGCGCAGCTTCCGTCAATGGCATTCTGAATCGTTTTATATAACCCGTCCCGCGCCGCCGCAAAGCAGCAGACCACAAGTCCAAAAACAAGCAAAAGCACACTTCTGCGTCCCCAATACTGAATAACTGCGCGGCCCCAAACCGACCAGCCGATAAAGCCCAGCAGGGCAAGGATCATCAAAATTGTCGTCGTAGCAACGGCATTTCCAAAATAGAGTTTCATTCTCACTGCACCTCTCAATACTGAATCATGATCGTTCTGCACGCATCACAGCAGCAGGCCTCCACGCTGGTGCGACCGCCGACCTTCAACCCGGTGAGCTTTACAAATCCCTCCGTGTTTTTGGCGTTTTCCAAGGCACTCGGCACTTCGTTTGCAAAGCTGAACGCGCCATCCTTACTGCTGAACAGATAGCCGTTTCTCATTTCTTTTCCGCATTTCGGACACATCATCATCATTCCCTCCCATTCTTATCGCTGTGCACTGTACCAATCGAGAACAGCGCCGAGATTTTCCTCCTTAACCCGCTCGCCGCCGCACCGCATCATATCCAGCATATCGTCCTCCTCCGGTGTGCGGTCTTTCTTTTCGGCAAGGCCCTTGCCTGCGGTTTTGACCATGATCTCCATCATGAGGCGGTAGACGCCGTGCAGCTTTTTAACATCAAAGTTCCCTTGCAGGGTGAACAGCGGAATGTCAGCAGAGATCGCCGACTTTTTCCGCACGCTGTCCGCTTGCGTTCCGGTTTGCCCCATGCCGACACCGCAGACGGCGCGTACCCGGTAACGCTTTGCGGCCTCGGCATAGCCCTTGACAGAGCCTGCCATGATCCAGCCAAGGTAGATAACCTCCGCTCCGGCAAAGACCCGCTTCTTCGCTTCTGCAAGGGAATACACAGGAAGTCCGGTTTTCTGCGCCAGCAACTTAGCATAATGCTCTGTGCTGCCGGTATTGGTGGTGTAAATAATTGCGTTCATAGAAACATTCCTCTCAAAAAAGTGAGACGCAGCGCATGATCGGCTTTGCGATCAGCACTGCGTCTTAGCGTCTGGCTTCTTTCGTCTCAATCGTGAAATTCTTTGCGTTGATGATGCTTTCGTGTCTGCACTTTGGGCAGAACAAAGGAAAGTCTTTCAACTCAGTTTCCCGAAATATTTGCAGCCGCGTTTTCGAGCCGCACCAAGGGCATAAAACCCACTGTTTTTTCTCTTCATGTTCCTTCATATCGTCTCCCTGTCCTTTCTGTAACAGGATTCGACCTTGGCAATGAACCGCTCAATATGCGCATCCAGCAAAGGAGCAACGGAATCTTTATCCTGCGCACCGTCGTAGACGCTGTAGAGTAGGTACATTGGCCCATAGAATTCCAGCGCCAGCTGCATGGCGGCTTCGTCAGTATCTGTCAGCTTACGAAAAATTGCCGCCATGTACTCCAGAGGCCCACCCGCCAAGTAGTCGTGATGGAGCTGCGCCAGCTTGGGATCACGGTATTGCTCCAGTGTCAGCATTTTACGGAAATTAGAGGAAAACGGTTCCTTCGTCCAATGGTCGAACTGCGCCATGCTGTATGCGCGGATCTTTTGAATCGGCGTGTTCAGATACGCCTCCGCGAAGCCGTCTGGCTCTGTCTCCGGCATTTCATAGCTTTCCGCACGTTCATAGTCCATCTCATTCATGTGTTCTACAATCCTGCCCAAAATCTCCTGTTTGCTGGTATAGTGCTTATACAGGGCGGCTTTTGTGAATCCTAACTGCTGGGCAATATCATTCATAGATGTCCCAAGGTAGCCGTTCCGCGCAAACAATTCCAGCGCTGTTTCCAAAATTCGTTCTTTCGTATCTCCAGCCATAATATTCCTCCTTGACAAGTAACCGCTCGGTAACTTCTATTATAGTTACCGAGTGGTTACTTGTCAAGACCTGGTTGAATTTTTTGAATCACAGCGCACAACAAGCGTCAGCGAAAGGATTGGAGTGACACAGTGAGATGTGCCGCACCGAAAATCGCAGCACAGCGCCATGTTGATCTGTCCGTTGTCCTTCACCTGCCCATGGGCGCTACCACCGTGGTCATGGCGCAGCGGGAGATGGGCCGCAGGCTCTCCTGCAGCCG
>ERZ779840.3742-NODE-3742-length-11695-cov-5.047337_pt1 | contig 11695 bp, 7 predicted proteins | sample MGYA00511561_ERZ779840 | MGnify/ENA primary metagenome ERZ779840 (study PRJEB29588, sample SAMEA2162036) | human gut metagenome | biome: human gut; feature: human-associated habitat; material: faeces | place: Denmark | collected 2008/2010 ...
CCCTGTTTTGCTTCCTTTTGCAGGAGCAAAAGGAAGGCCCCCGCGGCGAGCGGTGCTAACTATGCCTTTGCAAAAGACCCCACGGCGCCGATAGGCGACTGCAAACTGGCCTCCGCCGGGCAGGCAAGATGAGATGGGGCCTACCCACATAAAAAGGTCCGGAGAGAAGCTCGCCGCTTCCCTCCGGTAAAAAGAGGCTTATTCTGCTTTGGCGGTGCTGCTGGTGCCGTCCTCTCCGTGCAGGATGCGGTCCAGCTCCTCCCGGCGGGCCCGGCGGTAATCGTAGTACTGCTGCAGCTTTTCCCGCAGCGGGATCTCGGTATGCAGGGCCAGGAAAAAGTGCTGGCGGCCGTTTTCCCGGCCGGCCTTAAAGTAGGCCTTCAGCTCCTCATAGCGGACCACCACATTCTTCTCGCGGGCAAAGGTCCTTATCTTGACCATGAGGTGGGTGGAATAGACGAAATCGATGGCGAAAACGCCGAAAAACGCGCCGATGACAAAGGAAAACGCCAAATTGCGGGAAAGCCAATCCAGTGCCCGCAAAATGTAAGGATCCACAAAGAAATAATAGGCCGCACCCATCACTGCCCAAATGGCGGAAAACAGGGGGCAAATAAGACCATTCACATTACCCCAGCGGCGGCTGTAATCCCACAGACGGGCATTCATCACCTTCAGCAGCAGGATGCCGGCAATGTACTCGATGGCGGTCATGGCGGCGGCCATCAGCACCAGCATGGCAATGTGGTTCCACACAGGGTTGGCGATCTGACGGCTTTCCGAAAGGCGGGAAACCAGGTACAGGATGCAAAGCCCGGTGCCGTACAGCGGCACATAGGGCCCCACCATAAAGCCGGGGTTGATCCACTTGCGCTCGGGATTATTGCCGGAAATAAAGCGCCGGAAGAAAAGCTCCAGCACCCAGCCCAGCGAAGAACCGATATAGAACAAAAAAGCCAGCTTCAAGAAGGTATTCATAAGGCCCTCCGGTCACGGTTTTTGGCGGCCATGCCGCGCTGGGGAAAATTATATCACATCTTCGGCCGGGGTTCAACTCACACATGGGATAGAATGGGGGCAGCGGCAGGTTTTGAACCTACTGCTGCCCCCGGAGAGGTAAGTGAGGATGGCTGTTTAGAAGCGGCGGGTGCCTGCATACAGGCACAGAGCCGCAAGCGCCAGCAGAGCCAGGCCGGGCAGCGGCTGGCCCACATGGGCCGCGCCGGTATTGGGGTTGCTGGCGGGGGTGCTTTCACCGGACTGGGAGGGAGTGATGATCACCACACCGCTGCCGCTTTCGGTCCACAGGATGATGGAGCCGCGGATCACTTCAAAGTGCTCACCGTCATCCGGACGGAAGATCCAGGTGTAGGCCTTGTCTTTTTCTACGGGAACAGTGCTGGGGTCAAGCTCATCCGTTTCCCCTACCCATTTTACAGTGCCGGGCACAGAGAATGCATTATCGGCATTGAGGTGGGCATCGGCCAGGGTCTTGCCGCTGGAGGTGATGGGGGTGTAATTGGGAGTGCCGGTGGGGGTAATTTTGGTGAGGGTGATGACAACTGTGCCCTCGGCATACTCGTAGTTATTCTTATAGTTACCTTCGTGTGCAAAAGCCTTGTACTTTATAGTGATTTTCTTTTCGGGAGCTGTATTTTCGCCCATTGTATAAGTTATAGAGCCACTGTTAACATCTATTTGCCAACCATTTAATGTTAGCCCATCCGCGGACTCATAACTATCACCTTGGAACTCCATCGTACCGCCATTCGGGAAAGCTTCATTGAGCTTACCTATTACCTGATCGTAAATCTCAATGGTCTTGCTGGCGGTGTCATTGTAGACCTGGTTTACATTGATGGTGCCCAGCTGGGGGCCATACGCCTTGGCAATGGTCACTTTGACTTCCTCGCTGGTGAGGGAGTAGGTGCCAACGGTGGCTGTGCAGCAGTAATCGTAGTCCCCCGCATTCAGGCCGGTTTCCACTGTATAGGTTTGGGCAGTAGCATTATCAATCGTGGTTTTCTTGCTGCCGTTTACCTTGTACCACTGGTAGGTCACACCGGTCGCATTATCCGGGGCAACGGTTGCGGTAAGAACCGGGGCCTGTTTGACGGTGTAGCCATATTTGGCGTTGTTATGGTCCGTTACGGATGCCGTGACACTCTTGATGGGGGCTTCCTTAACAGTATCACCATCAAATACATAGCCGGTGGCCAACAGGGTATTCTTATCAGTGACTCCGGTAATTTCGCCGTAGGTGCCGCCGGAGAGTTCTACTTTGGCGCCGGTGGTAACTTCCAGCTTAGTAACGGTGCCATTCCCCACTATGGTAAGCCTGCCCTTTGTTACTTTCAATTCATTTATGGTAAATCCGGCCAAATTAATGGTAACATTGCCGTTGCCGTTATAGGTGATTCCATCAGTTACATTTTTGATTGGATAGAGGGTTCCACTACCAGAACTGATTTCCTTAAACGCCGCTTCCCATGTGGTGGCACAAATGGTACGGGACGAGTCATTAAAGGAAACAGCCAGCTCTGCACTACAAAAGTCACATTTTCCATCTTTAGCGTTATTGTTTAAACCATTATCACAGTGCTGGCTGCTGCTTCTTGTATCAACATAACCGCAATTGTCACATTTACGGCTGTGGTTTATGCCATTGTCATTGGCCACATAGTTATTACCGGTATAGGTGTGGTTACAATCGGTACTTTCCGTCGCCAATGCTACAACAGACAGCATGGTAACACACAGCACGGCGGCCAGCAAAACACTACATACTCGTTTCTTCATAAGTTCCTCCAGAATTACAGTTTTTATTCTACCAGCCACAGGCGGCGGGCGGCGGTTTTGGCCTCGCTGCGGCGGCTGACATTCAACTTGGTGAGGATATGGCTGACATGGGTTTTTACCGTGGGCAGCTTGATATCCAGGATACGGCCGATCTCGGCATTGCTTTTATCGGCGCACATCAGGCGCAGCACCTGCAGCTCGGTGGCGGTCATTTCCTCGCCGGGGGGCAGGGGCGGCACCAAAAAGTAGGGATACCGGGCGGCCTGCACCCGGGCAAAGGCCACCACCTGCCGGTACCAGCTCTCTTCCTCCGGGCTGGGCAGGGCCTGCAGCAGGGGCAGCAGGGCGGCGCCGCAGCAGCTTACCGGGCGGATGAACCCCAACCCGGCGGCAATATGCAGGGCATCGGTAAGGCTTTGCCGCCAGGCTTCGTCCTTTAGCCGGTACTGGGCCACGGCCCGCAAAAGCAGCAGGGTGGTGTGATCCATCTTCCGCTGGCAGGCGATGCAGTAGGGTTCCAGCGGAGCCAGGGTAAGCAGGGCGGCCTGCGGCCGGCCCTGAGCAAGCTCCGCCATGGCCTGAGTAAAGTACTGGTAGCGCTTCATGATATTGATGCTGAGGGGGTCGCGCGGGGCCTTTTCCCGGTACCAGCTATCTACGGCATCGGTATCGCCAGTCCGCAGGTCAACGCGGCACAGCATGGCATCGATATTGGGCAAAAATCGGCTTTGGCCGCTTTCCGCGAAGCGCTGCCGCAGGCTTTCCAGCGTCCTGCGGGCATCCTGGGAGTGGCCGGCCGCCAACTGGCTGCGGGCCAGCAGGCCCACCGCGGCGAATTCAATATCCGGGGTGCCATCCCGCTGGATCTCTCCCAGACGGGACATAAGGGAGAGCATGCGCGCGGTGATATCTTCGCCTTTTTCAAACTTGCTTTCGGCCACGGCGCAATCCGGCAGGCCCACGCCATCCCGGCCCAGAATGGCCTCCACCGGGGTGCGGATGGTCTGGTAAAGGAGATCATCCCGGCGGCTCCATTCGCTGAAGTCCTTGCCGCCGTTCATAATGCTGGACAGGGCGCTGGTGACCGAAAAGGCCGGCAGGGTCACTTCCTTATTGACTAGCAGCCGGTAGGCCGAGGGAATGATGGCGGTGAGATCGGTGACGCCGCGCTGCGGCAGGGAGATATCCAACCAGGCCAGCCGGCCCCGGGCCTGCCGCCCGGCCGCGTCGCTTTTGGTGCGGCTGCGGGCAAACTGAGAAAGCTCCCGGTACCAGCGCTCGCTGCCCTCATAATCGGCCGCCAGGGCGCACAGCATACTCATGCCCTGCATCAGCGCCGGGGAGGCGGCGATCTCCTGCTCCGGCAGGCTGCGGTAGTATTTCTCCATCTCGCTGTAATGGCCCATGCCGGGATGAAGCTCGGCATTGCGCACCAGAAGCTCGGAGACCTTGGAATGATCCCCTGCCATGGTGTAGCACTCCAGCGCATGGCTGTAATCCTCTTTCAGCTCGTAGTAGAGGCCGCCGCGGCCCAGAACGGTGCGGCGCTTTTCCTCGCTGTATTCCCGGTCCATCTCCCACAGCAAAAAGGTGCGGAACTGCGGCCAGAACCGGAACCGCTGCACATCATCGGGGCGCAGCATGGTGGTATTCTGCTGCAGCCAGCCCAGCCGCTCCCCGGCACGGGGGTCTCCGCTTACCATGCGGGCCAGCTCGACATCGAAGCTCTCGAAAGGCGCCAGCTCCAGCAAAAAGCGGCGGATGGGCAGATCGAACCGGCGATAAACGGCGGTTTCGAAGTAGAAAAAGACCTCGTGGTAGCCCTGGGCGATGAGCTCCGGGCCATAGGGGCGGCCGCCGACCATGCAGTGGGCGATGACCGCCACCCCCAGCGGGTAGCCGCTGGTCTCCCGCAGGATCTCGGAAAGCTCCGATTCGCTGACGGGGGTGCCCTGCTGCCGGAACAGGCTGCGGATATCCTCCCGGTCAAAAAGCAGGGCGTCGGCATCCAACACTGCCATAAGCCCGGCATACTGGAAGGCCATGAGCCAGCCCGGCACCGCCCCGCGGGAAAGCAGGACGAACCGGCGGTCGCTGTACTCCCGGATGAGCTGGTACAGCGCCTGCTGATCCGGCTCCTCGGTCATCTGCCGCAGGTCATCGATCAAGAGGACCTGCCAGCCCTTATCATCCGCCGGCAGGGCGAAGTCCGGCTCCCCGGCGGTGAGAGAAAGCACCTGCTGCCCGGCAAGCAGCGTTTCGGCCAGGATGCTTTTGCCAAAGCCGCAGGGCGCGGTGAAAAACAGCACCCTGCCCCGTGCCATGAATTTTTGGTACTGTTCCCGGACAGACGGCCGGATGACTACATTTTTGGCCATGCGCTCCCTCCCTTTGCAACGGATTCATCCCGTGGGGCCCCGCGGGAGCCGAAAAGGGGCACGCCCCTTTTGGAAATAATAAATATGATGCATCGGCGGAATTTCCTGCCTTAGTGATATTTTATCAGCCATTGCCGCCGGTGTAAATCATCCCAAAGTATGAGAAAATACATTTTTTGCGGGGGATGAGACACTCCCACAGGGGAGAGCCATGCCGCCAATCAGGTCAGCGGGGGCGGCGGGAGGACCTTCCATATAGGGACGGAAGCGAATTCCATGCCAAAGTTGCAACAGTGCGTGCGGATTGTGCAATTGACTTTATACACAAGGCTTTCTAAAATAAAAAGTGTAGATTGTGCACAATTTATTATGGAATCCGTTTTCGGATCGCGACCGAAGGCGGCAGATCACCGTTCACCTGAGAATAAAAATTACAGAAGGGAGGATCGCATGCAAAGCTCCGTGCTTAGCCTTGCATGTGAACTACTATGACAAAGTCAGCTGTCCAAAAGCGTGAATGGCCGATCATTTTGATCGCGTTCCTCTTTATGTTCTTTTTCGGCCGGATTCTGGGCCCGTTCTCCGTGGTTACACAGGTCGGCTCCAATGCCCTGGGCGTATTTATCGGCGTTATTCTGCTTACAGTATTCACTTCCCAGTCCACCCTAGCTGCTATCCTGGGTATTATCGCCATGGTATACAGCGGCTTTTTGACATCCTCCGCCGCTGTTTCCAGTTGGATGGGCGGTTCTACCGTCCCCCAGCTGATCTTTGTATCTGCGCTGTGCGTGGCGCTCAAGGAAGCCGGCGTGATCGATGTGCTGGTGCGCAAGCTGCTTAGCATCAAGGCGCTTCGAGGACGCCCGGTCGCGCTGCTGTTCTCGCTGTTCTTCTCCAGCTTTATCGTTTCCATGTTCATCGGGTTTATCCCCACCGCGCTGCTGTACTTCGGCATTTATGAGTCCATCCGGGATGTGTGCGGCTATGATAAGCAGGACAGATTCTGCAAATTCATGCTGCTGGGCATCTACCTGGGCTGCATGGGTAATTTCTGCTTCCCCTTCAAGGGCATTGCCCTTACCATTTACACCCTTATCAATACCAGCATGCAGGGCTTTGGACTGAGCATCAATATGTTCACCTATATGTTCGTGTGCATCCTGGTCAATCTGGTATGGCTGTGCATCCTGGCCTTTATGATCCCCGGTGTATTTAAGTGCAATGTTGCCCCGCTGAAGGAGCTGGATATTGAAAATGTAGAGGCGCTGCGCAACATTCCCAAGAAATTTAATAAGCGCCAGAAGCTCATTCTCACCATCTTCTGCCTGTCCTTCCTGTATATCATCGTGATCCCGCTGCTGCCGAAGGACTTCCCCGGAAGCGCTGTTCTGGCTCCTATCGGCACTACCCTCATTTTCCTGCTGGCGCTGGGCATTCTGGGGCTTATCAAAGTAGACGGAAAGCCGCTGGCCAACCCCATGAAGCTGCTGAGTGAAGGCACCCTGTGGAATGTGGTGTGCATCGTTGGCTGCTTCACCTTCCTGGGCAATGCCATGGCTTCCGCTGATTTGGGCATTCGCGACTGGATCATCTCCCTGCTTAAACCCGTATTCGGCAATATGCCGCTGCCGCTGCTGCTGCTTCTCCTTACTATTGTTATCACCATCATCACCAACATCTGCAACGGCACCCCCCTTACCCTGTTGGGCAACGCGGCCATCATGCCTTTTGTATGCCAGATGCAGCTGGACACCGGGATCAGCGCATCTGTTACCGCCGCGACGCTGAGCCTGTGCGCCAACATGGCCTTCTTGACCTATGCAGGTACCATCTACGCCGCGCTGCTGCTGGACCGTGAGGAGATAGACAACCGCTTTATTTGGCACGATGCCATCAAGGTGATTCCTGTTTATATCATTGTGGTTTATGTGATTGCCCTTGGCTGCAGCTACATTCTGCCCTAACCGGCTTTTCCGGGACGATATGGCCTGTTCCCTTCTTCCCGCGCATCTGCTATAATACACTAAGAAACGAGGCATACCATCAATGGAAAAACCAAAGCAAATCACTGAGCAATCCCATTCCATCCCCGTTGCGGGGGAAGCGGATGTAATCGTAGTAGGCGGCGGCGTAGCCGGTGTAGCCGCCGCGGTTTCGGCCGCACGCAATGGCTCCCGGGTTATTCTGCTGGAGAAAAGCATCATCCTGGGCGGTCTGGCTACCCTGGGCCATGTCTGCATCTATCTGCCTCTGGATGACGGTTTGGGGCACAAGGTATATGGCGGCCTGGCGGAGGAGCTGCTGCATGTCTGCATCCGCTACGGCTACGATAACCTGCCAGATTGCTGGCGGAACGGGCCCGATACCGTGGACACCCCCACCGGCCGCTACCGCACCAATTTTAATATCCCGGCTGCCGTTTGCGCACTGGATGAGCTGATGGAACAGGAAGGTATTCAGGTCGTTTTTGATACCAACTTCTGCGCGCCCATCATGGAGGGTAAAACCTGCAAGGGCGTCATTGTCGAAAACAAATCCGGACGCACCGCCTACCTGGCCAAGGCCTTTGTGGATGCCAGCGGCGACCTGGACCTGATGTTCCGGGCCGGCGCTCCCACCGAAACACAGCGGAGCATTGTTTCCCACTGGGCACATGAAATAGACCTGGATACCATGAAAAAAGGCCTGGAGACCGGGCAGGCCCTGCAGGCACTGCCGCTGCGCTGGCTGGGGCTTCGCCCCGATGCCGATAACAGCGAGGCGGAGATCCCCATGTACTATGGCACCACCAGTGAGGGCGTCAACGGATATATCCGTACCAGCCGCAAGCTGGCGCTGGACTACTTAAAGCAGCACCAGAGCCCCTCCTACGCGCAGATGACCCTGCCGCTTATGCCGCAGTTCCGTATGACCCGCCGGCTGGTTGGCAAGGAGCAGCTGGAGGTAGTGCCTGACCGGTATGTGGAAAGCTCAATCGGCTGCATGATCCACTCGCTGGAAATCCCTGCCGAAGTATACGAGTTCCCATACGGCGGCCTCATCGATACCGAGATCACCAACATTGCCGCAGCCGGAAGGATCGTTTCCGCCACCGGCCGCGGCTGGGAAGTCGCACGGTTTATTCCCGCCTGTGTTCTCACCGGTGAAGCTGCCGGCTTGGCTGTTTCCATGGCTGCCAAGGAGAATATCAGCCTGCAGGCGCTGGATGTGCCCGCCCTGCAGCACACTTTGGCCAGCCGCGGCGTCAAGATCCACATGGATGAAGCCCTGCGCCGGAACCGCCGCCCCCAGCCCGGAGAAAAGAAGGACCCCAAAAAGACGGATGCCACATCCGTTGTTCGGGCGGATTCCCTTTCCTACCGTCACTGAGACGCTGAGGAAGCCCCGCTGCATTGCCTACCCGCTGCCATAACCAAAAGGAGGGCGCACTATGGAGATCCAATACCTGAAGACTGTACTGCTGGTGGCCACCCACCTGAATTTCAGCAAGGTCGCTGAGGAGATCCCCTGTGCGCCCTCCTCGGTCTCCCGGCAGGTGAAGTGTGTGGAGGAGGCCCTGGGCATCACCTTATTTGACCGTCCCGTCCGGGGCGAGCGCCTGAAGCTGACAGGGCCGGGCACCAGCGTTCTTCCCTATATCGCACAGGTGGTGGGACAATATGAATCGCTGGAGTTTCACATCAGCCGGCTGAAGGGCCAGGATGAGAAGCCCTATACCATCGGTCTTCCTCTGGGGCGCATCAGCATAAAAACCGAGTGCCTGCTGATGGAAAAATTCTATCTGTTTGCCCCCGGGCACAATATTCAGTTTCTATTTTACCAATCCTCGGAGGTCGAAGCCTGCCTGCGCAGTCGGGAATTTGACGCGCTGCTGGTCACTCGTGTCTTTTGGCAGGAGGACCGTAATAAAACGCCTGCCTTCTGCACCATACCGGGTACCCGCTGTACCCTGCTGCACAATCAGCCGCTATGTATTGTCATGCGGGCGGACCACCCCTTGGCTGGACAAGCGGAAGTAGATGTGGGCGACCTGCGGGAGCAGAGCTTTATCCTGTACTATGATCCCATCCGGGAAGGGATCCGTACCGGAGATATTCAAACAGACGGTTTTCTCCGTCACTGCCAGCAAGCCGGATTTGTGCCCAAGCTGGAGATCATCTCCAAGAACATCTCCGAGCTGCGCAATGTATGCGTAGAAAACTTCAACTGGGTCTACCCCACCTTCCAGCCGAACTGGATGCTTCCCTCTTCCCAGATTCGGGCTGTCCCACTGAAGGATCCCCTGTATGGCTCTGAATACTATCTGATTACCGCCGAGGACCACACTGATGACACCACTGAAATAGTCCGGCGGTTCTTCCGGCAAACCTTCTCTGCGGATTAAATCGCCCTCCGTAAATAAACAAACTGAAGTCCTCCGCATGGGATCCCACGCGGAGGACTTCAGCATATATATTCGGTTTAGAATTCCGCAAAGCCGGTGGTGCGGGGGAAGGGCAGTACATCACGGATATTCGGGATGCCGGTGACATACATGATGAGCCGCTCGAAGCCCAGGCCAAAACCGGCGTGGCGCGCGCCGCCGAAGCGCCGCAGGTCGAGGTACCACCAGTAGTCCTCCTCATTCAGCCCCAGCTCGTGGATGCGGTCCAGCAGGATGTCCAGACGCTCCTCACGCTGGCTGCCGCCGATGATCTCGCCGATGCCGGGCACCAGCAGGTCCACGGCCGCCACCGTCTTACCATCATCGTTCAGGCGCATATAGAAGGCCTTGATCTCCTTGGGATAATTGGTAACAAAGACCGGCTTGCCGAAAATCTTTTCGGTGAGGTAGCGCTCATGCTCAGTCTGCAGGTCCACACCCCAGCTTACGGGGTACTCAAACTCCACATCGGCCTTTTGCAGCCGCTCGATGGCCTCGGTATAGGTGCAGACGGCAAAGTCGCTGTTTACCACATGGTTCAGGCGCTCCAGCAGGCCCTTATCCACAAAGTTATTGAAGAATTCCAGCTCGCGGGGGCACTGCTCCATCACATAGCGCAGCACATATTTTATCATGTCCTCCGCCAGCACCATATTGTCCTCCAGGTCGGCAAAGGCGATCTCCGGTTCGATCATCCAGAACTCGGCGGCATGGCGGCCGGTGTAGGATTTTTCCGCGCGGAAGGTGGGGCCGAAGGTGTAGATCTTGCCAAAGGCCATAGCCATGCACTCGCCCTCCAGCTGACCGCTGACGGTGAGATTGGTGGCTTTGCCGAAGAAATCCTGGCTGTAATCGATCTTGCCGTCCTCGGTCAGGGGGGGATCGGCGGGATCGATGGTGGTAACGCGGAACATCTCGCCGGCACCCTCGCAGTCGCTGCCGGTGATGAGCGGGGTGTGCGCGTACACAAAGCCGCGCTCGGTAAAGAACCTATGGATGCCCTGGGCCGCAACAGAACGCACTCTAAACGCCGCGCTAAAGGTATTGGTGCGGGGGCGCAGGTGCTGGATGGTGCGCAGAAACTCCATGCTGTGGCGCTTTTTCTGCAGGGGATAATCGGGGGTGGAGGCGCCCTCCACGGTGATCTTCTCCGCATGGATCTCAAAGGGCTGCTTGGCCTCGGGGGTCAGCAGCAGGTGGCCGGTAACAATAAGCGCCGCGCCGACATTCTGGCGGGAGATCTCATCATAATTGGCCAGTTTATTTTCCTCAAACACCACCTGCAGATTGCTGAAGTAGCTGCCGTCGTTCAGCTCGATGAAGCCAAGGGCCTTGCTGGAGCGCAGGGTGCGCACCCAGCCGCAGATAGTGACCGGCTCCGCGGTGTAGCGCTCCGGCTCCGCAAACAGTGCTTTGATCTCTACTCGTTTCATGGGTCTTATCCTTCCTTTTTTCCGAAAGTGATTTATAATATTATAGTACGCCAAAGGGCTGGGCGCAATCCTTTCTTTGCCCGTAATGCGAAAAAATGTCTTTTAGGGCAACTTTTTTGCAAAAAGGGGGTTGCTTTTATGCCGGTAATACGGTATAATAAATTCTCGTCAGGACTTTTACTTGACCCATCCTGATAACGACATGGAGATGTCGCCTAGTTGGTCGAGGGCGCACGACTGGAAATCGTGTAACCGTCAAAAGCGGTTCGAGAGTTCGAATCTCTCCATCTCCGCCAAGGAAAAACCCGCAGAAATGCGGGTTTTTCCTTTGTTTATGCGGGTTTTCAGGCTTTTTGCACTTTGCGCTTATTGCTTATTTTTTGCGTTTTTTTGCGTCTCAATGGCACAGAAAAAACACAGGAAAATATCGAAAAATGCCCCCTCCGGTGATGGAGGGGGTATTGCTGCGTTTAGGCCTTGATGAAGTATTTATACACCGGGTTACCGCCCTTAGCGTATGCCTCTGCTTCCACACAGCGGCTATATGTGCTGGATGCAGCATACTTATCTCCAAGGAGGTTCTTCTGCGCTTTGTATATGGAGTACTTACCTTCGCTTAACAAGAGCACATACGGTTTTTGCGGGTATAAATACCGCCCGAC
>ERZ779840.3743-NODE-3743-length-11695-cov-3.058247_pt1 | contig 11695 bp, 9 predicted proteins | sample MGYA00511561_ERZ779840 | MGnify/ENA primary metagenome ERZ779840 (study PRJEB29588, sample SAMEA2162036) | human gut metagenome | biome: human gut; feature: human-associated habitat; material: faeces | place: Denmark | collected 2008/2010 ...
TTAATGCTGCTTCCGTCAAGACCTGACATGGTTCACGGCAGAAAATTGCACGGGACCCGGCCGTCAACACACCCACTTTTGCCGTGCGGCAAAACCTCGAACGGGATGCGACTTTTTAATTATACAACATTCCCATTGGCTTTGCAAGGGGAAAACGAAAGATTTTTTTACTTTTCGAATTATACAAAAAAACAGTTGCAAACCGTCCGGAAAAATGATATGATTTTAATATGTGCGTTATTTTTTTGTGAACAAATGTATTGCGAATACCGAATGCGCGCCGTATTTTCAGTGCAGCACGCAAGGTCGATTTCGCGTTGAGTTCAAATTGTATTTGCGAAAAACAGAATTTAAATCCTTTTCCGCAAGGAGCGATTCGTTCAGTGCGTTTTCGGGTTTATTTATTAAACAGTTTGTGAATCGGTGTTTGTATGCAGCACGGAGGAACCGATGTATCTTATTGCGAACGGCAGCCTTATCACGAGGGTTCCCGGGGATGAATTTTTCATGAAGGACGGCGGCGTTGTCGTCGTTGGGAGCCGCATTGCCGAAGTCGGCACAACGGCCGAACTTGTGTCAAAATATCCGCGTGCGGAGTTTATCGATGCATGCGGCGGCATAATAATGCCCGGTTTTATTGATGCACACACGCGTTTTTATTCGTCTCTGACCTGCGGATTTGATCTTCCCGTCAGCGAACGGGCAGAATACTATGAATTTTTGCATAACGGCCGCTGGTCCATCGACAGGCATCTCACGCTTGACCTTGTCAAAATGTCCGCATATGCTTCAATTGCCGAACGAATTAAAAACGGAGTTACGACCGTTTTCGACAGTCATGCAAGCTATTTTGAACCGACAGGGAGCCTTGGTTCGATTGCTTCCGCCGTTCGCGACTGCGGCATACGTGCCTGCCTTTGCTATGAAACAAGCGACCGCGACGGGAACGAAAAAAGCGAACTTGCAATTTCGGAAAACCTGAATTTTTATGACAGCATTTCCGCAATGAATATTCCGACAATACGCGCAATGTTCGGGCTGCATTCATCCTTTACGCTGTCGGATGCAACGCTTCGCAAATGCGTTGTACGCAACAAAGGACGCACGGGTTTTCACATCAGTGTTTCCGAAAGCCCGGATGATCTTTATGATTCCACGCAGAAATACGGCTGCCGCCCGGTTCAGCGATTGCAGAACGCCGGTGTGCTCACACCCGATTCGCTGCTTGCACACTGCACATATGTGGATGATGTCGGGCTTGATATTATCCGCCGAAGCGGAAGCAGCATTGTAAACTGTCCCGAATCGGATCTTTTTAACAGCACGGGATGCTGCCCCGTGTTCAAAATACTTGAAAAGGGCATTACTCTCGGCATCGGTTCCGACTCCTATGCAGCCGATATGCTTGAAGTTGCAAAAATGTCGCTGAGTGAACTGAGACACACCGCAGGCCTGCCGAACGCCGGGTTTCCGGAAGTTGCACGCATTCTTTTTGACGGGAACGCCAAGATTGCATCCCGCACGTTCGGAATCCCGATCGGAAGGATTCAAAAAGGTGCGGCTGCGGATATAATCATTATGGATTATATCCCGTACACGCCGCTGAGTGCCGTGAATACGGACAGGCATATTATCTTCGGCATGAGCGGGCATGAGTGCGTTATGACAATGGCTGCCGGAAGAGTCCTTATGCGAAACCGCAGGCTTACTTTCGCCCGTGAAGACATTCTGAGCCGCAAAACAACAGCCGCCGCAGAGGATCTTTGGCAGGCGGTGAACCAGGATGCGCAAAACAGACTGCTTCATGATGAGTAAACTCTTTTAATTTTTTTGATTCGGATTTCAAAAAGGGACTGCTGCAAACCTGACCTGATTTTGCAGCAGTTCTTTAAATGTTTAAGTGTTTATTTCTAATTACGGTTGTTCGGCTTTCAGTTTGGGTTCGAACTTTCGGCATCGCCTGCCGGTGCTTTTGCGCGTTTATCGGCGCGTCGGTCATAGTACCTTGGTTTTTTCTTGAATTTTGCAGGTTTCTGCTGCTTTTTAAATCCGCCGCCGGGTCTGTCGGGTCTGTCCCCTTTTTCAACTCCGTCGAACTCGTCCTCGTGTTCAAGCATTTCGGAAGACTTTGAGCGCGGCGTCCATTGTCTTTTGTTTTGCTTTTTGTTAAATTTTCGGCCGCTGTCACCCCCTTGGGAGTGTTTTTGCACCCGATTGTCCTTTTGCGCAGACTTTGCGGTTTTCTGAAAGTTTGAAGGTTTGGAGAATTTTACATGTTTTGCAGGCTTTGCGGCAGGCAGTTCTCCGTCACCCTTTTCCGTTTCATCGGAATGAACTTCATCGTCCGAATAAATATCAGCTCGGTCGTATTTAGGTTCATCAATAAACTCTGCTTCTTTTTCGGCTTCGTCTGAGGAGTCGGGTTTTGAAGCTGCCTGCTGCGGCATTTCATCACCCTCGGCATTGCCGCAGCAGCAACCGCCGCACTCATCGCAGCCGCAGCAGCGAACCCCGTTTTTGTTGACATAATTCAGCTCATTGAACGGATAGCTCCGAACATCAAGCGTCCCATCGGCAAGCGTTACTTTGACCTTTGTCCTTTCAGTTATGACATTGTTTTCGATAACAACACCGCTTCCGTCAACCGTTACGCATTCGGTGCCGACGGTGGGCATTTGTTTATGCATTATATCATAGCATTCCTGTTCATATTTCAGGCAGCACATAAGCCTTCCGCAAATGCCGGAGATTTTTGTCGGATTCAGCGAAAGATTCTGGGACTTTGCCATTTTTATTGAAACTGGAATAAACTCCGTTAAAAATGAGCTGCAGCAGACGGGACGCCCGCATGCACCGATGCCTCCGCATTTTTTTGCTTCGTCGCGAACGCCGATCTGACGCAGATCAATGCGTGTTTTAAAAATGCCGGCAAGGTCTTTTACAAGCTCGCGAAAGTCAACTCTGTTGTCCGCCGTGAAATAGAAGCTGAGTTTCGAACCGTTGAATGCGTATTCAACATCAACAAGTTTCATTGCAAGCCCGTGCTCTTCAATCTTGCGCTGACAGGTTTTAAAGGCTTCTTTTTCTTTTGAGAGATAGTATTCATGCTGCTCCCTGTCCTCCTCCGTTGCAACGCGGACAACGGGTTTCAGCGGAGCAACGATGCTTTCTTCCGCAATTATCCTCGGCGGCTCGGCAACCTCACCGAAAACAAGTCCTCTTGCGGTTTCAACAATTACATTGCCGCCCTTTTCTATTTCCAACTCCAGCGGATCAAAATAGTAAATTTTGCCGCTGTCCTTAAACTTAACTCCGATTACCTTGTTCATTATTTAAACCGTCCCAATTTTTCATCAAATTATTGAATGCATCCGCCGCATGCCCGAAACAGGCAAATCCTGCTCCGACAGATTAATCGGATATTGCCTCGGCAATATCTATTATCAGCCTGTCGAGAATCGGGTTCACACCCGCATTTGAGCTCAGCCGCATTTCCGCCTCTGCGATTTTTATGACTGCGGAATGAATTGCACTGAACGATAATGTGCCAGCGGCATTATTGAGCCTCATGCCTCCCGAACTGCCGCTCGCAGCTCCTGTTTTTTTGTTTAAAACATCATGACATGCGGCAAGCATGAACCCCAGGCTTTCTTTTGCAGCCTGCCTGTCCCTGCCGATTGATTTTGCCCACTTGAACGGGAGCTTTCCCTCAAAAATATCAAGCAATGCATCAATCGCATTCTGCCTGAGTTTTTGAAAAGCTTCGTCCTGCATGAGCCGCTTCGCACGGGTCAGCGACCCCATGCTCTGCGCCGCAAAACGCTGCGCTTCCGACTTTGCGGCACCCAAGCGAATCAGCTCCGCGCCGATTTCCGCCGCAGACGCCGTTCCGAGACGAACGATCTGGCAGCGTGAACGAATCGTCGGAAGAATGCGCTGTTCAATGCCGGTAAGCAGAAAAAACGTGCCTTCCGGCGGCTCCTCGAGCATTTTGAGCATTGCATTCACCGCACTGTCGTTCATCATATGGGCGTCGGTGATTACAACAACGCGGTTGTTTCCTCCGAATGCTTTTTTGCTGAGTTCCTGCCGAATCGTGCGCATTTGTTCAACCTTTGCGCCGCCGTTCAGCTCGTAAAAATCCGGAGAGAATTCCAGCATCTCCGTTTTTTCGTTGCCGAAAAGCAGCAGTGCGGCGCACTGACGCAAAAGCTCCGCAGTCGATGACGGTTCACCTTCCGGCGCGGTTTCATCACAATCCGCACTCGTGACAAGATAACCGTGCATCGCCCTTCCTGCACGAATCGTATTCTTCAGTTTCTGTACATTTTCGTTAATCATGAAAAATCATGAAAAGATTCCGAAACCGCGCACCGCGTGTTCCGAATCAGCAAAACTCTGCCTGCGGAGCGATCTCGCGCACATGATTCAGAAATTCTTCATCGGGATTGAAAAAAATCCTGTGCAGCGCATCACCCTTTTTGTACACAACGGAATAAGCTTTTTCAGCTTTTTTGCATGAAACATTTGCGGAGTCGATAACCGATGAAGCATTTTCACCCGAATACCCGCCGCCGGGAGCGCAGACGGCAACTATGTCACCGCCGCAAAGAGTTTCGATTGTTGTGCCTTTTGCACTTACAATGCGTTCGAACACTATTGTTCCGACAGGGTAAGGGTAATCCTCATGCGTAATCATATCGTCAAAACGCGGATCGTAAACGGTCTCCGGCTCTTTATAAAACACAGTGTAGCGAAAGCCGATGATGCGAAGCCTGTAGATCGCATAGATTGCGGCAAGAACAAGCCCGATAAAAACGTAGCGCGGAACATTCGAATCAAAAAGCTTTTCGAGATACATGACCACCGCCCCGACTGCGAAAAAGGCAATAATCAGAACGATGAAAAGAATAAGGTCACTTTTTTGCGATCCGCCGGATCTGTCCACACTCTGTTGATACATGCATAAGCCTCCACGGTTGATTTTGCAGGCAGCGCAGCCTGCCGCTATATTGTATCATTTCGCCGATATGAAGTCAACGGCTCCCGATCATTGCGGAATGAAAGCCGCTCCTGCCGAGATATTCGCAAATTCTCCGAGTTTATATATCTTCGGATTTGGTATTTTCGTAAAGGGAATTATGCAGCTGTTTTTTCCGCAAAAAGGAAATCAACCCGCGTTTTCCGTGCACAGCAGCAGTGTGTTGACCGCATCCTGTGCAATGCGGAACATTTCTTCACCGGTTTTATGCTTGTTTTTGATGACAAGCGCAATTTTTTCACCGGCTGCAAACGCCGCACCGTCAATTGTTCCGACAGCGGCTAACAGCTTTGCGCCGTCCAACGGGGCATCGGCGCCGAAAGTGAAGCGAACCTCCTCCGGATGAACGGTGAAATTCAGAATACCGAGCTGAGCTGCGCGGGATTTATACAGTGCAATATCCAGCAGATTTTGGACTGAGCGCGGGATTTCACCGTATCGGTCGATAAGTTCATCCTGAACATCACGGAACGAGTCAATATCGGTAATCGCCGCAATGCGTTTGTACATTGAAATTCTGCCTGTTTCACGCGGAATGTATTTTTTGGGAATATGGGCATCTATCGGTATCTCCATTACGGTGTCGATCTCCGTCTTTACCGTTTCGCCCTTTGCTTCCTTAACGGCAGCATCAATCATTTTGCAGTATAAATCATATCCGACCTGAGCCATATGCCCGTGCTGTTCCGCGCCGAGAATATCCCCCGCACCGCGAATTTCAAGATCGCGCATTGCAATACGGAAGCCCGCACCGAACTGCGTGAACTCTTTTATTGCCGACAGGCGTTTATCGGCAATCTCGCTGAGAACTTTATTTTGACGGAATGTGAGGTAGGCATAACCGAGCCTTGCGCCTCTTCCGACTCTTCCTCGGAGCTGATAAAGCTGTGAAAGGCCGAATTTGTCGGCATCATAGACTATCATGGTGTTTGCATTTGAAATATCGAGTCCGCTTTCAATTATCGTGCTGCAAATCAGAACATCGTATTTATAGTCCATGAAATCCATCATGGTGTTCTCCAGCCGGCGTTCGCTCATCTGCCCGTGAGCATAGGCAATGCGCGCTTCAGGCACAAGTTTGCTCAGCGACTCGGCAAAGATATCCATTGTTTTGACAATATTGTAAACAATGTAGACCTGTCCGCCCCTTGCAAGCTCTTTCATGATTGCCTCGCGCACAAGAGCATCATTGTATTCAACAACAAAAGTCTGCACGGGATAACGCGCTTCCGGCGGGGTTTCAATAACGCTCATATCGCGTATGCCGCTCATGCTCATGTGCAGAGTGCGCGGAATCGGGGTTGCCGAAAGGGTCAAAACATCTATATTTCGCTTCAGATTTTTTATCTGTTCCTTATGATTGACACCGAACCGCTGTTCCTCATCGATGATCAAGAGCCCCAAATCCTTGAATTTTACGTCCTTTGAAAGAATGCTGTGTGTACCGACAAGAATATCTATGGTTCCGTCCGCAGTCTGTTTTTTTATGCGTGCCTGTTCCGCAGGAGTCCTGAAACGGGAAAGCAGCTCGACCTTTATCGGGAAGCCGGAGTAGCGGGAGCAGAGCGTGTTGTAGTGCTGCTGAGCAAGTATCGTTGTCGGAACAAGAAATGCGCATTGTTTGCCGTCCATCGTACATTTGAATGCAGCACGCAGCGCGACCTCGGTTTTGCCGTAGCCCACATCACCGCAAAGCAGCCTGTCCATTATTTTATCCGATTCCATATCGGCCTTTATCTCCTGAATGCTTGTCAGCTGATCCGGAGTTTCGCGATAAGGAAAGCTGAGTTCCAGTCTCTGCTGCCAATCCGTATCCTTCGAAAAGCGGAAGCCCTTGCGTCTTGCGCGTTCGCCGTAAAGTTTCACAAGGTCAAATGCAAGTTTGCGCACGCTCGCCCGCGTTCTTGCAACGGTTTTCTGCCACTCGCCGGAGCCGAGTTTTGAAAGCTTTTGCTTTTCCTCCTCTCCGCCGATATATTTTTGCACTCTGTCCATCTGATCCGTCGGAATGAACAGTTTGTCGCCGTCACGGTAGCAAAGCTCGATATAGTCACGGGTTTTTCCGTCAACCGTCAATGTGCTGACGCCCGTGAATCTGCCTATTCCGTGCGCTTCATGCACGACGAGATCGCCGACGCTGAGATCGTACAGCGTCAGTCTGTTATGCGGGTGCTTTGTCGGTTTTGTCTCCGGACGATATTCCGAACCGAAAAGCTCATATTCCGAAACGACCGCAAGCCGAAGCTCCGGATACTCAAACCCGCGCGGAATCGTTTGCCCGGTGATAATTATTTCACGTTCAACGATGTCCCTGCCGAGTTTTTGAGTGACGGGAGCTTCTATTCCCAAATCGGAAAGAATATCATGCAGCCGTTCCGCATGTCTGCCGGCATAAAGCAAAACGGAGAAGCCTTTTTGCCGCCAAAGGCCGATGTCGTCGCGCAGAGCCGTATCCCCCTGCACGTAGCGCGAAATCTGCCGTGAATCGAATTTTACAAGAAATTTCGGCTTTATCAGCTGATAACTCCTTGAAAACGCAAAAAGCATTGCGGTTGAGCTTCTGTCCAGCGCCGCCATGGTGACACTCGGAGCATTCAACAGTCCCGCCTGAAGCTCATGCCCCTCCCCGCTGTGCAGAACATCCGCAAGATTATCCGTGAAGCGTGAGAAAGCGAACCTTGCGCTTTCTTCAATGCGGGAGGGTTCGTCAAGAATAATCAAGGCGTCCTCCGGCAGATAATCAAGCAAGGTTATCTCGTTCCGCACAAAAAGCGGAAGCAGTGAGAGAGCGTTCTGCGGAATTCCGCCCGCACGCAAAATCTCTGTTTCCGCCGCATAATGCGCTTTTGAGCGCAAAGCCGCAATGCCCTTTTGCCGCATATCCCGATCCAGCGGCAGTTCCGTTGCGGGCAAAATCTCAACGCAATCCGTATTTTCGGTTGAACGCTGGTTAAGCGGATCAAACTCGCGCATTGTGTCTATTTCATCATCAAAGAATTCAATGCGGACAGGATTTTCCGCCGTTATCGGAAAAATATCGATACAGCCGCCGCGCAGGCAGACCTGCCCCCTTCCCTCGCACATTTCCTCGCGTGAATAACCCGCATCGATAAATTTTTTCAGAAGGGACGCAGGTTCAATTACCATGCCCGTTCGAACCGTCTGAGTGAATGCCGAAATCACGGAGGGCGGTGCCATGCGCTGCATAACGGCCTCGATCGGCGCAACCACCAGGCAGGGTTCACCTTTTATCAGCCGTGCTGCCGTTCGCAGCCGTTTTGACGTCAATTCCTGTGACTGAACATAGCTGTGGGCATTGAGCGGCAGTTCCCTTGCCGGAAAAAGCACCGCATCGGGATAATAGCAGCAAAGTTCCTCGTGCACCCTTGCCGCTGCCTGCTCGGACGGAACAACAACAAGCATCGGCCGCTTTGCTTTTGAAAACAGCGCGGCTTCGATATGGGTTCGCTGTGCTTCGCCCAACCCAAAGACGCCGGCGGGACCCTTGCCGCCGCAAAGACCTTCTTGCAGCCGTCGGAACTCTTCCGATTTATCTAAAATTGAGAACAGCGGGTTGATTTCGGTGTTCAGTCCCTTCGCTTCCGTCTCTCTGTTTGTCATGTTTGAATTAACTGCCGTATTCTCCATGCGTTCACCCCCTTTGGTGCGTTTAATAATATCCGTTTTTGAAAATCAGCCGTTCCGATTATCGGAATCAGGAATTGCCTCTCCGACAAGCCGAACGGTGAAAAGCGCACACTGTCCGTTTGCCGTGCAGCGCAGCCTTGCATTCCCGCCTGCGCAAAGTGCGGCATTACCACTTTCCAACTCAAAAAGAAGCATTGTTTCGTTCGCGTCGGGTTCAAGATCAAGTTCCGTTCCGCTGTCAACAAACACCAGCTCGCCTTCCGCCGCACCTTTGCGAAGCATAAGGTTCAAATCCCGCGCTTTGCCGACGCAATGGGTTTGAATTCCGCCGTCGAATGCATACACGGTTGAGCGGGGCAGCACAAGCTTTTCGCTGCCGTTTGCTCCGTGCGCCAACCGCATTGTGCCGCTTACCGATGCAATCAGCCTGTTGTAATCGGGCAGCGATGTAAAATCCGATTCTTCAAGTTCGACCTCTGCCGTGCTGATGCGGAAAAGAAAATTGCGCTCAGCGTAAAGAGCTCCCTCCGGCGCAATATAAATCTCGGTTGTTCTTCCGCCGCTCCAGAGCGATACGGGCATATCGGATGCCGCAATAATCCTCACGACGCAGGAATCATACTTCGCATTATCCACGTTTATTTTATCCTTTTTCTGCATATTAAATTTCCCCTTCCGACACAAGTGTACGAGCTGAACAAATATAAACTCAATGCAGCCGAATATGCCCGAGAGTTCGCTGCCCTCGGGTTATTCCGCCGTGATTTGCGATAGGTCGCCGCAGCCGACAACAGCAGCTGCACTACCTTTATTCGCTTTATTCATATTATAGAACATCTTCCCGCTTATTGCAAGCACCAAAGCATTTAAAGGCGTCAGCTTGCAGGCTGAAGCAAGCTTTTGTTTCGGCTTCGGCTGCTGTTGACTTTTTTTCATGCAGTTGTTATACTTTCAGTGCAACAAAAGGGCGGGTTCATTCATCCGCCCGAATTTCGGAGGAAAACAACCAAATGAAGGCTTCAACATCCCGCACCGTTTCCGCAAAGGTTCTGCATTCCATCGTTTCTGTTCTGCTTGTTTTTGCGATGATATTCGTTTTTTCCGCATGTCAATCCGACACAGTTGACCCCAACGAAACGGTGAATATCGGCGGCGGTTCCGAAGGAGAGCACAATACACCCGCTCAGACCGCAGATCTTTCCCGTTTGGTTCGCATTTCGCTTACAATCGATGCAACGCGCGCATACAACAACGCGTCTCTGCCGCAGAATATTAAAGACGGCCTTCAAAATGAGGGTATGCTTATTACAAACGCAATGCTGACCCTTTCCGAAGGCAAGACCGTTGCCGAAACTTTCTCGCTGCTGCGCACATATGACATCGTGATCGTGTCTGAAAGCGGAGCGGCAGGAACCTTTGTTACAAGCATTCAGGGCCTTGAAAACGGCGCGTGCGGAGCCGCAAGCGGTTGGCTTTTCCGCGTCAACGGCGAATTTTCGAGCGAGGGCATAGACAGCATCGAGCTTCACAACGGGGACAAAGTCGAATGGCTGTTCTCCTGCGACGGCGGAGCGGACGTCGGCATGTCTTTCGCTCAATAACAAAATCAAGGCCGATCGCTCCTGCCCGTGCCGCATCAAGTGCTGCGGTTTGGTTTGTCTGCTGCGGGGAAAGCCAAATTTGCCGCCCTTCCCGAAAAAAATCCCGCACACTTATTCGCTGTGCAGGTCAGTTATTGCGCGGGTTCTGTTTTGTTAACAAAAATGTTACATTTCAAAAGGGCAAAATCCGCATTTGCAGCCCTTTGCAATGTTGAAAAGCGGCAAGCGGTCTGGTATAATAGGGAACATGCGGACAACACTCGGCTTGATTTTCGCCGTGCTTCTCCGCAGAGTAAACGAATGGATTTCAACATTATGAATAAAAATAGTTTCAGATACAAAAACAAACGCCGCACCGGGAGGCTGCGTTCCTTCCTTTCCCCCGCGTTGGCTGCGCTGATGGTTTTTTCATCGCTTGCAGCCTGCACACTGACTGCATGCAAAAAAGATGTAGGAACACCGGAAGATAATGCAGTAGTAGAAGAGGATGATAAGAAAAATGATAATACAGGGGAAAGTGGCAGACTGTTTGGATTTAGTGGGATTGATATGTCGAATCCTTTTTATGACACATTGAAAAATTCTGTCCAGACAGCATTAGAGGCTCAAGGTGACCGTCTGATGGTTCGTGATCCGGCATCAGATGCTGATTTGCAGAATGAACAGATTCGGGAGTTGATCAACGAAGGGGTACAGGCAGTATTTCTTTGTCCGGTAGATTGGGAGAAAATCACTCCCGCACTTGAAGCCTTAAAAGAGGCAGATATTCCGGTGATCAATCTTGATACAGAAGTAAAAGAGACAAGCCTTGTATCTGCATTTGTAGGGTCAGATAATGAGAATGCGGGATATGTGTGCGGGCAGGATCTTCTGGTCCAGAAACCAGATGGCGGCAAAATTGTGATTGTGGAAAGCCCTGGGGTGAACTCAGTGAATGAGAGAATTACCGGATTTGAAGAGGCTATAACAAACAGTGGGTTTGAAGTGGTAAAGAGAATTGAAGCATTGGGAGACAGTAGCAATGTGAAGGACGAGATGACACAGGTTCTGAGCGAAAATAGTGAGATTGATGCTGTAATGTGTGGTAGTGATCCTATGGCAGAACAGGTGATGGCAGCAGTCACAGAAGAGCAGAGAATATCTGCGTGTATAGTGTGGATGGTTCCCCGGCGACAAAAACAGCACTGGTGAATGGCACTGGAGGAATGACCGGGATTGGAGCACAGTCCCCGATCAATATGGGAAAGACAGCAGTAAAGGTGGCGACAGCATTACTGGCAGACAAGGATTACGAGAAGGATAATTATGAGGAAACTTTCTTTATAAATCGTGATAATGTTGAAATGTACGGAACAGATGGATGGCAGTAATTTATTGATTGCTCAAGAAAGGGGTTAACTATGAG
>ERZ779840.3745-NODE-3745-length-11688-cov-6.392418_pt1 | contig 11688 bp, 7 predicted proteins | sample MGYA00511561_ERZ779840 | MGnify/ENA primary metagenome ERZ779840 (study PRJEB29588, sample SAMEA2162036) | human gut metagenome | biome: human gut; feature: human-associated habitat; material: faeces | place: Denmark | collected 2008/2010 ...
CTGTACGCTGCTGGAAGCCGCGGGCCGTCGGTTCCTGATCGACTGCGGCATGGAGCAGGGCAAGGATGTCTACGAGAACCAGCCCATCCCGGTGGCACCCGGCGAAGTCGACTGGGTGCTGGCTACCCATGCGCACATCGACCACACCGGTATGCTGCCGCTGCTGGTGCGCAACGGCTTCCGGGGCAAAATCTACGCCACCAACCCCACGGTGGAGCTGTGCGGTATCATGCTGCGGGACTCTGCCCACATCCAGGAGTTCGAGGCCGAGTGGAAGAACCGCAAGGCCCAGCGCTCCGGTGCCGAGCTGGTGGAGCCCATGTATACCGTGCAGGATGCCGAGGCGGCCATGAAGCTGTTCGTGGGTGTGGACTACGACAAGCGCATTGAGCTGGCTCCGGGCATCGAGGTGCGGTTCGTGGATGTGGGCCACCTGCTGGGCTCCGCCAGCATCGAGCTGTGGATCACCGAGGGCGACACTACCACCAAGCTGGTGTTTTCCGGCGATATCGGCAACCTGGACCAGCCCATCATCAAGGACCCCGCCTATATCAGCGAGGCGGACTATGTGTTCATGGAGTCCACCTACGGCGACCGGCTGCACGGCCCGCGCCCGGATTATGTGAACGAGCTGGCTAAAATCTTGCAGCGCACCTTTGACCGGGGCGGCAATGTGGTCGTGCCCAGTTTTGCGGTGGGCCGCACCCAGGAGATGCTGTATTTTCTGCGTGAGATCAAGGAAAAAGGGCTGGTCAAAGGGCACGGCAATTTCCCGGTGTACATCGACAGCCCGCTGGCTACCGAGGCCACCCGCATCTTCCGGGACACAGACCCCGATTGCTTTGACGCTCAGACCCGTGCTTTACTGGAAAAGGGCATCGATCCCATCAACGTGCCGGGGCTGCGCATCAGCGTGACCAGTGACGACTCCCGCATGATCAACACTGACCGCACGCCCAAGGTCATCCTGTCGGCCAGCGGCATGTGCGAGGCAGGCCGCATCCGCCATCACCTCAAGCACAACCTGTGGCGGCCGGAGTGCACCATCCTGTTCGTAGGCTATCAGGCAGTGGGCACCCTGGGCCGCACCCTCATCGAGGGCGCCACCACGGTCAAGCTGTTCGGCGAGCCCATTGAGGTGCAGGCGGAGATCTGCCAGCTCACCGGCATGTCCGGCCACGCAGACCGGGACGGACTGCTGCGCTGGGTGAACGCTTTCACCGAGAAGCCCAAGCGGGTGTTCGTGATGCACGGCGAGGATGAGGTGGAAAACGTCTTCGTCGACACCCTCACCGGGCAGGGCTTTACCGCCTGCGCGCCCTACAACGGTGCGCAGTGGGCCATCGGTGCCGAGGGTGCCGTCTGCCTGCAGGAGGGCACTAAGGTACGCATCCAGCACAAGGTATCGGAGGGCCAGAACCGCGCCGCCACGGTGTTCCAGCGTCTGGTCAGCGCCGGCAAGCGCCTGCTGCGGGTCATCGAGCACAACGAGGGCGGTGCCAACAAGGATCTGGCCAAGTTCGCCGATCAGATCAACGCTCTGTGCGATAAGTGGGACCATTGAACGGCTGAACAACTGTACAGGAAAGCAAAACAGAAAAACAGGCAGTCCTGTGGTTTCATGGAATCACAGGGCTGCCTGTTTGCATGTTGAGAAAATGGAAAATGTTGCAGATAGGAGACCGTTTCGGACAGGGGCTTGCGTGCAAAGTGGTTGGGGAGGGCCTTGGCACCTTCGGCGGCATAACCAAAGCCCCACTGGGGCTTTGGTTGCGGCAAGCCGCCGCCCTGCCGGAATCCCTCCGGATCCGGATGCGGCAGCATCCCCGTTAGACATTCCTGAAGGCTGGGACCCGCGCACTAATCAACAGCCCACCGGGCTGTTGATTGCCCTGCCTGCGGCAGTGCCGTGCTGTTCGAATCCCTCCGGGTCCTGAATAAAAAGAAAACTCCGTGTCAGCAGACACGGAGTTTTGCTTTTTATGGACCTGGAGGGATTCGAACCCTTGACCTCTCGGATGCGAACCGAACGCTCTCCCAACTGAGCTATAGGCCCATGTGATGACCCTGTAAGTGTAACTCTGTTCGGGAAATTTGTCAAGTATTTTGGGCAGGGCCAAAAAGCATCGCTCAGCGGTTGCCTAGCTGCCAGAAAGCAACAGCGCTGGCAGCGGCAACGTTCAGGGAATCCACGCCGTGGGACATAGGGATTTTTACGGTGTAGTCACAGGCGGCAATGGTGCTGTGGGCAAGGCCGTCACCCTCTGTGCCCAGCACGATGGCGAGCTTCGGCTCGGCGGAAAGAGTGCTGTCGTCAATGCTTACGGAGCGGTCGCTCAGAGCCATGGCAGCAGTCTTGAAGCCAAGACTGTGCAGCTGAGCAATGCCGTTTTCCGGCCAGTCGGCAGGGCAGGTGCCGATCTGCGCCCAGGGCACCTGAAACACGGTGCCCATGCTCACACGCACGGCACGGCGGCACAGCGGGTCGCAGCAGGAAGGAGTAACGAGCACGGCATCCATGTTCAGTGCAGCGGCGCTGCGGAAGATCGCTCCCACATTGGTGGAGTCCACAATGCCCTCCAGAACGGCCACCCGGCGGGCATTGCGGCAGACCTCTTCCACGCTGCGCGGCAGCGGGCGGCGGAAGGCGCACAGCACACCGCGGGTCAGTTCGTAGCCGGTCAGGCGGGCCAACATCTCGCGGTCGGCCGTGTATACCGGGGCGTCCCCGCAGCGGGTCAGGATGTCCTGGGCCGGGCCGGTGATCTGTTTGCGCTCCATGAGCAGGGAGAGCGGTGTGTATCCGGCATCCAGCGCGCGGGCGATCACCTTGGGGCTTTCGGCAATAAAGATGCCTTTTTCCGGTTCCAGACGATTGCGCAGCTGCGCCTGCGTCAGGCGGGCATAGACATCCAGCTCCGGTGCGGAAAGGTCTGTGATCTCGACAATATTCGGCATAAGGAAGTTCTCCTTTGGAAAAGCTTTTTTCTTATTCTAACACAACCTGTGAGGGAATGCAAAGTGCAGGCCGGGCACGGGCCGTATTTTCGGCGCTGGCAGAGCGCAGGGATACACATGCCGGATATGTAAAACTGATATGGACCAAGCTGTAAAAATATATTATAATAGGGTACGAAAAGAGGGGAAAAGGTAATATGAAAACAAAACATCATGGGCAGATGTCAGAGTCCTTCCTGACGGCGGTGTTCCTTTCGCTTTCGGGCGGGCTGCAGGATGCCTATACGTATCTGTTCCGCGGTAAGGTGTTTGCAAATGCACAGACCGGCAACATCGTGCTGCTGAGTTCCAACATCATGGATGGTCAGTGGGATCGGGTGCTGCACTATCTGGTTCCTCTGTGTGCTTTTGCGCTGGGCGTACTGGTGGCAGAAAAGATGCGGGAGCGCTTCTGCGACATGCAGCGGCTTCACTGGCGGCAGCTGGTGGTGCTGGGCGAAGTGCTTCTGCTGTTCATTGTAGGTCTTTTACCGCAGGAGCAGAATCTGCTGGCAAACGCCATCGTTTCCTTCTCCTGCGCAATGCAGGTGCAGGCGTTCCGCAAGGTGAACGGCTATGCATTTGCCAGCACCATGTGCATTGGTGACCTGCGCAGCGGTGTGGAAGCATTCTGCATCTGGAGCAAGACCCATGAACCGAAAGTTAAGGACCGGATGATGCGTTATTTTGGCATCATTCTGTTGTTCGCGGTGGGTGCCGGTATTGGAAGCATGGGCGCAGCGCGGCTGGCAGGAAAGACCATCTGGATCTCCTGCGGGCTGCTGCTGGTAAGCTTTGCGCTCATGTTCATCCGGGAAGAAATCGAAGAAAACCCTGCGATCGAAAAGGATCTGGCTGAGATCCGGCAGGAGACACGGGAGATCGACCGGACTCTCAAGCAGGAACTGAAGGAAGAGCGCGAGGAACTGCATGAGGAATTACACGAGAAATTGAGATAAAGCACCGGACATCAAAAAAGGAGCCGCTGCGTGATGCAGCGACTCCTTTTGCTTGTCGAGAAAGGAAATTACTCAGAACGCAGGGCGGTGACGGGGTTGCACTTGGCTGCGCTGCGGGCGGGAATCAGACCGCCAAGGATCGTGAGCAGGGTAGCCAGAACGATCAGGACCAGTGCAGCCTTGGGCGGCAGCACAGCGGTGACGCTGGTGGTTCCTGCAATGGAGTGGATGAGCATGTTGCCGGGGATCAGCAGCAGCAGGCACAGGCCCACGCCGATCACGCCGGAGCACATTCCGATAATGAAGGTCTCGGCATTGAACACCTCGGAGACATTGTGCTTGGATGCACCGATGGCACGCAGAATACCGATCTCCTTGCGGCGTTCCAGCACGCTGATATAGGTGATGACACCGATCATGATGGAAGAAACCGCCAGCGAGATGGCAACAAAGGCCACCAGCACATTGCTGACCATATCCACGATCTTGGTCACGGCGCTCATCAGGGTGCCGACCGTATCCGAGAATACGATCACCTTGTCCTCTTCGCCCTGCGCACGCATGGCGGCGTTGTAGGCGTTCAGGCTGTCCACGATGCGGTTCTTGGCCTCAAAGCTCTTGGGGTAGATCCAGATGCTGCCGGGCTTTGCATAATCCGAATAGCCCAGTGCACCAAGAACACTGCTGTAGGAGGTGGTGCTGGACTGCAGGTTCATCTTGACCAGATCCACAAGGTCGTCGGTGCTCATGTTCACCTGCACGGCACTCTGGAACACGGTGGGGTCGATCTTCAGGGCATCTTCCACCTGACTGCTGAGCTGAGCGATGTTGTTCTGGATGGCGGACTGGATCTGCTGGCTGAACTGAGTGGTCAGCTGGGTCATCAGCTGCTGCATCACGGTGCTCATCTGGGTCTGAATGGCAGCGGTGAGTTTGGTCTGCAGAGCTTCGCCCAGCTTCTGGCTCAGCTGTTCCGAGTAGCTTTGCAGATAGCTCGTCATGATGCCCTGCAGGTTCTGCTGCAGCGAAGCGGTGAACTGCTCCTGCAGGCCGGTGGTGTCCAGCAGGTCGCCCATGGATTCGGACAGAAGCTGCTTGAACTGGTCGCTCTCCATATAGGAAGAGAAACCGATCTTATCCAGATTCAAGATGCCGTTGCCGATGATATAGCGCTTATAGCCATTCATGATCTTCTTCATCAGGCTCTGCAGCGCATCCTCCGAGACGGACAGGTCCATATCGGCAAACAACTGGCTCAGATCCAGCGCGTCCATGTCCGGCAGCTCCACATCACTCATGTCGATGTCGCTCAGGTCCAGATCGCTCAGATCCAGCTGGAATGCGGACGGATCAAGGATGGAGGAAAAGTCAAAGCTGCCATCCTGCAGATCAAATGCACCGCTCAGGTCGAACTGCAGCTTGCTTGCATCGAACTGGAAGGCATCCTTCAGCATATCGGTATCCACCGAGAACAGGGAAGAAATGTCAAGATCGGTTTCGCGCTGGTCGGCATCAAAGCGCTCGCCGGTCAGCACGTTCACTTCCGGGTCGGCAAGCTGCTGCTTTACCACTTCACTTTCGGCTGCATGGTCGATGGCGTAGTAGGTGAGTGCATGGGTATAGGCAACGCCTATGGGCAGAATGGTGGAGCTGGCATCTGCGCGGGGCTGCACCACGCCCACGATGGTCAGATCCGGACTGTTTTCCACAAGCTGCTCCACATACGCTTCATCGTCGGAGCGGTTGCGCCAGATTTGGCGTTCTTCGTCATAAACGTAATAGTCCGAGCTGGTAACGATCTTATATTTCAGGCCCACAAAGGTATCGTAGGGGTAGGTGCCGTAGCCGGTGGGAGCCTGTGTGTTCTTGTTTTTTGCGTACTCCTGCAGAAAACGCATCATCACGCTGTCGTCCTCAATGCCCAGAATATAAAGAGCGTAATCGCTGATGCTGCCATCCGAATTCAGCACAAGAACGGCCTCGTTGTAGCTTTCCGGCCAGCGGCCTGCCTTGACATCGTACTGATCTTCGTACAGCGAAGGCTCTTCGGCCATCTCGGTAAACACGCTCTGATTGGTCATGGAAGAGACGATGCCGGCGGCAGAGGTGGTGTTGTTCAGCGCAGAAAGGCTGCTGTCCGGGAAGATCTGGCGCACGGTGCCGTCCTTGTTCTGGCGGTAGATCAGCGGTGCGATGCCGTAGGAATACTCGATGGAAGCAGCATCCTCCGAGATGGTGCATTCGTCGCTGTCCAGATATTTTTTCAGGGAGGCAAGGTCATTGACGGAGGAATTATCCTCGGTCAGCTGGCTCAGCAGTTCGCGCACTGTGACCATGCCCTCCGGGGTGGAAGAAGCGCTGGTGGCGCCCACATTGGTGTTGTTGGCAACGGCGCTGGTGTAGCTTCCCGGGTCCAGCAGGGCGGCAAGGTCTACGCCGGTGGTCGAGATCTGCAGCGGATATTCCGAAAGGGTGGAGCGTTCCATCTCCTGGATATAATTGCTCACACCGGCCGAGAGCGAAAGGATGAGCGCAATGCCGATGATGCCGATGGAACCCGCAAATGCGGTGAGCAGGGTGCGGGTCTTTTTGGTGAGCAGGTTGTTGAAGCTCAGCGCGAGAGCGGTGAGCGGCGACATGGAAGAACGGCCCAGATTTTTGTGCACCGGCGGCACCTGAGCGGAATCATCCGGCGCAAACGGTGCGGTGTCCGATTGGATCACGCCGTCCCGCAGGCGGACGATGCGGGTAGCATACTGCTCTGCAAGCTCCGGGTTATGGGTGACCATGACCACAAGGCGGTCTTTGGCCACCTCCTTCAGCAGCTCCATCACCTGAATGCTGGTGTCGCTGTCCAGTGCGCCGGTCGGCTCGTCGGCCAGCAGGATGTCGGGGTTGTTGACCAGTGCGCGGGCAATGGCCACACGCTGCATCTGGCCGCCGGACATTTCGCTGGGGTGCTTGTGCAGCTGGTCGCCCAGACCTACCTGCTCCAGCGCCTTGGTGGCCCGGTTGCGGCGCTCGGCACCGGAAATGCCGGAGATGGTCAGCGCCAGCTCCACATTGGAAAGCACTGTCTGGTGCGGGATGAGGTTATAGCTCTGGAACACAAAGCCAATGGTGTGGTTGCGGTAAGAGTCCCAGTCGCGGTCGGTATATTTTTTGGTGGAGATGCCGTTGATGATCAGATCACCGCTGTCGTAGCGGTCCAGACCGCCAATGACGTTCAGCAGGGTGGTCTTACCGGAACCGCTGGGGCCGAGAATGGCGACGAATTCGTTGTCCCGCAGGTTCAGGCTGACATCATCCAGTGCTTTCTGCACCAGATCGCCGGTTTTGTATTCTTTCTTGATGTGGTTGAGTTGGAGCATGTGTGAGCCTTTCCGGCGCATCCTCGCAGGAACGCTGCCGCTGTACATTATAATAAACTGCCCGGATACAGGACCCGCAGCAAGGCGTTATACACTTCTATTTTACCGAAATAATATGAAAAAACTGTGTATATTTCAACGTAAATTTTGACCGGACCGGTATTTTTGGCTTTTGAGGCAGAAAAACAGGAAAATAAAGGAAAAATTGACGTGGAGGTTGAATTTGCGTCGCCGTCGTGCTATTTTAATAGCGGAAGATCCTGATAAAACAGAAAAGCATCGCGAAAGCAGAATTACACTGCCAATACGACGCAAAAAATCTGCGATGAACCGCAAGCACAAAATAAAATGTGTCGCGGCGCAGAAAAACACGACAAAAAAATGCAACGAATGTGATTTTGATGTTTTTAGACGCTTTTTCAGGATTGAACCAGCCCTCTCTGCTCTTTAAAATAAGATAAGAAAAACAAGGAATGCCTTGAAAACGTCGCAGGACCTTGTAGCAAGGGAGGAAAAATTATGGAACGTACATTTTCACCTATGATCCGTCAGTTTTCGGCAATCGACGGGTTGCAGAAAGCATATACGCTGGTATACTCAATGGATACAGGCAACGAAAACGGTTGCTGCCTGACGCTTTGCCGTACCGGGAACCGGCAGTACATGCAAAGCTGCTACATTGCAGCTGCACCAGAGTTCTGCTACCGGATCCTGCGCTATCTGTGTGAGAATGGCGTCCAGCCGGAGATCTGGCAGGATGTGGTAGAAGAACTGACCGATACAGAACAGCTCAGGCAGAAAGGCGGCGCGTTGCGTGGAGAGTGAGCACACAGCAAAAACGCTGCAGATCGCCCTTGGAAGCTACGACCGCAAGGAGCTGCGGGTGGAAAAGAACTACCTGCAGGAGCAAAGCCCTGCGTTGGAGTGCACCTGCTTCCAGAACGGCGGCCGTCTGCTGGAACAGCTGCGTCAGGGCCGTCAGTTTGATGTTGTGATCCTCTGCAGCCAGCTGGAAGATATGAGCGGGCTGGAGTTTTTAATGAATATCCGCAGCATGGATCCCAAACCGAATGTTGTTCTGTTTGATGAGGGCAGGCGGCAGAATACGAGTGCCATTTGTCTGGAATCGGGCGATGGATTCTGCTATGTGGGCCATGCCGAACTGAAGAACCTGCTGTGGGAGCTGTACCGCCTGCCGGGACGGCAGAGCCAGCGCATGGAACGCAAGTGTCAGGAACTGTACGAGGGCTGGGGCATCCAGCTGCCGGACGTGAACTGCAACTATCTTTCCTGTGCGGTGGGCGTGGTGTACGGCACCAGCCAGAAGCTGGCCATCCGCAAGGAAATCCTGCAGGCGGTGAGCGAGCAGTACGATGTGTCGGTCTCTGCTGTGGACAGCGGCATCCGGCGTATGATCGACCAGCTGGAAGCAAAGCCCTCGGCCAAGTGGCTGCGCTTCAAGGACGAAAGCGGATTTGCGGACGAGAAACCTACCACTGGTAAACTGATCTACACTGTCAAGAATTATCTTCAGCGTCAGAAGGACGACTGAGCATAAAACACAGGAGGCGCAAGGGTATGGAGCAGATGCGGCAGAACGAGGCGGGTGCACTGACCGCGCAGGCGATCCCGCAGAAGGATGTGGAACAGGCATGCTTCCATGCACTGGGCCTGATCGGACGCAATTGCGAATATCTGGACCAGCACCTTGCGCATGTGGGTGCCGACCAGCAGACCCGACAGGCGGTGAACGATATCAGCGCTGCGTCGGCAAGGCTGGACCGCACTGTGAACGAAGTGATGTCGCTGCTGGATTTTCTGCGCACCGAGGAAGACCCGCGGCTCTATCCGCTGGACCTGTGCCAGCTACTGCAGCAGGTCGCCGCACAGGCCGATATGGTGCAGGCGCAGCTTGGGGTGGAACTGACGCTGGACTATGGCGGCTGGACAGCCTGCCGGGTCATGGCGGACCGCAATGATGCAGAACTGCTGTGCCTGCATCTGCTCTCGAATGCCTTGCGGGCCTGCAGTGCGGGCGGCAAAGTGCGGCTGATGCTGCGCCGCAGCGAAAGCTTCTGGCAGCTGACGGTGATGGATAATGGCTGCGGCCTGCCGGAAGCAGGCGAGGATGCATGGCTGGAGAACCGGCGCTGCTTTCTGGGCGGCGCAAAGCTGGGCCTGCTGCTCTGCCGCGAGTGCTGCCGCCGTATGGGCTGGGGCCTACGGGTGGAGCGCGCACCGGAAAAGGGCACACAGGCAGTGGTGACCATTCCGCTGTGCACCGACCGCATAACGGAGCCGACGGTAGAGCTGCATACGGGCGGCGATACGGCACAGGCACAGCAGCATCAGTACCAGCTGCGCAATATGCTGGTGCGGGAGCTGCGTACCATGCCGGAGCGCGGCGACCCGGACGAGCTGTGATGCATGCTGCATGATTGCATTATAATAATGAATAAGGACTGCTGCGGGGGAGATGCTCCTGTGCGGCAGTCCTTTTTTGTTGGCAAAGGTTAAAAAACTTTGCCGAGACACCGGTGCAGCCGCATAAAAAGCGACAAGTTCACAAAATGTTTAACTTTTTGAGCGGAAAATACTATTTTTTCTGTGTAAAATAAGGGACGCTGATTGATTGTGCCGCAAAATTGGATTATAATACATTTGTATGCGAATTGACAAAATGATTCGTTAACAAACTAATTTTTGGCAAAGAAATTGATTTTGCCGTCCACCGGGGGCTTTGCCTCCGGCATTTGTCCTTAGGAGGAAAAACAACGTGAGAGTAGGTCTTGACATCGGCAGTACCACCATCAAGTGTGTGGTGCTGGATGAACATGATGCGCTGCTGTATTCTACATACGAACGGCATTACAGCCATATTCTGGAAAAGGCGCAGGAGCTGCTGCGCCGCATCGATGCCGAGCAGCTGCACGGTCAGAAGGCGTTGCTGAGCATTTCCGGTTCGGCGGGCATGGGTCTGGCCGACAGCTGCGGCGTGCCCTTTGTGCAGGAGGTGTTCTCCACCCGCGTAGCGGTCAAGCGCTTTGTGCCTGCCACCGACTGCGTGATCGAGCTGGGCGGTGAGGATGCCAAGATCCTGTTTCTGACCAACGGTACCGAGGTGCGCATGAACGGCAGCTGTGCCGGCGGCACCGGTGCCTTCATCGACCAGATGGCCACCCTGCTGAAAATGGGTGCCGACGAGATGAACAAGGCAGCAGAGAACGCACAGCGCACCTACACCATTGCGTCCCGCTGCGGCGTGTTTGCCAAGAGCGACGTGCAGCCCCTGATCAATCAGGGTGCCCGCACCGAGGACATTGCCGCCAGCATCTACAAGGCCGTGGTCAACCAGACCATTGCGGGTCTGGCACAGGGCCGCCCCATCAAGGGCAACATCCTGTATCTGGGCGGGCCGCTCACCTTCAGCACCGTGCTGCGCAAGAGCTTTGACGAGGCGCTGAGCGTGACCGGCACCTGCCCGGAAAACAGCCTGCTGTATGTGGCACTGGGTGCCGCCCTGTATGCGGACAAATCCTTTGTGCTCACCGATGTGGCCGACGCACTGGACAAGTATGCCGCCACGGCCACCTATGCCAGCGAGCCGCCGCTGTTTGCCAACAAGCAGGAGTACGAGGAATTCCACGCCCGGCACATGTCCCACAGCGTGCCCCGGGTGCCCTTCAGTGCCCACTGCGGCCCGGTGCACATCGGCATCGACTCCGGCTCCACCACCGTCAAGCTGGTGGTCGTGGACGAGAAGAGCCAGATTTTGTACACCAACTATCAGCCCAACCTCGGCAACCCGCTGCCCCTCATCCGGGAGCAGCTGCTCAAGATTTACAAAGAGCACCCGGGGCTGCAGGTGGCAAGCGTCACCACCACCGGCTACGGTGAGGAACTGGTGAAAAATGCTTTCCGCTGCGATTACGGTCTGGTGGAAACGGTGGCACATTTCACCGCTGCCAAATACTTTATGCCGGACGTGGATTTCATCATTGATATCGGCGGGCAGGACATGAAGTGCTTCAAGATCGAGGACGGCGCAATCAGCAACATCTTCCTGAACGAAGCCTGTTCCTCCGGCTGCGGCAGCTTTTTGCAGACCTTTGCACAGGCACTGGGCTACGACGTCAAGGAGTTTGCCGCACTGGGTCTGTTCGCAGACCGCCCGGTGGACTTGGGCAGCCGCTGCACCGTGTTCATGAACAGCTCGGTCAAGCAGGCACAGAAGGACGGTGCCAGCATCGAGAATATCTCCGCAGGCCTGTCCATCAGCGTGGTCAAGAACGCGCTGTACAAGGTGATCCGCGCTTCCAGCCCGGAAGAGCTGGGCCGCAAGATCGTGGTGCAGGGCGGTA
>ERZ779840.3746-NODE-3746-length-11688-cov-3.949196_pt1 | contig 11688 bp, 6 predicted proteins | sample MGYA00511561_ERZ779840 | MGnify/ENA primary metagenome ERZ779840 (study PRJEB29588, sample SAMEA2162036) | human gut metagenome | biome: human gut; feature: human-associated habitat; material: faeces | place: Denmark | collected 2008/2010 ...
TTCTATTTGTTTTAATAAGAAAATTTATTCCTAGGGGAATACTATGTATAGAACGTAATAACAATGGTTGCTCTATAATAGATGGATTACTTGAAACAGTAATTGCACCTAATATTTATTTCGATAATAGTAAACACATAGGTCCTGTAGTTGATTCTAAATTAGATAATAAAGGATTCTTGGTAAGAGAAGCACAAAGAAGAAAAGCACATGGTGTATGGACAGGAAAAGAATCAAGAGAAACTATGATGGGTATAATGGAACAAATAGTTCTAGAAAATAAACAATTGATAACTGGTAAAAATGTTGTTGATGATATGATAAAACTAGAACTTAAAAAAGGTAAAATACAAGCTGCTGTTGGTGCACATGATGACTGTGTTATGTCATGGTTAATAGGTTTATTTGTTTATTACTATGGTAAAAACTTAAATAGATATGGTTTAGTTAGAGGTTATAAACCTCCTACTGAACAAGAAAAACGTGCAGCTATGTCAAGTAATAAAGTGTATAGACAAACGCTAGCACATATGTCTCCTGCAGACGCTGCATATTTTAAAAATGCTCAAACTTATGATTATAATTACTATTATGAAAAAATGGAAAAAGAAAAACGTAAGGCTAATAGGCAGATGAATGCTTTAGATGAACGTTTTGGTGATAGAACAATCGTAGAAGACATATCGACTAACTTTAGTACTATAGAAGATGATATGAATTCTGATATGGATCCAAGCTGGTTAGATATGTTTGATGATTTGAATGACTTTGACGATTAAATTCGTCAAAGTCTTAATAATGAACATTAATATAAGACCAATTTTTAAAGAAAGTTAGGAGGCGAATATGGTTTATGAAAAGATATAAAATTAAACGTAAACAAGCTGACGGTTCATTTGTTGAACTTAGTTTAGATACATCTATTGATTCTGTGTATAGAGTCAAAGATGGCAATATTAAATCATTAACTGATATTTTAACTGAAGAATATGCTCCTAAAGATAATCCTGTATTCACAGGGAGTATAAGTTTAGGACGAAAAGAAGGAACTACTGTTGGTGAAGGTAGCTTTGCCGTTGGTAAAAATTTGGAAGCGTCAGGTTCATATTCCCATGCAGAAGGTAATGGGTCTACCGTTTCAGGTGAATGTTCACATGCTGAAGGATATTATAATACATCTTCAGGTTATTGTTCACATGCTGAAGGTTATGCTAATGACGCTACACGCGATTATTCACATGCTGAAGGTTATCACACTACTGCTTCAAGTACTAGTTCGCATGCCGAAGGTTATTATACTACTGCTTCAGGTCCTTATTCACATGCTGAAGGTTTTCACACTGAAGCTTCAGGAGACTATCAACATGTACAAGGTAAATTTAATATAGAAGATACTGCTAATAAATATGCACATATAGTTGGTAATGGTACTATTAATACTAAATCTAATGCACATACATTAGACTGGGAAGGTAATGCATGGTATGCTGGTGAAGTTCAAGGTACAAATTTACCATATACTGTAGAAAAAAAAGAAATTTTACGAATTCCCAAATCTGCTATAACATCTGTTAATTTTAGTAAAACTTATCCAATTTTTGATTATAATGAAAATAATAGGTATGTGATTGAATATAATAATGAAGTCCATGAACTTTATGAAAATCCAGATAATTTAACATCACCGAATGGCACTGTTATTAAAAATACTCTTCGTTGCATATTAAATTCAGGATCAGAAATATATTTTAGACGAGGCTCAAGTGAATCTGGAAGAGATAATTCTAAAGTATTAGTTGATATTGAAGAACTACCTGTTACTGATCTGGTACTATATGAATATAATGTGAATATTATTGATGAAAAATATATTCCAAAACATTTCAAAGTATTATCAAATATAAGCATGTGTAGAAAAGGTGGAACTGAAATTGGTAAATATAGTGCCGCATTAGGGTATGAGGTTAAGGCAAGTGGTGATTTTTCATTTGCTACTGGATATGGAACTAAAGCAGCGAATGTCAATTCATTCGCTGAAGGTTATAACACAGAAGCATCAGGTGAAAATTCACATGCTGAAGGCTATGCTAATAAAGTAACAGGCAGAAGTTCACATGCCGAGGGAAGCTTCAATGAGGTTTCAGGTACAGATTCACATGCTGAAGGAAGTAGTAACAAAGTAATAGGCAATTATTCACATGCTGAAGGAGATAGTAACAAAGTAACAGGCAAATATTCACATGTTGAAGGTTATTATAATGAAGTAACAGGCGATTATTCACATGTGCAAGGCAAATACAATATAAAAGATACTGAAAATAAATATGCACATATAGTTGGTAATGGTTCTGCATATGATGCTAGATCCAATGCTCACACATTAGACTGGAATGGTAATGGATGGTATGCTGGTAAACTTACTGTTGGTGCTGCACCAACTGATGATATGGATGTTGTTACTAAAAAATATATGATAGATAATACTGTCAATGCATCTTATGTTGATACTAAAGTAGCATCTTTAGTTGACTCTGCTCCAGAAACTTTAGATACACTTAAAGAACTTTCTACAGCTTTAGGTGATGACCCTAATTTCGCAACTACTGTTACAACTAGTATAGGAACTAAATTAAATAAACCTGCGACAGAAGGAACTGAAGGTCAAGTGCTTTCTAAAGCAGCTGATGGTTCTAATGTTTGGGTTGATAATGGAATAAATGAAGATGATTTAAATACTATGCTAACAAACACTTTCGGGTTTGTGGCTAAATAAGTTATATAGGAGGTTGATATTATGGCTGAAGAAAAAACAGGTTTAACGTATATATTTTTAAATAAAGATGACATTCAAAATGAATATCAAACTAAATTAGATGAAGCTCTTAAAACTAATAGCAAGAAAATAACTGAAGCTATTAATGAATTAAAAGAGGAAATAGATAAAAAATAAAAATAGAAAGATGGTCATATATATTGTGACCATTCTTTCTTTGGATATAAAGGAGGAAAATATATGGCTAATAATAAGATAAGCATTACGGAAGCTTTACGAAGAGTATCTAAAACTGCTCAGGAATATACTCTTAAAAACACACCTCATGTAATTAGTGAAGATGTTGTATTAACAATACCGGCAGCATCTATAGTAAAAGCTGATTATGAAAATGCAATAGCAAATGGTAACCCATATCTCATTTCAATCACAGGAGCAGTTCCAACTATTAATAGTGACGACTTATATGTAATAAAATATAACAATGTTGAATATGACGCTAATGTTTTTAATGTATCGGCATTAGCGGTTAATGACCCAAATTGTGATATAACTTTTGTTCTTAGGGATGACGTTCAAAAGCCGGTAAATGAAAATGCAGGCAGTGATGTAGATGACAGAACCATAACATCAGACCCCCCATTTTGTGCAATTAATAAATTAAATATTGATAATATCACAGATATAGAAGTCAAATCTATAAAAATACAAAAATTAAACAATAAATTTTTAGAATCTGATTTAAAAATTAAGAATAGTATTAGCATAGGTAGAACTGGTTCTATTGGTGAATTAAGTACTGCTGTAGGTAGTGCGGTAGAAGCTTCAGGTGATTGTTCGCATGCAGAAGGTAATGGTGCGATAGCTTCAGGTGATTGTTCGCATGCAGAAGGTGATGGTACTACTGCTTCAGGTGATTCTTCGCATGCAGAAGGTGATGGTACTACTGCTTCAGGTCAGTACTCTCATGCAAGCGGTTATTATACTACTGCTTCAGGTGATTCTTCATATGCTGAAGGTTATTATACTACTGCTTCAAAGTATGGTTCACATGCCGAAGGTTCTCGTACAAAAGCATCTTCTGATTATCAACATGTACAAGGTAAATATAATATAGAAGATACTGCTAATAAATATGCCCACATAGTAGGTAATGGTGCAAAGGATGCAACCACTAACTGGAAAGAAGTTAGATCTAATGCACATACATTAGACTGGGATGGTAATGCATGGTATGCAGGAGATGTGCAAGCTAATAACGTCCCTCACATAGCCAGTGAGAAAGTAGTTTTAACAATTCCTGCTGCAACTATAACTGCAAAGAAAACTGAAATAGATAATCTTACTAATGATAGTGATCCTGTTACAATCCCTGTTGATGGTACTGTAACATATGACCCTACTAAGTTATATTATTTTAAATATAATAATATAGAATACTCTGCATCAACTAATAACGGTTTATTTATGGCTGTAGGAGATGATTATTTATGTGGAATTGACACTCATAATGGTGCTACTATACTATTGATAGGGAAATTAGATACAACCAATATCACTGATATGCAATTAATTGAAAAAGATGTTAAAAAATTAGATAATATGTATGTGCCAAATGATTTAAGAGTTAGTAATTCTATAACAGTGGGGGCTAGACAAGGTGAAATTGGATTATTTAGTTCTACTTTTGGATCACTTTGTGAAGCTTCAGGTCAATATTCACAAGCTTTAGGTAGTGGCACTATTGCTTCAGCTTACGCATCATATGCAGAAGGTAACAGTACTACTGCTTCAGCTTACGCAACACATGCAGAAGGCAACACCACTACTGCTTCAGGTGATGCTTCACATGCAGAAGGTATGACTACTACTGCTTCAGGTGAAAAGTCACATGCAGAGGGTTATCAAACTACTGCTTCAGGTGAAGCCTCTCATGCAGAGGGTTATGAAACTACTGCGTCAAGTGACAATTCACATGCCGAAGGTTATCAAACTACTGCTTCAGGTTTTTGTTCGCATGCAGAGGGTTATGAAACTACTGCGTCAAGTGATTATTCACATGCTGAAGGTAGTGGCACTAAGGCTTCATCTAATAATCAACATGTGCAAGGTAGATATAATATAGAAGATACTGAAGGTAAATTTGCACACATAGTTGGTAATGGTTTTGCAGTTGGTAGATCTAATGCTCATACATTAGACTGGGATGGTAATGCTTGGTATGCAGGTAAGTTATCTCAAGAAGGTACACCTACTGAAGATAAAGATTTGGTTACTAAGAAATATTTTGATGAGAATTCTACTAACGTTGCAGACGGTTTCGTTATGAATGATCAAGTTAATGGAAATAAATATTTAATTCAAATGAAAGGTGGAGTTCTTACTTCAATATTACTTCCAACTTCTATTTCTGTAGATACATCTTCATTACAAGGTGTTACATTTATGGAAGGAGATGCAATAGATATTGAAACATTAACTTTCATGGCTAATTATCCAGATGGAACTTCTTCTAAAATAACTGATACTGAAAATCTATCATATACACCATCAGAATTAACTACTGATGTGACACAAATATCTTTTGTTTATACTATAGGAGGTCTAAAATTAACATATGATATGCCTGTAACAGTAACTGCATTTGACCCAGCAGTTAAATTACAAGATTTTGAATACACTACAAATAATGATGGAACTTATACTTTAACTGGATGGAAAGAAACACATAATGGAGTTGCTAGTACAGAATTAATTATACCAAATAATAAGAAGATAATATTATAATGGGAAATAAGAATCATACATTGGTATAATGTATGATTCTTATTAAAAGAAAGAGGTGAAAATAGATGATAAATTTTAGACGATACCCAAATATAACTAAAGTTGTAATACCTGATAAAGTGCAAATGGGTAATAATATGGTAAATAGTTTTTTGGATATGACCAATATAACTTCAGTTAAAATGAACGTGAATTCACGTGATGTATCAGCTATATTTAAAAATTGTAAAAATTTAAATAAATTTAGAGGTGTGATGTGTGGTGACAATGTTAAATATATGAGTGGTGCTTATAGTGGGTGTACTAATTTAATTGGTTCACCAGTATGCGGACCTAATGTTACAGAAATGGCATCAGCATACGTTAATTGCACTAATTTAACTGGTTCTCCAGTATGTGGTGATAAAGTTTTTGATATGTATGCAGCATATAGATTATGTTGTAATTTAACAGGTGCTGCAGCATGTGGTCCGAATGTCGTTGATTTTAGGAATGCTTATAATAGTTGTACTAATTTAACTACAGCAGTATGTGGTCCTAATGTAACTAGTATGGAACTATCATATTCTAACTGCACTAATTTAACTACAGCAGTATGTGGTCATAATGTAACTGATATGTCAGGAACATATAGTGGTTGTACTAATTTAACTACCGCAGTATGTGGTCCTAATGTAACTGATATGAGTGATGCTTATAATAATTGTACTAATTTAACTACAGCAGTATGCGGTTCTAATGTAACTCGTATGAGTAGTGCATATATGAATTGCACTAATTTAATTACAGCAGTATGTGGTCCTAATGTGACTTATATGATTTATGCTTATAATAATTGTACCAATTTAACAACAGCAGTATGTGGTCCTAATGTAATTGGTATGAGTAGTGCATATATGAATTGTACTAATTTAACTACAGCAGTATGTGGAGATAATGTGACTGATATGAGTTGGGCATATTATAATTGTTCTAAACTAACTGTTGCAGTATGTGGTCCTAATGTAACTAGTATGAATTATGCATATCAAAATTGTACTAATTTAACTACCGCAGTATGTGGTCCTAATGTAACTAATATGAGTAATGCATATTCGTTTTGTACTAATTTAACTACCGCAGTATGTGGTCCTAATGTAACTCGTATGTCGAATGCATATTCTAATTGCACTAATTTAACTACAGCAGTATGTGGTCCTAATGTAACTGATATGAGTTATGCATATCATGATTGTTCTAAATTAACTACCGCAGTATGTGGTCCTAATGTAACTAGTATGTTGAATGCATATTCTAACTGCACCAATTTAACTACCGCAGTATGCGGTCCTATTGTAACTCGTATGTTTGCAGCATATGAAAATTGTAAATCTCTAACTATGCCAGTATGTGGTGCTAATGTAACTGATATGTATGGTGCATATAATAAATGTGCTAATTTAACTACCGCAGTATGCGGTCCTAATGTAACTGATATGAATTATGCATATCATGATTGTTCTAAATTAACTGTTGCAGTATGTGGTCCTAATGTAACTAATATGGATTTTGCATATTGTAGTTGTACTAATATACGAGGAAATACTTATTTCTATTCTCCTAATATATCAGATGTTCATGATTGTTTCTATGAAAGAAATACATTTAATACGCTAAATATATATGTACCTAATAATAGTACTACACTCAATACATGTCTAGCAACTTCTAGTTATTATTCTTTAACAGGTTCTGCTATATCATGGACTAATGATGCCACAAACAACAGATACTACAATACACAAGCAAACATTTACATTTATCCAGTAGCAAACGTAGAGCAAGCGAAAGATAACAACGGAGATTAATATTTGGAGTCAGATTACGGTCTGACTCCTTAAAAACATCTATGTAAGGAGGGATAATATGATAAATTTTAGACAATACCCAAATATAACTAAAATTGTGATACCCAGTAGCATTACATTAAGCACAGATAATTTTAGTTCAGCATTTCAATTCATGAGAAATTTAACTTATTTAAATATTGATGAGTCTGTAGTGAATCAAATTAAATATATTGGTGGACCACGATACGGTATGTGTTCTGAATGCTATAATTTAATTGGGACCCCAATATGTGGGCCAGATGTTACTGATATGAGCTGTGCATATGAGAGTTGTCATAATTTAACTACAGCAGTGTGTGGTCCTAATGTGACTGATATGACTTATGCATTTGCAAGTTCTAGTGTGAAAACAGCAGTGTGTGGACCAAATGTGCAAAATTTGTATGGGGCATATCCTAATTGTAATCAATTAATAACTGCAGTATGTGGAGCTAATGTAACTGATATGAGTTCTGCATATCATAGTTCTTCAAACTTAACTACAGCAGCATGTGGTCCTAATGTAGCTAAAATGGCGTGGGCTTATCAAGACTGCACTAATTTAATCACTGCTGCTTGTGGACATAGTGTTACAAATATGTATAATTGTTATCAAAACTGCACTAATTTAACTACAGCAGTATGTGGCGATAATGTAATTGATATGAGTAGTGCATATAATAATTGCACTAATTTAACTACAGCAGCATGTGGCCATAATGTAATTGGTATGGGTGGGACATATGGTGATTGTATTAGTTTAACTACAGCAGTATGTGGTGATAATGTTAAATATATGGGTGGGACATATGGTGGATGTACTAATTTAACTACAGCAGTATGTGGTCCTAATGTAACTGATATGGGTAGTGCATATGAAAATTGTATTAGTTTAACTACAGCAGTATGCGGTCCTAATGTAACTAATATAGCTTATGCATATCGTGGTTGTAATAATTTAACTACAGCAGTATGTGGGGATAAGGTAACTAATATGTGTCGAGCATATGATAATTGTCGAAGTTTAACCGAAGCGGAATGTGGTCCTAATGTAACTAATATGGCTCATGCATATCGTAGTTGTACTAATATACAAGGAGGCACTTATTTCTATTCTCCTAATATATCGAATATTAATAGTTGCTTTTATGGCAGAAATAGTTCTAATATGGTAAATATATATTTACCAGCACAATCAAATACTCTTAATGCATGCTTACAAACAGGCAATTATTCTTTAACAGGCTCTGCTATAACTTGGACTAATGATTCTACAAATAACAGATACTACAACACACAAGCAAACATCTACATTTATCCAGTAGCAAACGTATATCAAGCGAAAGCTAACAACGGAGATTAAATTTGAGCCAGATTTCAGTCTGGCTCATTAAAAACAAATATAATAAGGAGGTAGAGAATATGATAAATTTTAGAAAGTATAGAAATTGTACGAAAATCTATATACCGAATGTGAAACTTAGTAGTAATTCTTTTGATGGATTTCAGGGGATGACTAATTTGCGTGAAATTGAAATGTCTCCATCATTTTTACGACGTTTTATTGCGTTTTACAACTTATGTAAAAATTGTACTAATTTAACTACAGCAGTATGTGGTCCTAATGTTAAAAGTATGACTAGTGCATATTTTGGTTGTACTAATTTAACTACAGCAGTATGTGGTCCTAATGTAGTTAATATGATAAACACATATGGTAACTGTAGAAATTTAACTACAGCAGTATGTGGTCCTAATGTAACTGATATGAATACAACTTATGGTGGATGCACTAAATTAACTACAGCAGTATGTGGTCCTAATGTTGTTTATATGAATACAACATATAGCGGTTGCTATAGTCTAACTACAGCAGTATGCGGCCCTAATGTTGTTTATATGAATGGATGTTATGCTAGATGTAACAAATTAACTACAGCAGTTTGCGGCCCTAATGTTAAATATATGGGATGGGGATATGCATATGGATATGATCAATCTGGAGGAACATATGTTAATTGTCATAATCTAACTACAGCAGTATGTGGTCCTAATGTAATTGATATGTATTTGACATATGGTGATTGTAGAAATTTAACTACAGCAGTATGCGGTCCTAATGTAACTAGTATGGTGTCAACATATGTTAATTGCATTAATTTAACTACAGCAGTTTGCGGTCCTAATGTTAAAAGTATGGGTGGTGCATATAGTGGTTGCACTAAACTGACTACAGCAGTATGTGGTCCTAATGTAACTGATATGACTGGAGCTTTTGCGAATTGTATAAATATAACTGAAGAAGTATATGGTCCCAATGTAATTAATATAAGTGGTGCATATCGTGGGACTAGTGTTACCACACCAAATTATCCTGATACCATTACAGATATTAGCAATTTATATCTAAAATGTAACAAATTAACAAATGCAATTGTTAAACCTAATGTAACTAATATGTATTATGCTTATGCCTATTGTCCTAACATAAAAAATGCCGTTTTTGGACCTAATGTCATTAATGTCAAGGGTGCATATTATGAAACTGGGGTTATTGAACCAACAATACCGAATTCAGCTAATGACATTTCATCTCTATATGAAAATTGTAAGTTTATAAAAAATGCAAATTGTGGCGATCATATAACTACGATGCGTGAAACATACCGAAATTGCACAAATTTAACTGCAGCAGTATGTGGTCCTAATGTAACTAGTATGGGTGGTTCATATGCTGGCTGTATTAATCTAACTACAGCAGTATGTGGTCCTAATGTTAAAAGTATGAGTGGAGCTTATGATGGATGTACTAATTTAACTACAGCAGTATGTGGTAATAGCGTGACCGAAATGAATCAATATTATATGGGTATTAGTGGTGCATATTCAAATTGTACTAAATTAACTACAGCAGTATGTGGTCCTAATGTAACTAATTTTAGTTTTGCATATTCAGATTGTGCCAATTTAACAACAGCAGTATGTGGTCCTAATGTAACTAATATGTCTGATGCATATAAAAATTGCATTAGTTTAACTGATGCTGTTACTGGACCTTCTGTTGAGAAAATGGATAACACATATAAAAATTGCACTAATTTAATTAATGGTATTTTAGCTCCACCAACATTATCATTTCATGAAACTTATGCAGGATGCACTAACTTGACTAATGTTGTTATTGAGAACGGTGTGACAATCATTGGAGGTTATACTTTTCAAAATTGCACCAATCTAACACATCTTGAGTTTCCTAAGACAGTAACCTCACTTGGATATGGTCTATTTAGAAATTGTAGCAATTTACAAACATATGATTTTTCAAATCATGAAGAAGTACCATCAATACAATATGATACATTTAATAATACATCTAATACTAGTCAAATTATTGTCCCTGTTAAATTGTATGATGAATGGAAGACTAAAGGTTCATGGACAAAAGTTGCTGATAGAATAATTATGACAAATGATTTATATGTTGATTATTCATCAATAGACAGAAATAAATATGATATAGATAAATCTAATCCACAAATTTTTTCATTAATAATGTATAATAAGACAGAAAGTACAGTCATAGATATAAGTGCTGATAATGAATATATAAATATAGTTGAACAAAAAGAGACTACGAATATCGATAATATCAAACAGAAATCTAAATTGGAATTTAAAGTGACCACAACTGGAACATGTAATAGTATTGTGACTATCAACATTCATGATGGTAATCATGTATTTACAAAAGAAATAACAATTAGGGCTTTTGATACACTACCATATTCATATACTGTTGAAGATGTTGAAGGTTCAACTTATGGGTTTATTCTTAATGATGATGGATATTATGAATCAAATAATAAAGGTCAAGATGGCTCATCTGCTCTATGTAAGGTTAATATAATAAATAAATCAGGTTTTAATGTTTTTATCGATTGTATTAACTATGCCGAACCAAATTGTGATTATGGTATATTATCAAACATAAATAAAACGTTATTGATACCATATAATAAAACTGATAACACGGAAGACATTAAAAAATCATTTAAAGGATCTAATAGTAGTGACATTCAAACTGTTGAGTATGGTCCAGTGGAAGGATTTGTATACATTAAATATAGAAAAGATACCAGCTCTCACAGTTTTAATGATTCATTACAATTCAAAGTTAGATTTGAATAATATTAAAGAAAACAGGATATTCATTTATCCTGTTTTCTTATAACTTATTTTAACTACCCTAACAGATAATTA